>Ga0194039_1000878_pt1 | contig 16962 bp, 20 predicted proteins | sample JunL228m_MetaG_FD_148679 | JGI IMG/M metagenome (GOLD analysis project Ga0194039, IMG submission 148679) | Anoxic zone freshwater microbial communities from boreal shield lake in IISD Experimental Lakes Area, Ontario, Canada - Jun2016-L227-8m | ecosystem: Environmental > Aquatic > Freshwater >... | reverse complement strand
CGGTGCTAATCGGAATCGTAGTCTTTTATCAGCCGATCTATAATCTATTTTTTGCGTGAAAAAATTAATCATAGTTAACGATAAGATGCAGGAAGGATATCAGTATTATCTGACCGAACCAATTGGTCAGAATTTTGACGATGATTTTAAACCGGAGCTGACGCCAAAAGAGATGCTGGAGTTGGGTGTCTTTGGCGGCAAATATATGAATGATTGTCGCAATGAGTTCCCGGCTGAGTGGTTTGAGAATGCAAAAACATTACCGCAAAAGGATTATAAAGTAAATTATTTTCAGATCGATGCCTCATTGACCTTGAGTGAATGGAAAAGCAAAGGTTGGATTTATGTCGAAGATCCTCGTGGTTGGTTTCAATGGTACTGCCGTTACTATATGGGTAGGCGCTGTATAGACGATTCTAGACAAATAAAAAGATGGAAGGCTTTTGTAAGACACAAAAGAGCTATTCAAAAGAATTGTCACCAACAAGACCTGGGTTGTCGGAGGAAGCAGAGGCAGGCTCTATTGCACTGGGCTTATGATAGTAGGAAGATATGAAAAAATATTTTACAGCCTTTGATCTAAAGGTGTTGGCGGTTGTCCTGATGCTTCTTGACCATATTGGTAAATACCTACCAACCTATCTTCCAGGGAACCTCGATTTATATTTTCGCTATGCAGGGCGCATCGTTGCTCCAATTTTCTTTTATTTAGCGGTAGAAAGTTATTTTCATACTCGCAGCAAGAAAAAGTATATATTTCGTTTGTATCTGGCCGCCCTAGTTATGGCGATTGGAAATATTATTCTAGAGTCAATAGTCAAAAATGAGTTTCATCCAGCTTCATTTGTGAGCGTCGATCAAAATATATTTCTGGCTATAGCAATTGGCATTTCGATACTTGCCGCTTTCGACTGGGAGAAAACTAAAAATGGTTTCAAAAAAATACTGCCGATCGCCACTGTTTATGTTCTAGGAATTATTTTTTTGTTAGATATTTTTAACATATTTTACACACTATTTGGCCTAGTGATGTTCTGTGGTGCATATTTTTTGAGAGGGAGCAAATACTTGTTTATTGTCTATTCCATCCTGCCGATAGCACTACTGATATCAGAGATAGTAAAATATCAGGGTAATTTCTGGTATTACAACTATCAATGGTTTGTTTTGGCGGCCATCCCGTTCCTACTTTTATACAATGGCAAGAGAGGGCACAGTTTTAAATATTTCTTTTATATATTTTATGGGGTTCATATTTGGATCTTGTACTACCTCTCCTATTATCTTTTGACTAAGTAAATCCTGAATATTCAATTTAATATTTGGCCAAATGTTAAAGAGCCGGCCATCCTGTATAAGGACAACCGGCTCACTTTTTGGGGCTTGGGGCAGACTAGCCACCCACTAGTGCTAAATTAGTGTGAGTGTTTGCGTTTCTGACAGCCGTTGAGCTTATCGAACTCGACTTTCACTCGATCTTCGAGCCAGGTGAATCCTTGGTCAGAATAGACGACGATCGCCTGACGATAGATGTTGCCGATGTACTCAATTCTGACTCCGCCGTTGGCCGGGAACACCTTGATCTTGCGGTTGGCACTTCTGCCTTTGAGAATCCGGATTGTACTTGCGACCACCCGCTTTATCTCGGGGATCTTGCTTAATTTGTCGATTAGTTCTTTGGCGCCATCTATTGCAGTGGTGTGTTTACCACCGATGCTTTCGCCTGTGACGTGGTTCTTCATGGCACAATCACTCTCCCTCCTGAGGTTTGGCCTGATTGGTTATAGATTATATGATAAATTAGTAAAAGTGTCAATATTATACAAAAGAAAGGGGCGCGCAGCCCCGCAAATGAATGTGGTGCGCGCGCCCCGGTACGCTCAGATTTTCTGAGCGCTAAATAGCGTAGTTATAGGCCTCCTGGAAGGCTTTCTTGAAATCACCTCTTGAGAGCGACCTCTTGGCGGTGAACTCCATCATCGCACCGTCGTAGATGACGGTAGCGACAAAGAAGTCACCAATCTCCTTGATCGAGAAGGAGTGATGTCTCCTCTGGTGAGGATAGCACTCCTTCTTGGTCACCCGGATCCTCCTGTTGCACCGGGGCAGTTTTTTGCAGAGCCTGTCCATGAAGCGGATATGCTCAGCACTTGCCTCAAAGATCTCTTCGTTGCCCACGAACCCCTCCTGTTAGTGGTTAGTGAATGCGATCTATGTAGATGAAGCTTGCTGGACGGAAACGCACCAGGGAAAGCTCATCGATAGAGCGAACTTTCTCGGCGATATCCCCACAGCCCTTGCTCACGAGAGGTTCGACGAGGTCAGCGGCGTAAACGCCGACATAACCCTCATCGATACAGAGTCCGAAGGACTCATGATCGAAGGTCGACCAGAGAGTGGTCCCGATCAACTCATGGGAAATTTCGTCGGCGACGGTGAAATCGAGGTCTGGATCGAGGAAATCTCCCAGTCCGGTGACCACGATTGGCCTTCTCCTTGTCTTGACGAAAAGTCCGAAAACTGGTTGAGCCTTGACCCAGTTACCTGGGCCTGGAAGTTCGATTATAGTGACCACAGTCCACCTCCTAGACTTGCTAGCTGATCAGCTTGACCAAGCTAGCGATTGCCAGTAAGACGATGATTAGAGCCAGGAGCGCCCACCGGCCTATCAGGTGGTAGACTTCTTGGATCGTATCAGGAACTTGTTCCATTGTGAGCCTCCTTTGATAGTCGGTGTCAGCAGATCACGTTTAGAAAACGGTGCCGCTTGCAGCCTCGAGAGCAGAAAGATACCCAGCCCAGACTCGGTTTGCCCGCAGAATGCATTGGCGGCAGCGCTTGGGCTTGGTCTCGACGTGGAACATCCAAGTTCCCGTCGGTCCCTTGACCAATACGGCGATCAAGTTGTTTCGAATCGAGAAGGGGTGAAAGGTGTAGGTCTCAGAAGAATCCAGCTTGGACTCAACCAGATCTACGCTCAGAACATCAGGAGCCTTCTTGAGCTCCTCGATGATAGTACCAGGCAGGTCGACAACAGACACAATCCCTCCTCTGTATCTAATTTGACCAATCCGGTGGTACTTTACTCCTTTCTCGCTTCCTCCTGGAGATATATTTCTATCTCCCTGATCATACACAAGTTCAAAATCTCAAAAACCTCTTCTTCCCTCTCTTTCTTTTGCAATTTTTCTCGTTCATCCTCAAGCTCACAGAGCCGAAGGATGTCGTGGTTGATGGAGAGATTGATCCGAACGCCGATGATTATGAAGACGATCAGGGCAGAGATGCAAATTACCAGATTGAATGTGGACATCTCTTCTCCAGACGTCGGATCCGCAAAGGAATGTGGCAGTTTTTATGTTTCTGATATCAAGAAAGGCACACTACGCTATTTGGTTAGAAAGGTACGATTACAATGTTAGTTAATATACAATAAAATGGCTAAATTAGCAATGATATTTTTATTTTGCAACTTCTGTATATTACTTTCTTTGTGACCTAGGTGTATTCTAGTAATAGAATAATCTTAAATTATAGCTACGAAAGGAGCAAAGATGACAACAGAAAACGAAATATGCTGTCCCAAATTTGACCCAACCCCCTGGCAAGACCAGAAAGTAAGCTGGACAGAGAAGTTATTTATCAAAGAAACTATGACTCAGATCATGCACATGCCGATTCCAGGAGTATTTGGTAAAACCGTCGTAAAGATGAGCAATAAGATTGAGGAGGCAGGGGCAAAGACCGACGATAAGGATTTTCTGATGCTTTGTCATGACCTATCTCCTTGGAAGAATGAGATGTATATCTGCGTGACCAAGGAAGTCCCAGGGGTCGAAAATGCTAAAATTTCAGGTACATTTCTGACTAAGGTTTTTGACGGACCCTACAAAAATGTACCTAAGTGGATTAAAGAAATGGAAGGTTATGTAGAGGGAAAAGGTAAAAAAATTAAGGATTTTTATTTTTACTACACGACTTGTCCAAAGTGTGCTAAAAAATATGGACACAACTACGTTGTCGTCTTCGCTCAAATTTAGAAAATGCATATAACAGCCTCACAGCTCTATAACTATATCGTTTGCCCGCATCGGGTCTGGCGAGACGTTTATGGTCCTGCGACAGAGAAAATCCAGGAGCCAAATGCGTTTGTCCAAATGCTCTGGGATAAAGGCGTTCAGCACGAAAAAGACGTCGTTGGCGATATGGAGGTTTTGGATCTGTCCTCTGGTTCACGGGAGGAACGATTTGAAAAAACGATACAGGCGATGAAAGATGGCGAAGATTGGATTTATCAAGGGGTCCTCATTCATGACAATTTACTTGGGATCCCAGACTTGCTCAAAAAAATGCCAAATGGAGAATATATACCAGTCGATGTCAAAAGCGGTATGGGGCTAGAGGGCGTTGACGAAGAAACGGAGGATGGCGGTAGGCCCAAGAAACATTATGCGGCCCAGCTTTGCCTCTATGTCGAGGCCCTGCAAGGTCTCGGTTTTGCTAAAGAGAACAAGGCAAAAGTGATCGATATTCACGGAAGTGAGGTTGACTACAATCTCGACGAGATGATGGGCAAAAGGACACAGATTACGTGGTGGGAATTCTATCAACAGATCAAATACGAGGTTCAAAAATTATTAGAGAATCGAGAGCAGAACAAGCCAGCTATGGCGGGCGTCTGCAAACTCTGTCCCTGGTATGATTCCTGCAAAAAATGGGCCAAAGATGAGCACGATTTAACCAATATATTCTACCTTGGTAGATCAAAAAGAGACAAAATAAACGAAGATCTAGGGATTGATAAAGTCGAGGACGTTATCAATATTGATTTGGAAGAAGTAAAAGATCGAAAGGCAAAGAACAAACAATTTTTATCAGGGGTTGGCGAAAAGACTTTAGCAAAGATAATGGTTCGAGCCGATATTTTGGCCAACGATAGGGGTCCTGTTGTCTATGACGACATAACTTTCCCAGAAGTTACGTATGAGCTATTTTTTGATATCGAGGACGACCCGACTCAAGATTTCGTCTATCTTCACGGCGTTTATGAGCGCAACAACGAGACTGGTAAGGAGAGATTTCTCGATTTTACAGCCAAGGAGTGTTCGCCTAAAGGCGAAAAACAAGCTTGGGCAGGATTTTGGGATTATATTCATTCATTACCGAGAAATGATTATGCAGTTTATTATTACTCTCCTCATGAGAAGACGGTTTACAAGAAGATGCAGAAACTATACCCTGATGTCGTTTCAAAAGAAGAAGTTGACGATTTTTATGATTCACCGAACGTGATTGATCTCTACCAAATTGTACTCAAAAGTACCGACTGGCCACTATCTAGCTACGGAATCAAGGCAATTGCAGTCTACCTAGGCTTTTCCTGGCGGGATGAATCACCTTCAGGGGCGCTTTCGATTCAGTGGTACAACGATTATTTGAATACCAAGGATGAAAAAATCCTAAAACGAATCCTCGAATATAACGAGGATGATTGTAGAGCCACTTTAGTTGTTAAAGACGGGATTGAGAAGATAGCTAATAAACAAGTTACAACTAAGGTGTGAGTTTACCCTGAGGAACAAGGTGTCGTTAAGGATGGAACAGAGAAGTTGTCCTTAACAAAGTAAACGTACTCAATGGTTTGCAGGAGATGTTGATATGGACGGAACCAATAAAGGTGTAAAAAAGCGCGATAACTATTGATAAAGTAGTTATCCTATGAAAACCTATAGAAGAAAGGTTATCATGAAGAAAAAATATTTGAGTACAACTGAGGTGGCAAAGCTATTAGGGATAAGTCGAGAAGCGGTCTTAAAGCAAATTAAAACTGGCCGATTAAAAGCGGAGAGAATTGGTCGTAACTATGCGATTGATATTCGTGTTCTTGGAGCGAAGACAAACATTGTTATTGAGGTCAAATCTGGGGAAGATGAGGTTCAAGTTGAGCAAGCAATGGACAGAGTCCTAAAAGAATACTCCGTTGCTTTAAAAAGACTTGGGAATGAATAATGATTATTCAAAGGCTTACGACAAACAATGTTAGAGAAATAGCCTATAGATTAGCGAAGGAATCGATGGAGTGGGATGAGCCAATACCTGAATTTGAAACTCGATACAAAGGTATCCTAGAAAGCTATGTTAATGAGCCATTCCAAACATACAATAGGAGAGATTTATATCCGACCTTTGAAGACAAGGCGGCAGCTCTATTCTATCTAATGATAAAAAATCATCCATTTGAAAATGGAAATAAACGGATTGCTGTTTGCACCCTTTTCGTATTCTTGGCCCTAAATGGTAAATGGATAGATATCTTGAATGAGAACCTTTATCGTTTCGCAGTTTGGGTAGCTGAAAGCATGCCTGAGATGAAGGATGGAACGACATTGGCAATAAAAGACTTTATAGTAAAGAATATGATTAATTTGCCCAAACAAAGGAAGTAAAAAATATGATGGATAAACCTTTAGCAAAAACAGAAATTGACTGGTTCGGGAAAAGGGTAAGATTAGAGCTTTTCGACTCTGTCAATCTTAGTAAGCTTAATCCTATTACTCAAGTCCAGGCGATTTCATTTACCGACAAAGATCACATCGTTTTATATAAAAGTGGGAAAGGAAATTATGGTTGCCCGGGTGGCCATCCCGAGTCTGACGAGAGTTGGGAAGAGACATTGAAAAGAGAAACATGCGAAGAAATTTCAGCCGAAGTATTGAAATGTGGACCAATTGGATACTTGAAGGAAACAAATCTCGAAACGAACGAAATAAAATACTTTCTAAGATATTGGGCCTATGTGAAATTAATTGATGAGCCAATAAACGATCCAGACGATGATGCCAGAGAGCGGTTTGTTTTCCCCATCGAGGAAGCAAAAGACCGGCTAGATTGGGGTGAAATAGGCCAAAAACTTATCGAAAGTGCAATAAATAAAAGCGAAATCTAGTGAGCAATTTATTTTTGACTTAGAGCGTTTTCAATCTCATAGTATTCAAAAGGGATTACTTCAACTGCACTTAATCCAGCTTGGTCCAGCATAGCTTTTACTTCCTCAACGTGTAGCTGGGGGACTCTTATCTGGCGGATTTTATCTGGGCTTACGTTTTCTTCGCAATGTAACTCTTGGCAGGATATCATCCAATCTACAGGCCTTAGCTCCAGCCCATCTCCTTCGAGGAGGATGACGCATGGATATTGTGAAGCGAGCTTTTCCCTCTCTGTTGGGTCCATAGATTCAAACTTTTCTAATTTGTGCTTCATTGACTCTAATTTCTGTCTCATTTGGTTTCCTACGACAGTTTCAGAATCTGTGATATCTTGTATAGCCCTTTCAAGTAACACAGCCATCATTGACCAAGGTTCTGGCTTGGCTCCTTTTTCGGAATAGTAATATCTGATATCGTTGAGACAATCCAAGCGCATCAAACACTCTCCGAGCTCCTGCGGGTCTGTGAAATTCCCATTAATAACCTGTTCGAGCAATGATATATTTGCCTTCATCAACTCTGGATTAAAGGTGTATGCACCTTCTTGTGACATTAGCTCTATTTTCGTGTCGGTATCTTTCCTTACCCACTCTCTAGTTAGTCCCGGGTTTTGGTCAGGTTTTGATTTTAGTATGGCTCTGGCAGTTTTTAATTCAACACCGTCGTCAATTCCTTTTCCATTCAAGGCTCGCAGGAAGCTCTCTACCCTAGTCTCATTAGCGATTTTTGCAGAATCAAAAATTAAGTCTGGTTTTCCAGCAACTAGCATTGCATAAAAATGAGCGACGGCCTCACCTTGGCCCAGAGAGTCTAATTCAGCAAAAGAGATGGGTCGGATATCAGACGTTCCTTGGCTTATAGCCGCTCTTTCTCCATGCATAACCTCAGTGCCAGATTGCGTGATAAACCCTTGAGTAATAATTCGTTCTAAAGCCAGAGACCCTGTCCCATGGATTATTGGTTTTTTGATTTGGCCGACTTTTTCAGATTTTGATGTTTCATAATCAAAAAAACCTGGTGCCAATTCATCTATGGCTTGGATTGATTCGGGCGAAATGGCCTTGAGTTTAGCTATCTTGCTGGATTCCTGATCTTCTGGTTTGGTTTCGGACATAACAGGTGGCCTTGCTACTTCTTGATTGATTTTGTCTTGTGAGCTTTCGGATTGTTCCATAATTTACCATCAATATCTTAGGCTGAAGGCATAAAAAAAGCAATTGATATATTGGTCCAATTTTGAAAAAGGGCCAAGCGCCTGAATCTATATCAGACGTTTGGCCCGAAGGGTGGACAGAATTGTCCACCCCACTTTTGTTATGGGGAAAGGTAGTTTCAGTGGAAGACGATGAGCAGTATCCCAGTGCTTCCAGCTAGAACGGCGCCGAGGCAGAAGACAAAGACTCCGAACAGCTCCTCGGACTCGAGCTCCAACATCTGAGTTGCTTCTTTGCCTTCGACAAGGCCTCGATAGGCCCTGACGCTGAGTGCAACTCCGACGATTGCCAAGAAAAGGCCGATAATTAGGAAAAAGATAGCCATAAACTGGAACATTGGACCCTCCTCCTCGATATAGTGGACACAAGGTACGAAGCTGAGCTTTTGAGTGGAATAATACACAAAATTTGGTTTGCGGTCAATTAATATTATTGAAAACCAGGCATATAGGGTCCTTGTCTATTGAAAGTTATCTGCTTTTCTATATACTTACCTTTATGAAAATCGGAATAGATATAGATGATGTGATCGTAGACTTTTGCCTTCCTTTTGCTAAATTCCATAACGCAAACTATGGAACGAATTGGAGCAAAGAGAATCTAAATACTTACAGGCTTGAGGACTTGACTGGTGATACCTGGGATCAAATGCAAGAAAAAATGGACCTCTTTGTTAAGGAAGCAGATTTTTTTAATAAAAAAGTAGACCCTGCAATTGTCGAAAGTATAAAAACACTAGCCATGGTACACGAGATCTATATCATCACTGGTCGACCTGATCATTATCGTGATGGCACAATAAAATGGGCTCAAAATAACCTGAACGGCCTCTACAGGGAAATATTTTTTGTTTACGGCGAGGCAGAAAAGGTAGATAAATGGCAATTTTGTGTCAATAACGGGATTGAAGTGATCATAGAAGATCTGCCAGAGTTTGCCACGAAATGCAATGAAGCTGGAATCACGGTTTTGCTTTTTGACCATCCTTGGAATCAAGGGGTCAAGGGTCAAAACCTTAAACGTGTTAAATCATGGCCTGAGATAGTTCGGATTTTATCAATAAAGAGAGCGGGAGTGGATGCAAATGATGCACCCACTCCCCAGATCTAATATTTGTGATTTAAGTCTTTCGACTTCACGTCACAAACATAGTTTCGGAAAAACTGGATATCCTCAGGCAGAACAGAGGGTTCCGCGTCGATGTGCTGTGCCTGACTCAGCTTTAGCTTTAGAAAATCTAGTGCGGCTTGACGAACTCGATACCTAATCCCTATCTCAACTATGAGCTTGCCGTTTTGATGCTCCGAGGCAGGGAAGGTCGAGAGCACAAACTGAGTTTGCGGAAAGAAGGGACCAAGCTCCTGCTCAATATTTTTTGGAAACCTAATGAGCATTCGAACGGCCATCTAAACCTCCAGAGTTCTGAGATACTGGTAGTCCTCGCCCGTTACCGGATAGAATGAATAAATTCTTTCTGCTTCCAAGACCTTGGGTTCGAGATATCGGACTAGTTCTACCAGTTTGTCTGCCTGAATCGCGTACCAAAAGCAGTTGTTTGCCGTGACCCGGTGTCTTTGGTCGACCCGTCGGAGAAGAGAGATTGCTTTTGAGCCGAGGAGCCGATCGTTTTTCATTAGCTCATCGGTGAAATTCTGGGCTATAGGCAGAGGATCTTGCCTTTGTGCTACGTACATCCTTCCCCCTTGAGATAGGTTTGTAGTCGTGTGCATTATATGTGTAAAATTAGTTTATTTCAAGAATAATCGTTTAAAATAGGTATAATATAAAGTATAATGTCCAAGCTATGAACAACGAACTCGAAGAAATAAAAAACAAGATAGATATAGTTGAATATGTCGGTAAATATGTTCAACTCAAACAATCAGGACGTAATTTCAAAGGATTATGCCCATTTCATAGTGAGAAAACGCCATCTTTTATGGTTAGCCCCGAGAAGCAAATCTGGCACTGTTTTGGTTGTAACGAAGGCGGCGACGCGATTTCTTTCACTGAAAAAATTGAAGGATTAAGTTTTCCCGATGCGGTCAAAGAGTTAGCGATTAAAACTGGAGTCAAATTATCACAAAACTTCAAGGAACGGAAAGAGCCGACTGATAAATATTTTGCTATCAATGACCAAGCTTGTGCATATTATGAAAAGCTATTATTCGAGCCAGCTGGCAAGTACGCCTACGATTATTTAAAGAAACGTGGGCTAGACGATGGGACTATCAGAGATTTTCGGCTTGGTTTCTCTCCAGCTCAAGGAGATGCTATCGTCCACGAACTGACTACGATCGGCTATGAAAAAGAAGACCTCATTCGAGCCGGAGTCGCCAACTCAAAAAATAACAGAGTCTTTGACCAATTTCGTAACCGTCTGATGTTCCCCATAACCAATGTTCAGGGTAAAGTGATTGGTTTTTCGGCCCGCGTCCTAGATGATTCTCTACCAAAATATATTAATACTCCTGAAACACCGATCTATCATAAATCAAATATACTTTTTGGCTTGGATAAAGCCAAAGAACAAGCCAGAAAACAAGACCATTTGATTTTGGTTGAAGGAAATATGGATATGATTTTTTCATATCAGGCGGGGGTAAAAAATGTGGCGGCTTCGAGTGGGACGGCCCTAGCAGAGTCACAACTTGATTTGATTAAAAGGTTTACCAAAAATATAAAAATCGCATTTGATGTAGACTTGGCAGGGCAGAACGCGACCAAGCGTGCGATCGAGCTCGCTCAAGATAAGGGTTTTAATATCAAAGTAATCGAGGTCCCAGAGGGTAAAGATCCAGCCGACCTGGTGAAAAATGATCCCAAAAAGTGGATTAATGCTTGTAAAAAGGCAAAATATGTGGTAGACTATATCTTTGATAGCACCTTCGACCGCTACGACATCACAAATATTTTAGATAAAAAACGAGCAACGAAAGATTTGCTCGCTACAATTTCACGCTTGCCCGACCCCGTAGAAAAAGAGCATTATTTACAAATATTAGCTCAACGAGTCGGCGTTAGTTTGCAAGCATTGATCGAAGCTCTTAGCAAAGCCAAGAGCGCCAAAAAGTTTTCAGCTACTGGCAGAGGGGAAAAGACTGCGAAAGCTGTAGAATCAAAGACAAAAGAAACAAATTTAGAAGAACGGGTATTTTCTTTATTGTTGGTCTCACCTCAATTTGGTAATTTCTTTTTTAACAAACTAAAGCCAGATGATTTTATCGAGGAGAGATTAGTCAGATTTACGACCGAGCTCTATGATATTAACGAAGTGGAAGAGCTTGATATTAAAAAATGGCTAAAAGGTCAAAAACCAGATGATGTTGAGTATTTAAACAAATTGGTCTTTGCCATAGAAGATGAGTTTGCGGACGCAACAGACGAGATCATGGGAGAGGAAGTATTCAACGGGGTATTGAGGTTGCGCCATCTCAGCTACGAAAAAGCAAAAAAAGCTTTAAACAAAAAAATCTTTGAAGCGGAGAGTCATCAGGATCCAAAAGCAGTCAAAGAATTGATGCTCGAGCTTCAGCTACTAATTGATCAAGAGAGAAACATTTAAAGAACACATTTTCTCAAATGAAAGGAGCCAAATGGCGAAAGAAGAATTTGACAACCGGATCGACCAATTAATCCAAAAAGGGCGAGAGCAAGGGTTTATCACCCAAGAAGAAATTCTGACACTATTCCCGGACGTCGAAGAAAACATTGATAAAATCGATGATTTATATGCCACCCTTTCTGACCAAGGTATTGAGATTGTTGATGCGAAGGACAAAATTTGGGGTGAAGGCGAGGTCAGTGATTTTGAATTAGATAAATTTGACGATATCTCAGAATTGGCCGACGATTCAGTTCGGATGTACTTGCGAGAGATTGGCCGAATTCCACTTTTGACATGGGATGAAGAAGTCGATCTAGCAAAAAAAGTTGAGGCAGGCGATCAACAGGCCAAAAAACGATTAGCTGAGGCTAATATGCGTCTGGTTGTTTCGATTGCCAAAAGATATATCGGTCGCGGTCTTGATCTTTTGGATTTGATCCAAGAGGGAAACACCGGCTTAATTCGAGCCGTCGAAAAATTTGATTACAAACGAGGTTATAAATTCTCGACTTATGCCACTTGGTGGATCAGGCAAGCTATTACCAGGGCGATTGCTGATCAAGCCAGAACAATTCGTATTCCAGTCCACATGGTAGAAACGATTAATAAACTTATACGGACAGAGAGGAAACTTGTCCAAGAGCTTGGCAGAGAGCCTTTGCCAGAGGAGATCGCAGTTGAAATGGGTATCGAAGTAGAGAAGGTTAACCATATCTTAAAGATAAAACAAGAGCCAGTATCTATCGAAGCCCCCATCGGGGAAGAAGAAGATTCACGTCTAGCTGATTTTATTCCTGACAATGACTCTGACACGCCCGAAGAAGCGGCAACCTATCAGCTTCTCAAAGAACATATCAACGAAGTTTTACAGTTGTTAACACCTAGAGAACAGAAAATCCTAAAAATGAGGTTTGGCCTAGATGCTGGACGATCTCACACATTAGAGGAAACTGGTCAAGAATTTGGGGTAACGCGTGAACGTATTAGACAGATCGAATCAAAGGCTTTATTGAAATTAAAGAAACATCGAGACTCAAAGAAATTAAAAGATTATTTGAGCTAAACTTAGAACAAAAGGCGTCGCAGAAGTGCGCCGACTTTTTGCGTATTGAAAAAATAGGTGAATAGTGTTATAGTAGCGCAGACGTAAGTAGTACAGAAATTTGATTCTAGGGGGAATCATGAGGAAAAGCCTGAGAGGGGGCTGTGCTTGCTGTCGTGAGCCAATCGAACCCTGCCAAAACATCTATATGAAAGAAAGGTGTGTCGCATCAAGCGACTACAAACCAGAGATGCGACGAGCAGAGCCGATCGGACCACCAAAAGTAAACTCAGCCTGCAGATTTGTTTCTGCTCCTCTTCTCGGCAATACCTACTGAATGAAACCCCTCAAACATTGGCTGGAACCCGTCACCTCCTGAACGGGAACCGTGCCAAAAACCCCGGGGCGCTGCACCCCTGGGCCAAAAGGTCGACATCCACCTCCGTCGGCCGTTGCGGCCCGCTTCACCTATGTCACACCCTCCGTGACTAAAATGGTGAGCGGGCCGCTTTTCTTTTGTCTAATAAACCTATCTAAAAAATGATAAAATGAAGCTATGAAAAAGCAAAAATTCGTTATTATTGATGGTCATGCTCTGATTCATCGGGCCTATCACGCCATCCCACCTCTTACGACCAAAGGTGGGGAGATCGTAAATGCAGTTTATGGGTTCTCGGTCATATTGCTCAAAGTTATTAAGGATTTATCGCCCGACTTTGTGGTGGTGGCTTTGGATTTACCAGACAAGACATTCCGTCACCATGAGTTTAAAGAATACAAAGCAAATCGACCTCCCGCTCCAGATGATTTGATTTCACAATTTGCACTTGTGCGAGAAGTTATTGAAGCTTTTGATATGCCGATATTTGAGAAGCCCGGCTTTGAAGCCGACGATTTGATAGGCTCGTTAGCGGAAAAAGTGAAGGGAGATAAATCGATAGAAACCTTTATCGTAACGGGAGACCTTGACGAATTACAGCTTGTTAATGAGTCGACGAAAGTTTATACAATGAAGCGGGGTTTTACCGATACCGTTATCTATGATCGAGCCATGATTGCAGATAGATATGGGCTTAGGCCCGATCAATTTGTTGATTTCAAGGCGCTCAAAGGGGATCCGAGTGATAATATCCCCGGAGTGGCTGGAATTGGTGAAAAGACAGCAGTTGGATTAATCCAAGAATATGGAACATTGGATGAAGTCTATCACAATTTGAACAAAATAAAGCCCGCAATTGCTCTCAAGTTGACGGAAAATAAAGAGATAGCATATATGAGTCAGAGACTATCAAAGATAGTGACTGATGTTCCAATTAATTTAAAGTTAGATAAATGCTGTACCCACGAATTTGACCGAAATAAAGTTTTTGAACTTTTCAGACGTTTGGAATTTAAATCATTATTAAATAAACTGCCAGGACAACCTAGTCAAACCGACATGTTTAGCGAGAGTCCAGTCAAAAATAAAGGCCAAGAACATTTTACGACCGAGAATTATCACGTGATTGAGACAGAGAAAGAGCTCGATTCGTTAGTAAAAAAATTGGGAAAAGCTAGAGTTATTTCGATTGATACCGAGACGGATTCATTAGACGAAATTAGTGCACGACTAGTTGGGATCTCGATCTCTTACGATAAAGGTGAAGCTTATTATATACCGATCAAGCACCTTGAAGGCACACAACTATCTCTAGAAATGGTGAAAAAACATTTAGGACCCATTCTCATAAACAAAACACCAAAGATTGGCCATAATATAAAATTTGACTACGTAATTTTAAATAATGCTGGAATCAGGCTAGCCCCAATCACTTTCGATACTATGATCGGCGCCTATCTATTGAATCCAAACGCTCGAGCACAGAAGCTGGAGGATTTAGCTTTTGCTGAGCTAGGAATAGAGATGTCAAAGATTGAAAGTCTGATCGGGAAGGGACGAGACCAGATTACTTTCGACCAGGTGCCGATTGATAAAGCAGTTCTCTATGCCGCAGAGGATGCCGATATGACTTTGCGACTTTATCACCATTTTGCAAGAGAGATAAAAGAAGGTGGGTTTGAAGAACTGATGAACAAGATAGAGATGCCACTAGTCCCAATCTTGGCGACGATGGAGATGAATGGCTTCAAGATTGATACAGCCCTATTATCGAAATTATCAAAAAAGTTCGGTCTCAGGCTAGCTCAGATTGAGAAAGAAATTTACCAAATATCAAAAGAAGAATTTAATATTGGGTCCCCGAGTCAGTTGCAAAAGGTTTTATTCGAAGAACTTAAACTTCAAGACTTGATCGGAAAGAATACTTTAAAAAAGTTACCAAGCGGAGGCTATTCCACTGGAGCAGAGGAGTTAGAAAAGCTCCGTGGCACTCACCCGATTATCGAGCTTGTGATTGAATACCGCGAGCTAGCGAAACTTAAAAATACCTACATCGATGCTCTACCGGAGCTGATTAATATTAAAACAGGGCGGATTCATACTAGCTTCAACCAAGCGATTGTAGCGACAGGGCGCCTTTCCTCTAGTAATCCAAATCTACAGAATATTCCAATTAGGAGTGAGGTTGGTCAGGACATTAGAAAGTCATTTATTGCTGACGAAGGATTTTCGATTATTTCGGCCGACTATTCCCAGATTGAGCTTCGGGTCATTGCTCATATTGCTGGGGATGAGACGATGATTCAGGCCTTTAGGGCCGGGCTAGATATTCATACCTCGACTGCGGCGAAGGTCTATAACGTCCCAGAAAATAGGGTTACGTCTGAGATGAGAAGAAATGCGAAGGTCGTTAATTTCGGTATTGTTTATGGTGTTTCTCCTCACGGCTTGGCACGACAGTCAGACCTTGATTACGCTCAAGCCAAGGCTTTTATCGATAAGTACTTTATGACCCACCCAGGAATTCAAAAATATATGAAACAAGTGGTTGTTGATGCTCGTAAGGCTGGATTTGCTGAAACCATATTTGGACGACGACGTTATTTGCCAGAACTTAACTCCTCGAACCATATAATAAGGAGTTCAGCAGAAAGAATGGCAATGAATATGCCGATCCAGGGCACAGCCGCCGATTTGATGAAATTAGCGATGATCCAAATCAACCAAGGTTTGTCAAAAGTAAGTCCAAGGACAAAGATACTACTGCAGGTCCACGATGAGCTAGTTTTTGAAGTCCCCGATGATGATATTGAGAAAGTTAAGGCTTTTGTAAAGGAAAAGATGGAAACAGTGGTTACGCTTGATGTCCCGGTTATAGTAGAAATCGGTGTTGGCAAGAATTGGGGAGAGGCGAAATAGCTTGTATTTATTTGACATAAAAACTAAAATTTATTTAGTAAATAAAAAAACTCTTGGAGGGAGGTGAGAAAATGGACGTTCTTGGTATAAATATCTGGTATTGGTTCGGAGCTTTGGTTATATTGTTTGCGCTTTGGGGAGTAGCTCGTTATGCACCCAAAAAACCAGTAGCAAAAAAAGCAAAAAGCAAAAAGAAAAAATAATTATAACAACGCTATTATTTTTTGAAGGTTACAGTAGATGTAGCCTTTTTTTATTAAACAAATTTACCTAATCTTTGACAAGAACAACAAAAAGTGATATTATAGCGTTCTTGTACCTACAAAATCGACCCTAAGGGGTAGAGATGAAAAGGGGCATAGTGGCATTTTCCTTTGCTCAAGAAAAGATTGAGCCGAGCCCGTGTAACTTTCGGCTAGCTGAAGCTGTCAAAAGGATCGTCGAGGCAGAAGAAGGTGAACTTGTCATTATCTCCCAGTGGGAAGTAGCGATAAAACTGATCAAAGACGGCATCAAGGTGACCCATGTCGTCGAGCCGCTTCTTGACTGGTCATATCTCGACAGTGTGGACGTTTGGGCCGAGGCGCGACTCTATTTTGCCCACCTTGAGATCGAAGAGGTTGTCATTGTCGCTAATCCTTTCATCCACGCATACGCTATCGAGCGAATGATCCGAAAGGATGGTTTCAAAATCTGCCAACAATATGATACGACGATTGGTCGGATCGGCTTCGACTCCCAATCTTTGCAATGGTGGACCCGGGGGCCACTTCGTCTCCTTCTCTATTCCGCCCTCTCGGCGGTTGGTCTAGCGA
>Ga0194039_1000876_pt1 | contig 17009 bp, 18 predicted proteins | sample JunL228m_MetaG_FD_148679 | JGI IMG/M metagenome (GOLD analysis project Ga0194039, IMG submission 148679) | Anoxic zone freshwater microbial communities from boreal shield lake in IISD Experimental Lakes Area, Ontario, Canada - Jun2016-L227-8m | ecosystem: Environmental > Aquatic > Freshwater >... | reverse complement strand
CAAAGATAATAAGCACGAAGACAATGATGTACATGATTGCCTTCTTATTCATAAAAAGATTTCTGCATCATTGTTGGTGGCGATCATTTAAAAATACACACCATTAAAACTGAGGGATTTTCTTTAAATCCGCCTGAATGGTTGCGCCATACTGTGCATTTAATCCAATGACTGAACGTAGCGGCACATGTTCTTTTTCAGAGAACCACACCTCAAAAGTAGCGGTGTCATCCTTAGATGTGGTCTTGTAATAACGAATAGCCTTTACCTTGCCGCCATCAAAGGGAAATTCCCAAGGCTCGCCGCGAACCAAGGTGTAATTTTTGACAGAGCGCCCATCGGTCACGGGTAGCACGATGGATTTAGCGGGCAAATCCCGGCCCATAAACTGATAACCCACCGACACCATGTCCAGCAAGCGGCCTGTATAAGGCGCACTTCCTGTGGCGGCGCTACGCGATGAGACTTTATAAAAGTTCACCGCATTCTTTTCTACTTTTGCGATTAATAACTCGGTATTGCCGCGCTTTTCTTGATAAGTATTCGTTAATAGACCGTCTTTATTCACGACTCCTACGGAATCCCTGATCAACTTTTGATCAGAAAGTGCTGTTGAGAGAACTGCGCCAAGAGTGCCAACGGAGTTAATGTGATATTGGTCTTTACGAATATCCACCTTATCGACAATGGTGGCCACCTGCATCGAGCCCTTGACCAAATTAAAGACTTGCTCATAAGGGCTTGGGGCCTCACCAGACTCTTTTAGATAAGCCGCTCGCTTAGCTGGGTCAGCAGTTATTTTAAGATCGTACTCAAATTGGACTGTTTGAGCAAAGGTGAGTAACGAGGATAAGCTCAAGGCTAAGGACAAGAAGCTATATAGAGCTAGCTTTGGGAGATGGAGTTTCATGGGTTTATTTTATAAGAAATACCCCTAAAAATCATTCATAATCAATGCTATGAGTGTCAACCTTACCCCACCAAGCCTCGCGATCCAACGACAAGATCGTGAGGCCTTACTAGATCAGACTGGGAAAATGATCTGGTTCACTGGGCTATCGGGCTCTGGAAAATCTACCCTGGCAAATGCATTGGAAATTGAACTCCACCATCAGGGCAAGAAGACCTTTTTACTAGATGGTGATGTTGTCAGGCAGGGGCTTAATCAGGATTTGGGATTTAGCGATGAGGACAGAATAGAAAACATCCGCAGAATTGCCCACGTTGCCAAACTCATGATGGATGCAGGGCTGATTGTCATTTGTGCATTTATCTCCCCATTTAAAGCACAGAGAAGACTGGCGAGAGAGCTTGCTGGAGTAAACCGGTTTATCGAGATTTACCTCAATACCCCAATTGCGATATGCGAAGAGCGAGATGTCAAAGGCCTATATCAAAAAGCCAGATCTGGCAATCTAACGAATCTCTCAGGCCTTGGAAGTGATTACGAAATCCCCGAGAATTCGGAAATCACCATCGATACTTCAATAACCCCCATTGCAGAAGCAATAAAACAAATTCAAAAGTTAATCTAGAGTCTTAGATCGATATGGGGTATTAGCAGGCCTACCCTGAAAATACCCACTCTCTTTTGCCTTCATAAACAATCCAGATTTATTAAAAAATCCATTCAAAGAATTATCTATAGTAGATAGAAGTAGAAGTCATTATTAAGGATCAAACCTCATTCCAATTGAGAATCAGTCCGTTTTGTAAAAAATCTATTTTGGCTTCTTCTCCTCTGTTATTACTGTCACTTCCTGGGCCATCTCAATGGCGTCGCGGCGGTAGCGCCACTCCTGCTGCTTACGCAGCTCCCCTAACGTTCTAAAGAAAAATCGGTCTAGATCATCACCCACTCGCCTGCCCTTTTCAAAGCCAAGCTCATTAACCAGCCTCTTATCGCGAACCCGTTGCCTTGCCAACAAGATCTGCTCGTAGTTCTTAATCGCCCATATGATTGCCTCTGACTTTTCAATAAGCTCATCGGTCATATCCTGCAGCGGTGTGGTGGTGTTTGAATCACTGTACTTACAGTCAACCATACTCTTTGGGGTAGACACTGTGGCCCCCAGATCCTCAATCTTGCGTTTGATATTGACAAAGGTGGCCAAGGAAGTTGCTTGCACATCTTCTAGTGCAGCAAGGCTGTATTTAGCTGTCTTTATTTTTTTACTATTTTTGAGATGCTCAAGTGCCAAACTTAAATCTAGCTCCGATATCAAGCTAGGATCGTCAAAGTAGGATTGAGCCTCCTGCGGAATTCTTAAACCAAGTCCGTCGGACTCAAAATAGTCTAGTGGTTCGTTTAATTTATCTCGTAGCCTTCGATACTCTAGGCGCTCTAGGCGTAATTTTTTCCAAGCCAATACGGTTAAGTCATGAACTAAGGCAGATTCGGTAACGCCCTGCGGTGCAAAATCTTCCATGAAATATTGCTCGAGCTCTAAAAGCTCTTTAGGATCCTCGCCGGGTAAAACCTCTTGCTTTGAGTAGACTCCCGTTTTTAAAGAATTACGCGATGAAGCTAATTTACCCCCAGCAGTTTTTGGGCCACCCGATCGGCGAGATTTAGGAGCTGTAGACATTTAGTTTTTAGCTGGGCTAGATAAGCGAACGCCTGGGCGGTCTTCTGGGGTACCTATGAACTCAATGCCACCTGCCTCAAGAGCGCTTTTTAAAGATTGAAGCACTTTAACGCTTGCGCTTTCCAAAAGTCCATCGAAAGCCTCTACCCTTCTAATAGTTGAAATCGCAACGCCAGCCTCTTCTGCCAGGCGAGATCCAGGCCAATCCAATAGAGCTTTAGCTGCCCTGACTTGCGCACCAGTTATCATATATAGTATTATTTGTACTATATAAAGTACAAATTAGTTCTTTTATAGGGTTTTCATATTATGTACAAGCATACCGCAAAAGAAATGCTGGTTCAAACAGTGGCCAATATCGAGGGAGCCTATGCCCCCTCAACCATACGCTCCTATAAGTCAAACTTTGAGCGATTTATTCAATTTTGTGAAGATATCGAGGTGAGTCCTCTTCCTGCTGAGCCACAGGACGTAGCTCGATACATTTCAAAGTTAACAGCAAGTGGGCTTAAATCTGCCAGCATCCGAATTATTGTAGCTGCCATTTCAAGCATTCATAAGCTGAACTTATTAAATGACCCTACTCAGCATCCCATAGTCAAAATTGAGCTGCGTCGCATGCACAGAACTCTGGGGCGATTTAGTCAACAAGCCTTTGGAATAACCACACCAATTCTCGAGAAAATGCTTGACGCTACGACGAATAATCTAAGGAGGGCGCGAGATCGAACTTTACTGCTACTTGCCTATGACAGCATGTGTCGACGCAGTGAGCTTGTCTGTTTAAAGATTTCAGATATCCATATAAATTCAGAAGGTGACGTTGCTCAAATGAAAATTCGCCTTCGAAAAAGCAAAACCGATCAAGAGCTGCAAGGAAGGTGGATATTTCCCACCAAAAGATCGACTGAAGCAATTACTCTATGGATAAACCAAGCAAAATTAAGTGATGGCTATTTATTTAGAGGCATTAACAATGCAATTGATATCACTCATGAATTAAAGTGTAGCCAAATAAATCGCATTTATAAACGTTTAGCAAAAGACGCTAAGCTCCCAAAAGAAATAATTGATCACATCAGCGGTCACTCTATGCGCGTAGGTGCAGCTCAGGACCTTTTAAAATCTGGCGCAAGTATGCCGGTAATTATGAACAGAGGGCGCTGGTCTAAAACTGATACTGTCATGCGCTATCTCGAAGGAGTAAATCCATGTTAGCAAAAAACCAAAATTAAATTTATTAAGATTTTCTGTCAACAATCCGGCGATATTGAGTAATGTACGCATCAGTCATCTTATCTGCAGTGAACAATTCTGAAAATCGAACGGCAGCATTAGCTCCCATTTGTTTAGCCAACTCTGGAGTATTCCACAAATAACTCATTGCAGCATTTAAATCTTTTGATGAGGAGGGGGGAACAACAATACCTGTCTCCTGATTCCTATTAATAAAACAGGTTCCAGTTCCAATTTCGCTAGATATTAATGGCTTTCCATACATCGCACCTTCCAAGAGAGAAACGCCGAAGGCCTCAGAACGTAAATTAGAGGGGAATACTACCGCAAAAGATAGGCGAATTATTTCGACCTTATCCTCTTCAGAAACATATCCCAAAAAGACAACATTTTTTAATCCTAGAGATGCCGCTTGAGTTTTTAACTCATTCTCAATTGGGCCTGCCCCAACTATGACTGTTGGGAAGTCGCCTAAAGCTAAAGCATCTAAAAGAATGCTTAATCCCTTATAGTAACGAAGAACTCCAACAAATAAGAAAAACTTATCGCCTATCAAATTATGCCAGTATTTGAGTCGCTCACTGTCTGAGAGTGGATAAAATAATTTTTCAAGCCCAATAGGAATAACTTCTACTTTAGTTATAAATCTTTGCAAGACCTGACTCGTAACTAGATAATTGGGCGATGTTGCAACTATTAAATCCACCCGATTTAAAAGCCAATTTTTTAGTGGTTTATAAAACTTAACGAGATTTTTTTGTTTTACTATATCTGAATGATAGGTAATTACAGTTGGCTTATCTAAACGCAACAAAAAAAACATTAAATCCATATACGGCCATGGAAAATGAAGATGGATAATGTCGGCTTCTTTGCTTAATTTCCACAAATTATAAATTGCATGTAAAGAGAAGCCTGTAGAGGCAACGGAAAAATTTTGCTTAGAAAAATATATAGAGCATCCGTTCCAATCAGTTTTATAAGTTTTATTAGAGCTTAATGCCAATACGTCCACAACTAAACCTTTTTTAACACATCCAATAGCTAAGGTATTAATTACCTGCTCTACTCCACCCATCGACTCTGGCAGGGAAGCCTTATAAATATGTAGAACCCTCATCTTGCAAAAAATCTATTAATTAACGTTTTTATACCTACAGAATACGGGTAAGCCAACCACCATCTAGCGGGAATAACTCCATAATGTCGTTTTACAACTGCCATTGCCTCGCTAAAATGTAATTTGCGATTTTTATTTGTCTTCGTTTCAGGGTGAATTGAATTAATTGCAACAATTTCATCTAAGAAATAAGGAGCCCCAAAAGCTTTATAAATACGCCACCATAAGTCATAGTCCATCGCCATTAATAGGTTCTGATTTAGCCCATCAAGAGCCTCCCATGCCGATCTCCTGATAAGTGTAGCCGGCTGAGAGATAATGCACTTTTCCGCGAGTCTATTTACAGAAAATTTCTCAACCCGAGTCGTTGCTCTTGTACCCGAATTTTGATTCTCATTAAATGACTTCGCGTAGACCATTGGTGACAATGGGTGATCCTCAATACAGGATAAAAGACTTTTTAATCCACCTTTCAGATAATAGTCATCACTATTTATCCACGTTACGAATGGTGCGCTGCCCCTAGAAATACCCTCGTTAATTGCGGCTGACTGTCCATCATCCGATCTACTGCGCCATCCAGCTAAATAGCTTGACCACTTCTCAATAACATCCAATGTGCCGTCAATAGAGCCGCCATCAATTACAAAAACCTCAACCGGTAACTCTTGATCGTAAATAGATTTTATGGTCCTATCCAAAAATCTTGCATGATTAAGTGAGGGTATGGCAACCGTAACCAAAGGATTAATAGTTGTGTTCAATTTTGCTAAATCACTAATGAAATTATTTTTTGGATAAATCAATGAAAGATATGTTTTTTAAGCATCATCTGAGGGCGTAAAAGACCAAAATTTTGCAGTAATAAAGTTAAAAATGACAACAAATGGTATCAGTAACATTTGTGCAAAGAGGGGTAAAATATTTGTATGTTGTACTAAATACTTTAACATCAACATATTCAAAATAATTGATAGTACACTTGCCGAAAAATATTTAATGCATGAATTTTTAAGTTGAACCTTATTTCCTGGATTAAAAACCCATGAAAAATTAAAAATGAATGTGCAAGTGATGCCAAATAACCATGATAGCGCCAGAGAAAATAAATAGCTGTCTGGAAAAAATTTGAGCATTGTAGTGAAAACTACAAACGTTAATGCAAAATTTATTACGCCAACAATAGTAAACTTGCCAACCTCGATTTTTAATTTAGCAAGCAACTTAGAATGCCCATCAAGAGACATCAATTGATTTTAATGTCTTTTTAGAAATTATTACCAGCGTACCCCCAAAAGGAAGAGATGCTCCCACTTTAATTAACCATTCATCAATTCGCATGAGGATGTCAAAAATAGCATTTAAAGACCAATGAAATTTAGCCCTCTTCTCAAGCCCCCGTTCATCAGATTCCGATTTCACATAATTCTTGTCAAGAAGTCTAGAAGCCAACATCAACGGGAATAAAACAAAAATAAAGGAGGTGACCCGTAGAATTTCAAATCCACTTTCCTCAAGCTTGGAAACTAACTCTCTTCTTGAATATCTTCGCTTATGCTTCACAATCTCGTCTAATCTGCTCCACAAAAACATGTGCTGAGGAACACTTAAGATAAGAATTCCATCCCTATCAAGCATTTGGTTCATATTAAATAGGGCTGTTAAATCATCTTCGATATGTTCAATCACGTCGAAGGCAGTAATCACATTAAACCGTTCACCAATTTTACCTTTAGTTACATCGAATTGAACAAAGTCGACATCAGGAAGATTAGTCTTAGCATACTTCAATCCTTTTAGGTAGATCTCTGAACCAGTAATTTGCAAATTTTTATTTTGCACAATCTGCTGAATGAAATTACCGGTGCCACAACCTATGTCCAGTAACCTTGTCTTACCCGCCAACCTGAGGTGTGACTGAAGCATTCTTTTAAACAGGCGATTTCTTGATCTGACCCAAAAACTACTTTCAGCATTTTGATCAGTTAAATCAAATCCGCTATCAGGGTAATCAGTGTAGGCATTTGCAACATCTGCGCTATAACACTTAATTCCATCGACTATAGTGTATTGAAGAGTGTCACTCATAAAAACCTATCCCTGATAATATAATTTGGTCGTTTTCGGACCTCCTCATTTATTCGATAAATGTATTCTCCAATTACACCAAGCATTACCATAGTCAATCCACCTACCATAAGAATGGCAATCATTAATGGGGCCCAACCTTGAAATGGGGTTTCACCCTGAAACCAGCTATATACAATGGTCGCACTATAAATAATCCCCAAAAGGAATGTAAAGAAGCCCATTAACGAAATAAATCTAATTGGAAGATATGATGCATCTACTATGGCATCAATAAAGTTTTTCAACTTTTTCCAGAAATTGTACTGGGACTTTCCTATCATTCTTTTCAAACGAACATACGGTATGAAACTAGTTCGGTAACCCGTCCACAAAAGATCGCCTTGAAAAGATCTGTGTCTAACATCAATCGCATTGAAGGCATCCATCACTTTCCTATCCATCAAAACAAAATCAAAACCACCTGTTGGTATTTGAGGGTAGGATATTCGAAAAATACTGTAAAACAAATGTGATGACAACTTTGATTGCCAAGAATCTTCTCTATCAATTCGATGGCAAATTACTATTTCGTCTCCCTCTTGCCATTTATCTACCATCTGAGATATTAACTCCACTGGGTCCTGCAAATCAGCTGAAATATTAATAACTGCGTCACCTATTGCTTCCTTAAAACCTGCCAGCATAGCTGCCATCTGCCCAAAATTTCGCGTGAAAGTAAGCACTTTGACTTTTTGATCTTGCTCTCGTAGACTTAGAGCCTCGCCTAGTGAGCCGTCTGTAGACCCATCATCCACAAAAATAATTTCATATTCATGCTGTTTAAGTTCGCTTAAAAATACTGTTTGTATCTTTCTATATGTTTTAATTAGTGAGCCTTCATTGTGATATACGGCGATTACAATCGAGATCTTCATTTCATCTCGCCTCTCTCGCACATCAAAAATATACTGGAACACAAATCTGGGTACTGCTGCCCAATTTTGTAACATCCATCAAGATATTCTTTTGATATGATGTCGGTTTGCAATAGGCGGTCCCATTGGAAGTTAGCTAAGGCCTTGAAGAAGATACCAGAGCGATGAACAACGTTAAGCCCTGCAGCCTTAGCCTCCCGTTCAAGCGTATCCAATGTATAAGTACAACGATGTCCGTGCTCCATCTCAGCTGCAGTGACTGCCGTGTTATGAGAAATTAAACCCATCTTGACGGCAATTTGTCGAGAAGGCGCATTTGCATTCGGGCATACTAAAAATAATCGCCCCCCCTCAGTTAACCACTCATCGTTGATACGCTTTAAAACTCGAACGGGATCGTCCAGGTGCTCCAAAACATGCGTTAGTAAGATATTGTCATACTGCTTAGGCAGAGTGACGTCTTCAAATAGTGCGTTGAAATACTTTACCCTATCACCCAACAACCTCTTTGCATCCTCAATTGCAGAATTGGATGCCTCTACGCAAGTAATATCATTAAAAAATGGAAGAAATTTACTCGTAAAATTACCTTTATAGCTCCCTAACTCCAGCAAACTACCTTTAATAAAGAATGGTGCAAATGATTTTATTTGGTACGGGTGCATCACATCGAAATCAAAACTATATCCATATTTTTCATGCTCCGCATTATTTGAGTCTTGAAGTTCCTTGTTATAGTCACGCTTGCCATTCATTACGTTCTCCTGCTAATTATTAAAAATACAACTTGAAACGCATGGGGGACAGCCCTCCCTTATTTACTCCTCTAATACTGCAACGCCAAACCCTAAGCGACCAAATTCATTGCCGTTATAAAGCATATAAATCTTATCATTTAGCTCAAACACATGAGGATAACATTGCATTTCAGAATCCCAGCCATCTTCAGCTATATCTATCCCCGCGCTACTATCGTCACGAACCCAATTAGTTAAGTTTTTTGAGTACGCATATCCAATCCTATATGCTTTATCTCGCTGCGTTCTGAAGTCGTGAATATGCCGATAACAAAAATACATATGATATAAACCATTTCGGTAAAATACTGTAGGTAAGGCCTGACATTCATCAGGATTGAGTTTGTCTTTGATAATTGGCTTACTCTCTCTCTGCCAATTTATGCCATCCGAAGAAATTGAATGTGCAATCTTGTAGACTCGATCTGGGGGGGTATTCTCATCAAATTTCTTCCATTTTGTGCCAAAAATGTACCACATGTGATAAAGGCCTTCATACTTAACAACAAATGGATCACCAACTAGAAAAGGTTCATGTAAGGATGCAGTCAAAATAGGTCCATCACCATATTTTTTGAAAGTAAATCCCTCATCATGACTAATTGCCAATCCAATGGAGGCATCAACCGAGACAGAAACCTTGCGATTCCAACCTGCAGTGTATGCAAGCACCCTATTACCATCTCTTAATATATTTATTGGAAAAATTCCGTGCTCATCGAAGCAGCCTAATTTACCCAATTCAATCACTTTATGTTTAGAAATCTCGATAATATCCTTCAAGTTTTTATCAAAATCAACAAATGCAACATGACTCAAGTACTTTCCCCCACTATCTCTGACGCGGGTGGAAAAATATATTCTGACTCGATCAATCATTACTAAAGCTTGCGGAGATTGCGAAAATTCAATGCATTTATGGGGCAATACATACTCAGTTGGGTTGAATATTTTACCAAGCTTCATCCACTTCATAACCCACTCCAATCCTGGGGGCTAATTAGTTTTGCCAATCCTATTCCTGCACGCCCCATTTCATTGCCTTGATAAATCATGAATGTATCGCCATCAAGCTCAAACACATGAGGATAATTCACCATTTGGGAGTCCCACCCATCTTTGGAGATACTTATGCCCACAACCTCATCACGCCTTTCCCAATTAGTCATATCGACTGAAGACGCGTATCCAATGCGGTAACCACCTTCCTGACACTTGTAATTATGACTTTGCCTGTAAGAAAAAAACATATGGTATTTACCATCGCGAAAAGTCACATCAGCACATGCTTGACACTCATCCACTCCCAACTTGCTTTCTAGCAAATCTTTTCCCATCTTGATCCAATTGATTCCATCAATTGAAGTTGCCATTCGAATTTTGTAAACTGGCTCAGGCCTTCCTTCTGTTTTAAGCCATTCTTTTCCAGCTACGTACCATAGGTACCACACATTGTCATATTTCCTAATTCGTGGGCTACCAATTAAAAATGGCTCATCAGGACTAAATGAAAGAATCGGCCCTTCTCCAAGCCTAACGAATGAAGTGCCATCATCAAGACTGATTGCAAGTCCAATAGATCCATTAAAAGGTACAGACTCGCACCTTGACCACCCAGCATAATATGCGCGCACTTCATTCTCATGACGAATCACTGAGACTGGATTCGTTCCAAATTCATCAAATGTGCCGCACGCCCCCAACCTCATAACAGGCTCCTTGCAGATATCAATAACCTTTAACAGATTGCTTCTATCAAGATCAATGAAAGAAATAAAACTCTGATACTGCCCATCTGCACTTGGGGCTGGTCGTGAGCAAAAATAGACACGAACATGCTTCTCATATATTAGGACAGATGGAGATTGCGCGAATTCTTGCATCCAGCTGTCATTTTTATACTCCCTTGGATCGAATATTTTTCCTAATTTTTGCCACTTAAACATTGGTGAACGCCATTCAATTCATCCCTTTATATTTGCACATAAAGCTCGTACCATATTCCACTAACTCTCAAGCCGCCTTAAATTTTTTGATCCAGTTCTTAACCCACCATAGTAATAATCGCTAAAACCAGCCGCCTGCATAAGATCAAACACTTTTTGCATATCATATTCGACCCGATGTAACACAAATTCACCCTGCTCATAAATAGCAAAAGCTGCTCGCGGATCGCCATCTCGTGGCTGACCTACTGAGCCAGGATTACAGTATGTCTTATCGCCGAATTTTTGAACTACCTGACAGTGAGTGTGTCCAGATACAAATATATTGCCCTCTACTTTTTCAAAGTATTCCTGCGAGGGCTTAAGATATTCATCGATAGGATCTGCCCAGCCGCCATGTACCATTCGTATTTCACCAATACGCATTTGAACCGGCAGGGTGCGTAGCCACTCAATATGCTTCGATTCAATGATCTTACGCTGATATCCCAAACAGTCATTGACACTTCTAGACCTGGGGCAAAATCCCCCTCCAGCCATGTACCAGTCATGATTACCCATTACGCTCGGGATGTTGCGCTCACGGAGTTCAAAACAGCATTCGTTAATCTGGGAATAGTATCCGACTATGTCGCCCGCACAATACACGCGTGAAATACCAAGCCTGTCTAGCTCTGCTAGAACTGCTTTTAGCGCCTCATAATTTCCGTGGATGTCAGCTATAAATGCTGTCTTCATAAAATATATAATCCTCAGTATATCGAACCGCACTCCCGCGTCTGATAACCGGCTGTATCGGCAGCCGATCTTCTAAATAGTAGTCAACTGTCATCGCACTCTCGTTGTACCCGAAAGCCGAACGGATAGATGTTGAAGATGATATTCGCGGATTAATTTCCAGCAATTTTATTCCATCGGAACATTTACGAAACTGAAAATTAGTCGGTCCGACAGGATAAAATTTACTACACAACATCGTTATTAGATCAATGAACTCTTCTGAGGAAACCACTTCTGCCTTCTCGGTGTATCCTTCTCTCGACAATTTTCTCCTAAGCGTCATGCATGCATAAAAGCCACCACGACCATCACAAAACGCGGATGTTGTATATTCCTCATCATCATTACCTACTACAGGCTGAATCATTAAGACCGAGCCAATTTCATTTAAATAACTCAAAAAAAGGTCTTCACTGCTAACCCGAATGATTCCTTTAGAACCAAACCCGTGGCGTGGCTTAAGCAAGAAAGGAAGTCCAAATTTTCTTTTTAACTCATTGAACTCGCCGCTCAATAAGCTTTCGATGGCACAAGACATCTCCGAATCACGTAAAAACTTATAGAATGCCCATTTATCTTTGCATAAACGAATCAACTCTATGTTATTTAACAATGGAATTGCTCCACTCGCCTTGATCTCTGGAATATGCTCAATCCATTGATACATATCAATCTCGATTCCAGGAATAATAAGATCAACTCGATATTTTTTGATAGTTTTCAGCAGCCAATCCAAATAAGCTACGTCATTGGTAGGGGGAGCCTGTTCAAAAATATCGCAAAATCCCGGCGCAATAGAATCATCGTAGATTGTTGTACCAATAAGATTCAATTTCATCCCCGATCGCTGCAATGATCGGAGCACTCCATAACCAACAATACCACTAGCCCCAGAGACAAGTATAGTTTTCATCTTTTTAACTTTTTTTAGTTAACTAACTCTAATAACGGACATATAAACAATGCAGATTTTCATCACATCACCATTCAATACTGGGAACAAGCATTACTCCTTTTAAACCTCAGAAATCTGAGCCAGAATTCCGCACGACAATTCTGGATATAGCACTCCAACCTCACATAATGCTAAAATTATTTTCTTGTCTAAGTTCAATGATATAACCTGACTAGTTGTAAGTGGCTTCAGATAAATACCTTCGATTTTATCTATCTTGAATCCGGCTCGAGTTATTTCCTCTGTCAATGATGTAACCGTATAATACCTCTTATGACCTTGTAAAAGATCATTCTCAGATAAGTCATTCATATTGGGCAACATTCCAGCAATATATCCAAGCCTTCTATTTAATGCTTCAGCATTAGGAACCGCCAGAAAAAACCTCCCGCCTGGACTTAAAAACTTTTTATAACGACTAATGATCTCAAGCGGGTCTTCAACATGCTCAAGAATAAACCCCATGATAATTACATCAAACGTTTCATCTGTATCGAACGCTTCGAAGTAGGTTTCTACTATCTCAGCATCACATTCTGGAAATCTTTTTTTGAAATTTTGAATAATTGCAGCCGAACCTTCCAGTACCAAGTGTCTGTCAAAATTATTTGACAGACACTTGGTGGTAAAACCATGTCCAAGCCCAAGCTCCAAAACTGATTTCGCACCTTCAACATTCTCCAATATCCTTCTTGGATACCAATTTAGTAAAATCTGATTATCAAAGTCATAAAGACTTTCGCCTTGATAGGCAACTACGTGATCATCTAATATATTTTTCACTTTCATTCACCTTCTTTGCTTGAATATCATCTTTGAATTATCGAAGTTTCATTGTTGAGTCTACTCGGGGCACATAATACCCCGATACCACATCACAAATAATCCTAAAGAAATTCATAACCACCACTTACTACACTAGCAATCCCATCCAGCTCATTAAACATTAAAACATCAATGATTGATAACCAAGGTATAAAAGAGTTTCCAAGTTGAGGATACTCAAATTGCAATGATTTTATGAATCTTAAATCTATATCTTTCCTTTGAAAAACTTCTTTTTCATATAAATTTATACCCCCAAATGCATTTAGATAACTACTTGCACCAACGGCTTCACAAAGTGCAAGAACCTTATCCTGGCCTTTTAAGTCATGGTTTATTTCAATTTCGGATGACACTAAAATCCTTGTTTGAATACCCAAATATTCACATGTCTTTACGATAGAGCTATAAAGGTATTTAAACAAATTAATCTCTTTATTTCTGATAATTTCCTCCAACAATAAAAAAGTTGGCTTGAAGTATGGAGCCTGCTGATATGCGCCTCTAAACTGATTTAGTATATTATTAGAATCGAAATTACTCGATATCTCTCTCTCGCAAATATTCAGAGCGTCAGAGTCATTTTTCAGAGGCAAGGAAAACATTACATCTGATCCATTTAATAACATTCGGTTGCGATTTATCCAACCTTTCTTCGTATATTTAATATTATCATATACGATAAATTTATCTACAGCAGCTATTAACTGAAAATAGCCTACATAGGGGAAAAAGTAGGGCTGCATAATGCCAACCCTCATAAATACTCCGGGCATAGAAAAACTGTATGCTTAATATAGATTTTCATTGTGCAGCTATGAGGCTAACAATCTCTTGAACGACTGAAAGATCGAGATCGGGATAAATTGGCAAGCAAAGAACCTGCAGTGCAGATGATGTTGCCACTGGCAGATTTCCAGCATGCGCTGAAAGTAGTCCACGATACATAGGAAATTCAGAAATCAAAGGATAAAAATAGCGACGCGGATGAATGCCATTTTCCTTAAGTTTAAAAAAAAGTTCGTCTCTACTAATCGGAAAATCTGACGTAATTAAAACTGGGAAGTAAGCATAATTAGCAATAGCCTCACCTGAGCCTGCTATGCATTTAACCCCCTTTATCCCATCGAGAGCGCTGCGATATGCCTCATCAATTTTTTGTCGTTTAGCTATGGCCTGGTCAATATACTTAAGCTGCAACAAGCCGAGCGCTGCGTTAAATTCACTCATCTTGCCATTAATGCCCGTAGCCACCACGGAAGTCTCTCCTGAGTGCCCAAAATTCTTTAGTTGGTCGATCCTGACCTTTGTTTTCGCATCTGGGCAGATAATAGCCCCACCCTCAAACGTATTAAAAACCTTGGTGGCATGGAAACTTAAAACAGATAAATCTCCATGATTTAATATACTTCCGCAGTGACAGTGAACACCGAAAGCATGAGCAGCATCATAAATAACTTTTAAGTTGTAGCTATCAGCAATTCTTTCAATAGCCTCAACATCACAAGGGTGGCCGTAGCAATGGACGGGCAATATTGCAGTAGTTTGAGGTGTGATTGCAGCCTCAATCTTAGAGGGGTCAATATTAAGGGTTCGCGAATCGATATCAACAAACACTGGTTTTATGCCATTCCATAATAACGAGTGAGAAGTAGCAACAAAGGAATAAGGGGTAGTAATTACTTCGCCCGTTATTCGAAGTGCCTGGAGTGCCGTAACAAGAGCAATAGTTGCATTAGTAAAAAGTGATATGTGCTGGACCCCCAGATATTTGCATAATTCACGCTCTAATTCTTGGTGCTTGGGGCCTGAATTTGTTAAAACCCCCGATGTCCAAATTTCTTCCAAGAGTGGAATAAACTCTTCCAATGGAGGCAAAAAAGGTTTGGTCACATAGATATTATTCATTTTTAATAAGCCAGTAGTTACTGCATAATAAAACCAATTTTTTGGATAAGCATAGAAACGGAGCGACCATCGCCATTTGGCAGATCCTGTAAATTACTACTAGTAATAACAATCTTAGAATTCCCAGAAACAGAAAAATCAGTTGATTTTACAGGAACACGCAGAACTACATCTCCAGGGGAGATTAAACCATTATAAATTTCATGGTCATTTAATTTAATACTTACATTAGTTTTAAAGTTTTTATTTTGTACTTCTGGAATTGAAGCTTGAATATTTAAAAATATCATCTTGGTATTTAAGGCAGGATTTTTTAATATCACGAAAGCTGCTTCAGATATCCATCCATCCTCGAAAATTCCTGAATACTCAAGCCCATTATTCTGAATATCGCGCCTTATATCAGAAACCTCAGACAGTCGCGGATATTTTTCAAAACTAAGAGGGGTAAACAAGCAAATATTTCTCGCTGATAGGACAATGCGCCGAGTATCTAATTTTACATTTTTGCCAAATAGAGCCATTGCTCCAGACCGCTCTCTATCAATATAATTTTCTTCTCTGCCATAATCAATTCCAATGTAATTGCCATCAGCAATTTTTTTAGGACTAATTTCTGAACTATAAATCCTAGCAGAGCCCCTACCCATTAGATTTATATTGGTATTAGCGCTTCCTTCGATTGAAATAGCTTGGGGCAATCTAAAGCCCGCCGCCCTGTTATAGGAGTCAGTTATCCAAAGACCCAACTTTGAGCCCGGTATTAGACCCAAAACTTCATAAACTTGCTGCCTAGCAACTGCAGAAATTGTTTGACCTGGGAATGCTGGATCTAGCTCCAATTGGTATAACTGTTTAGCCCCAAAGAGATTGCCCGCCCATAAATCACGATTACTTGAGCTTACGTCCTCCAGGACCAAATGATTATTTACGCTATGCAACGGTAAAAGGTTTATTTTAAAACCTTCTAAATCATTGCAACGATTGATCACACTAAATTCTTTGGATGTTGTTAATAGATAGTCCCGTGAATTCGCATCGCTAATATTTTTTGATTTTTGCCTAAAATTTACCGAGCCTGTAGTTTGCTTACCAGAAAAAACAAACAGTTCATTTTCCCCAGGAGAACCTTGTAACGGAAGTGCTTTTGCCAAGTGATCAAACGGCAAACCCTTAAAGTAGTATGATTCCAGTGCGAACAATTCAATAGAAGGCGTATCCGAAAAAATTCTCTTTATACTGCCATCACTCGCTATTGCAGATTTCAAACTTCTTAACTGCTCGCCAATTCTGGCTTGCGTAGCAAATGGTACTGCAGAACCCCTTACCCCGGTCGAAACTCTTGAAATAATTGATTGCTGAAAAGGAAGCATACTAAAGAAATATGCCATACCCAGCAAAATACCAAGTAGATTTGGTGATATGTATAAATAAATGAAGGTTGCTAAGGTCGAAATAAAAAATGGTTGAATGAACATGGCAATCTTAAACATGCCATATGCATTCTTAGTTAGCATCATTACCCCGAATACCAAAAACATAATAAATACCATCTGAGCAGATGATAAAGACCTTACTCTTTTTAAAAACAAGGCCAGGAATATAAGCAAAGTCATTGCTAAACCTAAAATGATTACAAAGTCATTAGAATTATCGGCTAAAGTGGACCAACCCCAAAATAGAGATCCATTCTTAGGGAGGAAAAAGTGTGGGAACGCTGATATTCCATCCTCTGTCATACGCATTGCATTGCTACCGAAGGAAACTTTAGAAGCGAAAATTATTCTCTCTATTGTTTTTGATACAAAGCCGATAGATAATATGAAACTAAAAAATATTATTAAAATAT
>Ga0194039_1000873_pt1 | contig 17044 bp, 18 predicted proteins | sample JunL228m_MetaG_FD_148679 | JGI IMG/M metagenome (GOLD analysis project Ga0194039, IMG submission 148679) | Anoxic zone freshwater microbial communities from boreal shield lake in IISD Experimental Lakes Area, Ontario, Canada - Jun2016-L227-8m | ecosystem: Environmental > Aquatic > Freshwater >... | reverse complement strand
TGATCGCTGCTGCGTTTGGCGGGAAGGTTGAGCCAGGGAAGTCCGGTGGATATGGTGCGATAGATGTCGGGATCATAGAGAATAATGGGATACTATCAGGGTACCCGGAAAAAATCAGGGTCTGGGCATCCCATGCTGACGAAGTTGTCATAGTCCCACCGGGGTTCACCCGGCTCGCGAAGTCGGCAGTCTGTTGCAACGAGGCTGTTGCGCTCCCGGAAAAGCATATTTACGGGCTCCAGTGGCACCCTGAAGTGAGCCACAGCGAGAACGGGCGGCTTGTATATGAAAATTTTAACCGGATCACACTCGGGAATTCCGGGTAATACGTCAACATCCGATGCCTTTAGGTAGGTTTGCCGTTATCAATCGTGAGGGAATCAAGGGTCATCCATGAGTGAAGTAAGAATTGTCGGGACTGCACATGTCTCGCAGAAAAGTGTCGAAGAGGTCAGGGAGGCAGTCGAGGAGTTTAACCCGGACGTGATCGCCGTTGAACTTGACCCACCCCGGTATGCGGCGTTGAAAAAACAGGCTGCGGCACCGAATGTTTCGGAAGTCATTGAATCCGGCAACTTCAACCAGCTGCTAGTGCAGTGGATACTGTCCTACCTCCAGCGCAAGGTAGGGTTGGATGTCGGCGTCGAGCCCGGCGCAGAGATGAAAGCAGCGATTAACGAGGCAGAGACGAGGGGTATCGGTATCGGGCTTATCGACCGGGACCTCCGCATCACGCTCCACCGTTTCTGGCATGCACTCTCGCTCTTCGAGAAGATCCGGATGGTATATATCCTGGCCATATCTGTCATGAGTACCAGTGAGGAGAAAATCGACGTCGAGGAACTCAAGAAACAGGACGTCATGGAGATGGCGATGGCAGAGTTCCGGAAATTCTCTCCGAATGGTGCAAAAGCCCTCATTGATGAGCGCGATGCCTATCTCGCAGACCAGATCAACCGTCTCCGGATGAACAACGAACGTGTTCTCGTTGTTATTGGTGCAGGTCACGTTGACGGGGTTAAGAAGTACCTTGACGCACCTGAAACGCTCCCGCCCATGGAGGAACTCGTCAGGGATATCAAGCCCGTCCCGTGGGGAACGATATTCGGCATCGGGGTCACCCTGATATTTGTCCTGTTTATTGTGGCGATTGCATTCTCAGGGGTTGGGATTGAGGTACTCTTCATGGCCCTCGTTTACTGGGTTGTTATTCATGGAGCGCTTACGGCAATTTTCACCCTTGCGGCGAAAGGGCACCCGATTTCTGCGCTGACAGGGTTTGCGGTATCCTGGTTTACCGCATTGAACCCCCTCATCGCGGCAGGGTGGTTCTGTGCAATCGTTGAGGCGAAGATCCGCAAACCTGCCCCTTCGGACTTCAAGCGGATCTTCGAGGCAGAGAGTTTCACCGAAATGTGGCGGATCCCGCTGTTCCGGGTAGTAATCGTTGCAGCGATGGCAAATGTGGGAAGCACGATAGGCACGTTTGCATACATATTCTTCATAATTCCGATCCTCCATATAGACCCTGGTGTCATTATCACCCAGGGTTTCAGTAATATGTGGGCTGCTATTACATCCCGGGTAATACCTATCTAAAATCTATCAGATTTTTTTCATAATCCCTTGTGCCGGGATAAAGAAACCTGTCCTTCTGATAAAATCTTCAATATCAGTGTATTTTTAAAATAAGAACATTTTTGAGCCTGGTGAATAGGTTATCTTATCAGAATGCCTGCACCATCACCGATCCAGTAGAAGAATGTTTATCTTAATCCTAACCTATCCAGTCAGTAATAGAAGTACCAACCAATAGAAGATTCCTGGATGTGAGAACATGAAAGACCTGTGTACAATTTGTTTCATCGCATGCATTATTGCGATGGCTTTCCTGGCAATGCCTGTAACAGCAGCAATTAATACGGTTTCCCTGGGTGGGACCGCGTTTATCGGTGAGCAGGGACTCGATATCCGGTCCACTGGTGTTACTACAGGTTCGACGATTGCATGGTTTGGGAATGCGAACGTGCAAACGGGTGCACCAATGACGTCCTACCTGGTAGACGATGCCGGGAACTACTACATCGCGCCATCATCATTTATCGGGAAAACCGGACCCTGGTTTACATTTCCCGGGAGAAAACTTGCATTTTACGTTGAAGAACCGTCCCTGAGCCTCCAAATTTACGATGAGACCCTGGACTTCCAGGTGGTGGGGACCTCTCGCTGGGTACCAAAAGGGGACATGATTGGATTCCGTGTCGTTTCGAACATCTACCAGATGACAAACCGGCCCGGAGTAGCGGGTGCACCGGTTACAATCCGCATCCGTTCTCCTGATGGAGCGGAATATACCTCGGTATCCGGCAACAGCCTCGTGGATATCCCTGTCGGGGCATCACCGTATTCTACCGGCCCTGTCTGGAGCACCGGATCCTATTCTTCCGGAATCTATTCGGTCTGGGCGGAATGCAACGCAAACAGCATGAATGATAATTATAATGTACCTGGTAAAACGATTACCCCGGTAGAATCCCCGGGCAACCTGTTGATCCAGAGCGTCAACCCGCTTATAACATCCTCCGTGACATCCACAACCGTGGTCCCGGTACAGACCACGCAGCCTGCACCCATTACAACAAGGGCTCCGGTAACGTTTCCGGTGACAACCATCGCGACCACTGATGTGACGCAGGTGGTAACAACAAGTCCTCTACCACCCCCCACCCTGCCACCAACTCAGGTTCCTGCAACTGCATCGACGACGACCAGCCCTGCCCCCGGGGTAGTCCTTATTACTGGTTGTATTGGTGCCGGCCTGGTATTCCTGGTATGGCGGGATCCCCGGTAATTCCCCTGCATCAACAGGAGGACATCACCCCTATTCACTAACCTTTTTTAAAAGCAGAACTAATGGGATTTCATGAACCTAGGTACGACCATTATCAAGTGCCGTCATAGTGTCAGGAAGTTTAAAGACACGAAAATTGATGAATGGATAATCCGGGATGTGCTTGAATGTGCGAGGCTTGCCCCTACAGCCATGAATATCCAGCCCTGGCTTTTTGGCACGATCACAGACCCTGAACTGAAGAAAAAAATTGCGGGTCTTACGGATCATGGAAAATTTATTGCCGATGCCCCGGTCTGCTTTGCGATATTCGGAGAAAAGGCAGCAAAATATTATCTTGAGGACTGCTCCGCTGCCACTGAAAATGTGATCCTCGCACTCCACTCCTACGGTATCGGCTCATGCTGGGTTGCGGGTGATAAAAAGGACCATGCGGAACCCGTCAGAAAACTTCTCAATGTGCCTGAGGCATATACCCTCGTCTCACTCGTCCCTGCCGGGTTTGCTGCTGACATTACCCTCCCTGAGAAAAAGGAGATCGGCGCTGTCACGTTCTCTGATATTTATCACGAGGATTGAGTACCATGACCGGTATGTGAGGGTGTCCCTGGACATGCCCTTCCGGGACCGCAATGAACCAGCACAAGATTGCCGGGGCAATGAATATCGGTTTTTTCAGCCCGTTGTTTCGTGTACAGGTTGGACAGATTGACCCCCATATCACCTGCATCGTGTATTGCCTGAAAGGCAACAGGGGGAAAAAGGCCATGGAATTAATGAAGGCAGGTAGTTTTCTGGGGAACTATAACCTATCCGGGGGAATTACCGGTTGGAAAGAGGCCGGCGTGCCGACGGTGCCCTGAAAATGCGGTTTCCCATACTATTCGGGTATAGTGGACACTTTGTAGACCCTGCGCCTCTTTTTGTGATGTGCGGTCATTCAGATTGGATTGTGTTGCCAGCTGGAATAAAGATCTGCTTCCCGTACGTCCTGGTTAAGTAAGTCTTAACATCACGCACTTCACATTCCTCATTGGATGAAGAAGCCCGTTTTGCAGGTGGCGCTCGATCTCTTAGAACTGGACCGGGCACTTGTAATTGCGAAGGAATCTGTTCTTGGCGGTGCTGACTGGATTGAGGCTGGCACCCCGCTGATAAAAAGCGAGGGTATGGCAGCAGTCCGTGCCCTGGCAAAACAGTTCCCGGACCATACCATTGTCGCCGATATGAAAGTGGCTGATACCGGTGCAATGGAGGTTGAAATGGGAGCAAAGGCGGGTGCGGACGTGGTTTGCCTTCTCGGAGATGCTGATGATGCGGTCATTGCCGATGCCGTGAGGGCGGCGTCTGCCTTCGGTGTCCGCTTGATGGCAGACCTGATCAATACTCGTGACCCGGTGACCCGGGCGAAAGAGTTGGAGGCCCTGGGTATTGATATTATCGTGGCCCATGTCGGGATTGACCAGCAGATGGTCGGAAAAAGTTCCATTGACCTCCTCACCTCGCTGGTCGGAAATCTCACGGTCCCCATCGCTGTTGCCGGGGGACTCGACAGCGGCACCGCTGCAGAGGCGGTCAGGTCAGGTGCTGATATTGTGATAGTTGGGGGGTGGATCACCCGTTCTGCAGATGTGAAGTCAGGCACCAGCCGGATAAGGGCTTCAATTGACGCTCCAGGTGTTGGAGTTCCAAGGGGACATCAGGCAGGGGAGGATGTCCGTGCCATCTTCCAGAAGGTCTCGTCCCCTAACATATCTGATGCAATGCACCGCAAAGGGGCGATGAATGGCATTTTTTCACTGTGCGGGGATGTGAAGATGATCGGGCAGGCAGTTACCGTGCAGACATTTGCAGGGGACTGGGCAAAGCCTGTCGAAGCGATCGATGTGGCAGGGTCCGGGGATGTAATCGTGATAAATAATGACGCCGGGACCCATGTCGCACCCTGGGGTGAACTTGCCACCATGAGTTGTGTGACAAAAGGAATTGCAGGTGTGGTGATTGATGGTGCCGTCCGTGATGTCGATGATATCAGGCGGTTACAATTCCCTGTCTTCGCAAAGGCAATTGTCCCGAATGCCGGTGAACCCAAGGGACTGGGTGAGATTAATGCAGAGATCTCGTGTTGCGGCCAGGTGGTCAGGCCGGGAGACTGGATTATCGGGGATGAGAGCGGGGTCGTGGTGGTGCCGAAAGAACGTGCATATGAAGTTGCCCGCCGTGCCCTTGAGGTGAAAAAGACCGAAGAGCGTATCAGGGAAGAGATCCGCCGCGGGAGCACCCTGTCACAGGTTTCTTCGCTCGTAAAGTGGGAGAAAAAAAGATAGTCCGGGTCCTGTTTACCGGAATACCGCGTCAGCTGAAGACCTTCGCTTCCAGCAATGACCCCCCCTGGGAGAGGATGCGGCTGACTGCCTCCTCGACATGGTCAACCCTGATGATCAGTACTGCTGCTTCTTTTCCGCTGTATGCATAGGCATATTCCATATTGATCCCTGCCTCTCCGAGGAGCTCCGCAATCTCGAAAAGGCCGCCGGGCTGGTCTTTCATTTTAACCGCGATCACATCGGTAAACGCCACGTTATAGCCAAGCGAAGTGAGTTTTTTGAACGCCTTGTCGGGCTGGTTGACCAATGCCCGCACGACCCCGAACCCGTCTGCCTCTGCGATGGAAAATGCGAGGATGTTAATTTTATCCTCCTGGAATGCCTTTGCAATCGATGCCAGCCTTCCGGGTTTATTCTCGGAAAACACCGAAATCTGCCTGATGATATAGTTCTTTACGTCCATAGTTACAGATTCCTCCTGTCAATAACCTTCTTTGATTTACCTTCGAACCGTGGTAATGAGCCTGGTTCGACCAGCTCTATATTCACACTAACATTGAGCGCATTACGGAGCTTATGCTCTACCTTGGACCTGATCTGCATCAGGTCATTAATTTTATCTGAGAATGCATCTTTTGAGATCTCGACCCGCACGAGCATGTCGTCCAAGGCTCCCCGGCGGTCGACGACGATCTGGAAATGCTGCCCGACTTCGGGGATCGACATCAGCGTGTGTTCTACCTGGGACGGGAAGACGTTGATCCCCCGTATTATCAGCATATCATCGACCCTTCCCTGTATGCGCCTGATACGCGGGTGGGTCCGCCCACACGGGCAGGGCTCTTCGTCAAGGACGGATACATCCCCGATCTTAAACCGGATCATCGGGAGTGCCTCTTTCTGGAGCATCGTAATTACGAGTTCTCCCCGCTCTCCCGGGGCAATAGTCTCACCGGTATCCCTGTCAAGCACCTCGACGAGGGCGAGGTCAGACCATACGTGGAACCCTTTCTGCTCTGTGCATTCAATAAACATGGGGCCCGAAAGCTCGCTGGTACCATAGACGTCATAAGCCCTGATACCAAGCCATTCCTGTATTCGCGACCTCATTACGTCAGTCCATGGTTCTGCACCAAGGATGCCTGTTTTAAGGTCCGTATCTTTCTTAATGCTTATGCCCATCTTTTCGGCGACTTCCCCCATATGGAGAAGATACGAAGGTGTACAGCAGATTGCGGTCGCATGAAGGTCCTGCATGAGTTCGATCTGCCGTTCGGTATTCCCGACACTTGTGGGGAGCACCGTGGCCCCGATCCGCTCTGCACCATAGTGGAGTCCGAGGCCCCCGGTGAACAACCCGTACCCGTAACTGACCTGTATTACGTCGCCGCGCCCGAGTCCGCACGAGGAAAGGCCCCGTGCCAGCGAGTTGGTCCAGTTGTCGAGATCATGCTGGGTATATCCGACGACGGTCGGTTTACCTGTCGTGCCGGATGAGACATGATAGCGGACAAGGTCGTCCCTGGAAGCTGTAAAAAGATGGTCCGGGTAATTATCCCGGAGGTCAGCCTTAAACATAAACGGGAGTTTTTTCACGTCGGAAAGCGTGGTTATGTCATCGGGATGGACATTTGCCTGTTTCATCCGCTCGTGGTAGAACGGAGAAAAGCTGTATAGCCTGTATACCAGGGTCTTAAGAAGGCGGTACTGGAGTTTCCGGAGGTCCTCTCGGGGCATAGTCTCGATCTGCTGGTCCCAGTTCACCACGTTACATCTCACCCCTTCGATCGATGACCCGTTTTGCCTTGCCCTCAAACCGCGGGAGGGACCCGGGTTCGACCAGTTTTACCGATGTCCGGAGTTCAAGCACGTCCCGCAGGGATTTTACGACCTTCGCCTGGATCCTGGCAAGGTCCTGGAGCTCGCCGTGGAAATACTCGCGGTTCATCTCAACTTCAATTGACATCTCATCGAGATGGTTCATACGGTCGATATACACCATGAACTGGTTACCCACCTCTGGCAGGGAGAGGAGGACGTGTTCAATCTGTGAAGGGAAGACGTTTATTCCCCTGATCACTAGCATATCATCACTTCTGCCGGTAATCCTGCCGATTTTCTGCATTCGCCCGCAGAGGCAGCCATCATCCATCCGGAAGGTCACGTCACCGGTCCTGTACCTGATCAACGGCATCGCCTCCTTCAACAGGGGTGTTACAACGAGTTCTCCCCGCTCCCCGTCACCCAGCACCTCACCCGTCTGCGGGTTGATAATTTCTACAAGATAGTAGTCATGCCATATGTGAAGGCCATCCCGCTCCATGCATTCGAAGGCAACACCGGGCCCGAACAGTTCAGAAAGGCCGTAGGAATCATATGCCGTCACCCCGAGTTTCTCTTCCAGCTCTGTTCTCATCGATTCTGACCATGGTTCGGCTCCAAAGATCCCGGTCTTTAACGAAGGGAGGTCTGCATGCCGTTCTTCCGCGACCTCTGCAAGATGCATGGCGTAACTGGGTGTGCAGTGGATTGCCGTAACGCCGAAATCCTGGATCATCTCAATCTGTCGTGTTGTGTTACCCGTTGCACTCGGGATCACGGTCATCCCGATCTTTTCAGCCCCGTAGTGGAACCCGAGACCCCCGGTAAACATGCCGTAATTGACCATGTTCTGGAATATGTCATCCACCCCGAGTCCGACCATCGTCATGTTCCGGGCGATAAGTTCTGCCCAGGCCTCCAGGTCATTCCTTGTATAAGCGACTACGGTAGGTTTTCCGGTTGTCCCTGAAGTGGTATGGATCCGGACTACCTGTTTAAGCGGTACTGCCAGAAATCCAAACGGGTACCCGCTCCGGAGGTCCTGTTTCTTTGTAAACGGAAGTTTCCTGACATCTTCGAGGGTACGGATGTCTGAGGGGTGGATCCCTGCTTCAGAGAATTGTTTCCGGTAAAATTCTACATTCTGAGTGCTTTTCAAGGTTTTTTTCAGCCGTTTCAGCTGGAGCGTTGCCAGTTCATCCGGCGCCAGCGTCTCTTTACCCTTATCCCAGAACATGACTGGCCTCTCCTCCCGGAAACGTTCTGCCCATACATGATCTTCCCGCTGTTATTCGGATTTTCATACCTTCACCCAATATAAATACCTGCTAAATCCTGCCGGATTTCGGTTAATATCTAAAAATAATATTATCGTGGCGTGTATAAAAGCTTGTCAAAACCTAGCATGGTCTTGGGGACCAAAGTGGTGCCTGTTGCGTGGAACCGTTGATGCATGACGGTTTAAAATAAGCCAATTATGGCTTTTTTTAACACCCGGTTATTATCAGGCGTTCATTCAATAATCTGCCTATATCGTTACGGGTCTGGGGGTAAGGGCAAAAAAACGATGCCTTAATTTATTGGTATCGCGCTGTTAATAGCTATAGAGGCAAAATATTGGCTTTTTAGGAAAGGAATCACGTGGATGTCCCCTGGCTTGTTGTGGCCGGTTTCGGTGCCCATATCAAATCGACACGGAACACACTGTTCGTACAAAAAGAAGGAATTATCGAGGAATACCCGCTTGAGTCTGTGCGCCACCTGTTGATTATCGGTGGCCATACCTTGCATACGCCTGCCATTACCAATCTTGTGAAAAAAGGGGCCCGGATATCTTTTTTTGAAGCAGATGGTAAACCCGTCGGTACTGTACGCCCTTTTAATAACCAGGAAGAAGCGATACTTTCTGAAATCCAGAAGAATGCACCCAATTACCGGTATGCCGTTCCTATTGCAAGGGCTTCAATGAAATCCAAAAGCCTCCTTATCGGGAGACTTGGTGAGGTTGCGGGACGTGAGCTTTTTTATGAAGGTGAATTACAGATTTTTTCAAATGCTCTTGATGAACTGGAATACCTTATTAAAATCAGCGAGATCCGAAGGATTGAGCGCCTGACCAGCGATATGTACTATGAGGTCCTTTCCCGCGTGCTCCCGCCGGAGTTCGGGTTCAGACGACGTACAGACAGACCTTACCATGACCCGGTGAATGCGATACTGGCATTCGGGTATGCGATGCTCTTTGGAAATGTGATGTTCTCGGTGACGGGGGCGAGTCTTGATCCCGATACAGGTATGTTAAACCGGGGCCCGTCGTCCCTGGTCAATGATATCATGGAACCTTTTAAGGCTGAAATGATTGACAGGGAAGCAATCCGGTTTATCAGGGAGTACTTCCATGAAGAGGACTACGAATGTGGTCCTTCAAGGTGTATCCTGTCAGATCCCTGCATGAAAGAACTGATCCGGCTGTTTCACAAGTCTATTGACCAGGATATCATCGATCGCCAGGTTGCGGCTCTTCGTGAATCGCTTGAACAAAAAACTGACTACATCATTGAGCGGTGATGTTTTCACTGGCATTGGCCAACTATTTTTCCTTTTTTTGCTCCGCGTCAGTTGAAACACGCATGAACGATGAGTTCACACCCTGACTATGAAAATGCCTGTTCATAATCTCCATATTTAGTGGTTCGTTTAACGTTTTACAAGGGAAACCCCTGATATTTAAAAAAGAGGGGTACCTTGACAGGAGGGGGTTTCCCCCGTTCCCTGCCCCACCCCCAATAAGATAAACTTTAGGGCAGGATTTACCGAAGGCCGATTAAATTAAAAGTGTTTTAGGATAGTCTTTATCCCAACCGGGGTAGCCACAGCGGTGAGCGATTGAGCTCGGGGAGCGTGACTAACTATTGGAATATCTGAATCTGCAAGGTAAATTAGAGAGATTTTTCACTTAATCCCATTTTTCCGCATTCTGCATAGATTAACTGTATTGAGGGGATACGCTGTAACTCTGAAATGCGGGGATATTGCTGTTCTGCAATATCTATAATGCAAGGCTCCAGAATGTAAAAATCGAGCCCATAGGTTTATCGAAACACTAATCCATTGATGCATTGGGTAGTAACTACCATCGTATAGCAATATAAGGTTTACAACAGGTGCGTGCTCTATGAAAAGTTTAAAGAAAATAACGAATTAAATCAGGAATAATACAAAAATACGTAATAATTGTGGGAATCAAGGTATTCCTGCTTCTTACAACAAACGGTATTATGACCGTTCGCATCCAGGCGATTCAACGGATGAGCTGAATTTTATAAACAGACCTGAAAGGGGCCCCTATAAAAAAACGGGGGCCATAAACCATCAGCTGTTTGGTTTAATCACCGTAAAATCGTTAAAATCCTGGAATTCCCTGTCGATCATCTTCATATCCCTGATAACCGCACGCGGGCACCCGTAAATCATCGAGGCGAACTTATCGAGGACAATTTTCTCACCGGTTGAAATAATTCGAACCGAACCGTCAGGGAGGTTCATCACCTCGCCATGTATGCTTAGTTTCTGCGCAATTCTTTTCACGCAACTCCGGAACCCGACTTTCTGGACTTTCCCCGAGACATGGATCTCAATTGTCTGCATTCCTTCTCCCCGGGGTCAGGATCGTCTCACTATTCCGGATGCGATACCCCGAACACGGATATTTTATTCTCATGGAATGATGAATGAAACGATAAACCGCCCTTTTTGCAAAGAAACCCAGGTTTTGGATTGAGATTATGAGATCATAACAGTTCGTCATGCGGCTTGTCCTGCAGAGATGAAATCGTCCCTATTCACAGGAATCCCGATCGTACCCGGCACCAGCACTAAATTCAACAGTCCCTCAATGATAGTTTGAGTTTAGGCAAATATGATATTAGACTTTCTCTTTTGAGTGGCAGGTACAGAGAAATCCTGTCTGACAGTAATAACCTGGATTTCATACGGGAATGATACCGAAAATCCCTGGATTGGAAGTAGAAAAAAGGGGTAGACTTATTCAGATTTTATAACGGAGCTGATATAATCCATCAATTCCTTGTAAAACTTCCTGGCTGACTCAGGGACGGCAGACTCCACCATAACGCGGACGAGCGGTTCAGTACCGGATGGCCTTACCAATGCCCAGGTATCGCCTTTTGTGATACGCAGGCCATCGGTGCGGTCGATATGGTACGCCCTGCATGACTCTGCCAGTTGTACAATCAAACGGTCCGGATTGGTGGTATGGATTTTTTCTTTTATCATGTGGAATACCGGTAGTTGATCAATGAGTTTTGATAACGGGAGTTCTGAAAGGGCGAGGATTGCGACCATCATCGTGGCCGTCATGCCACCATCCCGGCAGAACTGGTGATCGGGGAATATGAGCCCCCCGTTCCCTTCTCCTCCAAATACGACTGGTCCTCCCGATTCAAGGAGACCCCGCATGGTCCTTGCCACGTAAATGCTTCCGACAGGGGTATAAACCACAGAGCCACCGTGTTTTTTCACAATGGTCTCCACCAGCAGGGAAGAACTGACTGGTGTGACGACGATACCGCACCGCCCGCTGCAGATGTGATCCGCAACCAGGGCAAATTCCTGGTTCTCTTCGATGAAGCGACCGTTCTCATCGACAAAGACAGCCCTGTCCGCATCCCCGTCGTGGGCAACCCCGAATGCTGATCCGGTCGACCTTACAAGATCAGCAAGCCCCTTAAGCCCGTCAAGTGAAGGCTCCGGGAGGCGCCCCGGGAAATGACCGTCTACCTGGGCATTAATCGAAAATACCCTGCATCCGAGTCCTGTAAGGATTTTTGGCGTGGTGACCGAGGCGGCACCGCACCCCGGGTCGACCACTACTGACATGTTATTGCCGATATTCTCCGGTACTGACCTGATTATTGCGTTGGTATATTCATCGACCAGCTGGGTAGCAGTAGTCCCGGAGCCGACATGTTCCCATGATTGTACGTCAAAATTCCGGGAAAATATCCGCTCTTCGAGGAGTACTGTCTGTTCATCGCCCATCTCGGTACCATCGGGTTCGATAATTTTAACCCCGTTGTATTCCGGGGGGTTATGCGAGGCCGTAATCATCGCGCCGCCATCAAAGTGGTGCATCACAAGGTACTGGAGGGCCGGCGTCGGGAGCATGCCACAGTCGACAACATCACATCCGGCAGCCATCAGGCCGGCTTTTACGGCATTTGCAAGACTTTCCCCGGAGGTCCTTGAGTCCCTGCCGACTGCGATACGGCCTTTTCGCATCGATCCAAGTGCGAGACCGATCGAGAGTACAAGGTCTGGGGTCATGTCCTTTCCGACGATGCCCCTGACACCGTTAGTTCCGAATAATCGTTTTTGTAATTTTTCAGCAGCCATTCCTTGTGACTCCGGGTATTTCCTGGGATTCTTCACAGTCCCCAAGTATTCCTGGTAATGGGGTATCGTCTGTGGTTTCGTATCATATATCTTTCATTTTAACGGAAATAAGTTAGGCCGCCCTTGATCCCGTTTTACCCGGATTCTTTACTCAGGCCTGCCGGGGTATTATAGTAGTATGAATTTGCAAAAAAGAGTGAATACTCGCTTCTGTTCCAGGAAAAAGGCATTTTTTTTGTTAGATTTTCTTTTCGCAGACCAGATTATCTTTCGTGTAAAAAAATCAGGTGAAGTGGCCAGCCCGATCTGGGTCACTCTGGAAACGGGCAACCTGTACCCATGTCGGTGTACTGTTTACGGTTTTCACTGTCCAGAACCCATACACTGCATATGCCCGGTCCCCGGACCCGACAAACTTTGTCCATCCGGTTACACCGTAATAATAGCCGGCAGTAAGTTCGACCGCTTTCTTCAGTTGGTCATATGAGGCCTCGTCAGAATTCAGGAGTGCCCGTGCTGCAATCGCTGTCGCATCGTATGCTGCAAGGGAATACGGGTCAGGTGCTGATCCTGTCATTGACTGGATCCGTTGTTTGACATCTGCAAACCCACCGGACTCGTCCTCTTCCCCATAGACAGGACTATAAAACCCGGTAGTTTCTGCGAAATGTGCAGCAGACACATTTTTTGTTATGGCATCAGTTTTTGCGGCCCCGTCGCTACCGAACCATCGAACCGTGGGAAGGGGTGGATACCCTGCGGCACCGGAGAGGAGGGGCACCATTTCATCAAATCCAATCGCATATACCCCCACTGAATTATTACCATACTGCTGTTGTGCAGCGGTTACCTGTGCAGACAAGTCACCCAGGATCGGAGAAAAGTCCCTGGTATTGGGTTCAAAATGATAACCGTTCATAACAACCCCTCTATCCTGTTCGAAACGGGTCTTAGTTGCGTTTAAGAGCCCGTTACCCCACATATCATTCCTGGTCACAGGGATGATTACCCTGATCCCGGACCTTTTCAGGTATCCGGCCATCGCTTCCCCCTGCCTTGTATCATCCGGTACCAGCCGGAACACGTTGTCTCCGGCAACAGACAGGGTGGGAGAAGTACTTGCATAGCCGATAATAATGATACCGTGCTGGTCAGCCCAGTCTTTGACACTGGCAATCTCTGCACTTGTGGCAGGGCCGACGACAATCCGCGCACCTTCCTGTTGTAATTTCTTAATCTTATCAGCTGCTACTGTGGGATCTGTTCCCGTGTCTTCAACGAGCAGGCGTATCTTTTTCCCAGACCCGGTTGACGCGAGGTTTGCATTGGTGTCCTCCGCCGCAAGTGCAATTGCAGCATTGAAGTTCTGTCCCTTCGAACTCCAGTCTCCGGTGAGGGGGACCAGAACCCCGATAACTGCGTCTTTTGATTTTGAACCAGGGGGTTGCCCCAGACACCCACATAGAATGACGGCGGTGATCAGGAATGCCGCTGCGAAAAAAGGCCCGTATTTCATATAATACCAGAGGGAACGCGGCACGTAAAATATCTTCTGTTTTCCGTTAGGGTAAGGATCCACCCTGCGCTATATGATCCGGAACAATAGCAAAATCAAGGCCGTTTCAACGGTACTAATCACTTTACCCGGTTTCGTCCAGGTCTGAAATTTCATTAGACGTTTTTAACCGGGTATGGGAACGTGCCTGGTCTCTCTCTCCGCTTTCTACAAGGTCTGCGGCAGCCCTTTTTTCGAGCATAATCCGTGCAGCTTCGCCTACTCCTCTCATGACCCTTGTGATCCGGTCCTCAATATCGATCTCTTCATCGATGTCAAGTGACGTCCCTTCCACTTCGAGGAGGAAGCGGGCAACTTCACCCGACTCAAAAAGCATGTCGTCGAGTTCGTCGGGTGTAAAGAACCCGCACATCGCACCGTAGAAAAATGTGGCACCTGCCTTGTTCACCTTCTTTTTAAAGGAGTTCCTTGCCTGGTTGACGGCCTGGGGGGAATAGGACTCCTGCATGAACGGGACCAGCTCGGGGAGATGCTGCCCGATGAACGTCATTTCTGCCCCTCCACGCGTCCTAAAATCAGTACAGAGTCTTGCAAGCGCCCATTCCCTGGCGGTGATGTAAGTCCGCTTCCTGAGGAATTCGTTGACCCTCCGGTACGTTGCGCCGTCTACCTTCTTAAACTTGGTATATTTGCTGATTTCCGGCTTGCGAACGGTCTCTTCCATTAATAATACGGTTGGATGAACCGGTTATTATAAGATTTGCCTTTTTTGGAGGGCGAAAGGGTTCAAAAAAACCTTTTTTGAGATATAGCAGCATATAGTTTATAAGAGAAACGGGTGGATCAGGTCTTACCATTGATAATAAGGGAATATATTGCTATTTTTAAGAATCCGCGGTGTTTGGTGAAAAATTTTCAAAATCTGTTGAAGCATCACTTTGTCTTCACGACAATGTAATTTCATCAAGGTAAAAAAAAAAAGAATCCACAGGTATATGTATTTTCCCGATAGGGGGTCGATAATTAAACGAACTCAACAGGTATTGATACGTTTTTCATAGAACCTATCTGCCCCTGTCCTCAAGTTGTATCGCAACCTGTTCGAAATCCTTGTCTTCGGTTTTCTGCCTCTTCGGAAAGCCTTCGATGGGAAAACTTTTCATATTCTTTGATTGCCAGTTGCTTTGCAATTTCCATCGAAATACGTCCTGAATCCCTGAGGACATCCCTCTCGTTAAACTGAAGAAATGCGTCCAGCTACACTTTCCAGTCTCTCACATATATCGGCTGCCGTCTTTCAGCCTGCGATTCGGCATAATCGAGATACATGGTAACGATACGGTTAAGCTGCCGGATTTCCTTTTCGTTAAGGTAATTTTTTGCAATTGTCACATGCCCTTGCGCACCGTTGCCCCTTTCCAACTCGTCAGGCCCATATTGGGCTTACCCGAGGCGACGCGATCTGCGATGATTTCAGCGGGCGTATGATGTGAGATCGCCCAGTGCAACTTTTTCTGGGCTATTTTAAAAAACTCCTTCGTAAGTTCTGAATGTGGATCGTAGTCAATCGATAATTTGAAAAGGTCGAGGATCTCCTGTAAAAACTCTTTTCTGAAGCCCTGATATCCCAAATACGTTCCAATAATTCATCAAAAAAATCCGTTCCGATTGCAGTTCGGCCTTCCCGCAACCGTTCATCATCGAGCACGAACCCTTTAATCAGGAATTCCCGGAGATAGGTCGGTCTCCCATCTGCGGATCTGTGTTCCCCGATGTGAACGGACCCGATATCCGAGTGCGAGGACAATATCCAGGTTGTAATATAGTGTCCGGTAATTTTTCCTGTCTACGGCAGTTGTCAAGTATTCCTTGACAACTGAATTGTCCCGTTCTCTCTCGGCGAGAATGTTCCTGATATGGAGACTGATGTTCTTTTTGTGGTCTGGAACAGGTCTGAAATCATTGCCTGGGTCTGCCATACAGTCCCATCCTCAAGTTTCACCTCTATCCGGCTCTTCCCGTCTTCTGTCGGGCAGAACAGGATCATTGAACTTTATTCAGATGGTGGATCAGTATTGTCCTGCATTATGTCGTCCCCTCCACGATCTTCCGCTCCTCATCCGTGAGCTCATAGAGCTCGTACACCAACTCGTAGATCTCCTTATCCGTCGCCGCTATCTGCCTCTTGATCAGGGTCTGCTCCTGGTCTGTCCTGGCCACAGGAAGCCGTTTATTGAGATCGAGCATCCGCTCGACAAGAGTGACCATCTTATCATGGCGGACTACATCGGCGGGATCGGAGGGGTTAATGGTACGGATTGGAAGCCGTTCGACATAAATCACCTTAATTTCAGCAAATACCTTTCCGACCATTTGAGGATTTTGATATTCAAATATTTTTTGTAATAACTGATAATTAAGAAGACCTAGTAAATATCTCTCTGAAAATGGGTTAATTTTTTGTTTATTTATCTGAATTACATGACATTGAATTAACACATATTGCGGAGGTTTCATCAAGAGATGACATCAATTTATCATCAGTTCTACGCATAACGATTTTAGTATTAAATAATAGGTCCTTATTTCTTGGTGCTGCAAGCCATTCTCCGTAGTGGATAAATTCTTCTACTTTTTTCAGATGGTATCATGAAATATCACCACTGCGATATAATGGAAAGCATCCTTCAGGGCAGGTTCCTTTGACTGAAAAAGGACGAATTTCCATTTTTTTCTGTTTGGGGTGGATTTCCCTTTCCTTTCTCATATATTTTTACACCAGCTTTTATTGTTGCAATTTGTCCCAATGGAGAAAATTTTTGTAATAAGTTCAAAAAAATCGTTCTTTCTTGCCCAACATTTCTATAGAGGATAGCGAAAAACCCAAGCTTACATTTTTATCTTAAAGTATCGAATTAAAAATATGGACACATTCCGGGACTACTTTTTTCATCAACAATATTCGACATTGGAGGAATTGGGAGACAGATTAGGGGAAATTAAGAGTATAATCGACTGGGAAAAGTTCAGACCAATCTTGTCGGACATGTATCATGATAATGAAATCGAAGGGGGAAGACCACACGTCGATGAGATTCTAATGGTTAAAATGAT
>Ga0194039_1000871_pt1 | contig 17093 bp, 16 predicted proteins | sample JunL228m_MetaG_FD_148679 | JGI IMG/M metagenome (GOLD analysis project Ga0194039, IMG submission 148679) | Anoxic zone freshwater microbial communities from boreal shield lake in IISD Experimental Lakes Area, Ontario, Canada - Jun2016-L227-8m | ecosystem: Environmental > Aquatic > Freshwater >... | reverse complement strand
TCAAAATACTGTTTTAATTACTTATTGTGATAAAAATATGATTAATTTGGATGAAAATTGCATTTATCTGGTATACCCTCAAAAAAATCCTATACTCCGATTTATTACGGGTCAATTATCTACTGTTTTTTTAATTCTAAAAATCGTTATGCAGAACAAAATTGATTATGTATTTTTTTCTTTTGGGGAAGACTTAGAAATTCTACCAATTTTATGTGTAAAGTTATTAAATAAGAGGGTAATCCTTAGATCCGATGGACGTCCATCTTTAATACTAAAAAGGTACATAAAAAAATTCAATCCACTAAAATTTTTCTTTTTTACCATAATTGAAGAGATAAATTATCGTTTGGCAGATGTTCTAATTACAGAAAGTAATTTTATGTTGTATGATAATAATTTTATAAAATATGGTAACACAAATAATGGATGTTTATTTGTTGATCTCGAAAAGTTTAAAATCGAGAAAAGATCAAATCAGAGATATTTCGATATCGGTTATATAGGTCGATTTCATCCTGAAAAAGGGATTAATAATTTTTTAGCATGCATTCCTGAAATCATTAAACTAAAACCAGACATTCGAATTTTTATCGGTGGTGATGGAGAACTGGGAAAAGAAATTGAATTTACTATCAAAAAACTAAATTTCCCCAAAAATGTCTTTTTAAATAAATGGATTTCATTCGATGAAATGTCCATATACCTGAATAATATTAAACTCCTTGTAATACCCTCGGTTAAAGAAGGGCTTCCAAATACTTTACTTGAGGCCTTGGCATGCGGAACTCTTGTGCTGGCGACACCTGTTGGGGGCATACCAGGTGTAATTCAGGATAGGAAGAGGGGTTTTATTATGGAGGATAATACACCTGAATGCATAACAAAAAATATCATGCGTGCTTTGAATTATCCCGATCATGAGAAAATTATCGAAGATGGGAGAGAATTTATAAAAACGGAACATTCCTATGAGAATTCTATTAAATGCTTTACTGCAGTTATTTGTAAATGTGCGAGAAGATGAGGTGAAATTTAATATGTACCGTGATTTGCCAGGATTATCAACAATAACACCTCACCTTCCTGGATTTTGATACCATGACCGTTACAACACTCTCCTTTATTGTCCCTCACCAGCTCTTATCATCCCCTACTATCCTGAGGGGTTTTCCAACATCATACTTGAAGCCATGGCATGCTGGACACCGGTGCTCATGACGCCGGTCGAGGCGATACCGGATGTTATAAGAGAGAGCAAGACAGGTTTTATTATGGAGAACGTGAATCTGGCATTGAGTTCTCAAGATCTAGGGAAAATCGCAGAGATCGGGAGATGATTCGTCCAGGAGAATTATACATTTGAGAAGACTGTGGAGAATTGGAAGATTGTGTTTCAGGATATTAAATGATTTCACATTATTTGAAAAACCCTCCATGAACCAACCCTCTTTCAGGCTGGGTAACAACTAAAAATAAATTTATTCATTAATAAACAACTGAAGAAAATCTCTTCAATTTGAAGGTATTTGATTTCCAATGAGAGGTTCTGACCCGGCCTGAAAACGGAAAACGGTATGAGGACGAAAATTTCACGTTTGAAAAAACAGTTGTCAGATGGAAGGCAGAACTTGAAAATATCTGAAACAGGATTAAAAGGATCTGGCTTCCTGTACGATCTGGATAAAACACTTGCCATTTTAGGGATAATTGTTTCATTTCTTCTGATGATTTGGGGCGGAGTGATTAATTGGATTAATTCTATTGTCATGGGTGTTCTGCTCCTTATCTCCTGTCTCCTGTGGCTGGCAATTAGAAAGAGCGATCCCTTCAAGTTTCATTTGCCAGATTCTAAACCCCGAGTTCACTTTTGGGCAATATGTTTCTTCATCCTGTATATATTGAGTATCCTTACTGTTTATCTCCGGTCTGATCTCTACGAGCGTCCTCTTCTCTATTTTATTCTGACTGCCCTCATGGCCGGGGTGATCGCGTGTGAAATCATTAATACAGAGCGGCGGTATGCCGGTTTCATTCTCATTCAGGTTCTGCTCTTGGGATTAAGCATCACCAGTACTCAACAAATAATTACCCCGGGTCTGATAGGAATCGATCCGTGGGGTCATTTCGACTTGACCTGCCGTATCGTCAATGAATCCTTCCTTCCAATGAATTATCTTTATTCAAAATTGCCATTCTTCCATCTCATGATAGCCACGACGATGCTTATTACCACGCTTCCCTACAAACTTGCCACAATGGTATCAGTGAGTTCCGGACAGATCGCCTGTAATGCGGTTTTTATATTTTTAATTGCCAATTTCCTCTTTAAAAACCACCGGATCGGATTGCTGGCCGCTCTTCTGGTGATCATTGGTGATCTGCACATTCTCATGTCCTACGTATCCATTCCCAATGCTTTTGGTGCTGTATTCATCCCGATTATTCTGTACTTGGTATTTATAAGAAGACGGGACACACCCCGATTAGTTGTTTCAATCCTCTTGATCTTGATGATGGCGGCTATTATTTTAACACATACATTAGTAGCCCTTTCCATGGCTATTATTTTATTCGTTGCCTTAGGTACATCAGTGTTTTATCAGTTTTTTTATTCACAAACTAAAGATTACATGACGTTGATAATCCCGGTTGGTTTTACTTTAGGAATGTTTGCTTGGTGGAGCTATATCGCTAACAATTTTCAAGATTTGACCATGTTTATTAAAACTAATGGCTTTACAAATATTGTAACAGATACTTCCCCAACAACTGTTATAGTCCTTCCCTCTTTTGGGGAACTAATATTTAGTACACTCGGACAAACCCTGTTCATGACCCTCTCGTTAATTGGTATCTTTTATATGATCTCACGAAAAGGTAATAGTTCAACTTTTTCCATAGCCATAGTTTCGATAATCCTTCTCTGTATTCCATTCGGTTCCATTTTATCTCGGATCTTACTAATATCAGGTCGTTTCCTTTATATTACCGGTATTCTTTTGAGTATACCTTTAGCATTAGCCCTATACTCACTGGGGACATGGAAAATTAAAAAACCTATCCGCCAGCACTACATTTTTTTAGGGTTCATAGTAACATTGACTTTCTTAATGCTCATGAGTCCAGCAGGAAATAATGATAATTATACTTTCACTCCCATTTTAGGGAAACCATATTACTATACTCAATCCGAGATGTCAGGTAGCGATTTTTTTGCTGAAAAATCAACAGGGGTACTTTCTTCAGATAGAATTTACGCTACTAATCCAAGTAGTAGTGTGTTTATGCACTTATATAATATTAATCCTCAGCGATTATATTCATTAGATTCCGAGATTAATTCTGGGGAATTCAATCACGATGGATCTATAAAAATATTTCGATGGCGTTACATTAAACAATATCAAATGAAAGGAATTTATACATCCAATATTTATCCAGACCTGCGTACTTATATTTCCAATTCAGGCTTTGATAAAATATATGATAACTCTGTTATGACAGGTTATATTGGTTAATATACGACATGAATAGAAAAAAATCCCACACTAATTTCTATATAAGTAATATATGTTTATTAGATATGTATAAAGTTGTCCCGTTGTATCCAACACCCTGTTTCCAAATGACACTCTCACAAGGTTTAAGAGATTAAGAATATTCCACGGCTCTGTCAGAAATATTTTCCAATACACCATACGTGCGCGTTTCAAGTCACCATAGAAACGGTAGTATTCTGCCATTGAAGAGCAGTAGAACACCCATTCGCTTTTAGTGAGATAGTTGCGTAAACATCTGATTCCCGATGAGGCAATTTCATCGATTAATGCCTGCGGAATCGTGCCTTCTGCCATCCTGACTGCCAGAATGTGATAGTATTTCGACTCTTCCCAACCTTTTATACTCACGCTATTTTCGTGTATTCTGAGTTTATACAAAACATCGGGAATGTTGCACAACTGATACTCCTTTGCCAGTTGCAACCATAATGCATAATCCTGACACTTTTTGATGAGTTCATTATAACCGGAGATGGTTACCATGACTTCACTCCGGACCATTACACTGCCATGTATGATACAGTTGCCTTTGATAAAATCCTGATACCGAGGTTTCAAGAGAAGGTTACAAGTCCCAAAGATATTACCTTCATGATCAATGTTCTGATAAAATGTTCCTGCCAATGCGATATCGGGATGATTCTTAAGAAATGTGATCTGTCTTTCAAACCTTTCCGGCAGAGAGATATCATCCGCATCCATGCGTGCAATATACTCCCTTTTTGCCAATCTAATCCCGATATTGAGTGATTTCGTAAGGCCAAGGTTCTCAATATTCCTGATGATTTTGATCCTTGGATCATCATAACTTTGAAGGATTTCCAAGCTGCTGTCAGTAGAAGCATCATCAATAATCAGGAATTCGAAATCTGAGAATGTCTGGTTTAGAATGCTCTCAACAGCTTCCCGGAGATATTTTTCGCCATTGTATACGGACATCAGGACGGTGATTTCAGGCGCCATCCGGAATCACCTCCGCCCAGATTTCTCCCCAGCGGGATTCAAGATGCGTAATTGCTAAACCGGCTTCTTTCATCTCACGAAAAAAAGATTCATGAGTGTATTCCGTAAAATGTGTTGAATCCAGCCTATAATCAATACCCAGTTCTTTCTTAAGCGGGACTCTCCAGTCGCGTTCAAAAAGGGGAACCCTGATAAGCAATCGTTTCGGTGAAACCGTCAGACATAATCGTTTAAGAAAAAAAGCTCTCTTTTCAATATGTTCGAGCACGTTGGATAGAATTACAACTTCGAATTTCTTCTCTGGCAGATCAGTAAAAGCATCCCCGACAATATACTCAATATTGCTATGGTTAAATTCAGCTTTGGCTTTTTCAATATTTTTTGGATTAAGGTCAATAGCTGTGATTATTGCACCGGATTTTTGTGCAATATCGTATGATACAGCCCCGATTCCACAACCGACATCCAGGACTTTTTCATTTTTAGTAATTCGATTCACAAAAAAATCATGGTATTGCATATGACGGTGTTTGGTATGGATACCGTTTCCGTATCTGACGGCAGCACGCCCCTGAAGTGAATACAGTTTATTATCAAAGAGCATTAAAAAACGAGCTGCTTCTTCTGGCGACATGATTTTTATGCGGAAAAACATAATCCAATAAATTAGTTCAACCAATAATACTCTACGGGGATTCACAAGAACGTCACTGTCTAATTTATCGATGTTATTATTTTGTATCATTTGTTTCTCCAAGTACAGAACTGTACACCTCAATTTCCATGTCGAGAACCCGATCGAGCGAAACAGTATCAAGAGCATATTTTCGGGCTTTTTTTCCCAGTTTTTTACACAATTCCGGATTGGCTAACAGGTGGTTTATGGCATTTTTTATACTTTCCGCATCCGTTTCACACAACCAGCCATTTTCCCCATGAGTAATAACTTCACGAATACCAGGTGAATTTGTCCCGATTACCGGCATTCCACATGCCATGGCTTCCAGAAGCGTTTTGGGATGACCTTCGTATAATGAGGGAAGTATAAAAAGGCGTGCCTGGTTCAGGTATAATGGCAGATCACGGTTCGGCACATTTCCCAGAAACGTTATTGTAGTCTTTGAATCAACATACTGCTTTTGAAACCCGGATCGAAGGTCACCTTCACCAATAATCGCAGTTTTAACAGATAGTTCTTTTACAGCATTAAGGAGAGCCGGCAGATTTTTTTCTTTGGACAATCGCCCAACAAAGATCACATCATAGGTATATTGAGTTTTTTCACTTGGAGCAAAACGCTCTGTTTCCACGTAGTTGGGAATAACCACGGTCCATTTTGCCACATCTGGAATTCGCTGAGCGATATCAGAAGCCATCGCAGGTGTTGTTACAACAACCTTGTCCGCTGAACTGAAAACTTTGGTCTCAATCTTCAGCGCTGTTTGCGCGTTGGTGGAAAATTCTCCAAACATTCTACTCATATTCAATGACCACATATACCCACACCGGGCAATAAGGGGTTTATTCCAGATCTGAGCTGTGCGCAATGCCACATCGGCTCCATTGGTCTGATTCGTTTTGATTAGATCTGCCTGACGCAAAATTGATGCGTGGAGATATGGTATCAGTCTTTGGTATACAACAGTAGGCAGGTGCCATTTGTTACAGAGAATATTGATGCCCGGAATGCGGCTTTCGTATTCAAATTCCGAGATTCCGCCATATGTAATAAATGAGACATTGCAATCTTTATCCTGTAGACGACGGTAGAGCGCAACCTCACGGTCGAACATACCAACGCTGTCCCATGTTTTGAGGGAATTGCCGCGAGTGAAAAACAATATGAGATTCATACTACCCTATTCGGATGTGCTATACGTCCCTTATTAAGGAACGCATAATTGGTTGATCAACTTTTTGCATTACTAATAATACGATGTAACCTGCAAACAGCAGTAGAAATGCATCCAGCAATGGACGATATATTCTACCTCGTTTCCCATCGTATACCTCCTGCAACCAGGGATTAACAATTTTTACCTCGTCTTTTAATCCCTTAATACCTTCTAGTGATCTACGTTCCACCAGACAATAACCAAATCGCTTCAGATCATGCTGGACTTTTTTCGCAGAGAGGGCAAACTGGTAAAAATTTTCACATTTACTTTTTGCATCGTTTACGGTATGACAAGGATACATGCCCATTTTTACTTTCAATCGCCTTAATGGAGACATAAAAGGAAAAGTAATAAAGAGGAAACCTCCTTCCCGCAGGGTTCGTGCCATCTCTTTTATAATCGGATCCTAGCCCTCCCAGAAATGTTCGATAACTCCTGCGGATACATAACCATCCAGTTCGCCATCTTTCAACTCCAAAGCTCGTACATCCCCGATCCGGACATCTAATTCGGGAACCTCATCGTTGATCCGTTGTACTGTCGAAGCTGCAAAATCCACTCCGATTGCGCGATAACCCTGACATTGAAGGGCATGCACCAATTGTCCAAGCCCACACCCACCTTCCAACACGGTGCTTCCAGTGGGTAAGTGGCTTTTCACTGCTGGAATGAATGTACTATCATAGGTACATGATATAATAGAATTCCGAAGATCTTCAATCTGCCAGTGGTGATCCCAAAAGTCGGGAGTAGCCTGTGCCTTGTAAAAAGCCAAGGCGTCGATATCCTGAAAGTAGACTACTTTTTCATCAGTCATAAGAATTTACCCTGTAGGCCCAAAATGATCCAACATGTTTGTATGAGTCCGTGACTCATGTCCATTTCTACACAGTTCTGCACTAATATTTGATAATTAAGGAGTGTATCGAGAATTCTCAAGATTTATTGTTGAAATACCAGGTGATTGTCCGCTTCAACCCCTCCTCAAACGGCACCTGCGCCATAAACCCGAACTCCTTCTCCGCCCGCGAAGTTACAAGACACCGTCTTGGTTGCCCATCGGGTTTGGAGGTATCCCAGTGAATTTCTCCGGTAAAACCGGTATGTTCCCGTATAATCTCCACCAAATGTTTTATTGAGATTTCCTGTCCAGCTCCAAGGTTCACCGGTTCAGGTTTATTATATCTCTCTGTTGCAAGCACAATCGCACGGGCTGCATCCTCGACATACAAAAACTCCCGGGATGCTGCACCAGTACCCCACACCTCAACAATATTTTTCTTTTCACGAATTGCTTCGACAAATTTCTTGATCAGTGCCGGGATCACGTGCGAACTCTCCGGGTTGAAATTGTCACCCGGACCATACAGGTTGACCGGCAGCAGATAAATGGCGTTGAATCCGTACTGTTGCCGGTATAGCTGAGACTGTACTAATAGCATCATCTTCGCAAGCCCGTACGGGGCGTTCGTCTCTTCGGGGTAGCCATTCCAGAGTGCATCCTCGCTGAAGGGGACCGGTGTGAACTTCGGGTACGCGCAGACGGTTCCGAGGAACACGCATTTCTTTACACCCTCCTGCCGGGCAGCCTCCATCAGCTGGATACCCATGATCGCATTATCGTAGAAGAGTTCCCCGGGATAATTCTGGTTGAATCCAATCCCTCCCACCTTCCCCGCAAGATGGATGACAATATCGTTCCCCTTCACTGCGTTGACACAGTTCTCCCATTTCCTAAGGTCAAGATCACGGCTGCGAGGTATAATCAACTGGTTGTCAGTGACGCCCCGCGCGTGCAGCTCGTCAACAATATGGGAGCCCAAAAACCCGGCGCCCCCGGTTAAAAGAATGTGCTTATCATCCCAGAATGTCATAACATTTTCTCCTGAATACTATGTGGTCAACGTATTACACCAATGATCAAAGATATTTTTAAGGCTTTCTTTGAGGGGAATTAACGGTTCCCATCCTGTATGTTCATGAAGTTTGCGATAACTCCCGATAAGGATTGGGTTGTCGATAGGTCGCATAAGATAAGTATTTTGTTCAATTGTAATGGGGATATCAGTAATTTCTGAAAATAAATTCACAATATCGCGGATCTTGTTCCCTTTACCACTGCATACATTATAGGTTTCACCGATTACGCCATTTTTAAAAATGGATTCATACGCCCGGATGACATCACGAACATCGGTAAAATCTCTGACAATTGATCCCGCACCGATGTTGATAACCGGCCTTTTTTTATTTACCGCAATATCAGCAAATTGTTTTGCTATTGAGCTGATAACAAAGGTATCTTTTTGCCCTGGACCTATATGGTTAAATGACCGCGTAGTATAAATGTTGAATTGATAGCCTTTTGAGTAAATCAGGGCAAGATATTCCTCTGAAACTCGTGCAACCGCATATGGATTTATAGGTGAAAGGGGATGGTTTTCAGTGATGGGGAGGTCAGTATCTTTCACAATGCCGTACTCTTCACATGAACCAACTGACAATATCTTACAATCCTGGTTCTGGTTCCTCATCCCCTCAACGATGTTAAGAAATGCATTGGTATTGTTAAGAAATGATAACTGTGGTTTTTTCCAGCTTTCTGCAACGGAACTGAATGATGCCAAATGAAGAATGTAGTCTGGATGAATCTCTTTTAATATTGTATTGAGTGTGGGGGCATCGAGTAAATCACATTGATGAAAATGAATAGCGTTTAGCAATACATCCTGATCTTCAATAAAGTCCCAGGACGGTTTTGATCTGCTTATACCATGAATCGCAACATTCTTTAGTGTATTCGCTAAATAACGGGTGTAATACCCTCCCACAAAGCCGCTGATTCCCGTAATTAAAATCGATTTCATGATTAATATTCTGTAACTCTCATAAAAAAATCAATTGGTCTTCCACCAGCGCATAGGGAAACATTTCTGGAGAATGTCATCCCCTTCCCCGGGAGCTTCAAGCCCGGCAGCACGCAAATCTGCATCCACCATGATTTTTACCAGCTCGAAAAACTTAACCCTTGGTTTCCAGTCAAATCGTTTCTCGGCTTTCTTCGGGTCAGCAATTAGCACTTCAACTTCTGTCGGACGGAAGTATCGCGGATCAATGCGGACATGTTTCTCAATATCGAGATCAGCATAGGAAAAAGCGGTATCCAGGTATTCACGGACAGAGTGTGTTTCTCCAGTACCAATGACAAAGTCATCAGGTTCCTTTTGTTGGAGAATACGCCACATACCTTCCACATATTCCGGTGCAAATCCCCAGTCTCTTCGGGCATCAAGGTTTCCCAAGTACAGGAATTGTTCCTTTTTTGCAAGGATCCTAGCAATACTTTGGGTAATTTTCCTTGTGACAAATGTTTCACCTCTACGAGGGGATTCATGGTTGAACAGGATCCCATTAGAAGCAAAAATTTTATAACCTTCACGATAATTTTTCGCCATCCAGTAAGCATAAATTTTCGCACAGGCGTATGGGCTGCGGGGATGGAATGCCGTTGTTTCATTTTGTGGAGGCTCAGCTGCACCAAACATTTCGCTGGAAGATGCCTGGTAGAATTTCAACCCATAATTACTTCGACGTACCGCTTCAAGAATTCGCGTTGTTCCAAGTGCTGTAATATTGGCTGTATATTCTGGTATATCGAAACTGACACGCACGTGACTCTGAGCACCAAGATGATAGACCTCATCGGGTTTGATGTTATAGATTATATTCGTGATTTGTTCTGAGTCGGCAAGATCCCCATAATGAAGGAAGAGTCTGGCTTTTGGATCATGTGAATCGATATGAATATGGTCTATACGACTTCGATTGAACGTTGATGACCGTCGCACCATGCCATGCACCTCGTACCCCTTTGCCAACAAGAGTTCGGCAAGGTACGAACCGTCCTGCCCGGTGATTCCGGTAATGAATGCTTTTTTTGACATTACCAACGTCCCTCAAAGAAATTACTCTCACTCAAAACCACATGATGCCGAATAATAACCATCCGTTCAATATTCATTTGGATCCACCGCATTTCATGCAAGATATATGCAATGTTAACCGTTGATTATTGTTTGTAGAGTTCGTGATAATACATTTTTGCGATAACAGACCAATCATAGTTGCTAGTCTGTTTAACTGCAGAATTAATTATTCGCTTTCTAAGGTTTGTATCATCAATCAAAAAACATGCCTTCTCCGCAATATTTTTCCAATCTTCAATATCGGATAAAAAACCATTTTCTCCATTATGAATTAGATCAGCCGGCATACCCATACGTGTTGATACTACCGGTACCCCCGTTGCCCAGCATTCCAACAAAGCTTGCGGTCCACCTTCCGCCCTTGACGTAATAAGGTACATGTCGAGGGCATGATAGAACTTGACGATATCATGATAATTACTAAGATAATGGTGTAGGTAGGGGACTCCTATCGCTTCCAAGCCTTTTTTGATGTACCCTCTTCCGGGTCCGGTTAAAATGATCAAGATTTTTTTATTATTCTGGTATATCGTCTCTATCGCTTTCAGGAAAACATCCGGCCCTTTCACGAGCTTCGGCTCAAGACCATCTTCCCATCCGGAACCATCTTTCTGGAACGAACCGATACATGTAACTCCGTCGGGAATTCCAAGATCATGTCTGCTCTTTCGACGATCATCCGCTGTCGGAAGAGTAAAGCAGGTGAGATCTATACCGAGCGGAATAAGTGAGATCTTATCCGGTCGAATACCTTGTTCGATAAGAACCTCCCGTGAACGGATGCAGCTGACAACATATCTATTGACATAAGGGTCTGCTTCTCGTAGTTGGCGAAATATCTTCTGCATCTCCTTATTTGGATCGTCTGGTTCACCGTGAAACCATGTGAGGAATACTGTATTTGACGGATGTAACCTGTTAAACGGTCCATTGAGATAAGCATAGCGGTCGCCAAAATGAAGGATTTGTCCTCTCAAGTTCCAGGGGTTTTGGGTTGTATGTACCTCAAGGCTATACTCGCGAAGATTTTGAGTGATATAATATTCAACCCAGAACAATACCCAGTTCGATCTATCACTAACATAGAATATGCTATTCTTTTTCCACCCGAACCTGCCATACGGTATCTGGCATAGTGGCTGGAGAATACTATTTACATTTATGGTTTTATCACGTTCCAGTTATTTTCATTCAGATCAAGAATCTCCATAATCATTGAAAGTGCCCATGTGAGTAAGCAGGTACCATGGATGTCGCTGATGCCGTATTCACGCGGTAAGGGAACTCCATAGTAACTTGTCTGGGTATGTGCAGTAAAATAGGAGAATCCTCCGTCAGATTTTTTGTGGTTCTGTATATTTTCTAGTAACTTCATGCAATGTTCTCGTATCTCTGTATCGCGATACCCGGTTTCACGGTGACACCGGTATAATACGTATACATCATCAACAAGATGGCATCCGTCCGAAATCGGAACCTGTGATAGACAGGTGTCAATAAGGCGATCCGGATAATGAATTGGGCTCTCAAGCCAGTCTAATGCGGTAAGAACTTTCATTGCGCCATTAACCTGCTGGTTGTGATGGGGCGTGCGGCCTATAAAATATGAGCCGGTGGTGGGATCAGCAATCTTATTAAAAAAACTTATCATTTCACTACGTAAAGCGGACATTTCATCTTTTTTGAGGAAACCGGGAGCCTGGGTTGTTAAAAATACAGCAACCGCTGCCGCCTGCCCCCCGGCACCCCATGGTATACTCCAATCCAGAGATAATAGATGATTATAAAGGTCATCAGTTTTTGTCGGGAAGGATGTGTAGGGAAGATCATTCTTTTCGCCTATCTGGTAAAGCGTTGCGATAGCCTGCTTCGTTTCAGCATATATTATTCGCCCTCTATTCGCAAAATAAGGTTTATTTGAAAATAATCTTTTTATCTGCCCTAACCGAGAGGGATGATGCGTAATATAATCAATGACCACAGGGTCAATGAACGCATTTTTTTCATAATAATTCTGACCCATATCGATGGTCTTCTTTTGAAAACTTTTAATATAGGTAATCCATTGTTGTCGTTTCTGTTCCGGAATATTTTCCCATTCATTTACAGTATAAAGAGTTTTCAGGGCAAAACAGCTACACCCAAGCGCGACTGGAATCTTGTGTGTCAAAGAGGAGTGACTAGGAAAAAAATGACCTGCCTGCAAGGGATCCTCTAATGAACAGACGTATTCTGCTATTCCCTTAGTCAGAGTGGATAAAATATCGGAGTCTTTCATATAATATCACCAATTAATAAATTCTTCATCAACCATAATGGTTTTTTCTGCCAGATTCTGGCATGGAGAAACTCTTCCCGATTCTTATTCATGTAATTAAATAATTCGAGGTACTCGTGACACATTTTCTCAGCGGTATAGGGATAGTCTTTCATTCTTACGGTGTAATAATCGTACATTTCAGCCATCTCATGTAATTTTTCAAAAAAATTCTGTTCATTGAATTCTATGCCAAAATTCCGGCAATATTCCGGAATCGCACCTCCGGTATTACGATACAGGAGGGGTAACCCGCACATCGCCCCTTCAATATGGTGCATGCCCGCTGGCTCGAACTGAGAAGCAGTCAAATACACATGATGTCTCTGGAGTTCCTTTGATAATTCTAAGCCTCCAAGCGGGGTAATATATCGTGAATTTTTAAAGGAAAATCCCTTTGGAATATTGCCAATAAAGGTAAATTCAAATTTTTTCCTTGTATTCTTATCATTAAGCTGTTTATCGAGTGCTTCATAGACATCAAATCCTTTTAGCCAGTTTCCTCCCCAGTGGTGGGTAACAACCTTGAGGGGAGTATCTTTGTTCCATGTGCTGTAGGATGTATTGTTGAAAATCTTTGAATCGGCTCCATTCATTATTACACTGCAATGCTCTGTTCTTATTTCCTGTGTCCGGTAGAGTTCCTTCAACCACGAAGAAATAAAAACCGTATGATCGGCAACAATATTTGCATTACCAATTTGATTATTAACGGTGGTGGTCCCTTTTCGTTCGTCACATTCATTGATGCGGTGAACCACAAGAGCATTTTTGTTTTTTGTTAACAGGTACCGGAGGATTTCCTTCTGATTGAAAGCACAACTTTTTGTACTTTTTCTCGGTTCGCATAATAAAATGATATCGAGATTGGACTCTTTTAGATCAAAAAAAACCTCATGCCCTTTGGAGCGAAGGTATTCAGTCAACACATTCCCAAACTGGTTTCCTCCACCCCAAGGTCCTTGCTGGAGATTTAACCCTATGCTAATTTTCATACTCATATGATATCCTCCGATTATGTAATATTGATTTACCCTCAATTAACCCCATACTTAAATTTTCAAATTCCTTTGATATTCTCTTTTGTCGCAATGAGAGCATAACCCGTTGTTATCTTTTCGTTACCCGGATATTTTTTTTCGAGATGCATAAAAATGTCTTTTATGAGATAAAGAAAAACGCGGGAATATTTTTTATATGTTTCCGGACCTCCTGGAGATCCTGCAAGGTATATACAATCCCAATATACGGCCCATATCGAGCCCATTTCTTTACATAATTCAATCCTCATCCCCCGTTTTTCTTCTAACTCCCGCTTGTATTTTGCAGGTGTCCATCTTTGAAAATCATAAGGGTCGGCATGAATCCCAATAAGAAATGGAGTTGTAATGACAATTTTCCCCCCGGGCTTGAGGATTCGGATACATTCATCAATGACAGTGTAAGGATCAGAAAGATGTTCCAGTACTTCACAGAGAATAACCCAGTTATATCTACAGTCAGGAACGGGAATTTTTTCTGCGCTGCAACAATAGTCTGGTTCAGTTGATGGGTCAATGTTCAGGTATTCCCACGCTTCTACCTTATCAAAAGGGGGGCGGAATCTACCTCGTTTGTTATTTTTTTTCCCACCGACATCAATTACTTTCCCATCGAAAGGGATTGAATTAAGAAAATTATCAAGATAGTAACGGCGGAAAGTTATAAAATTTTGTGTCATCGCTGGGATCACCAATTTATACATATTTTTAGTTTGTGAACTACTGAACGTATAATATAAGATATATGATATATTAAAAAATTTAATTTCGGTTTTACAATACAACAATTACAATATAAAAATGGGAAAAATATCTTTATTTTAAACTTTTGCCAATCGGATAGTTCATTCATATTGTCAACAATGTGAATTGTCTCTTTTTTAAAATGCCAATATGGGTTTCCGGTAAATTGATAATTAAACCTTTCCTTTAATTCGTTAATTGTTTTACGACGACCATACTTTTTGAGTAATTTTTTAGGAATGGTTGTGAATTCGCCTTTTGCGCTAGCAGTAAGTAAAAATAATAAATCTCCCCCAAATTGAGAATTAAATTTGATATTTATTATCATTTCGCGGCGGAATAACCCACTTATCATCGTCGCAATATTCGGTTTTCCCGAAACAATAATTGTGGAAATAGCTTTCACTCTCTGGTAAGTATTTTGTCCAATATTTGAGTAAAAATCATAACTGTATAAATATTTTTGAGTTTCGATAGATTCGAACCGATCTACTAAATTACTAACGCAAATTAAAGAGTTATTTAAAGAGAACTCATAGAGACAGCTTTCAATTAAATCCTGGCTGATAATATCATCATCCTCCGCCCACATAAAATATTCGCCGGTAGCCTTCTCTAGAACAAACTGACAATTAAATGCCGCATTTATATTCGTTTCCTGCCGATAATACTGAATCCGATTATCCTTCGCCATAAACTCATGGACAACAGATTCCGTTTCCGGTCCAGAGGAGCAATCATCCGAAACAATAATTTCCAGATTCTTATACGTCTGCCCGGTAATACATTTTAATGTCTGTCGCAAACCTTCCGGTTGGTTATAGGTAGGAATACCTACACTGACAAGGGGTCCAACGGTTAAGAGATCGTTTGAACTATCGTGAGAATTATTCAACGCCAAGCACCTGTTTTACCGTGACACAAACATACTTCACCATATCGACCGCCATATTCATTCTACTAGGCAGATTCACCTCATACGGTGAAATCCGGTACAACACCACATTTCGCTTCAGTTATTGTACAAACCTCATACAAGCGGTTCTCATGCAGTCATGCCGTAGGAGTCAACCGGATGATGCTCTGACTTGATTATTCTAAGTCAACTAAAGCGTTACATATAATTAAAAATAAAACTATTTATTACAACTGCTCTTGAGCCGAGTTAATTAAAGGATTTGTTTTTCATTCGAGGAGAGATTATTTGATGACAACACAATGTCGTATCTGTAACGGAAGTCTAACTGAATTTTTTGATTTCGGCAATATGCCGATTGCAAATGGTTTCCTGACTCATGAGGAGTACAATAATGAATACTTCTATCATATGCGCGTAGGCTACTGCACTATATGTTCAATGGTTCAGCTTATCGATCAGCCGGAGCGTGAGCGGATGTTTCATGATCATTATGCATTCTTCTCTTCAACCTCCAACTTCATGGCGCAGCACTTCAAGCAATTGGCTGATAAGGTACTTACAAGGTTTCCTGTTCCGGATCCGTTTATCGTCGAACTTGGGAGTAATGACGGGATTTTCTTACAAAATTTTGCAAAAAAGGAAATCAAACATCTTGGGGTTGAACCTTCAGGCAATGTGGCACAAGTTGCAATTGAGAAGGGCGTCAACACGATCTCAACCTTCTTTGACGAAACCACCGCAGAAAAAATCCTCGATGAGTATGGAAGTGCAAGTGCGATCATAGCCGCAAATGTCATGTGCCATATTCCGGTTCTCCATTCCGTTGTCAAGGGAATGAAAAAACTCCTCAAACCGGATGGTGTGATCATTATGGAAGATCCCAATCTGGGAGACATTATTGAAAAAACCTCCTATGACCAGATCTACGATGAACATGTCTTCTACTTCTCACTCCTCTCGCTTACCAATCTGTTTGATCAATATAATCTTGAGATTTTTGATCTTGAGCATCTGAATGTCCATGGAGGATCGATGCGATATTTCATCTCCCACAAAGGAAGGTATCCAATAACCGATGCAGTGAAAGCCCAGATAGTCAGGGAAAAGGAAATGGATCTGGGGTCTCCAGAACCGTATCACCAGTTAAAGAAAAATATCGAATCTTCAAGAGAACACCTCTTAACTATTCTCAAACAATTAAAAAAGGAAAACAAACGGGTTGTAGGGTATGCAGCTACATCAAAAAGCACAACGGTAACCAATTATTGTGGCATAACTCCGGATCTCGTGGAATTTATCAGTGATACAACCCCGATAAAGCAGGGGAAATTCAGCCCGGGTGCCCATATCCCTGTTCTTTCCCATGATGCATTCTCGCAAAAATACCCGGATTATGCCCTCCTGTTTGGGTGGAACCACAGCGAAGAGATTATGAAGAATGAGAAGGCATTCAAAGATGCCGGAGGAAAGTGGATACTCTATGTCCCGACGGTGCATATTCTATGACCATCCTCTGCAGCAACCCATTAGCCCACTATCTTGCCCATCAACCGGAAATAATGGATGCAATAACCAAGACACTGCGAAGCGGGCGATATATTCTCGGTGAAGAAGTAACAAAATTTGAAGAAGAGTTTGCAAAATATATCGGCGTTCAATATGG
>Ga0194039_1000870_pt1 | contig 17110 bp, 21 predicted proteins | sample JunL228m_MetaG_FD_148679 | JGI IMG/M metagenome (GOLD analysis project Ga0194039, IMG submission 148679) | Anoxic zone freshwater microbial communities from boreal shield lake in IISD Experimental Lakes Area, Ontario, Canada - Jun2016-L227-8m | ecosystem: Environmental > Aquatic > Freshwater >... | reverse complement strand
GATGAAAAAACCTGGATTTCTTGAATACTCTGGCGCGATTCAAGAGAAATTGTGATGAAATTGGGGATACAGGACAGGTTAGGCATTCAAAATCTAATTTGTTGCTGGTTGTGAGCTATCCTCTAATGACTAATTGGCATAAATTTCGGTACTTCGCTAGTTTTATGACATTCCTGAAAACCAGAAATTTTACTTTCCATTTTTATTTCAATCAATTACTAGCTCAATAAATCGATCTATATTTTGATCCCGAACGTCCCTGAATGCAATCATTTCGGCCAATAATCCCATAGAAAGAAATTGAAATCCAATAACGATTAATAAAATTGATAGTAGCAATAACGGTCTTTCACCCAACTGAGCATTATCCAGATATTTTAGTATTAATAGATATAATCCAATGACAATACCTGCAAAAATTGATAGCAATCCTGACACTCCAAAAACATGAAGTGGCCGGGTTGCATAATTTGTTAAAAATTTTACTGTTATAAGATCCAAAAACCCTTTTATCAATCGGGAAAACCCATATTTTGTTTTTCCACCATACCTTGGATGATGTTTTATTTGAATTTCAGTGATTTTAAATCCATTCCACGCAGCAAGAGCCGGGATATAACGATGCATTTCTCCATATAACTGGATATTTTTTATGACAACTCTTTTGTATGCTTTAAAACCACAATTGAAATCATGGAGATCTACACCTGTAAAGAGGCAGGTCAGTTTGTTGAAAAATTTTGAGGGAAGTGTTTTGGTAAATGGATCAAATCGGGGATATTTCCACCCGCAGACAAGATCGAACCCTTCATCGATTTTTGATAAAAACCGGGGGATCTCTTCAGGATCATCCTGAAGATCGCCATCCATTGTAATAATAACTGAACCTCGTACGAAATTAAACGCAGCATTGAGTGCTATTGATTTCCCAAAATTTTTCCTGAATTTTACGATTTTTATATGATTGTCAATTCTGGATATCTCTTTTAATTTTTCAAATGTAGAATCCATCGATCCATCATCAATAAAAATAATCTCATAGTCTGATTGGTTATTTTCAAAAGCCTTTACTATTTTTTGATAAAGTTGATTTACTGATTGTTCTTCATTAAATACTGGAATAACAATTGAAATCTTAATTATTGAGTCCATCCCTGAACCTTCAGAATTATTTCGTTCCGGCATCATATTACCTTTCCATTGTCCAGTCACACTCTCTCAGGTACCACTCATTTGCCCGCATCAGATCATGCGGTGTCCCGACGTCGATGTGGATACCCTCAATCGTCCGGTAGATCACCTTCTTCCCCGCCGCAATCTCCTCTCGGATCGAATCCGTGAGCTGGAGTTCCCCCTTAAACCCAGGCGTGGTGGTACGGATGGCATCGAAGATGGAAGGTTCAAAAACGTATACACCAATTGCACTGAGGCGGCCTGGGGCTTTATCGGGAGCGGGCTTCTCGATCATATCGATGATACGGTCACCGTGCGATTTAATGATCCCATGGCAGGTAACATCTGAAACCACCGCTACTCCTACCGTTGCATCCGCATGGTCTGCTATATGGGTGGAAATTAAATCGCCAAGGAAGGTCTTTGGGGAAAAGAAGTTGTCACCGAGAACGACCGCAAAACTCCCGTTCATCATGTGCTCGCCGGCAAGGACTGCATCCGCAAGACCAAGACGCTCGTCCTGCACCACATATGAAAAATGGACACCGAAGCGTTTTCCCGAACCAAGATAATCCGATAACCCGTGTTTATGCGGGGAAACAACAATCGCGATCTCCTCGATCCCGGCAAGGACCATCGCTTCCACCACGTGCTCGATCACCGCCTTGTCTCCAACCGGGAGTAGCTCCTTTGGAATCGCATGGGTGAACGGACCGAGGCGGGTCCCGGATCCGGCAGCCGGGATAAGTCCCTGTCTGACGGTCATTTTTTACCCACTCCAAAAACGGTCGACGGCGAAATGTAATGGTAAACAGATGTCTGGATATTTAAAAAATTTAATAAACAATCAATCATTCCGGTCACCAATTCCAGGAACTGTGCTACCAGCAGATACCTTCCCTCTCTTTACAGGATAGTATTCTTCTTCCCTCAATAATAATCCGCTTTTTCATTCCATCAAACTCACGGTCAAGAGAAGTAAACTCCGGCCATTCAGTCATCACAAGACAGCCATCCGCATCAAGGAGTGCTTCGGCTGCACACCCGCAGTATTCAAGCGATGGAAAAATCCGGCGCATATTGGGAATCGCCATGGGATCGTAGGCCACAACCCGGGCACCCTTCTGTAATAATTCCCTGATGACCGGAATTGCACGCGAGTCACGGATATCATCCGTATTATCCTTGAATGCAAGACCCAGAACGGCAATCCTTTTACCCGCAAGAGTACCCACCTTATTCTCAAGGAGCGTAATCATCCGTAAGGGCTGGTGTTCGTTTACCTCCATAACGGATTTTAACAGGACTGGATTGTCACCAATGCTTTCCGCCAGCGAGATCATTGCAGATACGTCTTTAGGGAGACAACTTCCCCCAAAACCGGCGCCGGCATCTAGGAACGACGGACCAATACGGGAATCAGACCCGACCCCCTTCATCACTTCGTACACATCAATCCCAAGACGCTTACAGATATTTCCAATCTCATTGGAGAAGGAGATCTTTGTGGCAAGGAATGCGTTTGATGTGCACTTGATCATCTCCGCAGCAGCAAGGCTGGTACGAATAACGGGTGCATCAAGATCGTGATAGACTTCAGTCACCCGGTTAAATGTCCGGTCATCGATGCACCCGATGACGATCCGGTCCGGGTGCATGAAATCCGCGATCGCCTGTCCCTCCTGTAGAAACTCAGGGTTTGTTGCAAATCCGATCTCGCCTGCCGCTTTCTGGCAAGATTGTAACACCAGGGGCAAACGATTCTCTCAGTAGTCCCGGTTGGGACCGTGCTTTTTACAACAACGACCTGATAATTTAGGATTTTTTTCAATTCCTTACCGACCGAAATGCATGCAGATTTAACATAGGCGAGATTTGCACTGCCATCACTATTCGAAGGAGTCCCTACGCAGATAAATGTCAGGTCTGAATTGGATACGGACTCATATGAAGTACTGGCACAAAGTCGGTCCCCACAATTTTTCTGCAGGAGATCTTCCAGCTGCTCTTCATAGATCGGAGGCTTTTTTGCATTAATCATCTGCACCTTAGCAGGATCAACATCAACAATGGTCACAGCATGCCCGAGCCCTGATAAACAGGCACCCGTCACAAGCCCTGCATAACCTCCACCGATAACGGAAATTTTCATGATATGCACCGCAATGCAAACTTATCGATATATAATGGTGGATTAAGAAGCATGAAAACTCTTCGGACACACGGAGTAATTGTTTCGACCAGGATGTTATGAGATTTCTGTAGTCTCACTTTGGAAAGGTACTTTTCATCCTAATGGGTGTTTTTGTGCAGGGATCTATTTCTGATGTGTTCCGGCTAAGTCCAATCTTCTGCGCTATTTGACTGATATGCAATCTATGGTGAGGCAAATCGCGTATAATTAAAAAATGCCTTTATATTCAGCATTCCCATTACCTTCACGCATGTGCATGAAGGGGATTAGCAGACCTCTTTTTATTCCGCCATACATGCACATTTTTGCACCAACATTGACATTCTCAAAGAAGATGTTATCGAGCGCTACGAAATCTTTGTGGTATTGTTTCCTGACGACGCTCTCTTTCCCGCCTGTCGGCAGGTGAATAATTCAATTTGAATTTTTTCGAGATCCCGACGACTTTAATCATTTGTGCGTCTATTGTGATTGAATCACCGGTGAATTAAAAAATCGGAGTGACATGAGGTAAATGGATGTGAGATTCCATGAACTGTACAGGATTCACCTGATTGGAGTATCAGGCATACGAAATACTTCACGTGGGCCTTCAACAGCATCTCGAAGGATAGCCGACGTCGTTTTAAGACCTTCAAATTCTTCTGGCGTATAACAGAAATAATCAACATGTTTTTTAAACCGTGCGGATTTCAGGACAACTACCATGCGTCGTACAAAGGGTACCCCAAAAAATGCATCAGCAACGATGATCACGTCAATATCTGAATCTGCTGTTGGAGTCCCTTTCACACGGGAACCCGATATAAGGATTGTTACCGGTGAAAATTGGTGTACTATTTTAGGCACAATCAAATGCAGATATTCTACCAGAAGACGGTCATTTCTCATCGCGATCCTCCAGCTACCGATAGTATCGGGTATAAAGGTAATCAAATATTTTTTGTGCGCTGTTCACACGTTTTCCGCTAGTCCCTCATCATAGTTCTCATAGGGAATAAAATCGCTGATATCCGGATAGCGGGATAATTGATAGTCGGACGTGAGATTAAGAACAAATTCGAAAATTTCATCCGAAAGATGAAGAGATGTACCAAGTTCATCGATATAATGGGATTTAGGTACCTCACGACCTTTCTATGCAATAAGCCCTTTAAATAACTTTTCCACGGCCTGAGGGGAGAGGAATGCGCAATATCTTAACCCTCAATTGAGACATTACGGTGCGCCATTGTAAGATCATGCAATGCCTGCATAATCCATTTTCGTGCGATTGCATCATCCTGTTTGCTCATAATAGCTTATAGTAGGAATAACATTGTAATGATATTAATACTTGTAAACCCAGATTTCCCAGCACCATTCTCCACTATGATCCTCCGATCATCTGGGCGTCTCCAATCTCAAAGGAAATATTGTCGAGCGCCACAAAATCCTTGTTGTAATGTTTCCAAAAGAAGATCTCTTTGACCCGGTCAGCAGGTGAACGGTAGAGTTTGAATTTCTTCGAGATCCCTTCGACTTTTATCATGTATACTTGTATGACTGCTGATTCGCAGATGCATTAAAAATTTCGAAGTGACGGACAATTTGTTTTAAATCTACCCTTTTCACCCAATCCCTCACCAGTATTGTATCAATACCCTATTCTCTTGCTCTCTTGTGCATTTTCCGGCCGTCAGTTATCCGCAGGTACCTCACAGGTTGATCCCCATTGCATGAAGACAGTGTCTCCGGATAAGGGGGGATACATCGAGATATTGTCCGACAGTATCTATTTTGATCCAGTGGAATGAAAGAGTATCACGACAAAAAAGCAATTCTCCTTCACGGATTACACGCATTCTGATGGTGAGGGGAAGGTCCCGGAAGAGATGGATATCTATTCTGTCTGATCCATGGCTGAGCAATTCCAATCGGTAGAATCAGGAATAGTGGGCCGGGTGACGATGCTGAGATCAATATCCGAATCTTCCCTGGCCTTACCTTGCACAACTGAGCCAAAAAGGATGATTGCAATAATTTCACTATGAAGGCGGAGTTCGCTTATGTGGGATGTCATCAATTCCGGACCTCATCATTATTCCCTCATCAACCTGAAGATACAATTTAACCGACATTCTTATATGTATTCAGCCGTTATGTGCGGGAGGTCCTATCCCGAAACCATTTGACATCACATCAAAATATCGACGTGAGTATACTATCCATTAGGGATATTGAGGGAATCCGCAAGCAATGGCTGAAAGGTAAGCTGGTTGCAGAAATTGCCCGGTATTTTCGGGTTGACCGACAGCGAGTCTACCAAAATATCAAGGCATTCAATGAAATCCTTCCCTCCGGTACTGATTTCCATCGGTGGCCGAAACAACATTAACAGCCTGACCGTCATCGGTCCGCTGCATGTACAACCATAGGTTTCACGAACATACTGTGATCACCATTATTTGACGTAACACAATATTATTTAACTAATTTAAGAGTAATTACGCCTCTTTTACCTCAAATAGGGTGCCGTTTCAGGATAATTCGTATCAAAGTCTATGCTGCTATTTTTCAGGCTCTAGAATTCTGATAAATCGGTTAAATTTGAATCCAATTCTCATAATACCGTTAAATTAATTAGATAATAAAAAAGCTATAGATATTCGCCTAATCTGTAGAAATGAACCCCAAATTTGCGTTATTTAGCAATAATACGGACAATGGGGTTGAAGACAGGATTAAGCGTGAAATCGCTAAAATACCTGGATCAGGTAAACAAAGATACAGGTTTTAGCCCAAATCCAATATCGTATTACCCCGGCAAAAAAATACTCGCATTCTCACCATCAGATAAAATCCCTGATATCTTTCTCAAGTTTTTTGAATATTATATAATCAGCAACAATCAGTCCCAGACTCGCTATAAGAACAATAGATAGATAAAAAAACGATGGCATTCTCTGGAATACAAAAATGTCATGGTATGCAGATATAACAGGGAGCATCGGGTTCCAAATCAATACCTGCTGGGCGAGAGGTGGGAGGATACTAAAAACATACACGATCGGTGTGAACCAGAACCAGATCTGGAAACCAATCACAACAACTTCCTTGAGATCGCGCAAAAAGACCACAAACATCGCAAGGAAAAATCCCAGTGCGTAAGCAAACACCTGTTGGATAAGGTAAATGAGAGGAATCAATACCAGATACAAGGAAAGTGAAAATCCAGTGATAATGAGGATTACTAGGAAGATCGCAAGCGTTACCACAAAGGTGATGGTTTCCGATAACACAATAAAGAGCGGAAGCGTGGGAAGATCTACATGGATTTTTGCAATAATATTCTTTTTATCCAGGAAGACTGTAGATGACCGGGTTACAGTATTCGCAAATGCCATCCAGGGTACCAGCCCGGCAATAAGGTATACCCCGTAGCCCCAGATGGAGGACATCCCCGGCAGCCGTGCACCCATCAGGGTGCCAAAGATGATCATATAAATAAGGATATTAATCAGGGGATAAATAAACGACCACGTAAATCCGAGTGCCGAACCGGAATACCGCTCGGTAAAATCCCTTTTTGCAAGTTCAATAATCAGGCTGAAGTTCACGAATATGTCCCTGCTGGGAGAGTATATTCCCATTCGATAACTTTGGTAATGACCGTTGAAGTTGAAGTATTTTGAATCTTTCTTATTAATTCATGAAATCCCGCAACAACAAATAACAATTCAATTGCATCACTTATACGAAAATATACCGTTTGCACTGCACTGGTTAACAAGCAGGTTACGGAATAGCGGTAATAGATCCCAATCCTATGGTTCATTTATCCATTTCCAGTACTGCTGCTTTCATCTTCTCGCTGAATTGCGCCAGATCAAAATCTTTCGCCCTCATAAGACAAGCATCCCTGAAATGTCCAGGATTTTGTGCAACAAGCCTTATGGCATTCACAAGAGAATCTACCAATGGCGAGACAAGCATACCCGTTTCATCCGTTACCGTCTCCTTATACCCACCTTCATTCACTGCAACAACAGGCTTCCCACTTGCCATCGCCTCGAGCGGTGTGAGGCCATAATCCTCGTCAAGTGCAGTACAGATATGTGCTTTACACCTGCCATACAACTCCACAATTTCATCCCTTGTGACTTCTCCAAGGAGTGTAACATTGGACGGCAGATCATGACGGATCTTTTCCGCATAGACCGCTGCATGGTCTCCCTCTGAATATGCCCCAATGATCACAAGACGCTCTTCTGGTACATGACGGAATGCCTCTATTTGAAGTTCTATCCGTTTCTCAGGATATAACCTGTTCACAGAAAGCCAGAAGTTTCCGTATTCGATGCACTGGTATAATGAAGTATCAACTGGGGGATAGATTACTTCTGATCGTCGATTATGATATTTGAGAATCCTGTTACGCACATTTTCTGAAATGGCGATAATACGATCGATCTGTCGTACCGATTGTTGATCGAAGATCCGATGAAAAAATACCCAGACGCGGAACAATTGCCGGGTGATGAAACCCTGCCGGGAGAGAAAGGTTGGATATAAATCGTAAAATGCCCGGACCGGTGTGTAGCAGTACCAGATATTCGGATGATGTCGGTGCGCTGCTGCATGACTCCAATTGCCTGTGAAAATGTAAAAGTCATACTTTTTTGAAAAGTTGCAAAAAAAAAACAGAACTGTTGCGGAAATTTGTTTGAGTGGCGGGAATTTTATCGTCCTACCCAGGCTGATAACCCGAACAGTGGGATCTATTTTTTTTATTGAATCGGTATCCGTGGTGATAATGTCCGCATCAAGGATTTTTGCCATCTCAATAACTACTTTTTCGCCGCCGCCAATGGCACCAAAATAATCGTGGAATATCGCTATTTTCATAGTTGTTTCCTGAGATAGCAGTACCAATTTCTCTATCTAAGGAGAGTCAGAAGAATATTTATGTCCATTCATCTGAATGATATCTAAAATAGCCTGAATACCCAAAGCGTTATCGTTTCACTGTTGTTAGCTTGGTTATATCCCAGTAAAAATAAATTTTCACCTGTTTTAACCTTTCCAGATAGTCCGAGAATAGTATTCTTCCAAATCAGAAACAATTTTGTCCCAATCAAACGAACCAGAACGTATTTTACATTCATCCATCATTAAATCCTTATTATTCAGGCACACAAGAATTGCTTCTGAGTATGCTTCCGGTGTCGGGGAGCTTACCCTTCCAGTCTTATTATTCACTAGTTCCTTAACCGCATTCTTCGGGATATCAACGGTCACAACAGGGAGCCCGCATGTCATCGCCTCCAGGGCAGCAATACCAAACCCCTCCCTTGTTGATGGTGAAGCGTAAACCCCTGAAGACTTCATTAACGCGATCAGTTCGTCATGATTTTTTATGAACCCGGTAAATGTGATATTCCCTACTAAATTACATTCATTAACAAGATTTTGCAGGTAGTCCCTTGCCGGTCCGTCCCCGGCGATGAGGCACCTGACTTCGGGTAATTCTTTCCTGATAATTGCAACAGCCATGATAAGGAGTTCCACATTCTTTTCTTTCAGCAGTCTTCCGGTGAAAATAATATCAGATCTGATCCCGGAGGGTTGTATCGCATTGATGTAACTGTAATCAATCCCATTAGGAATAACGGAAATACTCACACCTTTCCTCATGGACATTACATCATTTTTAGTCAAATCGGAAACGGCCATCAGATTATCGGACAGCCGGGAAGTCAGTTTTTCGATAGCTTTACCTGTGAATCCAGAAATCCCAAGATACTCATACCAATAATCTTTCCATACCTCGTGCCAGGTAATAACAAGATGGCTATGTCTCATTTTAGCGGCAAACGCTGCGGAAAGACAACTGAAATAGGGGAAATTCTGGCAATCGATGATATCAAAATGTTCTTCCAGCAGCGGCTTTAGGACCTTCCATCCAAAATATAGCGCTTCACCTGCTGACCGTCGTCCATGAGTATAGAATGGCCGCGAATGCCCGACTCCATGGTATAATACCCCGTTTCTGACAAATGATGCATCACTCTCCCACTCTTTTAATCCAAAAATATGAACTTCGTGACCCCTTTTGGCAAGACGCTTTGACAACTCAAAAATCCGCTTTTCAACCCCGCCGATCCGGTAAGGATACACTGCATCATATACAAAGGCAATTTTCATCCGGGACCCCTATGCATGGTCCCCATTATTGAGGAGCATCATACTAATGAAGACCGAACAGGATATCACCTGTATCCCGATAATTATCAGGGACAGGGAAACCACGCTCGTTGAAATCTGGGAAATTTCCCCAAAACTTTCACGAATCCAGTCCATAATGATAGTGACACCAAGTAGTATTCCGGCAACGATGAAGGCCCCGCCAAGGATGAGGAATTTTTCCAGGCTGTGATAGTTTAGAAAAACGGCCATCAGTCTTGTTTTTTCCTGGTACCCATTGATTATTGAATAGACTTCTGTATTAATTCCCATGATGATGACCTGGACACCCCCGATAAGTAAAATAGATCCGAGAATAAACGAATGAAGATGGGCAGTCTCAATATTACCGCTCATATAGAACAGGGTCATCAATAAGACTCCCAATAATGAAAAAATCAGGCCTGGTATCGCGAGGAATGGCACCGGTTTCATGAGCAGGATAAAGCGGAGGTGTCTCCAGCCATCGGCAAAACTATGAAGATTGGAAGGTGACTTCCTCGGGAAATACCGTATCGGGACCTCTTCAATGGTAAGGCCCTTAATTGAGGCCATTACGAGCATTTCTGAGGCAAATTCCATACCCCCGGTTTTTAAATTGAGTCTTTCCAGCGCTTCGCGACGGATTGCACGGAATCCACTGTGCGCATCAGAGAAATGAGTATGGAATACGAAATTCAGGACCCACGTGAGTAACGGGTTACCAATATAACGGTGGAGCGGTGTCATCGCCCCGGGCTTGATAGTGCCTTTAAATCGGGAACCAATAACAAGATCTGCACCTGTTTTCAGGGGTTCTGTCAAACGAAGTATCTCTGATGGGTCATAGGTGCCATCCGCATCCATCATGACAATTACATCGCTGTTAACGTGCCGGAAACCTTCAAGATATGCAGAACCATATCCGATTTTTAACGGGTGGACCACCGTTACATTCATTGAATGTGCAATATCTGCGGTCTTATCAGTTGAAGAGTCAGCAACAATTATTTCTCCGAATATATGATTCACCGTAAAAAAGTTCCGGACTTCCAAAATACATGATCTAATCGTGACTTCCTCATTCAATGCAGGAATTACGACAGATATTTCAGGGTTTCCCTGTTTTTTTATTTCCGGCCGGCATATCGATGAACTACTGGCAGAGGGTTGATTTATCTCATCATCTTCTGAAAAATGATTTTTTGTTCCGGTTTCGTTCAAATTTACCCCCTTGTCAGGCTCGAAAATGACAGATAACATTACGAGGACATCATGAATCAATAAGGTTCTGATGAGTCCGGTCTTTCTTAGTCTTATAGCCTGCTATTCTGATAAATTGCGCGCTTTCGTTTGATAACCCCGCGAAAATAATTCCTGGAACATCAATTAATTATCCAATTCCTAAAATTCTCTCATTTGACATTATGAGTGATTTCAAAAAAATTGCGGAACAGGAACAACAAAAGGTGGTGAACGCCCCTCCTTCCTGCGTATTTTCTCTTCTTTTTTAAACACGCAGGGTTTCAACAAAACCTAAGTCAAAATGCATCAGTGCACCCCACTGCAAGCAACGGGGCATGATTCGCACCGCCGGCTTGTTGTTTTGTTGGATGCCTACGCCTTGGTTCACAGCAATCCTAGATCGTCTTCCTTCTCCCCACAGCAAGCTTCGGGGTATACGGGTAAAAAAATTGAAGCGTCGTAACCGGGTTACACCAGTACTATATTCTTCCCATGAATGGTTTCCACAAACGAGATCAGGTGGTCGTACACCAAATCCGCATCCACGTCCTTTTCTATGGTGACAGTCGATCCCGCGAACTTCATCCCTTTATTTTCAAGGCGCCCTTTCAGGTGTGCAATGGCCTTCTCTGCCCCGGATGCCCCCATCTCGACGAGGACATAGCATCGTTTCCCCTCGCACATCGACATCCGGCTGATATATTCATTAACATACGGGGGAACCTTACCTGCCCATACCGGAGACGCAATTACGAGTACATCGATATCAGACAGGTCCTCTTTCACCGGTTTAATTGCAGAACTCATGCCAAGCAGGGCTTTCATTGCCTTTCCGAACATCCCTGATTCGACGGCCGGTTCAATCCGTACCGGCTCTACATGGAGCAGATCTGCAAGCCGCTCAGCGACCTTTGCCGTATGGCCCTTCCAGGAATAATATACGCATAATATCCTCATGATTACCACTCAGGTATTTTATCCGGAACAGGGATAAATGAAATGAGGGAAAATTTCACGGACCTTCTTAATATGACGAAATTTCGGGTATATTTTCATGTTGTTCCATTGTCATCTGCATGAAGGGTGAAATGTCCACATACCAGGAAAGATCTAACTCTTCTACGAAAGAACCCCGGAAAATCGTGCGCTCCAGTGGAAATAAAGGGGTATAAAAAGGTACTGAAATCCTCTGTTCAGCGTTATTTCGAAAAATCAACTGGTGAACAACGAAAAAACCTTCCTGAATTTCTATTTCCAGTGATAGATGAAAGGTGCTGCATGCCGGTTTTTAGGGATTTTTTACCGACCACAACTGGTAAATGGGGATAGAAAATAGCCATTAATTCCTGCTTATTTTCCTATCAGGCCTATTATTATTAATATTTCCTACACCCACACTCCACTGGCAGGAACAGTTCTCATGCGCGTCATTGCTACTGGAACCAGTCACCCGTAGTCGTGGAAAGGTCATACGCGGACCCAAACATCATGATGCCTGTGACCAGTGGGACCAGGATGCACCGATGCAATAATTGATATTCCCCTGCAGGGATTCACATATACGGGAACCCGGGGAAATAGCTACACCCGTAGAGGATTCGAAATGACAGAGACACCGGACAAGCAGGATGTACATGCGGGGCATGCGGAAGCTCCGTACCAGATGGAACGGATCGAGGAGGAGATGAGATCGAAACACCACCAGGATGTTACGATGCTCATCTACCTGTTAAAGAGCCCTTACCAGCTTGACCGCGAAAAAGCATCAGATTATCTTGGAGAGATCGGCTCACCGGATGCAGTCCCGGCACTCATCGAGGCACTTGGCGACCCGACGATCAGCTGGCTTGCCGCGGAGTCGCTCGGGAAAATTGGCGATCCCCGGGCAGTCGGACCACTCATTGCCGTGCTCGGTTCTGATGAGAAATGGCTCAGGAAAAATGCGGCAGAAGCACTTGGTAAATTGCATGCATCTTCTGCAGTTGGAGCAATTATCCGGCTCCTTGCTGATAAAAAACATGATGTGCGTGAGATTTCTGCAAGGGCTCTGGGACTGATCGGGGACGAACGAGCTCTACCTGCCCTTACGGGCCTCGCAAACGACCCGGACTTAAAAGTTAAGGATGCTGCGCGTGTTTCAATTACCATGATCACACAGAAGAAGACCATGCCCTGATTCCTGCGTATGGGTAAGGTGATGAATACCCAGTCACCGGTCCGGGGTCATAACAGCGGAGTAACCCTTCGAATTTCGCAGGGGATACCGCCTTATTTTTGAGAGAGACCAGCCCTGATGGCTCCAATAAGTGTATATAGTTAAAAATACACCGTTTAATTTAGTGATCAGCGAGCAAGGTGCCACAGATTTGCGAAAATGGATGAGGGAAAAACCGCATGAGTGAAAGGAGATATGTATTTTCCTGGGACCTTCTCGGCAATCTCGATGAAGGGAGGCCAAACCTCGGTAAGAAATTACGGCTTGAAGTGTACCGCCTGATGCAGTATACGTTCCGGGACGTGCTGGAACAGGACCTCGGTACAGAAAAGGCCGATGAGATCTTTTACCGGGCAGGAATGATTGCGGGGACCGAATTTTACCGGCACGTAATCGGAGACGGACTTGAATTTAACGATTTCGTAAAAAAACTCCAGGTATCACTCCGCGAGATGGATATCGGGGTGCTCAGGGTAGAAAAAACCGATATTGAAAACGGCTCCTTTATTTTTACCGTATCAGAAGACGTGGACTGCTCCGGCATGCCGGTCCTCAATTATTCAGTATGCACGTACGATGAAGGTTTCATTGCCGGGGTCATGGAAGCCTATACGGGTAAGAAATTCGTCGTAAAAGAGGTCGACTGCTGGTGCACGGGTGACCGGACCTGCAGGTTTACCATCGATATCATGAGAATATTGTAATCACGGGGAGATCGACACGGATGAGTGAAATGGGGCAGGGCCGGCGTTTAACGACAGCGGGAACTGATGAAACAGTCCACGCAGTCCTTGTCAGTATCAGCGAGGTAATGACGCAGGGTTCTCCTGTCAGCCCGGTGCCGGAACTTGATCCAGGTGATAAAGAGGTCTTCCGCCAGATCATTGCAGACCTCACTGCATTACAGCAATTTTCACGTACCCTTGCATCAGGGAGCATTTCTGGAGATTTGAAGGTCAAGGGGTTCATGGCAGGATACGTAAAGGCCATCCAGGCTAACCTGCTGCACCTTACATGGCAGGCGAAAATGATTTCAGAAGGCGACCTTTCGCAGCGTGTAGATTTTATGGGCGATTTCTCCGACTCTTTTAATTCCATGGTAGAGAACTTGCAGACGGCCCGGGTTGAAACGGCTGCCCGTGAACGGGACCTTTCGGAGGCTAACGAGCATCTTTCGAGCGAGGTCCAGGAGAGAGAGCGTGCTGAACGTGCCCTTAGCCAGGTGAACCGGAAACTCAACCTGCTCGCCAGTATTACCCGCCATGACATCCTGAACCAGCTCACTGTGCTGCTGGGGTATCTCGACCTGATCAGGGACGAATTGCAGGATCCTCACCTTCGTTCGTTTCTTGAACACGCGGAAGTCGCTGCAACCTCGATACAGCACCAGATCGAGTTTACAAAGGAATACCAGTCCCTTGGTGTCGAAAGCCCGACATGGCAGTTGCTCGGCCCGATCATCGGGGAATTGCGGGCACAGTTCAACCTCGGGGCTGTTAGTATCGGGGAACAGCTCGGATACCTGGAGCTGTTTGCAGACCCGCTCCTTGAAAAGGTGTTCTATAACCTGGTGGATAACGCACTCAGGTATGGGGAAACCCTGACAAAAATTGAGTTTTCGGCGAAACCGGTACCAGGGGGACTCATTCTCTCCTGCGAGGACGATGGCACCGGTGTGCCTGAAAAGGACAAGGAGCGGATATTCCAGCGGGGAGTCGGGAAACACACGGGCCTCGGCCTTTTCCTCGTTCGGGAGATCCTCTCGATTACCGGGATGACAATCAGTGAAACGGGTGTTGACGGGCAGGGAGCCAGGTTTGAGATCTTTATTCCCGAAGGAGGGTTCCGGCAAAAGGCAGGGCAGGCAATCACTCCCGTTTACTAGCATTTTTTGTACGAAAAGACCCAACCCTTACCCGGACATGACGATTGGGAAACTGTTCGGGTTATTAACCCCAAACTAAATGTACTCATGATAAAACAAGGGAAAGAACGAGATGACCGGCTGGGAGTATCTGGTAAACCGCGACATTGTCACGGCCCTGGTTTTATCCAGGTTACCGGTGAATGGTACCTCCACTTCGGCATACCTATCCCGAACCGTGCACCCTTGACCTGCCTATTATTTTTTTTATGATCGCGGTCCCTGTAATGAAAAGGGAGTCCTTTGAAACGGGCTAAAATCATACGGGCATTGAAGGCTATAAAAAAAGCCTTTTGCCGCGTGATCTTCGAATAAAGGAGTGGTCACACGTCCGCACCTGCTTGCAACTGTTTTTGTTCCCATTCGATCAGGATCTCAGCCACACGGGCAAATTCTTTCCCGAGCTGATCAAGGAGCTCTTCAGCTCCCGCAACCGTACCATGCCGCCCCAGGGTCTCAAGTTCGAAACAGATCTCCCCGATGGTTAGTGCCCCTATACTCCTGCTGCTGCCCTTGAAGGTATGTGCCGCCCTTCGCAGTTCATCAGGGTTTCCATGCGCAACCGCATCCCGTATCCGGGTGATAAGTTGTTCACTGCTTTAAAGATAGGTATCGATTAACCCACTGAGGAAACCGGGGTCTCCTTCATCTGCAAGTGCTTTTAGCTCATCAAGGACATTCCGGTCAACGGCAACCGCTCCCTGCGTATCGGGGGTTTCCCGGACAACTGGTTTCGCTGACCTCTCCTGTGCCTCCTGTAACTCTGCAATCTGGATAGGTTTACTGATATAGTCGTCCATTCCTGCCGATATACAAAGTTCGCGGTCCCCCTGCATGGCATCAACAGTGACGGCGATGATACTCGGCCGGTACTCCTTCGGGTATTTCTGAAGAATCCGGCGGGTCGCCTCGATGCCGTCCATCTCCGGTATGTGGAGGTCCATGAGCACCACATCATATTGCGGGCGGTCCACGGACTCTGCGACTTCCAGCCCGTTACCGGCGATATCTGCCCGGTATCCCATTTTTTGCAGGATCTTTTGCGCGAGTTTCTGGTTCACCTGGTTATCTTCTGCGACAAGAATCCGGAGCGGCACGCGGCCCCCTTGATCGTGACCCAAAGAGGATAATTCGGTCTGGATATACTGATCGCATAATGATGTCAACGATTTTTTTGAGTGCCGTTGTATTTTCCTGCGTTGTTTTTATTCTTATGAGTATTCCGATAAACCCGGGAAAATTCAGATGCAGGACGATATAGATCCAAAATAGAGGGCGGGAGTAAGTTATTCACACAAATTTTCTAGTCATAGTCCCTGTTTCCTAATGAGTTTTGCAAAGCATACGCTATAAGGCACCCTGATTTTTCAGAGTCCATAAATCCACGGATAATTTGCCAGACACCAGCTATTTTCATCTTCGCGGACAAATACTGATTCTATACCCCTGGTATTCAGCATGAGTCCGTATTCCCACCATACTATCCATTTTTCAACCCCGATCCTGGCCGAAATCAGGGAGAAGGGGTATGTACCGGTGGATATGCACATCCATACGCGCCACTCTGACGCCGCTATCAGCATCCCTTCGCTCCTTACCCGTGCGAAACACCTTGGTACCGGGGTTGCCATCACCGACCATAACGAGATCCAGGGAGTGGTCGAGGCCTGCCAGCAACCGCATGGTGTCCTTGTCATCCCGGGAATCGAACTGAGTGCACTCGAAGGGCCTCATATCCTCCTTTATTTTTATACCGTCGACGATCTGGTGGACTATTTTAACACTCATATCAGGGGAACGCTTCGAAAAAGCCAGTATATGGCACTCCAGTTATCGGTTGGGAAGATCCTCGAATCAGCAGAGGACTACACGTGTGTGAAAGTCGCAGCCCACCCCTATGGGTATTTTGGCATCAACCGTGGTGTACTGAAATGTATCGATAATAAGAGCCTCCCCGCCGGGACTATCGACCACCTTGACGGAATCGAGGTGATATGCGGGGGGATGACCCGGGACATCAATGAAAAGGCGGCCAGGTATGCCGGAGAGCATAATTTCCCTATTACCGGTGGTTCAGACGCACATGTGCTCCCCTCTGTAGGGAGCGTCGTTACATGCGTCAGGGCAGGTACCGTGAACGGGTTCCTCAACGGAG
>Ga0194039_1000867_pt1 | contig 17125 bp, 10 predicted proteins | sample JunL228m_MetaG_FD_148679 | JGI IMG/M metagenome (GOLD analysis project Ga0194039, IMG submission 148679) | Anoxic zone freshwater microbial communities from boreal shield lake in IISD Experimental Lakes Area, Ontario, Canada - Jun2016-L227-8m | ecosystem: Environmental > Aquatic > Freshwater >... | reverse complement strand
CTCCGAATAACAGAGCGCGGCGAACCCGCACGCGATGGCCACCAGCACAAAGGAAAGCACCAGCGCCGGCCCCGCCCCCAGATGCCCGCTCGCCCCGGCTTGAGCCGCCGCGCCCGCAGCCGCCTCGCCAACCGTGGAAAATATCCCCGCGCCAATGATGGCGCCGACCCCGAGCAGGGTCAGTTGCACGGGCCCGAGCGCCCGTTTGAGCTGATGCTCCGGCGCGATGGTTTCCCCGACCAGGTGGTCGAGCGATTTTCTACGAAAGAGGTTGGCTGGCAGCATGGGTGGTATGTTCAGCAATCATGGTTGACGGAGGACATTGCCAAAGCAGATTTCACATCGGTCCGCAGCGCAAGTCTCAGAAGCTAATGCTGGTATAAACCGAGGCGCGCAATGCGTTGCCGAACAGTTCGTCAGCCCAATAATAGGAAAACCGCGAGCCGATTTCCCACTTATCCCAAACCGGTTTGACTTTCCACGCCAGACCGAAATCGAACTCGCTGCCGTAGTGAGCGCGGTCATTGGCGGCATGGTAATTATAGAGCGTGAGAGAGTACGCCAAACCGTCCAACCGTCCGACCGGGCCGCTTGCGCTGAGGTAAACGGCTTCCAATCCATGACTTGTGCCCCGGCTGGGGTTGCTCGAAAACAACTCGGTCCATCCGTTGAACGGGTGCGCCAGCGGGGTGGAGAGCTTGTCCGTGGCACTCTGCCCCCCGAGCCATGCCACGCCGGCTTTGAACGTATGGCCCTTGGTAACTACCCCGAGTTCACCCAGCCAGTAGTTGGCGTTGACCGAGTTCGGGTTCCGACCGTAGTCCGCTTGATTGGCGAATTCCGCAGCGTAATAGACTCCCCAGTCCTGGTTGATATTCCAAGGACCCGTGCATCGCACACCGAGCGTGCGCGTGGATAGTGCGTATAGCGTCGGCGAATCGTAATCCAAAAGAACCCCGTAAGCCGAGATATTGACCTGGTTCTTGCGCTTCCAGCGGAGATCAAACAGGTGCGAGTTCATGGAGGGCTCGCCATCGATGGCATCATTGCCCACCACGCGATGCGCGCGGTCAAGGTAATAGTATGACAACCCAAAACCGTAAGGCAGACCAACGAGCATTTGAGCGGTGTCAAAGCTCTGGTGGTTTTGCCGCCAGGTCGATATGCTGACGAACCGGCCGTCATTGAGCATGATTTCCTGGCGGCCCACTGTAAGGGCAACCTGAAAGTTGGTGTCCGCCCATCTCCAACGCCCCCAACCCTGATTCAACTGGTTGACCGCCGGATCAAGGATGGTTGGATACCCTGGTTTGGTTTGGCCCGGCGCGCCGGGAACATCGTAGTTGGCCCGTCCCAAATCATAAACACCCTCATATTCTGCAAAAGCCGAAAAGCCAGCTACGGTCGGAGTTTCATAGCCGATGGCCAGTCGCAGGGTGGACGCTTCGGACGTGTGAGGAAAGGCAAGTTGGTCGCGCTCAAATACCTCGAATCGGTACCGGGTTGAAGCAGACAGTTTTCCCTTTTCCAGGAAAGACCAAACCTTCTCTGGAGCTGACATTTCCGCCGGAGGAGGCGAGACCGTCAGGGTTTCCTGCGTGTCCGCCAGCGTGACATCTGCGGCGAAAAGAAGCATGACTATCCCGCAAAAAAGACCCGGGCATGTCACGGGTTGGTGGAGCACTTTCATTGATGGGAAGTTTCCATAAACCGGCGCCATCCGCAAACCCTTTCAATCCGCGGTCTGTCGCGAACACCACGTCGCAACCCCATAGGAGCGCGGACATTCTTGTCCGCCGGGCGTGGGGGGACGAGCGACGACACCAACACGCCCGAGAGGACAAGCTTCCCACGCCGGGGCGCCCACGGATGCGGACAAAAATGTCCAATGCCACTAGGATTTGATCCTCCTCATCCCGGAGGGATGGCCGACAGTAGCCCAACGTTTGAACGTTGGGTGTGCGGGTCTAGATGTGCATAAGTCCCGACAGGGACGGCTGAACCCCTGCGAGATCGGTCAGTCGTCCTTTCAGGACTTATCGTGCTGCGGACGCTGGTTCCCAACGTTAAAATGTTTGGCTATTCTCGCATGTCCCTCCGGGACAAAGGCTTGGACCGACTTCTCGGGCCTTCTCTGGGATCAAATCCTAGTGGCACTGGACATTCTTGTCCGCCGGGCGTGGGGGGACGAGCGACGACACCAACACGCCCGAGAGGACAAGCTTCCCACGCCGGCGCGCCCACGGATGCGGACAAAAATGTCCGCGCTCCGCAAACAATCGCGACTGCGGCGCGGGCTTTTCTTTTTCCAAGCGCACATACTTGCATGTCGTCACCCTCGTGTCACCAGCACGTCTTGTCACTGGTTGCCGGATAGACGGTCACACCATCACGGACGATTTTGTCCTTGAGCCGCTCATTGGTGATGCGTTCGGAGCGAACGATGTCGAGTTCGTAAATGAGGGGGGCATTTTCCAGGGCGTCGCACAGGTCGAACCATTCAGTGACGGTGGCGTCGGGCACTGAGATGGCCAGGTCGAGGTCGGAAGCGCGGCGCGCGGTGCCTCTGGCACGGGAGCCGAAGACCCGCACCTCGCGCACGGCGGGGAACCTCTGACAAGCCGCCTGCAACACGGCCAGGTCTTTGTCACGCAGGGCGACGGGCTTCATGGCGTAAATCCCACGCGAGGGCGGATGAACCTCCGGTTTGACCCCTGGCTATCGGCCGACCTTTGTGCAATCCGTTAGCATTCAACACCATCACCTGCAATGGGCCGTGGGAAAACAAAAAGCCGAACTCGATCCCATCTATGACCGAGTCCGGCATTGTGACTGATTCACCCCAATACGCCAGTCTAACGTAGCTAGTGATCAGTCTGCGATTATTGCTTCAAACGATAGAACGTCCGGTTCCCGGACGGGGTTATTGTCATCGGATTGGACGCATTAGGCACAGGCGTCCATGTCCCCGAGGTATCCGGAGCCGAGTCCAGTGTTCCCCCGCCAGTCCAGGAAAGTGTGATCTGGCCATTTGCGGTGCGGCTCACGCTCAGTCTTCCGGGCGGATTCGCCAGGGAGGGGATGCTGTAAACGCCCCAATTGTCGAATGCCCAATACCAACTGGAGGTGCCGGCCTGGACAAACCGGAATACCACGCTCTTCTGGTTGTCCGCCAGCGGCACCCGATACAACTCGATCCGCTTGGATTCGGTACCATCGTCGTTATAGCGGCCCTCGATGTAAGGGGCGAGCGCCTGCGTGATCGGGGCTTTGATAAAGAACCCGTAATAGCCACCGACGAGAAGTCCGCTGTTTGGGTCCGTGTACCTGGCGACATCGGTATAGGAGGTCATCATGGTTTTCGTGACATCGATGTTGCCCAGCCCGTCGCGGAAAATGTCCGGGTCGGAGCCGTTTCCCTGGAGCCAATAGAAAACCGGGGAGTAGTTAGTTCCATCCACCGAGTACTCCAGAGCATTGATGTTGTCCTGGTTCTGTTCGTATGAGCTATCGAATGCAATGACAATCCCCGGCTTCCCGGTGAGGTCGTAGGGCTTTGTGTATAGATATTGGATTTGTCCGGGAGGGCCATTTTGGCGGCTGTCCGTCTCCGCGCGGATATAGTGATTGACCAGGAGCGGATTGGTGGCCTCATCGAAAGCGATGTCGTTGAGGACTTGGGGGACATAAGCGCTAACCCCGAAATCCTTGGAGATAGACCACGACTTATCCACCACCACCCAACCCAGGTAGAAATCTGAGTTCAGGTCGTTCGGGTCGTTGCCAGGGTTCTGAACACCAGTGAAGTTGACTTGGGTCCAGCCCGTCGGCACGGTCGGTTCCGGGCCCGCCGCGGTCGATTCAAAATCCTCGAAATACAGCGCAGCCGGCAGGATATAATTGCGCAGCAGATGAAAGTTCCAGGCATTGGTGTGGCGGGTTCCGCCGACACCCGCATCAGTCCAGGCGAGTGTAGCCGTGTGAACTGTCCGGGGAAGCTGCAGGCCCTTCGGATTGTAGGTGAGCCGGGTCAATCCGCTGGCCGAGGTGCCATTGGTCGCGACTACGGCTCCGTCCACGGTCCAGACAACTGAGGAAGCGGTGACCTGGTTGGAGGATCCGTCACTAATCAGGACGGTCGCATTGGTAAAACCAACATCGGCACTGTCTGAAAAGAGTGAAACAAAGGAACTTGATCCCGCATACTTAACGAAGCTCGCATACCCCGCCGTTCGCTTCCAGTACGCCTTGACTGCGTTTGCTTTGGAAGCGTCATTCACGAGCAGTTTGGTACCCTGCGTGTCAATCGTGTAAAACTCCAAGTTGGCGTTGCCATTTCCCGCAACGCGGAACCACACCAACCGGATGGGGTATATGCCCGCAGTCTGGACGGACACGCCGAACCGGGTTTCCATGGTGCTGCCCCGGTAGTCGAACAGACCCAGGGCGATCCCGAAAGCGTCATAAGGGTTGGTCCCTGCGGTCACGCGAAATCCATCGGTGGAATTAACCGCAAAGGTGTAATAGCCAGGTTGAAGATCCAGGTACGCAACGACCTCCCCAGCCATGTTGGCATTGTCCGCGCCGGTTAAGCCCGGGAACGCCGCATCCGGATATCCGTTTGCGGTGTTGAACGCGCCTTGCTCGGCGCTGATATCATACGAAAAATTGATGTTCGTAACCACATAACTGCCGTTGGGCTGAGGCCCGGGAGTGGCTGTGTTCGGATATGGGGTGCCGGAAGCCGGATCGATCAGCACGCCAGCCAGTTGCGCTTCGGCGTGAGCAATGTTCGCAGCGAACGTTCCATAGCTGGCGGAATCAATTTGACTCACCCGGGTGGACAAGCCGCGTTGGGTGGTATCCACCGCAGAGGATGGGATCGCTGCGCCCGGCGGCAGTGCTGTGTAAGGCGGCACGACGAAAGAGAAGGTGGCTGAAAGGTTATGAGCCGGCACGGCATTATCGGCAAACTGGACCGAAACCACATTGCTGCTTCCGGGTGCGAGGAGCACGGGAGATGAATAGGTGATCGTGCTGGCCGAACCAACCTTATTTATCGCCACCGTGACATTCGCTCCGTTCAACTGCACATGCAAGGAACCTGGCACCAGAGCCGAGATATCATCCTGAATGACAAAGCTGAAACCAGCGGGATTGAAACCGAAGGCAGATGTATAGGGAGGAGCAATCGTGGCCGTCGCGTAGGCTTTCAAAGCGCCTGGCGTTGAAATGTCATTAATCAATATAAGGTTGGTGCTCGAACTGTTGGTAACCATACTAAACCATGCGACGTTATTGCCGTCCCCGGTATTCCAATAAAGAAGCTGGAAGGGGTAAATTCCGGGCTGAGCCACATCCACCGAAAACAACGTATCGGCGGAGCCCCGGTTTCCGTTTAATTCGCCCAAGGCGATGGCACTGGAGATGTCTTTCGGATTAAGCATGGACGCCGTCACCCCAAAACCATCATCACTATTTACGCCGAGAATGTAAGTGCCGGCAGTGGGGAATTCGATATACGTCAAAACTTGCTCGGAGAAATTTTCAGTAGGGGTGACGCCGGTGCCCGGGATGCCGGGATCGAGATCGCCTGGTGGAAATCCGTTCACTGCGACACCTGAACTGCTCCAGTTCACGACGGTACTGACAGTGTAGTACCCGTTGGTATTTGCGCCGGACAAATCGGCGACGTTGGGGCCATACTGCCCGGCCTGTTGACCTTGGTTCCACGCAATCGTGCCACCGCCGACTGTATCGGTCTGATAGGGCCGAACCGTAAAGCCGGGTTGGTTGGTGTTGACCGTGCCGGCTGGCATCGCGTAACTGGCCGGCAGAGCAGCCGCGAACAACTGCTTCGGGTTAAGCTGGAATATCATAAGCGCTGCCAAGGCAACGCACGAGTGTGATTTGATTCTCATTTTCATGGGTATTTATGTTGTTTTTTGTTTGATGTTACTTCAGGAACTGAGCGGAGATGCTTTTTGACTTTTCTATCACCCGTTCATCTCCAGACGAATTTATGCTTCTTAGTGGGCAGGGCAAGCCTATTTTCAGGTTTTTTTCCCTGGCCGGCCCAGTGCCAACTGATGCAACCCCAACCCTGCCTTAGCCGACTGCGCTCGTCCGTCTGTCGGGCCAATATCTCAAGCCGCCGGCACTGAATTGTCGGTGTCACTTTCCCAGGGACCGAGGGCGTTGACATCCACCGAAACGCGAAGCGTCTGGTTTTGTCCGCCGACCAGCACCCCGCGGACGGGACACACATCGCTGTAGTCGCGACCCCAGCCGATGGTGATGTGGCGCAGGGAAGGGAGGCAGTTATTCGTTGCGTCCACATCGAGCCAGCCGATGCTGGGGCAGAAGAAACTGACCCAGGCGTGGGAAGCGTCCGTACCGCGAAGCTTTGGCTGACCGGGAGGAGGGTCGGTTTCGAGGTAACCGCTCACATAGCGCGCCGGCAGCCCTTGCGAGCGCAAACAGGCGAGCTGAAAATGGGCGAAGTCCTGGCAAACCCCGCGGCGTTGCGCAAATACCTCCGCTACCGGGGTCGTGACCGTGGTGGCGGCAGGATCGAACGTGAAATCCTCGTGAATGCGCCGCGTGAGGTCCGTCACGGCGTCGAGGACCGGGCGCGCCGGAGTGAACGAAGCTTTGGCGTAGTCGGCAAATTCATCGGCATACGGCACGAGCGGCGATGGGTAGGCGAACTCATGAGCTTCCAAAGTCTGGCCGGAGTGATCGTCACGACACCGCGCGCGCACGGTTTCCCAGGACGGTGTCTCGCGCGGTTCCGGTATGAACGCGGGGCTGACGGCGACGCGGCTGCGAGACTTGATGAGGAGCTGTCGATGGGGGGTCTCGACTCCGATGCAATGCGTGGGGTTCCCAAAATAGTCCCGATGCGCACGCACCGTCTCGGGCTCCGGCACGATCGCCAACTCGTGGGCAAGACAATCCTGCTTGCTGTAATGGCGCGGAGTAAGCCTTAACAGGTGATGAGAAACGGATACGTCTCCCAGGTAATCATACGTGGTGATGTGCGTGATATCGTAGAGGAGCTTTCTCATCTTTAGCTCATGCGCGGAAGACTGTGGCTGAAGAAACGATTGGTCACCTGGTCGGACAATTCGGAGAGGTTCCTGGCCCAGGTGCTCAGCGAGTCCAGGAGCGGCGGTGATGCCCCCTCGGCGTCTCGAACTGCCGCCTCGTCACGAATGCGGGAACGGAGCGATGTGGCGAGCGATTGGATCCGCTCACGGTCGAGCGAGGGGCTGGCGGTTTTGGAATCGGCGATCAGCGCGGCGACGTGCTCGCCCAGGACATTGATTTGGAAGAGGACCGAACGGGGGTTGGACTCATCCCGCAGCAGCAGGTCCAGGACACCTGCCAGGCAAGGCGCGGTGAAATACTGACGGCGGTAAGTCATCACGCTATCTGCAATTTCAAGCACGGGTTCGAGCACTGCGGCAGGTGGCAGTTCGACGCTGGCGGCGGCGCGCAAGAGTTTGAGCACGCTGAGACCTCTTTCGAGACGCCGTCCAAAATCGAGGAACCGCCAGCCATGACCGCGCGTCATGTTTTCCATTTCCATGCCGCTGAAGGCGGCGAGATCGAGCACCAGATTATGAATCAGCGCCGTCGCGCGGGCGAGCGGGAGGCGGCCAGGCCGCGAGCGGGCATCCACCTCGATGCGACCCAGAATGCGCCAGGTATCACCGGAAAAGCGATCTCGCACGGCCGAGGCGGTGAAGCGGACATGCTTCAGGAGCTCGCGCACGCCCCCGGGTTCGTCGGGGTGGTAAAGCACGTGCAACATTCGCTGGGACAATTCGCTGCGGGAGGGATCAGCGCAGAGCGGGGGCGGGAAGACACTGAGTTGCGCGGCCAATTCCGCGAGTCCGCGACACTCCAGCAAATCTTCCGCCCCGGGTTCGCCCGAAACCCGCCCTAACACACAACGGAGCACCCGCAACAGTTGTTCCAAACGCTCGGTGTAACGACCGAGCCAGAACAAGTGGTCGGCGGCCCGGCTGGGCACGCCCGGGGAAACGTAATCCGCCAGGCGCGGTTCACCCATGACCTGCGCCGGCTCAGGTCGGCTCGTGGTTCCGTTAGCGAGAATCCAGGTGTCTTTGCTGCCGCCACCGCTTTGCATCGAGACCACCAAGTCATCCGGGTCGTTAGCAACCCGGGTAAGGCCTCCGGGCAAAACGGCGATCTCGTCACCCCCGTTTGCCACATAGGCGCGCACGACGACGGACCGGGCCGTCAACTGGTTGTCCACCCAGGCTGGCGCTCGAGAAACTTTCACCCGTTCCTGCGCCACAAAATTGCGCGGAGCCGACTGGATTCTTTGGATAAGCCTGGCCCGCTCTTCCGTCAGTTTGCGGCGGCTTTTTGGAGGTCCTAAGGCCTGGCCCGACAGCGGAGGTTGAACACCAAAAGCCGGCTTAAGAATCAGTGAATCCAAGTGCTCGATGACATAACGGAGTTCTTCGGCCTGGCCGCACCACCATGTGGCGATGGAAGGGAGCAGCAGTTCCTCGCTAAGAAGATGACGGCACAAGCTGGGAAGAAAGGCGAGGAATGCAGGGCTTTCCATGAGACCGGCACCCAGCGCGTTTGCGACAGTGACGTTGCCGGCGCGTGTCGCCTCGACCAGGCCAGACACGCCAAGAAACGAATCGCCCCTAAGTTCGAGCGGATCGCAAAAGGAATCGTCCACGCGGCGGAGGATGACATCGACCGGCTGGAGTCCTTCGATTGTTTTCAGAAAGACCCGGCGGTCGCGCACCGTAAGGTCAGCGCCTTCGATGAGCGGGAATGCGAGATGCCGTGCGAGGTAGGCATGCTCGAAATAGGTGCCGTTGTGCGGCCCGGGGGTGAGGAGGACAACGTTGGGGTGGTTACGTCCGGGCGGGGCCAGGTTAAACAGCATTTCGCGTTCATGCCGGAAGAAGCTTCCCAGGCGCTGAACGCTTGCGTCACGGATTTCGTCTGGAAGAATTCGCGAGACGATAGTCCGGTTTTCCCAGGCGTACCCAGCCCCGCTCGGAGCCTGGGTGCGGTCCGAGAACACCCACCACTGCCCATCCGGAGAACGTCCCAAGTCACAGGCGTGCAGGTGCAGATAAACTTCAGAGGGGACATGGATGCCGCGGCAGGGCCGGAGAAACCCGGGATTCGCATAGATCAGTTCGGGCGGCAGGAACCCATCACGGAGCAGTCGTTGGGACCCGCCATAGAGGTCGGCCAGGATGAGATTGAGCAGGCGCGAGCGCTGAACCAGCCCGGCTTCAATGCGCGCCCACTCGTGTGCCGTGATGAGCAATGGCACGAAATCGAGGCCCCACGGGCGGTCCATCCCCTGAGGGTCGCCGTACACATTATAGGTCACCCCGTGCTCGCGGATAATGCGACGGCCGTTTTCCCAGCGGGACAAGACCTCCTGCCGGCCCAGTTGCTGGAGGGATTCAATAAACGAGCGCCAATGCGGTCGCGGAGTGGCGGGGGCCTCCGCCATTTCGTCGAAAATACCGGAGGCGACGGAGTAGTGCTGCAGCATACTCTCCGCGTCGCTACCCGTGTTCTGGACAGGTTCGGCACTCATGCGGCGGGGCTCAAGATTACTTCAATCCCCAAGGCGCGCGCAATCACGCCATCCTCAAATCGAGCGTGAAAGGAAAGTCCTGGTTTGCCGCTTCCGCTGCCGGAATAAATGTGCCGTGGGTCGCGCCTTGGACGAAGAATCGCGCGAGACGACGCGACTCGGCTTCGTACGCGTTGATGGGGAAGGTGTCATAGCTGCGACCGCCCGGATGAGCGACGTGGCATGTGCACCCGCCCAGGCTGCGCCTGGCCCAAGTGTCGTAGAGGTCGAAGGTAAGCGGCGCGTGGACGCCGATTGTCGGTTGAAGGCACTCGGGTGGTTGCCAGGCGCGGTAGCGCACGCCCGCGACGCCTTCGCCTTTGGTGCCAGTGGGGTGCAGCGGGATGCGCCGGCCGTTCACCGTGAGGGCAAAGCGGTCACCGATAAGGCCGCTAGCCTTGACCTGAAGGCGTTCGAGCGAGCTATCGACGCAGCGCACGGTGCCACCGCCACCCGGCTCTTCACCGAGCACATGCCAGGGTTCGAGGGCGGTGCGGAGTTCTACGTTGACGTCGCGAGCAACAAAGTCGCCGATACGCGGAAAACGGAACTCGAAGTGCGGCGCAAACCAGTCGAACTCGAACGGATACCCTGCGTCGCGCAAGTCCTGGATCACATCTTTGAAATCAGTCTCGCAGCAGTGCGGGAGCATCCAGCGGTCATGGATGCTGGTGCCCCAGCGCACGAGCCCATTCCGGTATGGTTGGCGCCAGAACTTGCTCACGAGTCCGCGCAGGAGCAGGTGTTGGGTGAGACTCATGCGGGCGTGCGGCGGCATCTCGAAGGCGCGCATCTCGACCAGGCCCAGCCGGCCGGTGCTGCTCTCAGGCGCAAAAAGCTTATCAATGCTGAACTCTGCACGATGGGTGTTGCCGCTGGCATCGATGAGCAGGTGGCGGAAGAGACGGTCCACCAGCCAGGGAGGGCAAGAATGATTGATCGAGGTTCCGCGCTCGTTGGGCAGGCGGGACGCCTGCCCTGCTTTGGCAAGCTGTCGGTCGAGCTCCTTGAACGCGACTTCGAGTTCATAGAGCGAATCGTTGCGGGCTTCGTCGATGCGCGGCGCCTGGGAGGTGGGGCCGATGAAGAGGCCACTGAAGAGCCAGCTCAGCGACGGGTGATTCTGCCAGTAGGCCAGCAGCGAGCGGAGCAAGTCCGGGCGACGCAGCACGGGTGAGTCATGAGGCGTCTCGCCGCCAATGATGATGTGGTTGCCGCCGCCAGTGCCAGTGTGACGGCCGTCGAGCATGAACTTTTCCGTGCCCAGCCGCGTCTGTCGCGCCTCTTCGTAGAGCACAGTAGTGCGCTCGACCAGTTCGTCCCACGACTTGCTCGGATGCAGGTTGACTTCAATTACTCCCGGATCGGGTGTAACGGCGAGTTTGTTCAGGCGCGGGTCTTTCGGCGGTGTCCCACCTTCGATGATGACCGGCAGACCCAGCTCGCTGGCGGCGGTTTCGACGCCGGCCACAAGCTCAAGGTAATCCTCTGTCATCGAGACGGGCGGCATAAAGACGTGCAAGCGACCGTCGCGCGGCTCGATGCACATCGCGGTGCGAACAACCCACGGCGCTGATTCCTGAAGCAAAGGTCTGCGGGCCGGGTTCTCGAAGTTCTGGTTTAGACTCTCTTCAGCGCTCTTCCTTTGGGAGAGGGAACCTTCCTCTTCGCTGGTCAGGGATTTCGCCGCGCCAGGCTCACGCGCAATGCTGGAAACATTCCCTTCTCTCCTTTGGGGTGAGGGTGCGCCTTGAAGGAATTGTTGCCGTGGAAGTTCCTTCGGCAACGCCGGCAGTTTCTGCGTCGGGTCCTGCGGCAAAATCCACGGGTAGTCCGTTTCAGAGACCCACGGAATCGAATCAAGCGGCAGGCGGAGACCCATGGCGGAATCGCCTGGGAGAAGCCAGAGCGTATCGTCGTCGCGCGGAAACCACGGGCCCGAGATCCAGCCGGCCTGGCCGCGATGCGAGGGGCGCGCGAGGGGCAGCGCGTAGCCGACGATTTCACCAAGGCCCTGCTGAAAAATGCGGGCGATGCGGTCGCGCTCAAGCTTGTCCTTCAGGTTGGATTTCTCCGGAGTGACGTTCGACGGCAGCCGGCGCTCTTTCCACGTGTAGTAGAAGGCGTCTTCATAGGCCGGCAGAAGGTGCTTCGGATCGACGCCGATCACTCGGGCGATGCGCTGGGCGAGCGCCAGGCTCTCCTTCGCGCCGAAACCGTAGTCCTTTGATTCGTCCGCGATCAGTGAGTCGTCGTTCCAGATGGGCACACCGTCCTTGCGCCAATACGCCGCGAGCGCCCAGCGCGGGAGGGGTTCGCCCGGATACCACTTGCCCTGGCCGTAATGGAGCAGGGCGCCAGGCGCGAATTTGCGGCGCAAACGCCGGATGAGTTCACCGGAGAGGGCGCGTTTCCGGGGCGAGATGGCCGTGAAGTTCCACTCCGGGCCATCCGGGTCGTCGATGGAAATAAACGTTGGCTCGCCGCCCATCGTGAGGCGGACATCCTGCTGGTTCAGGTCAGCGTCGATGGCATGGCCGAGCTTTTCAATGTCCGACCATTGCTCCTCGGTGTAGGGCTTGGTAACGCGCGGCGATTCGTAAACGCGCGCAACCTTCATCTCGTGATGAAATGTCGATTTGCATTTGTCGATGGCACCGCTGACGGGTGCGGCGGTGCTCGGCTCCGGTGTGCAGGAAAGCGGGATATGTCCCTCGCCCGCCAGCAGGCCGCTGGTCGGGTCGAGGCCAATCCAGCCGGCGCCAGGCAGATACACCTCGCACCAGGCGTGCAGGTCGGTGAAGTCAGCCTCGGCGCCACTCGGGCCATCGAGCGACTTCACGTCGGGCATGAGTTGGACGAGGTAGCCGCTGACAAATCGCGCCGCCAAGCCAAATCGGCGCAGCAACTGGACCAGCAACCAGCCCGAGTCGCGGCAGGAACCGCTGAGCTTGGTCAGCGTCTCCTCGGGTGATTGCACGCCGGGTTCAAGCCGGATGAGATACTTGATGTCCCGCTGAAGTCGTTGGTTGAGCGCGACGAGGAAATCGATGGTGCGGAGCGGCGTTTTCTTATCGTGCAGAATTTCCCGCTTCGCGGCTTCAAAGCAGATCGCAAATGCCGGTGTCAGGGGACATGGCTCGAGAAACGGTGTGATGTCTTTTTTCAGGAGCTGGTCGTAGGCGAAGGGGAAGTAAGCCGCGCTGTCTTCGAGAAAGAAGTCGAATGGATTGTGAACGGCCATCTCGGCGATCAGTTCGATCTCGACCGAGAACTCCTTCATCTTGTCCGGAAAGACGAGTCGCGCGTTCCAGTTCGAGAAAGGATCCTGCTGCCAGTTGATGAAATGCTCCCCGCCGGTGATGCGTTGCGAGTAGCTCAGAATCCTGGTCCGGCAATGCGGCGCGGGCCGCAGCCGCACGACATGCGGTCCGTGCCCGACCGGCCGGTCGTAGGTGTAGTGCGTCTTGTGGTAGAGTGCGACTTGGATAGCCACGGGAATTTACTGTGTCTGGTGCTGCATCGAGCGCTTGGCCGGCCTGGGCGTCTTGAGGGCGAAGAAGGTTTCGCAAATTCCGGCGGCGACCTGGTTCATCCTCGTCTGCAAGTCGTCAAGGTACTCGTGGAGCCCCGAATTGATGATCTCATCGACGCTCGTAAATGACAGATCCGAGCAAAGTTGGCCCAGCAGCTTTTCGGGCGGGTAACGGAAAGTGCCGGCCGGGGTGCCTGAAATGGCGTGAAGGGAATCGCGCGCCGCCAGGAGGCAGAAGTGAATGGCGCGCGGGAATTCGCGGTCGAGCAGAAGGAACTCGACGACGCTCCTGGGTGAGATGCGCCCGTGGCGCTTGCGGTACATCTCGAAGGCGCTGGCGGACCGCAGGACCGCTGCCCATTGGATGTCATCGAACGGCGTGCCGACATCCTGCGCCGAGCGCAGCAGAATGAAATATTTCACGTCGAGGATGCGCGAAGTCTTGTCAGCGCGTTCGAGCATCCGGCCCATTTGGAAGAAGTGCCAGGGCTCGCCTTGCGTCATCGTGGCGGCGGCGACGCCGTTGAAGAGGTGGTTGGCGTTCTTGACCTCCGTGAAGAACTCGTGGGGATTGGCCTGGGCACTTGAATCCTCCGCGGCGGCCGTGACCATCAGATAGAATTTGTTCAATTGCAACCACATCTCTGAGGAGATGATTTCGCGAATGGTGCGGGCATTTTCGCGCGCGGCCCGGACGCATGAAAGGATTGAGTTCGGGTTCTCTGAATCAAAGGTGAGGAAATGAATGACGTTTTGCTGCGTGGCGGCGCCGTGACGTTTGGTGAAGACCGCATGGTCACCGGTCGTGTTGACCAGCGGCTCCCATTGCTGGCCTTCGCCAGAAGGCGCATCCAGCATGAGCTGAAGGTTCACCTCGATGAACCGGGCGACATTTTCCGCCCGCTCAACATAGCGGCTCACCCAGTAAATCGAATCGGCAACACGGCTGAGCATATTCACTCGGTCGCCGTCAACGCAGTTTCCAGCCTGGTGCCGGGCAAGTCTGCCGTGGCCGAATTGGTCTCGGTAAAGGGATCGAGCCAAGGTGACGTCGGCGGAAAGGCGTAAAGCCGGACGTCCTCGGCGGTGATGTGGGCAAAAGATTTCACGCCGCGACTTCGACGCCCAGCGCTGGTGAGAACAGGGCGGCTTCATCTGGCTCGGGCACGGGCGCGTCTGCCAACACCCACGTATCTTTGCTGCCGCCTCCCTGGGAAGAATTCACAACCAGCGAGCCTTTCTTGAGGGCAACGCGGGTGAGTCCGCCTGGCAGAACAAAGATGTCCTTTCCATAAAGAATGTAAGGGCGCAAATCGACATGGCGGCCCTCGAAGTGATCGTCCACGAGCGTGGGCACCCGCGAGAGCGCCAAGGTGGGTTGAGCGATATAATTGCGGGGATCGGCTTTCACCTTTTCGGCGAACTCAAGGCGCTGCTTGGCCGTCGAGTGCGGACCGACGAGCATCCCGTAGCCGCCCGATTCGTTGGCCGCTTTGACTACCAGTTGGTCTATATGCTCCAGAACGTACTGTAGATCGTCGGCTTCGGAGCAAATGTAGGTGGGGACATTGGGCAGAATCATATCTTCGCCCAGGTAGTACTTCACGATCCGCGGGACATAAGCATAGACCACCTTGTCGTCGGCCACCCCGCCGCCCGGCGCGTTGGCCAGGGCCACATTGCCCGCTTGATAGACCTCCATCAGGCCCGGCACGCCGAGCATCGAGTCGCGACGGAAACACCGCGGGTCGAGAAAATCATCGTCGATGCGCCGATAGATCACATCCACGCGCTCGAACCCTTTGGTGGTGCGCATGCAGACATAACCATCTTCCACGACCAGGTCGCGCCCCTCGACCAGTTCGATCCCCATTTGCTGCGCGAGAAACGAATGCTCGAAGTAAGCGGAGTTGTAGATGCCGGGCGTGAGCAAGACGCAGCGGGGCTCGGTGGCCTGATCCGGCGCCAGGAACTCCAGCATATCCCGCAGGCGGCTGGGATAATTGGCCACCGGCCGAATCCTCGATGCGGCAAACACCTGCGGGAACATGCTCTTCATCACCGCGCGGTTCTCCAACACGTAAGAAACACCGGACGGACAGCGCAGGTTGTCCTCGAGTACGTAAATCTGTCCATCGCCGTGGCGCACCAGATCCGTGCCTGTGACGTGGCACCAGATGCCGCGCGGCGGGTTAAAGCCAATGCACTGCTTGCGAAACGCCTTCGACGAGAGAACGATGTTCGCGGGCACGATCCCGTCTTTGAGAATCTGCTGGTCGTGGTACAGGTCGTTGATGAAGAGGTTCAGGGCGGTGATCCGCTGCTTGAGGCCGCGCTCGATGCGGCTCCATTCGACGGCGGAAACGATGCGTGGCACGAGGTCGAATGGGAAGATTTTCTCGACGCCCGCGCGCTCCCCATAGACGTTGAAGGTGATGCCCATCTGCAGCAACGCGCGCTCGGCAGCCCGCTGCCGGTTGACCAACTCGCCTTCCGGAAGGCTCTCGATATTACGAAGCAAACTCCGCGCGGAAGGCCGCGGTTGGTTCTCTTCGCCGAACATTTCGTCAAAGAACTCACCGACTTCGTAACGCTTAAATCGCATGCAAATTCCCTTGCCGGTCAGTTCTTGGCTGACCGAATCATTGATGGTTTATTAGTTATGACAGCCTTATAGCAGCAGCAATGCCATGTTGTTCGCCAAAGCGTGGAAGTTCGGAGGAAGCTCCCGAAGCCAGGCGTCCACAGGCAAGAAAGCGCCATAAACAAGGGCTTTTTGAAAACGTTCAGTCTTTACAGTGATGGCATAATTGCTTGCCTGCTTCGGAATACCACCGCGAAGCGACTTGCAGGTGTTCGGTATTGCCCTCGCTGAACAAAACGGCGCAGGTTCAACCGGAAGATCAGCTCCGCTTCGGTCCAACCCAAGCCTCGCATCGTGCGCGGCATGGACCAAAGATGACAAACTCCCCGCTAACCGCAGGCACCATCCCTCCGGTTTGACCCATTTACGTGGGTGCGGTCGTAAACCTTCGGTTTGCCGGCGAGCCATCCAGAGCCGGCGGCCTTCGTCGCCAAAAGGGCATCAGGCGTTTCTGCCAGAACCGAATCGGTAGCGAATACCAACCCGTCCGTGCCGGTCCTATGCCACATGGTCAGCGTTTCGAGACCTTTCTCGGAGATGTCAGTGGGCGGCATCGAAGTCTATGAAAAATCCCTGCCGGTATCCTGCAAGAGTCGCCGCGAAAAGGTCGGCACACTTTTGCCCAAATGGATGAGCGCGTCCTGCATTTCTTCACCGTGGGCGGTGGCGATCTCGGCCACCTTGGTCAGCACCACGCCGGGATTCATCGAATAAAGCGCAGACAGATAATCCTGCGGATGCACGGCAGCCACCTTCCACGACTTAAGCGCCGCCTCGGGAAAATCCTTCAAGTTGAAGGTGATGATCACCGACACGCCGGCGTTGGCGAGCACACAGGCATCGAGGACGATGGCGAAATCAGCCTGCATTGTCCCCTGTGTAATCGGCTTCGTAAAGACCGGCATCCTTCACCTTCTTGAACAAACCGCCCAGCCGAGTCCGTCGCTCCGTGTCACGCGCCTTCGAATTCATGCTTCCACCTGGGAGATGCCAAACCGCACAACCTCGTCAAGATCGAGCGGGTGCGCCAAACACCAAATTGGAAAACCGATCCGGGTAAAGGTTAATTATTCGTTTACGAGTTTCTTGGGGAGTAGAGGCACCCCGAGTTTTTTGGCAACGTCCCTGAGCGGCCCGTCGAATGTCGCCAAGGTTGCCCCTCGACGAAGCGCCAGTTCAAGGTAGGCGGCGTCGTAAACCGAAAGCGCATGCTCACGGGCCAAAGAGAGTGTCGCCCCGCTCGCGTGTTCGTTGGTTTCGGGGTCCACGATGACCGGAAGCTGGGTAAAAAGGG
>Ga0194039_1000862_pt1 | contig 17163 bp, 10 predicted proteins | sample JunL228m_MetaG_FD_148679 | JGI IMG/M metagenome (GOLD analysis project Ga0194039, IMG submission 148679) | Anoxic zone freshwater microbial communities from boreal shield lake in IISD Experimental Lakes Area, Ontario, Canada - Jun2016-L227-8m | ecosystem: Environmental > Aquatic > Freshwater >... | reverse complement strand
GCGTGGATCGCTGTAGATCAGATCAACGGATTGAATGGTGTCCGCCGTAATCCAATTCAGAGCTCTCCAAGGAGAAGCCACATCGGAGTAAGTATTGGTCTCGTTTCCGATACCCATTTCCGTGGGAAAAACAAATGGTTGATTCTCCGCCCAAGCCGATTTGGTGAGTCTCTTAGAAATCTGATATGATGAGGGGTCTGTCACCATGGAGTTAGTTCCGTAATTATTTGTTGGAGGGTAGCACCAAAAAAAAGTACCCAATTTTCCATAAGCCGGAGGAAGCTTGGGAATAGGAAAAGGGGCGCTGAGAAATGTCTGAGAGACTTTCTGCACAAGGCTTGAGGCCCCCGTCAGCGAGTAAATGGAATTCTCTATATCTCCTCCCGTGAAGAAGAAAGTGGAAGCACTGAGGCTATTAACAGTGAGCGGGGTGCTCGAGTAGAGTGTATTGTTGTTTTGTCCTGGGGCTGCTCCAGTCGCACCGAGAAGCCCTATCAGCTCCTGATCATAGAGGTATTGCGACTCCGCATTCAAGATCCCGGCGCTGGTTCTTAGATAGGCGGGTGTCGAAAAGACGACCGGTTTTGCGTTTATTGTGAATACAGATAGACCTGTCACTGAATTGGAAATCGAGGGATTGATCCCGCACGATCCTGGCGTCACCGTGACAAAATTCGGCAGGTAGGCCGTCTCCACCATCGTGTCATGGGCAGCGAGTATGGGGAGTCCTGCAGCACGACTCGCATTGGGCATGGTGCACGCACCATTGGTTCCTTGGATGGGCAGAAAGTAGAGACCGGGATGTGTGTAATTATTGGCAGCATTCGTATTCATCGACACGACAAAATGCTGAATCTGTACGCCACCAGCATTTTTATAAAAATTCGGAGGTGTGGGGGGGGATTTCGTGTACCATGTAACTGCAGCGCCAGGCGTATTTACGATCATCGCATTAGTCGCAGCGTTTCCGTTATAGCTGGGATAGGCCCTGGTCTGCGCCCCTCCGGAATTTGTCATGCTGTTATTTCCATTCACTGAAGAAAGCTCAAAAATCGGGTAGATGGAGGTTATATCAGAAGCATTAGTTATCGCCTTGCGATTGCCGGTAAGAGAACCGGCAGGATTGTTATCGGCAAGAATCGCCCATCCAGCAGCATTGGTGATCTGAGGAATATTGGTGGAAGAGGGGGGACAGGTCCAAGGGTGCAAGGGATTGGCATGGGCAACTGCCTTTCCGGCAAGCACGACATCGATGAGGGGGCCGTTTGCATAAGTTATGAGACTTGTACCGATACCCGTAGTATACGGAACGTTGGTAACGATGGAACTACTGGCTCCGTTATTTGTACTGATGATATTTCCCAGCGTATCGTAGACTATAGGATATCCATTGGTAGTGCACATGAAGGGTGGCTGGTTTGCAGCCCTAGCAACAAACCACAGAGTCCCCGCCCTGATGGTCGGAAACCGTCCCATCCCTCGTGTTGCTACTCCATCCGGGTTCATTATATTGATGGGAACCACCTGACCACTTCCCGGAGAAAGTGTTATTCCCGTTCCGCTAGCGGTCGGAGGTACTGTATAGGAAAATGGGAAGGTATATCCCGTGAGGGGATAGGTAGCCGTGAAGGAATCGCATAGATTGATACAGCTGCGGATGTAATCAAAGAGCAGTGTGCAGATCTGGTCCGTCTGGATGGCCGTCCATTTTACAGCAGCAAAAGCCCCCCCTTTGAATCCTGGAACCGGCTGATTCATCAGCAGTCTCAGATAGTTATAGACGATCTGATTGCGCGGCGTATTGGAGAAATCATTGTCACCCGAAGAGGCATCGAAGCGTGTGAAGTAGTAGGCATTCCCCCCAAGGGTGGAGCAGAAGGCAATGAGCTGATCTTTGATGGTTCGCGTACTGCCTGCAACGGAGGCGGGATTGACGGTCATTTTTCTGGTATCTGGTACAGGCCACATGCAAATCTTAGGGAGATTGAGAGGATTGACCTCTGGCGCACGGCTCTCTGCCGTGAGGAAGAATTTCAGTCTGGCAACGGTATCTGCACTGAATCCACCCTGATTTGTGGCCCTTGTGCTCAGGATCGGATTGGTCGGTGAAAAAAAGAACTCATCGACATTTGCATAGAGTCGGTTTGTCTGGAGAAGTAGTGCTGTTGCTAGCGCGGGATTCACCACCAGGCTCGTAATGCCACCCTTCGATCCACCCCAGCTGTAGCGGGGAGTGACATTAGTGAAGAGATTGGTCAGGTAAGTCGTAACCGGAGCACCTCCCGCATAGGCGGGGGTATTGTTAACGCCACCAAGATCGTAAACACTATTGTTGTTGGGCAACGGTGAAAGAAAGAGGTAGGGGCTGCTGAGACCCATGTAGCTCCAAAGGGCCGGACTCAAGCTGGTGGTGGCCGGATGGCCGGGATACCGGTTGTATTCCCCGCCGGCGGGGGGATAGAGCGAAAATGCATGATCAGCCGAAGTCGAAAAACTGGGGGTCGCCCAGAAGGAGCCCTCGCTGGCGGTATTGATATTGAGCTTGCAGGTCTCATCGTCGGTCCAGAAGGCGATGCGACCGACAATGGGATTGGCAGCCGTGGGGATTTTAGTCGAGAATGAATAGACATTCCCATTGACGGAGCTGGGTGTGGTCAGAGTGCCATCCTTAAGCATGTAGAGCCATCTCACGGGCATGGCTGCATCGTTCGACGAGTAGCCACTGAGCATGGGAATGCCGGTATTGATCTGGAATCCATCCACCAGCGGAGAACCGCCGGAAGTGTTGGTCATCGAGGGGTCGAGGATGGGGTAGTTCGTGACGATCTGTGCACTGGAACTGTTGCTCACCCTCACGGGGGCATTGAGGTCGGTATAGTATCCGGTCTGCGTGTACCATCCTGCGGGGGGAATATCATTGGTCGGATTATTACCGACCGTGTCCACCATGGTCGTGGAACTGTAGAGCTTGTATGTAGCAACGCTGGCGGCATTTGTATCATAGGTGCGGATAGCCCCTGGCTGGGAGGCCCAGCAGACAGGAGATGCCGTATTGATAGATCCATCGGCGTTACGGGCGAAACCAGCCGTGGCATCACGGATCTGGGAAATCGTGAACTGCACGGCAGCATCAGCAAGACCACGGGTCGTCACTGCAGAAGCCGAAGCGGATGTACTGGCTGATTCCGAGGAGACACTGGAGAGGAAGGCCACCGTGATCCCTGTAAGGATAATCAGAAAGGCAAGGACAATGATGAGAGCCGCCCCCTGAACATTCCGATTGTTTCGCCGATGCACGTCCGGCAGGCCTCTCTCAGGTATAGGCTCAGAAGAGGCAGCTACTGATTTAGAAAGTGGTGACATGGGGGTAATGTCTAGTTGGTTTGGGAACCGCTCCACTTGGCGCCCTTAATCATAACATCTGTCGTGAAGACGCGATAGTTGATTTTGGCGTTATTCAGGGCCGAGGTGACAGTACCAAGATCATTGGTGAATTGGGTCGCATCAGTAAAAAGTCCCGCATAAGTGTTGGTGATGTTCTGTACAGCGGTTGGAAATCGGATGACGGACTGTTCGTCGACAGCGATGAGTGTCACCTGAACCACCGGAGGAAGCTGGTTATGCGAGTTCAGGTTTGGGTCAATAGGAACAGTTGCATTCAGATTCGTGGCAGAATTGTAAACATAGGTAGGAGCCAGTGATGCCGTGGTATAATTTGATCCCAAAGCATTCCACTTGTTGATATCAGCCGGAGAGAGTTTCGGCAGAAGAATCAGGGCGATGACATTTTCGGCAAGTACATGCGCAGGACGACTCGCATACGACTGCATCATGGAGTTGCCTATCCAGTCGATGTTGGTATAGGCACGATTTGCCGAGGTATAGTTGTAGATGGAGAGGCTTTCTGTGGGTTCCATCAACTCCATGAGTCGGTAACGGTTTCTTGGATTTGGAGATAGAAAGGAGGGTCTGTTATTCGCATCGCTTGCATACTCGATGAAGTATCCCCATGTATTGAGGGCATTTTGAAGGAGTGCATTTCCAGTATTGGTGGTAAATCCATTAGGTGCCTGAAAAAAGACTGACATGGTGGGATTTGTGCTCGGAAGCGACAGTCCACCCAAAATGGTGGCGGTGGGACCGGAGAGAAACCGGAGCTCCGACTGGCGCATGTAGGCGGTCGGTTTTGCGGGGTTGTCGTAGTCCAGATAGGTCTTGAGCGTCGCCTGCCCAAGACGGCGCGTAATCGAATCAAAGGCATCACGCGCCTCTCTGAACTGCTCGATTTTAGCCGTGGTGCTCTTCCATGTTTTGGAAGTCTGTGAAACCATGTTAATCATCAGGATCACGATAATTGAGAGAATCGCGGCAGCGAGGAGCAGCTCAATAATCGTAAATCCATCCGGAAATGTCGCAGTGGAGCGCTTGCAACCCAAGGCTGCTCCCACCTCAACAATAAGCCGCGATCTTTTCGTTTTCATTTATTGCGGCCTATCAGCGAGCTGAAGGTCAGTGTTGATCGATTCGTGGAAGCGAAGATCTTGTTCGTGGGCAAACTGCCCCCCGGATTATTGGCAACCATGATGGTCACAGTAACTAAATTGGTAGAAGTATAACTTGTGACAGCATTGGTGGCCAAGGAGACCTGAACCCAATAAATACAATGGGAATCATTTGAATTTATAAGTTCAGCCCCCTGCTCGTCAAAGTAACGGTTTGTCGTTTGCAATGAGCTGAAGTCGGCAACCTGCATATCACTGAAAACCCGCTGGGCAATTTGCGTTCCCACTGCGGTGTTCATCGATTTATTAAAGGTCGAAAGTCCCACGGGCAGAAGTCCCATGATTGTCACGAGCGCAAAGGCAGCAACCCCCACAGCCATCACAACTTCAATGAGACTGAATCCGTCCACCTCTCGAAGTTGCAAGTCTGGGCCCCTCTTGAACATTGAGAAAGAGGGGCTATCTGATTGTCGTGTCATAGTGGGGGATGTAAGAAATAATTCAATATGACTTACCTGAGCCAATCTATATCGGTTTGATGGCTTTCTCAAGAAGTGAAAGCCGTTTTTAAGAGATTTTTTCTTACCAACTAACTTTACATAAAATCACATTACTTCTTTAGAGAGACCACTTCTCCCCCATTGCGCGAAAGTGAGACCGCGGTGCGGCCATCATCCCTTGGCTTGAAGGTAACCTGATCGGTGTTGGATCCGGCCTTCAGTGTCATGATATTACCGGCTTCGTTCCAGATTGTTTCGGGGATGGGATCACCCTGTCGCGTGGGGTAAAGTAGAATCTTAAAGTCGGGGGCCACGGCTCGGCTGGCAATAACGAGCCTTTTATCAAGTCCGAAGCTGCGCGATCCAGAGAGTCCTCCTTTGCCATCTGGGACGATGGTATCCTTTCTCTCAAATGTCTCGAGACGGAACGAAGGCTTGCTCGTGTAGTCCTTCACCTTGGCGGGGACATTCGCATTGAGAACCCTGACCAGCAGGAGTCGATCACCTTTCTTCGGTTTTGGTTGACCATTGGCATCGCGGTTGACCGTGGCATCGCAGAGAAGGATGTCATTGTCCTTGATCGAGACGATGTCGGTATTCTCACCCGTCTGCATGACCCACTCGTAGAGATGCTCCGCTGCTGTCTTGCCTCCATCCTTCTGGATGTCATCAATCACCATGCTGTAAGGATGCTCTCCCCGGGCAAAAACAAGGGTTCGGAAGGCTTTCTTGACGGGATTGAAGGGGAGTCTAACTGGCCAGCTATCCTCATCCCACATGCGTGGATCACCCTTGTCGAATCCCTTCCAATGAGCCACCACGGAAGGGCGGGTGTCGCGTTCAAAAGGTCCCGGACCATAGTTTTTGGCAAATTTCTCATTAGCCGCCTTGTAGGACTCCCATCGTGGAAACTGATAGCGGATCTTCATCTTGGGATCACCCGTGATCGCTTGCTTAGGCCACCACCAGTCGTAGGCATCTTTTGTATCGCAGGCGGCAATGAGGAAGTCAGGAGAATCGGCAAGTCCGAGCCAGTTGCCGGGACCGGGCCAGAATCCCTGCCCCCTACCATCGATCAGGATGCCGTTGTGGTGACGGGTCTCGGGGGAGCGGAAATTCTCCTTGGCCCAACGTCGTCCCATCGAGGAGAGGGTGAATCCGCCGCGGTCGGCGTGCTCATGACTGGAACCTACCGAATCGGTGCGGCACTCCATCTCGATAAAGGTTGCATTGGTATCCCACGACGAACGGGAATAGAGTGAACTGCGTGTGGGATCAAAGAATGTGAGAGGGGCCTGGAGCGAGGCTGCATCATTTGTTGATGATGAATCAGCAGCCCAGAGCATCGGTTCTATCATGTGCAACTTGTCTTTTAATGCATCCACACCGCCTGGGTGACGTGCTTTGCCAAGAAGGAAATCGACTGTCGGGTCGTTCGGATAGAAAGTCTTCCACATCAAAAGCGTAGGAAGCGAAGGGCCCGTTACACCTCCATCACCATGACTTGTCCATTCTGCTCCGTTGGGCTCCATCGCAGCCAGATACCAATCGGGCATCGAACGATGGTGATCCTGCGTCAGGAAGTTTTCCCCTCGTCGGCTAGCTGCAACGAAAAAGGGATTGGCCCAGACCAGACCAAACTGGGTATAGCCGACCGCCTCTGTCGAAACTCCTTTGGGCGAGATGCCGTAGGTTAGGTAGTCGCGGGCGATCTCTGTCCCCATTTTGTAAACGCGGGGGTCGTATCCTTTCTCCCCCTCGATCGCCAGTGAGAGAAGAGGCTGTCCCAATCCTACAGCACACCAGTTCCAATTCCTGAAATGATGGGGAAGCCTAGCTCCCATCCAGAGCTTTCCTGCAGTGGCATCGGCAATGACAGATCTTACCGTATCACGCTGTTTCTCATCCATGAAGTTATAGGCAAAATCATAGGCATACCCGAGGTCATGGTAGGCCATGGCATCCCTCATTCCTTGGCCGGATCCTGAGGAACCTGTCTGGGGTCCAGTAATCTTGGCCCTCCAGACATCGTCGTTCATGGGTGCCTTGAGCGATGCATCGACGATCGGCTTGATCAACTCGGCATAGGTCGCAATCGCCGTCGCAACCTTTTTTCCACGATCCTGATCGCCGGTGAGCATCGCATCAAAAGCCTCCCAGACGATCGCCTCAAAAAACGGCTGGTAATGCCCGACTCCAGAAGGAAGTCCCTTGTGCTCCTTAATCAAATTTTTTGCGCCCTCAAGATCCCCGGCAGCCAGCTTGGCATAGAAATCACCACTCCAGTTGGACGGATTGTGCAACGCCTCTTTGAGCCGTTCCTGAAGATTCTCGTAGAGAGCGCGGCCTGTTGCCGTCTCCTTTAAGCGTATCCGAAGATCGGGCAACTGGTCAGGACTGATCAGGATGCGGGGATGGATGCTTGGGGGAGGAACCTTACCCAGCTTTGCGGCGTCGAATCCTTCGCCCCGTACCCCCACCGGCGAGGCTGGAGAGGGAGGATATGGATATTTCCCGTTGAGCACCTCATCAGCAGAGAGTTCACCGGGGAGATGAGCGGGGATGGCGGCATCCGTGGCATTGGTCTCTCCAGCGACAGCTAGGGAGGCGATAAGGAGAGGGAAGATCAGTACTGGGAGGTTCATTTTGCGCAATCGAAAATGTGAGTTCTTATGGAGTTTCAGGCAATCCCGAGGCAACGGATCTGGCAACGGCAGCAAGGAGGCGGGTGCCGTAATTGATTTCATCGAGCGAGACACGGGGAATGGAGGCATCTCCCCTCACCGCTCTGACAAAGGCCTCCCACTGATACCATCCGGCATACTCGCCGCCGGGAAGGATGAGTGTCTCCTCCGCATGATCGGGACGCGTGAGAATAAGTTCGGCATGATCGACATGCATCCGGCGATCAGCGGTGCGATAAATGCGACGGCGCACTGTTCCCTTCTCAAAATTGAGCGTCACATCATCCCTGTAAGGTTCTCCATCATGGATACAGAAAGAGGCGTAGACATTTGCGAGGCAGCCGTTCTCAAACTCTGCCGAGATCTGGGCATTGTCCGCGGTGGGACGGCCCGTGAAGAGGCGGGACTGCATCACCATCACCCGCTTGACCAATCCAAGCAGCGGAAAGAAATCATTCAGGAAATAAATCCCCAGACGGGTGATTGGCGCGGCCGGGCAGGATGCATCGTCGTCATACCATCCACCATCGGCCTGTTCGCGGTAATTGGCCCAAGTCTCAGCCCTCAGGGCCACGATCCGTCCCAGTTCCAGCGCGCTCTGCCATTTCCGAATCTGCATCACATCACCTGCCGGAAGTGGCGAAGGAGAGTTGAGATGGACGACCAGATCAAGTTCCTGGGCGCGTTTGAGCACCCGCTCCCCGGCGGCGGCATTGAGTTCAAAAGGTTTGGTCGTGAGCAGATGTTTGCCTGAATCGAGGATCTTCTGCGCTAGGACTGCCCGGCCTTGAGGGCCGGTAAAAAGAGCCACCGCTTCGATCGTCGGATCGGCAAGAACTTCATCCAGTGAATACACGGCCTTCCCCCCCACATAGGCTGCGAGTGTTTGTGCCCGATCCTGAAGCGTGTCGCAGACCATTGCGATCTCATAGCAGGGAAGCTCGTCGTGGATCAGTCTCGCCATTGCATCACCGAAGCGGAGTCCGACAACAGCAATACGAACGGGCTTCATGGCAAGAGTGGAGGGATCGAGAGTGATGGGCATTGTTGTATTATTGTATTAAAGAATAGTTTTTAATTATCTTCCTGCCTGCCATGGGAGGCAAGACACAAAGGGAAACATTGCCAATCCCGATCTCAGGCGTTTTCTTGGTTTTCATGCCAACCAATCAACACCCCTCTCAACAACTCCGTTTTTCAGTCATCGGGTTGGAACATATTCATGGCGAGATCATGACCCAGGGATTGCTGGATGCGGGGGCGCTCCTCTCCCATGTCTTCGATGATGACCCGATAAAAGTCGCTGCATTTTGCAGGAAGTTTCCCCAGGCAGAAACAGCTTTATCAGAACAACAGCTTCTCGATGACAACTCCCTGCATCTGATTGTATCAGCCTCGATTCCCAATCTGCGCGGCCCTCTCTCCACCAGAGTCCTGCGATCAGGAAAAGATTTCCTTTCGGCCAAACCCCCCTTCACCACGCTGGATCAACTGAACGAAGCGCGGCGGGTCACCGAAGAGACGGGGCGGAAGTTCTTTGTCTTTTACAGCGAACGCCTTCATGTGCGGTCAGCACTCATGGCCGGCGAGATGATCAACTCAGGAAGACTGGGCAAGGTGGTTCAGGTTCTCTGTCTGGCACCACACCGCCTCAGCCGCGCTGCACGCCCTGAATGGTTCTTTGATCCTGAGCAGAGCGGCGGTATTCTCTGTGACATTGGAAGTCATCAGTTTGAACAAATCCTGAGCTATGGAGGCATTGAATCGGCTACTCTCAACTATGCAATGACTGCTAACCGGAGTGTGCCGGAGCATCCAGGCTTTGAGGACTTCGGTGAGGCTTCGATCACTGGAAATAACGGGGTGAGTGGGTATATCCGCATCGATTGGCTGACTCCGGACGGTCTCGGTGTCTGGGGCGATGTCCGCACGGTCATCCTTGGAACCAAGGGAACGCTCGAAATTCGAAAATATACCGATGTCGCTAGGGAAGGCACTCCTGATCACCTCTACCTTGTGGATGAAGATGGGGAACATCATCTACGCCCGAATCCGGCCATGCCGCTAACTTATTTCAGTGCAGTGATCAACGATAGCCTCCACCGCACCGAAACGGCAATGGCTCAGGAACATGCCTTCCTAGCTGCCGAGCTGGCCCTCCGTGCACAGGCCTTGGCAAAGAGAATTTAAGGCAAGCGAAGCAGTTCAGGGTTTCGGCTGGGGATGATAAACCTTGAAGCCATCCAGCCCCATGTAGGAGCCGGATTTCTTCTCGATCTTGATCTCATGATTTCCTTCCTTATCCCACTCTTGATGATAACCGATTTGCTGCACTTCGCGGGTGGGAGATTTACAATCAACTGACTTCACCAAAGCCCCGTCCACATAAATATTCACTTCCCCTTCATCGGTGTTGAACTCGGTCAGGTAATCCACTCCTATCCCCTTGAAAGAGAGAGAGGCTGTTGCACCGTTCTCCGCAGTCGCGTGAATATCGTCGTCATAATCACCCATCTTGCGACCACCCGATGCCATCCATTTTCCCGTATAACGGATTGAGCTCTCTTGATCATTCACGATAATTGTCACAGGCAATGGAATGGCATTGGTGATGTCTGCAAAAACAGGTTCCAGCCCCGCGTGATTGGCGATAGACTGAGCTGCCTCGGAGAGATGATCGGCTTTCTCAGTCATCACATTGTTGGTGATGAGACAATTCGTGCCGTGATTATTGGCATTGGATTTGTCGGCAAAGTTGTCGTGTACGGAGATGTCATGAATCCAGCCGCACCAGATATTCATCCAGTTGGCCCCAACATGGGTGACCACATTGCTACTGATCTCCATATAGCCGCTTCCCTCATCGGAATACATCCCTTGGGCATGTTTGCCTCCGGTGATGTAGTTTCCGATCCAGAGAGTTTTTTCCTCCGGCGTTCCCTGGTTGCCCAGGGTGTAGATGCCTCCACCATCACCCAGAATATTCATGAAATCACTCACCTTGTTGCTTGAGATTGCATTCTGATGACTGTATCCGCTCTTGCCCCAACCCCAACCGACCGATATGCCGGAATAAGGCAGGTGGGTCAGCTCGTTGTGAGCTAGGGAAAGGTGACGCGTGTAGCCGGTACAAATCCCGACCTGATCCTCGAACTCGACCCCGACATCCCTGATATAATTGTTCTCAATTTTGTTTCCTTCACACCATTCGACAGGATTGGTGGAGGCAAAATCATCCACCTCTCCAAGGAAGATTCCGTTTCCGGAAATGTCGTAGAGGCAGTTCCCAATGATGTCGCAGTGCTGCGGCCCATGACCAAAATCAATGCCCGCGCCACCCATGTGGGTGACGACATTCCTGAGGAATCCGACTCTCTCTCCGTATTGAACCGAGACGCCTCCCGGAGTTTTGCATGAGACAGGGGGGATGTTCACCCAAGTCACGCCCGCCTGATTGTCCGCATAGCCTTGATCACCATTTGGTTGCAGCCAGGTTGCATTCTGGAAGGTCAATCCCTCAAAATTGATGTCGTGTATCCTATGGGAGAAATCGGAGCCACGGACATCGAGAACCTTCTCCAGCACGGCAAGCTCGGCATCCATGACCGAGGGATCCTCGCCCGGTCTGGGAATGTAATAAAGAGTTTCCTCCTTGCGGTCGAGATACCACTGGCCGGGCTTGGTGAGGAGTTCAAAGGCGTTCTCGACCCACTCAACTTCGTTCATTTGCTGGGTGCCTCCGCCGTTGGCAGGGGGGCCGGGATGAGGTGACTTCGAGGCGTTGAACCAACCCGGCGTCTTCATATCAACCCTAGCACATTGGACAGGAGTGGGTACTGGAATAGGCGTGGGTGAAGGTTGGCCCGGCTTGACTCGTGGTTTGGGTTTTGCAAGCGGAGTGATAGTGTCGATTTTGATCGAGGCAACGCCGCAGCGCAGGTGTTTCCAGGAACTGCGCGATACAATTTCGATGTCGGAGGGATTTTTCCACTTGGCTATCGACTGATCGAGACAACCCCATCCAGTTTCGGTTTTGAACCAATTTGTTGGCCGGAGCTCGCCTCGCGCCCGCTCGGCCCTGCGTCCGTTCACGAAGAATTGCCGTGATTGCGTGCCGGGTGGAACCTTGCCCCGGTAGATATTCTTCTCCTTGTCAAAAAGGGTCCATCCCGTGATGGGAATGCTCCCGCTGATCACCGGCGTCTCTCCTGGAAAGGCCTTATAGACAATCTTGAAGCCGTTGCTGCCCGAATCGTGGATCTGATCGTTTTCGATCAACTGGAAAGGAGCATCGAGTTGATAGATTCCCCCACGGAGATAGACGACAATGTCACCGGTCATGTTTTTATTCGCGCTCCGTACAAGATCCCTAACTCCTGTCAGTGAGCAGGGGGCTTCCTTGGTTCCAAGAGTTCCCGAGCCATTTGGTGCCGCATAATAGGAGGCCTGGATCGGAGCAGCCGAGAGACTAATAACCGTGAGGAGCATGATGCCGATTGAAGCAACACCATTTCGAAGGGTGGGACAAAAACTCATGGAATCTATTGAAAGCGGAAGTAGTCGAAGGAAGCTGATCCCTCTTCACCCGCAACAAGCAACCCCACCTTGGCACCGATCCATCCCCCCTCTCCCGCCACGAAAGCTGGAGTGATCGTGATGGGTTCAGCGCCCGGAAGAGCATAAGAGAACGAGCATGAGGCATCCGATCCAACATGGATGGAGAGGGTGATTTGAGGACTTTCCAGAACCCCAATCTGCTGTTCTTCGCCGGTATCGAGCAAATAGAGCAGTTTCCACACACCGGCATCATGACGGAGTGCCAGCCAAGCTGAATGTCCACCTCCTACAACCGTTAAACCAGCCATGGATCCTTCGCCAAGAGAGGAAGCATCCAGCAGGGTTTCGACAGTGAATTCCTTGGCTGGGAATTTCTGGGCGAGCAAACGGGGAGCCTTGAACGGAGGAAGCATTTTCCTGTTCTCATCGTTAGCGATCGGACGCGCCAGCAGTGTGAGCCAACCGGGGCGTTGCTTCAGTGAATGTGCGTCGCCAGAATTATTGGCATGCCACTGCCATTGGAGACCAAGTTTTTCCGAGTCGAATTCGTCACTGGTTGCCGGAACAGTGACAGGTTGTGCAGTGCCAGTCGCAGGCTTCACCCATTCGGAAACCGGTTCCCCAACCCCGTTGCCATCGTAATCGACACCCATGAGGGGCCAGCCATCGACCCATTTCACGGGATTCATGTGGGTGATGCGGCCATAGGCCTTGTCATCCTGAAAATGAAGAAACCACCACGCTCCTTCCTCTCCTGGAACCTGCTCGTTATTGGAAGGAATGTCGACGAGAGCCCCTTGATGCGGGCCGTTGATCATGGTCGAGCCTTGCTCAAGCACAACTTTCTCCTCGTAGGGGCCGAAAATATTGCGTGAACGATAGACAACCTGCCATCCGATCTGAACGCTGCCGCCCGGAGCCAGAATGTAATACCAGCCGTTGAACTTATGGAACTTCGGTCCTTCAAGATAGGGGTGGTGCGGCGCGTGAATGATCTCCATATCTCCGGGAAGTAGTGACTTGGCATCGGGAGTCATGGGACGCAGATGCAGGATTTCCTTTTTTCCCGAACGGGAGAATGCGTAGGCATGGATGAGGTAGGCATTATCGTCATCATCCCAGAACGGGCAGGGATCGATCCACCCCCTTGCCTCAACGAGACACCACGGCTCAGACCACTCGCCACAAGGATCATCGGCAGTAGTCACAAAGATCCCCTCCTCGACCATTGGAAAAAAAATCCAGTATTTACCGGCATGATAACGGATGGCCGGGGCCCAGATACCAGATCCGAGCTGCACCTCCTGAAAACGCTCTCCCGGCAGGTTCGCGATGGCATGATTAACCAGCGTCCAGTTCACGAGATCCCTGGAGTGGAGAATCGGAAGTCCCGGCGTGCAGTTGAAGCTCGAAGCCGTCATCCAGTAGTCCTCTCCAACCCTGATCACATCAGGATCGGAGTAGTCGGCGTGGAGGATCGGATTGCGATAACGACCATTGCCAAGATCGGCATGGCAAGGATAGGCAAAGGGATGGCTCATGATTACTCGGTGTCGGTGCGGAACGGTGAGGCAGGGAGCCCCTCGGCATTGAAGAGATTCACATCCGGGACATTGGTCCAGCCGTAGCGTACAGCCACCGGTGAAGCAACTTGCGGACTGGAGACAATGACCGAGTTTCCCTTGATCGTGGCATCAGCCGGAACGAAGACTTTGTCAGTACCCGCTATGGTGAATCCTTTCAGCGGCCCCTCCTTGGCAACCAGCCCCTTGCCCGTATGCGTGAAGGAAATGGTCAGTGCATTCCCATCAACCTTGGACTCCTTGTAAAGTGGCCCCGAATATTCCAACTGCTGCCCATAGGCGAGGGCACGCGCCGCAAGAGACAGTCGCGCTCCCACAGGCTCCTTTTCCGGGGAATGGATATCATTGGCATCACCATGATCCGTGATGACGGTCATGGCTGTGTTGGTGGTCTTTTGCAGCGTGAGGAACTGGGCTTCACGAATCTCGGGGCCCATCTTGAAAAACGGTGCAATCTGCACGAAGAGGAACGGGAAATCACCCTGCTTCCACTGGGCACGCCAGTCGGCAATCATCACCGGAAAAAGCGTCTGGTATTCCTTGGCGCGGTTACCGTTGGATTCGCCCTGATACCATATCACACCGCGGATTGCATAGGGTAGCAGGGGGTTAATCATACCGTTGTAAAGAACGGAGGGTGCGTGTGAATCTTTAAGCGGATCGCGAGGTGGAGCAGGTGGTCGCGGTGTCGGCTTGGCGGCGGCAAAAGCAGCGGCGCAGGCATTGGTGTAGTCAGCTTTCAACTTCGGCTCATCCGCCTGATACTTGGCAAGGCGTTCGGGATAAGAAGCAGCATCCTTGACCTGCTTATCCAGAATCGGAGCAAGTACGGGATTGGATGCCAGAGCCTCGCTGCGAGTCCACGCCTCAGCCGGAGTTCCTCCCCACGAGGAATGAATGAGACCGATGGGAACCTTGAGGTTTTTGTAGAGATCCCTGCCAAAATAATAGCCAACCGCGGTGAAATTGGTGACGGTTGCCGGGGAACAGACAGCCCAGTTGCCTGTGAGTGTCGTCAGCGGATTTGTCGCGATAGTGTTCTTTACTAAAAAATGTCGAATTTCAGGATAGTTGGCCGAGGCAGCCTCCTGCTCCCAGTTTACAATTGGTTTTTGCCCACTGCGGGGCCCAAGCTGGCGTTCCATATTGGACTGACCGCTACAGATCCAGACCTCACCGATCAGCAGATTGGTCAGAGTGACCGTATTGGAGCCTCTGATCGTCATGGTCTGAGGAGTCGCCGTGGCTGCTAGCGGTTGGAGTTTCACAGCCCAATTCCCATTCGTGGCAACTGTCTCTACTTTTTGCCCGGCAAACTCGACAGTGACTTTTTCGCCATCGCCCGCCGTTCCCCAAACAGGAAGTGAGAGCTGCTGCTGTAGAACTGCGTTGTCAGTAAAGAGTGGGTTAGGGACGACATCGGCGCAAAGCGTACGCAGGGCAACGGCTAGGCCGAGAATCAGGAGCGGGGGGCGAATTTTCATGGTGCTTTTGAGGGGTGAAAAGATGAATCTAAATGTTCTTAGCCCAATAGAAAACTTCAAAAACCATCCTCCCATGAATTCCACACCCCTCCGCTGGGGCATTCTTAGCACGGGGAAAATCGCTCACCGATTTGCCCGCGCCCTGAACACTTCTCTCACAGGCAAACTCGTTGCTGTCGCCAGTCGATCGGAAGAAATGGCGCGTGCTTTTGCCAATCAGCATGGAGCGCCTCATGCGCATGGCGACTACACCTCCCTTCTTGCCAATCCCGAGGTGGACGCCATTTATATCGCCACACCTCATCCGATGCACCTCGAATGGGTACTTAAGTGTGCCGCGGCAGGAAAACACATCCTCTGTGAGAAACCAGCTGGAATGAATCGTGCCGAAGTCGAAGCGATGATCGCAGCAGCAAAGACGAACGGAATTTTCTTCATGGAGGCATTCATGTATCGTTGCCACCCGCAAACCCAACTTCTGCGCAAGCTCATCCGTTCGGGCGAAATCGGTACAATCCGTATGATCCATGCATCCTTCAGCTATTACCGTGAGCAGTTCGATCCGACAGATCGACTCTTTGCACGCACTCTCGGTGGCGGCTCCATCCTCGATGTCGGCTGTTATGGAGTTTCGATGGCACGACTCGTGGCTGGCGAGATCGCGGGGAAATGCTTTGCTGAACCGTTGCAAATCAAAGGTTTTGCAAGGATTGAACCCATCGTGGAGACCGATCTTACCGCTGCCGCCTTGCTGCAATTTGAGGATGGTCTCATCGCCATGATTCAGAGTGGGCTTCGATTGCAGGGTGAGAACTGCGTACTGATCGAGGGAGAAACAGGTAGTATCACTGTTGGCTGTCCTTGGGCTCTGCGTCACGGGGAAGCCTTCCTCAAAGTCCAGCATTACAAAAGTGGCGAGACACGCCGGATCGATACAACAAAAGCCGATGAGGATCTCTACGGCTATGAAATCGACGAAGTGGCGTGGGCAGTAACGACTGGCGAACACGAATCACCTGATATGAGCTGGGCCGATTCCCTCGGCAATGCCACTGCCCTGGATGCCTGGCTTGCCGAGGCTGGCATCACCTATGAGACTGACAACGGCAGAGCACATAGCCGGCAATGATTAATGCGAGGCTTCTGCCGAAGCATTGGATGTAGTGAATGCCTGGGTTAGTTCCAAGAATGGCTTTCCGTCAGACTGAAGGACCCCCTGCCAGTTATCGGCATATTTAAACCAGTGATAGCCGACACAGTAATCCTGATGAACCAGCTCTTCAGCATATTTTTTGAATCCCAAAGCCCTCTCAGCCTGAGTTGATTTTTCAGGACCGGATCCGTTGTGTTCCAGTCCCTCGGCGGGGCCCTTGAATGAAAACTCGGAAACAATCACAGGAAGATCTGCTGCCCGGCTGATAGCCTCAAGAAAGGACAAAGGCGGTCGCTCCTGATAATTGTTGATGCTGATGATATCGGCACATCCGTTCATTTTTGCAACAACTCCGAGTGGGGGTCTGCCCGCAAATCGGCAGCCAAGAATCATGTGATTTGGATCCGCATGGCGAATCGCTCCCACTATCGTTTTAAAATAAAGTTCTGCGACCTTCTCCCTGAATGCGTTCATAGCTGCAGGCCCTCCCTCTCTTGCCTTGACCGCCTGAAGATACCCTGGAGACGAGGGTGGCATCCCTAAAAAAAGTGAGACAAATTCAGCCGCCTGATCGTCATGTTTCCATGGACGCTCGTTATCAATAAAGGCTCCTCGCTATTTTGAGTGGGTAGGAAGGATTGAGGCAGGGAAGGTATGAGGGGTAGGATTGTCATCCTATGACACCGGAAGGACTTTTTAC
>Ga0194039_1000861_pt1 | contig 17175 bp, 16 predicted proteins | sample JunL228m_MetaG_FD_148679 | JGI IMG/M metagenome (GOLD analysis project Ga0194039, IMG submission 148679) | Anoxic zone freshwater microbial communities from boreal shield lake in IISD Experimental Lakes Area, Ontario, Canada - Jun2016-L227-8m | ecosystem: Environmental > Aquatic > Freshwater >... | reverse complement strand
TGTCCAGAGCGTGCAGTTCCTTGACCGGATCGAGGATCAGGACCTGACCATGCAGGTGCTCGATGGCATCCTCTGCCACAACGGCGAGGCAGATGATCTACGTATCGCTCCCTTACCCTGCGGGAGCTGGGCAGCATTTGATAAGAAATTGCAGGACAATGCCGATGGCAGACAGAGCGGGGCATCCATGACACTTGAAGGCTGCGTGGTTAAGTTTGCCGATACGATTGCCTATATCGGGCGGGATATCCAGGATGCAAAGGAGATCGGGCTGATCGATGATTCTGTTCCATTACCGGAAGAATGCACCGCTGTTTTGGGGAGTTCCAACCGTGAGATCATCAATACGTTGATCTACAATCTGCTGGAGAACAGCGAGAGTGAGAATGAAGGGTACATCGCGTACAGCCGCAATGTTGAGAAGGCACTGATAGGACTCCGGGAGTTCAGCAGGACAAACATCTACAATAACGCAAAACTCACAAAAGAACGCTCAAAGATTGAACGGATGTATGCCACACTCTTTGAGACATATTTACAGGATCTCGACTCGGAGCGCAAAGACACAAAAATTGTTACAGACTATATCGAAACCGGCTGGATCAATCCACGGTATCTGGAAACCGCAACGGATGCCGAACTCGTGCGGGACTTTATTGCTGGTATGACGGACAGGTATTTTGCCAAACGGTTTGAAGAGTGCGTAATTCCAAAAAGAGTGGAAGCAAAATTCTCCTGATACTAAAGGGGCAGATCAATCGTACTTGCTCTTTGGTTCTGCCCACCCGGTGAACCCACAATAAATACACCCGACTCCCTCGCAATGCGGACACTGCCGTTTGGGTGCCGTGACAAGAACGGTGCCGGTTTTGTTGCAGATCGTGCACCCGAATCCTTCACAATGCGCACATTGCGCTGGTTCATAAGTTTTTTTCCCATCACTCATACGATCACATCCAAAAAATGCATACTTTGACCCAAAAAATTATGCCGGATGAATTTTCACTCATTTCTTTTTCATCGCCATAAGGCAACAGAGTGCACCGCATACGCCGAGCGCAACTACCGGCAGAATTCCTGAGGAGGGGGACTGGGGTGTGGTGGTGGGGTAGGGTGTCGGGACTGTCAGCTTTGGCGTAGGTTTCTTCGTTGGCGTGACTGGGATTTGTGCAGTGGTAACAGGGATGGTTACTACGGGTGTTTCAGTGAGGGCGGACCCCCCGGCAGGGACAGTGAGACGCACGTTATCAAGATAACCTTGTGCATAGATATTCATCATTCCATAATCACCCTTTGACCCGAGGTAGAGCCGGTTCAGACCCTTCATGTTCTCCCCGCATTGGATAAAATAGTTCCAGATATCTTTTCCAGACTGTAACTCTCTCACTTTCATGGAAAGGATCTTAGTATTGTCATCATAGTTGACCGTCACATGGTACGTTTTGTTGACTTCGTATTTTGAAGTGGGACCTTTATAGGCCTCCGGCCCCATTTCCGGTGCCGCGTTCTGGCTGTTCACTTCCAGAAGCTTGTTTCCGGGGGATATCATGTGGAGCCACATGATCTGGCCGTATTTTGCATTGTTAAACATGGAAACGACATTGGGGCCCTTATTAAAATCCATCTCCGCTCCAGATAATCCCATGCGGAAGCTCGCCCCCTCATCGATTCTTGTCAGAAGGAAATCATAATCCAGAGTAAATGATCCAGAGTCAAAGACGACAGGGATATAGACGTAACATCCGGTGCTAGGTTCGATGGAGAAGTGGTACATCCCCATGCCAGGATCCCAGTAATTGGTGGACGGGTTGTTGGTTATCCAGCGGGGATCCGAAGCAAACGAGGTCTGGTAGATCGTAGTCTGGTCTCCGCTCTGCGCCAGTGTCGGCTGTACAACAAGAAGACAGCAGGCAACAAGGATGATAGTTAACAGGATTGTTCTTGTATTCATTACATTTCTCCGTAGTTGTGTTTCCCACAACAGGATAAGCACCAGCAACCATCAAAAGGATCGCGGGGGATTTCTCCTGCATATCTTCTCTTAAGACTTATGGGAAATTTCTTATGTACGTATACAGCCCACCTTTTCTTAAAAATAACTGATTCGGCATTCCAAAACAGGATATATTTATTTCCCGATTCGCGCAATATTAGGAGAGCATATCAAAGTGCGCGATAATAGTCTAGCGGTAGGACAGGAGCTTCCCAAGCTTCTAGCCCGGGTTCGATTCCCGGTTATCGCATAGGTCAAATATGGAGACAGAACCTGAACGATTGGCCATGAGGATCATTGCGGAGAACCGCAGGGGTGTCTTGCGCGACATTTCAACGGTGGTTGCCGCCCATGATGCAAACATCGTGATGATCAGCCAGGAAGTATTCGAATCCGGTCCCTTTGCGGGTATGGCAGAACTCTATTTTGAATATGATTCTGCGGATGCCGCCGACCATGAGCGGCTCTTAGAAGATCTCAATGATATCACATCAGTTAAGGATGTGAAAGCCTACAAGCCGTTTGGCCATATCTTCGGCTCGCGTGTGATCATTATTGGTGGCGGGGCACAAGTGGCACAGGTAGCAATGGGGGCCGTGAACGAGGCAGACCGGCATAACATCCGGGGCGAGCGGATATCTGTAGACACGATCCCACTTGTCGGGGAACGGACACTCGCGCTTGCAGTGGATGCAGTTGCACGCCTGCCCCGTGCCTCCATCCTTGTGCTTGCCGGTTCGATCATGGGCGGCGATATCTCAAAAGCGGTGGACCGGGTTAGGGAGGCCGGGATCCCGGTCATTGCGTTAAAGATGGCCGGCACTGTGCCGGAACACGCAGATCTCGTGGTCACAGACCCGATCCAGGCAGGTGTTTTTGCCGTGATGCACATCAGCAGCAAAGCGGTCTTTGACATCAACCGCATCAGGGGTCGGGAGTTCTGATGGACCTGATAGAAAAAGCGGTTTCGATCCTGATGCGTGACGGTATTGTTGTGTATCCGACGGAAACTGTCTATGGGCTCGGTGCAGATGCCTTCTCTGATGAAGCGATCTTTAAGATTTACGAGGCAAAACATCGCCCGCTCGGTATGCCGGTATCGATCGCGGTTGCGGATTTTGATATGCTCGCTGCTGTGGCTCATGTCGAGCCGTGGATGGAGACATTCATCCAGTCGTTTCTGCCGGGCCCGGTAACGGTTGTGCTTGCTGCTAGAAACAGCGTTCCTGAGGCCCTTACGGGCGGAACGGGAATGATCGGCATCCGTATCCCGGCACACCCGCTCGCACAGCAGCTGATCGAGCGGTTCGATTCTCCCATCACTGCAACGAGCGCAAACCTCCACGGGGCAAAAGAACCACAGGTTCCTGATGAGTGCACAGTGCATCACGACTTCCTGCTCGATGGCGGAAGACTGCCCGGCACCCCCAGCACGGTCGTAGATCTACCTGCACGCAGGATCCTTCGCGCAGGTGCACAGATTGATAAGATCGCCAAATTTCTTGTAAATCTGTGAGACTGCCTTTTATGAAGCCCATCCGGTTACGCGATTTTATTGAAGACCGGGACGGCTGGATCTATGCAGTCTCCACGTATGACAATGCGGATAAGATCGGCTGCGTACTCCGGTATGTCCCTGATGCTGGTGGGGAGCGTGTGCACGCTTCAGGCACACGGTATAAAAAATACGATTTTGAAGACGCTTATGCGTTCATCGCGCAACACAAACCGCAGTACGCCGCTCTCCTCCAGCGCATTCCCTATAGCGATGTGAAGCGGGTGATGAAACCAGATCTTGAATTACCGCAGATCGCCCGCCAGCACCCACGGGTACAGAAACTTATCGATCTCTTCTCTCTTCCATCCGGTACCATCGGGTGCACAGGCTCGCTTATCTGCGGGCTTGAGAATGAAGCCTCCGATATTGATATGGTAGTGTACGGGCGGCACTGGTTTACTGCGCAGGCACTCGTAAGGCAGGGAATCCTTGATGGGAAAGTTGATGGGCTCTCTTCAGAGATGTGGAAGAAGGTCTACGACAAACGCAAACCTGAAATTTCCTATGAAGAGTTTGTACTTCACGAACAGCGCAAGTGGAACCGTGGACAGATCGAAGGGACGTACTTTGATATCCTCTACACCCGGTCATATGGTGAACTGAAAAGTGCACATCCTAGTAAAGGCACCGTGATCGGAAAGCAGACAATACAAGCAAAAGTTATCGATGCGTCACTATCGTTTGACAACCCGGCCATCTATGAGATTGTGCATGAGTCGGTGAGTCGTGTGCTCTCGTTTACGCATACTTACAGCGGGCAGGCACTTGCAGGAGAGACCATCGAAGCGTGTGGTGTCTGCGAGCAGCACGGCAACGAGCGCTGGCTGGTTGTCGGGACGACACGCGAGGCAAAAGGAGAGTATATCGTGTCAAACACGCTGCTTGATGGGTGATACCCGGCAACAAGCGTATTTTATCATCAGAATTTTTTTTCGGATTTTGATAGTCCAGACCCATATTTACTTCATAATCAGGATCTGTCGCGCGGTTAACAGCCATTGCAGTTCGCCACTTACCGGATCAAACCGGGCATTCCGGATTTTTGCAAGCCCGCCTTTTCCCAATGCGATTGACGCATTGCCTCCTCCAGAGATCATGTAACCGGTTAACATGCCAAGGAGGGGTTCATGCCCAATGAGGAGCAGGGATTCATCTTCGTTCCTGCTGGTTATGCGCGATTCAAGCGCTTCGATACCGGCACCCGGTGTCAGCTCTTCCCACTGGATGAGAAGACCCCGGTTACCGAGCGCTTTTGTAACGATCTGGGCGGTTTCGAGTGACCGCACGTATGGGCTTGTTGCCACGCACCCGAACACCACATCGCGCGATGCGAGAAACTCGGCAACACCTAATATCTCCGTGCGCCCCTCACCGGTCAGCGCCCTGCCAGCATCTCCATGGGCGGCAGAGGATCGTTTCTCCGCTTTTCCATGTCTCAAAATATAAATATCCACGTTTGTGAGATGAACGCCAAAAGGCAAAAAAGGTTCTTGTCGCTAGAGCAGCTCCGACAACCGCTTCCCGACACTGCTCTCGCATTTCTCCCTGTACTTGCACCGGTTGCACGGAGCGTTCAACGGGTGCTGGGGCATATCGCCGTTCTTTATGGATTTTATCTTGTGCAGGGTGGCAATCACCTGCCGCCGGTCCCTAGGCTGAACCTCGTGAATGCGGGAGACACCGTCCGGAATATATTCCACACATCCTCCCTTCACTTCTGAACCGGTCATCTCCTCTAAGCAGAATGCAATACAGGAGATCCGGAGTCTGTCCGCTGCATAGGTGCCAAACGGCATTGCTCCTACAGCGCGAACGATTGAGAACGTTCCATCAGCAGCGATTCGATCGATCATGCCGATAATTCCCATATTATCCGATACCACCTTAACATCGGTCTGGACGGCAGGTTTCCATTCGCTTTTGTTGCACGCAGTGATGCAGAGTGCCAAAAAATCCTTCAGCGTCGGATCGATTGCCGGAGAGACTGCAATGATCTCCTGCCAGATCAACTCTTCATCAAGGGGGGTTCCCAGATGATACGATAGCTGCTTGCAAACCGCGTGTCTGTCTGATTTGGAGACTGGTTCTTTGCATTCATAATAAAACCGGACCGGGCACGCGTGCACCCGCACCAGTTCCGAGACCTTGACATGTTCTTTTAGCGCTGTCAGGATGGTTCCTCTTTAGTTAAACGTGGGGAACCATGAGGATTAACCTTTTTGAAATTTTTTTCACCGTTCACCAAAAAATGCACCATTAAAAAAAATGTCCCGGTTGGATTTTATTTTTCAAACCAATGTTTGATAGCAGTAAAAGACGTATCTGATCATCATGACAGGACAGGAAATTTCAGTTAATATCCCGCAGACACTCGATCCCGTGTACAGCAACATGATCCAGATCGCATACAAGGAAGACGAGTTCACGTTCCTCTTCCTACACCAGTTACCGCAGGTGAACCAGGCGCGGGCAAAGGCAATCGTCTCGATCACCCCCACCCATGCCAAGAACCTGCTAGCCGTGCTCACAAAGACCATGGCGGATTACGAAGGAAAGTTTGGAACAGTCAATGCACCTAAAGAGCCGCAGAGCGATGGAACTGTCACTACCCTTCGTGGGTATTCCTGAACCATTCCCCACAAACACATATTTTATTAGCGTAACAGTTGACATTATGAGATATTGCGCCGCCGTGGCTTAGCGGCATAGCGGCTGATTCGTAATCAGCAGGTCGAGGGTTCAATTCCCTCCGGCGGCTTTGCAACAGAAGGTTACAGTCCCCCATGGAGTTCACCGGGTTTTTGTGTGGGGGATTTTACTTGTGGGTTATTTTATTCTCTTAGGGGTAAAGTGTTATTTCAGCCCCTATTTTTTACATAAATCATCTAAAATTTTACACAAATCAATGGGTTTTACGCTCCTGGGGGCTTCGGCAATGCCCCCGCCCCCGCCGCTGTGGCGACCCCACAATGCGATAGACCGGTATGCGGTTTCATAAAACGAAAGAAAATATCCCCATGAGTCATTGTTACTTTTTTCATTTCGGTTTTAGTTACGAAATTTTTTCAATAATATCGTCGTAATATCCAAAAAAGTTAGGGTCTTTTTTGACACTTTACCCTATTTTTTTTAACTTTATGACATAAAACTGTAAGATTAGGTTTATAGCTGTTCTCTCAAGTAATTATCAGGATGTGATTAATATTAGGTATAGCGATTTGATCGTTGAACGTCGCAATGTATCCATCCGGGAAAACAACGCGGGTAACTGCCGGGGAAAAATCCACATTGATAAGGGGAGCAAACCAGTACTGTTTCAGGATTTTCTCTGCGCTATCAAATGAGAGTGCCGGTGTGACCATCGTGACGAGATTATCCTTAACGATCCGTGATGCAAAACCATAGACAAGGATTTGTGCCTGGTTACCTGTTGTGGTAATAACATCAACTTTTTTACCGAAATTTGACTCAAGCGTTCGTTTCAGTTCGTTGCCGGGATTCGTAATCTGGGCAAATACGGCTACATTCTCATACCAGCTGAGATCATAATCAAATGTGATGAGTGCATCCCCATTATCCTGTACCACGATATCAAGAGTTTTTGCCGTGAATGCCTGAACAGGGCATACACTAATTGCGAGGATGAGAATTAAAATGCCGGAATACAGAAACGCGTGCTTCATTTTTATTCAGCTTCCTGATTCACTATGATACAATTCAAATAAAAAGGTTTCTGGCTCCCTTTTTGTCACACCCGTGAAAGGAACTTATTCGTGACAAATAATATGATGAAATTCACGATATCCCAATGCCGTTAATTAGGAAAAATGTTTAATCCGTGGCTTTCGTGATTTTCTTTTAATGTTCTGATGCACTCTGGAAAAGAAAATTACCTATAGCCAGCATTCCTAACGATAACCGGGAACCGATGAGAAAGAAAGACCTTGCATCCATTGTCATTGCGATTTGGCTTGTTATCATCAGCTGCTTCATGCTCCTTGCCTATCGCTTTGATCTTGAAATTTTTTTTGTTCTCTGGCTGATTGGGCTCCTTGTCATCGTTGAATTGATAGACACCCGGTTCACCCTCCCGCCCTACCTGCGGTATATAAAATATCTTGTTGCCGTTGGCATTGTCCTGTTCGGGGCGATTGTGACCCAGAAAGTGCTGGAGATACTGTCCAAATGAAAATTTCCGTGCGATATCTGATCCTCGCAGTGCTGGTGCTGGGTATTTTTACCGCTCTTGTTTTCTCATTATCTGCACCGCTGATCTATTCACGGGAACAGGACAGCTTCATCTCCCATTATCATGATAACACGGATGTGCTCAAACTCCAGCAACTGAACAGCACTACGGATCTCCTGCCCCTAATGCAGGATCTGATGGATTTCACCGGTCCGATTGTTCTGAATATCAATCTCAGGGACATGGACCAGGTACGCCGGGATATCGCGCTGTTTAAAACTTATAACAAAAATCTGGACAACCTGATCGTAAAACTTGATATGAAAGAGAGCGAGATTAATGACTTCTCAAAGAGCAAAACGAAACAGAGGGAACTCTTAGACGAATTGCTGAATGCATCAGTCTCTCTCGATGAATTAAAGAATCTCGAAATACAATATCGTGACCAGAATAATCCCAACATGCTGGTTTCTTTAACCTTACAACAGGAAGCAATCCGGAAAAAAATAAAGGATATCTATGGACAATACCAGAACGAAACGAAGAAAGTTGAGGAGATTGGTCAGAAATTTGGTGCAAATACCATAAAAGAAGAAGAGAGTTTGCAGGAATTTCAACAGATTGTTAAAGAAAATGATAAAACGGTTCCAATAATCGACACTAGTAGTACGCGAATTCCGACTATGTCGCTTATTATAAAGCCGGATGCAGGGAAATATCTGGATGCCATCGATATATCTGCGTTCTATTCGTCAACCGGCATTCAGAAAAACAATTATCCGATAACAATTTTCATTGATAACGATCCTGTTCGCCAGGCTAGTACTGATAATGAAGGAGTATTTCATGATACATTTGTGATTGAAAAAATCACTGCTGGAATACACCAGATCAATGCTACCTCCGGAAGTACCGTGTCAGAACCGAGGACATTGAATGTTACTGCGGTATCCTCTTTTACATCCATTATCCTCAAACCCGTATCAAATAAACCTGAGGTCCAGGTTTCCGGGACGGTTGTTGCAAATAAACCGGTAAGAAGTGCCTCAGTTAATATTGTGGTGGATTCCCGCACAAGTATCCAACTTACTACGGATAAGAACGGGCTGTACAAGACACAGATGAGGTTCTCTCCGGGAACGCACTGGATAGATGCACGATTTGACAATGCGAGTTATCCAATCTTTTCATCCATCAGTTCCGCGTATGAGATTGTCGCATCGCAGGATAAAATTCTGAGTATCAAGGTCATCAATGCAACAAGAAATGCGGATACTCTCCGGCTTAACCTTATTCCGGATACTGGAAAATATAAAGATAACATATACATCAGTGGGAAACTATCCGGAAAAGATCCAAAATACCGGAATGTCGATGTATTCATTGATGATGCATATCATCGGACTCTCCAGACTGGATCAGATGGTTCCTATGCAGAATCCTATGTTATAGAAAAGATCAGAAACGGAAACCATACGGTCTTTACAAGTTATATTGAACCCGGAGTGGGTGTGATCTATTCTGAATTCCGCCAGTTTACCGTATACCCTGTTGATTCCATCACATTGCTTGAGATTGAGATGACGGATAGCGGAACCGGGCTAATCTGTCAAGGAAATATAACAGCAAATGGACATGGTGTATCCAATGCCCCATTGGAACTAGTCTGGGATGAACCGAATATCATCAACATTCAATCCAATGCAAACGGTTCATTCCGGCAGCAGGTTACGCTTCCGGTGGGTAACCATAGCATTTATGCCAAGTTCACTTCTAGGGATTATCCAGTGAATCCCTCCAAGAGCAGTACATATCCTGTCACAATAAAGCCACCAATTGATTTGTATGTGACACCACAGTCAGTATATTATCTGGACGCGCTTGATATCTGGGGTTCGTTACATATGCAGGTTGCTGCGAACAGGGATGTAAGGATAATTCTTGATGATCAGAATCTTACGACCCTGATGACAGATTTGCGCGGCAATTTTTCCGCACGATACACAGTTGAGCAGATGACGGCAGGGAATCATACTATGCAGGCATTATCGGGGGACTTTACTTCCGAAATGCGGAAATTCCAGATTTTATCTGTAAATTCCAATATCTCCCTGTTCGCTTCACCGATACCTGCTTCTTCACGGGTTACCTGTTCCGGAAATCTTTTTACAGATACCATTTCGGTTCGTTCTGCACCAGTGCTGCTTATCTGGGATGATCAAAATGTTGTTGAGACGGTGACGAACCGCTATGGACACTTTGAAGAAATACTGACACTCCCTCCAGGAAAACATAAAATCCAGGCAATTTTCAACCAAACCTCACAATTCCCGATCAACCCTTCTTCAAGCGCTGTTGTCGAAGTTGATATCCCCCGGATAATATTCCCCGGAAATCTCACCATACATATCACTCCGGACCAGTTGATATTCGGAGATATACTCAGCATCAGCGGTAAATTATCTGCAGAAAAAAATGACGGAGAAGGAGTTCAGATCTATATCGATGGGAAGAAACTCGATGCAGGAATAACAGACAGAGGAGGAAATTACACTCTGAAATATCCCATCGATCGGATTACTGCGGGAGTACATTTTGTGAATGCAGTATCAGGAAATTTCCGGACCGGGACTGTCAGTATTCTGGTATTCCCAGTGAATTCTCAAACGACACTCACGGCAATACAGACTCCGGGTACCGCTCGTGTCGTATGTTACGGAAATATCAGAGCACAAAACAGATCCGTCAGTTTTGCGCCGGTCACACTTTCTTGGGATAACGGAGCTATGATCAAGACCAATACTGATAAATACGGAAATTTTTCTGAAGGGATCATCCTCCCAGCAGGCACCCACCGTATCCAGGCACAATTCAACAACAGCGACATATTCCCGCTTTATTCCTCAAAGAGCATTCCGGTCGAGCTCAATATCTCCCTTGGACTCTCCCTTGACGTCAGACCGGCATCGGGCATCTATAAGGACACCCTCACGTTTGAAGGGACACTCGTCCGCCCCGATAATCTTGAAGGAGCAGTCGACCTGTTCCTCGACAACAATTTCCTCGCGACCACAAAGACAGACCGTACAGGGCGATATATCCATAAAATGGTGATTGAACAGATGCTTGACGGTAAACATACAGTGCAGGCGCGATCCGCTGATCTCTCCTCTGGTGTCAGGACATTCACGGTTATTCCTGTACAATCCCTGACCACATTAACCGTCACACGGGTAAACAACTCCGCCCTCTTCGAATGTTATGGCATGGTCATGGCATTTGACCGGCCAGGAGATGTTATCTTGCGACCGTTGAGCATACGGGACGTCCTCGATATTATCGTCACATTCGGAAGAGTTCCGTTGGCTTCTGCAAAGAGACCGGTCAGTGATGCCGAGATTGCGCTCATGGTCAACAACGTAACCCTGCTGGAGGTGCAGACTGATACTTCTGGGAGGTTCTCTCGTGTTGTAGCGCTCCCGGCTGGAGATAATGTCGTCGCCGCCCGGTTTGTCAACAATCGTTTCCCGATAGTACCTTCACAGAGCAAAGAGATCGCAGTGAATATCCCATCAGCGAACCTGTCACCATTGGAAAATATCCGGAGTTCCCCGAGTGGCATGCTTGTGCCAGTCATTGTAGTAGCTGTAATCCTCCTCGTTTTTACGGGCGGATCGTTCTTCTACTTGAAACGGCGTTCGATCCTGTTCAGGACCAGACGAACTCCGGCAGCAATAAACCTCGACTCAGAGACCCTTGCATCAGCCGAAATGTTGTTAAAAGAGATTGAAGCAGCAGATCCCTTCCTCTCCACCGTCCTCCCTCCGGATCCGGACATGGGTTCAACCGATCCCATCCTCACCCGGTACATTCGGATTCTGAATGCACAAGGGCTGAGTACTGCCGCGCGGACAGTTTATGTGCATTTCACCGGAACCATAGCTCAGAGACTGCACATTCGAAGCCATCGTACTCTAACCCCACGGGAGTTCCTGCGGTCATGCGACAGGAGACCGTTTGCCGGAACATTCTCATCGTTTGTCACGATCTATGAACAGGTCCGGTATGGCGGTGCAAAATCTCCTGATAAAGAGGGAGAGTTTAAAGAAGCAACAAAAAAGACCGATGAATCCATAGGGGGTGAAGAAGATTAAAGCTGCCTTCTGGTTCGCTTGTCTTGTGCTGCTCTGTGCCATACTCATCCTTGTAGGTCACCTCTCTTCAAACAGCCTTGAGTTCTCACAATATAACACTGGGTGGAACGGCACCTCCCAGTTCTTCTCAGATCTCGACCGGCACCGGATGGTCGGGATCTCGGACTCTACACAGCTCAGTGCATACCCGGCCAACGCCACACTATTCATCATCGCGCCGAATCATCAACCTACAACCGGAGAGCGTGCAGCATACCGCGCATTCATCGAACGGGGCAACACCATCATCCTTGCTGATGATTTCGGGACTGGTAACGCCATCCTGCGCGGCATCGGCAGCCGGATTTCAATCCAGCCGGGTAACATATCCAGCATTGACCGGGAGTATGCGGACTCGTACTCTGCGGTTGCCTATCGATCTGCAAACGAGACCCCGGTTCAGAATATAAATAAAATTCTCCTGAACCGTGCCGCCCCTATCGAAGGTGGCACCACGCTAATGCGGACTTCGATCATGAGCTGGATTGATGAGAATGGCGACCGGCGAATCAACAACAACGAGCCGCTGGGTTCCTTTGCAGTGATGGCGGTAGATCAGATCAGCAGCGGCAGGCTCATCGTAATCTCTGACCCGAGTATCTTCATCAACTCGATGTATGCCGAGGACTCGAGATGGGATAACCGAATGCTCATCAGGACTCTTGAGGGTGACGAGGGTGCGTTACTTGTAGACCAGACAAACTCGCGCACACGGGATGCACAGGGATTTAACGAAATACTTCATGTCATAAGAACCACATTATTAATAGAACTTGTACTCTTCGGCGTGCTGATGCTCGGTGTCGCATGGGCGTGGAGACAGAAGAAAATATAGGTGACCGGATGGAAATGACTGAACTGGAGACCGAAATCGCCAAAATAGCCCAATTGTATTCGACTGTAAACGACAAGATTGGAACGTTTGTTGTTGGCAATCAGAAACTTGTTGATTTCATCCTTGTTGCCATGCTTTCCGAAGGGCACATTCTTATCGAAGGTGTGCCGGGCACAGCCAAAACAACGATTGCAAAATCCATTGCACTGATAACCGGTTGCGGGTTCAACCGTATCCAGGGCGCGATCGATCTTCAGCCAACCGATATGATCGGTGTGCGGATCTACGATCCCGACAAAAAGGAGTTCTCCTTGCGGAAAGGTCCGGTCTTCACCAATCTCCTCCTCGCCGATGAGATCAACCGTGTGAACCCGAAATCCCAGAGCGCATTTATTGAAGCAATGAGCGAACGGCAGGTGACCATCGATGGGATTACGATGGCCCTGCCAAGCCCGTTCTTTGTGATCGCAACACAGAACCCGTTTGAGTTCGAAGGAACGTTCCCCTTAATTGAAGCCCAGCGTGACCGGTTCATGTTCGGCATCAGTTCTGCTTACCTGAGCGCGGAAGAAGAACTCAGTATCATCAAACGGGTACATTCGGGGCAGCTCAACTGGGATTCATTCGCTGCGAGCCTGACCCCGATCCTATCTCCGGAACAGATCAAGCAACATATTGAGGTTACCCGTCATGTCACCATTGAAGACCCGGTGCTCCAGTATATCCGGGATTTGGTTATCGCTACCCGGACGCATCCGGATATCAATCTCGGGGGATCCAGTCGTGCCTCGATCGCGCTTGTTACCGGGGGAAAGGCTCTCGCCGCTCTAAGGAACCGGCACTTTGTGATCCCGGATGACATAAAGGAGATCGCGCCGGCGGTCCTCAATCACCGGATCCTCATCTCACGTGATGCAGAAATCGGGGGGCTGACAGCCCGGCAGGTGCTGGACGAGATATTAGGTAAAATCGAGGTGCTCTGAGTTGTGCTGATGCGACGGTGCGCACAAGGATTGAGCCTCGTTATCATCGTCCTTGCTTCCTGTGCGTATATCCTTGATGACATGGCACTCCTTCTTGCCGCAGGGACTCTTCTCGCTGCGCTTTTGGGACAATACCTCCTCTTTGATTACCGGTTCCGATGTATCGTCACCTCCGTTGCGGTACAGCGCTCACTTGAACGTTCACAGGTACGGAAGGGAACGACCCTGCGTGTCGCAACAACAGTTACCTTGACGGTCCCCCCCACAATGCATGCGCAGATCACAGAGAGACTCTCCCCGCAGGTGTTTATCCAGGATGGCGACACCACCCTTTCGGTAGAACCATATCTGAATCCCAGTACCTGCCAGTTCAGGTACCGTATCACGCCGGTGGTTCACGGGAAGATGCGGTTCTCTGGGATCACACTCTCGGTACAAAATACCTTCTTCTCTCATGCGATCGACCTTTTAGCTGACCCGTTCAGCGGACCCGATCTTCTCATACAGCCGGTTGGTTTATTTGAACCTTATGGCAAAAGGTCAACTACTGAGTCCCGAGAGGTCGAGAAGTTAAAGGTGGTGAGCGGGTTTGGCATCCGTGCTCTGCGGGAGTACTATGCCGGAGATGACCTCCGGCGGATTGACTGGAAACTATCAGCAAAGCACAACAAACTCTATGTCCGGGAATATACGGGGATGATAAGCCTGCCCCCGTTGCTAATCATTGATCTCCCGTGGCGTACTGAGCCCTGTTCCGACGCGGATCTGGATCGTATGGCAAGTGCTGTTGCCGGGCAGGCAGAGCATGCCATCCGTTCTTACCAGTATGTCTCCCTCCTCATTATCTCCGGTGCAAATATTCTTTTTTTCTCTAGCGAAGAAAAAGACCTGCAGCGGTGCATGTCGGTGCTCCGGGAATGGATGCACCCGGTGGAGCGCGTGGTACACCAATACCATTCTCGCGATCGCGCTGACATCCGGGAAGATGTCCGGCACCTTGAGACAATTATAATGCAGGGTGGAGAGCCGGGTTGTATTGCTTTCTCTGGCACCCTGCGCAAGCAGTATATTAGTATGATTATGCATATGCAGACACCTGCATTTACCGGGCAGATCGCACGGACGCTCTCTTCGGTTGCGATCGATGAGTGCTATCTCTTCTCACTCGGATGCGGTGACGAAAGTCACATCAGGCAGATTATCCGTCAGGCAAAAATTGCGAAGATTGTGATACATATCCGCTTGCCCGGTGCCCTTGCAGCATTAGTTGATTCTGCCGACAGGATCTACCGGACTGCCGATACAGTGGAGGCATTTGCATGAGGCTGGAGCAGCTGAACTACTTATTTTTCGGAGTTCTCGCAGCTGGTGTGATCGGAGTCACCGCATGGAGTGGGTCGCCGGTATGGTATCTCAACCTCATACTTCTCTGCCTGTTTGGGGGTATCTCCTATGCGATCCGCAGCTGGCATGACCGGGCATTTTATCTGGTCTGTGCCGGCGAACCGCTCATCGTTGCCTGCGGTGCTATAAACCTCTGGGTGGGTGTGTTTGTGGTGTGGATGGTTGCAGGGATCGTGTGTAACGCGATGTGCATGCTGGAATTTTCCGGGGGGATCAAATTGTTCGTTCTCTTCTGCGGTATTGCAGCAATTGTTGCGATACTCATCCAGGTATCAAACCATGTCCTCCTGCCGCTACTTATCCTTGCCGCTGGCACTGGAGCGATCCTTGCCGTGCAGGTGATCCGTGACCACCAGTTCATAAAACAGTTCGGAGCCAGTCCATGAAAGTTCCACACTTGAATCCGTATTACCTTGCCGCGCTCGTTCTCGTTGTGGCAGCGGCTGTACTTGTTGCCATTGCTGTATTAACAGACCGCAGGGATATCACTACGGCGGCAGTTGTGATATCAGCCCTCATATGTCTCTTAACGGGAATCTTCCTTGCCACGCTCTCAAGAAGTGAGCCGCTTGATCTCCAGTACGTGAGCCTGCTTCCGGTACAGGGGGGCATCAATCTCTTCCGGATCTGCGCAGAGTTAGGTATCCAGGGGAATGCAACCATCATACCAAAAGGGAAGAATGGCAGCACACGGACGATGCAGTTTTTGCCTGTCGCGGTCTATGATGGCGCACCCTTGCCAAGCGGGACCTTTGTTTCGAGCCCTGATAATGCCGGAGTTCTGATGGTTCCTTCCGGTGAACTACTGCTCCGTGAGATCCGGGAGCGGGGGCAACTGGTTATACCGCAGGAGATGGCAGCGATCAAAGACCTGATCCGGGAGATTGGGGTGGATGTCCTTGAGGTTGCAGAACGGGTTTTTGTGAGTGAGGATAACGAACATATCACTGTCCTGATGGAAGGTTACCGGCTCATTAGCGGGTGTAAGGAGATCGCACGTGAATCCCCCAAGTGCTGCACGGCGATTCCCTGCCCGGTGTGCAGTTTGTTTGCATGCGTTCTTGCGGTGGGGACGGGATCGGTTGTAGTGGTGGAGCACTGCACCGTGCATTCCGGGAATGGTTCCGTAGATGCGGTGTTTACTCTCATGCCGTGACCTTTTTTGTGCCAGATAGCTTTGCCTTTTTATTAAACAGAAAATTTTCTGCAGCTGGTATATGAATTGCATTTAAGGGGTTTACACTTTTTTCGTAATATAACTCTTTAAAGCATGGTAATCATTCTCAATAGACCCGAAGATTGCCTGAAGATTTTCCAATCCTGATATTCCATATCTGGAAATGTTCAGCCCATAGGTACTCCTTCCATTTTGTTGATTTAGGTCATCCCACAGGTACCCTCAAAGGCTCAAATATGGCTCATACCGTGGGCTGCCGGGATGGAAAACCAGGGTTTTTCCGGATTCCGGGTTCTGGATATTACCTCTTCATCCTATAGTGGGAGGATAATGGAAGGTGTTTCTCTGATGGTAGGTGGTTCCGTTGTGAGGGATCACACGGTCTTTGGCTGGCCGGATATACATTAGGTTGCAGAAAAGGGGAAATTCCGTCACACGGATTTGATTACTCACCATTTTGGTATGATTACTGGCTAACGAGAGTAGATCTGCGGTTTAAATGTACACTAATTGATGCTAATAGGAGGCAGATCGATATGAAGATGACCTATTGGTTGTTGGGATGGGGAAAAAGTGATTTTTCCTGATCAATATTTCTATCATCATAAATCAGAATATTTAATAATCAATATAAATCCGACATTCGGCAGTTATTTTTTCAGGAATAGTATTTTTCAAAGCCCGCTCCAAACATACCGGTAATACGAATAATTTCCTCATTGACATTCAACAAACGGCAGTGGACAGTGGAATCAACAAGTTCCAACACTTGACGAACTCTCCTGAACAAAAAGAACACCCTTTTCATCGTCGGTCTGGCTGTAGGTTTATTTCTCGGATTCA
>Ga0194039_1000859_pt1 | contig 17181 bp, 15 predicted proteins | sample JunL228m_MetaG_FD_148679 | JGI IMG/M metagenome (GOLD analysis project Ga0194039, IMG submission 148679) | Anoxic zone freshwater microbial communities from boreal shield lake in IISD Experimental Lakes Area, Ontario, Canada - Jun2016-L227-8m | ecosystem: Environmental > Aquatic > Freshwater >... | reverse complement strand
CTTGTGGACGCGCAGGATCGAGATTTACCACAACGAGAATTAAGTCCTTTCCTTCTCGTTTTGAGTACGCGATGACATTTTCATTATCTGTCTTGTGAAACTCAAGATTTCGAAGGCGTTGGAGAGCGACGTGCCCTCTTCGTATTGAATTTAGCTGTGCAACAAATGGTTCTAATGTCAGCCCAGCTTTTCGAGCACCTTGCCAATCGCGAACTTTGATTTCGTATTTCTCTGAGTCTCGGTATTCTTCGCCGCCATCTTTGAAAGGTATATGTTCGTATAGTTCATACCCGGCATACATTCCCCATGATGGAGACATGGTTGAAGCAAGAACGGCTCGTAGCGCGAACATTGCAGGATTTCCAGATTGAAGGTGGAAAGGCAGAATATCTGGAGTATTTACCCAGAAATTCGGGCGGAAAAAAGGAGAGGTTTCTTTGGAAATCTCACGACCGTACTCGGTTAATTCTTGCTTAGTAATACGCCAAGTGAAGTAAGTGTAGGACTGCTGAAATCCAGCCTTGCCGAGCGCATGCATCATCGTTGGAGTTGTGAAGGCTTCTGCAAGAAAAACAATATCTGGGTATTCGGTATTTATAGTGGAAATGAGATGTTGCCAAAAATTAACAGGTTTTGTATGTGGGTTATCGACTCTGAAAATTCTTATATCTTGCGCAATCCAATATTTCACAACTCTCAAAATCTCAGCAAATAAGACTTTGTAATTATTATCAAAATTAATGGGGTAGATGTCCTGATATTTCTTCGGAGGATTCTCGGCGTAAGCGATCGTTCCATCAGCGCGCTTTGTAAAGAAATCCTCGTTCGTTTTCACCCACGGATGATCCGGAGAGCATTGAAGAGCCAGATCAAGTGCAACATCAATTTTAAGCTTCTTGGCTGCAGCGACAAACTCTTTAAAATCTTGAAGTGTTCCCAGCTCTGGGTTTACGGCATCGTGTCCGCCATCTTTGCCACCTATTCCCCATGGAACTCCAGGGTCACCAGGTTCTGCTGTGGTGGAATTGTTCTTACCTTTTCGAAATTGAATACCAATGGGATGAATGGGCGGTAGGTAAAGAACGTCGAAACCCATATCGCTTACACGTCTAAGAGATGCTTGAGCTGTCTTGAAAGTTCCAGAAGTTATTGAACCATCTTTATTCTTGACCGCCCCTTCACTGCGCGGAAAGAATTCATACCAAGCTCCGATAAGTGCGCGTGGAGTTTCGGCCAGAATAGGAAATTTTTCAGACTGATCCTTAACGCCCTTTTCATCCTCAACTTCGATTGCAAAGTGCCACAAACCTAGAGAGGTTGGCGTTATCCAAGCTTCATAGTTTTGCGAATTTGGCCACACTTCTCGCATGGAAGTGCGTTGAACTAATTTTCCGGCGGGATCGAAGAGGAGTGCGTTGGCAGAAAAAGTATCGTGACCTTCTCGAAAAATGGTTGCAGAAACAGGTAAAGATTCGCCAGGGATTGCCTTGGCTGGAACAAACTCACCACCGAAGTAGGTTGCAGGTGCAATATCTACTATTGGAAAGCGAGTGATCATCCAGATCCTTCCGTGTTGCCTGGGTCAGCAGCTTTCACATCGTTAATCTGATAACGATCGATTGCTTCTTGAACTACCTTTGACTTTAGTTCACCTTCGTCAGCGAGCTGTGAAAGTGCTGCAATGGTAATCGAGGCAGCATCAACTTTGAAGTGGCGGCGAAGAGCACCGCGCGTATCAGACAAACCAAATCCATCAGTTCCAAGAGAGATAAATGGATTCTTCACCCATGGCGCGATTTGATCCTGTACGGCCTTCATGAAATCGCTGACTGCGACAACTGGACCTTCATAGCCAGCTAATTTCTTAGTTACGAAAGCGCTCTTTTTCTCATTAGGGTTAACCAAGTTATGGCTATCAACGGCAAGACCATCGCGGCGCATTTCATTCCATGATGTAACTGACCAGACGTTTGCTGCTACACCCCAATGCTCGTCTAGCAATTTCTGCGCTTCAAGGGCCCAATTGACGCCAACGCCAGATGCGAGAAGTTGAACCTTGCGCTTGTGCTTTGTAGGTGCCGGCGCATAAAGATACATGCCCTTAAGAAGTCCATCGACATCAAGGCCAGCAGGCTCTGCTGGTTGAGGGTATGGCTCGTTATAAACGGTGAGGTAGTAGAAAACATTTTCGCTATTTTCTCCGTACATGCGGCGCAAACCATCGCGAACAATGTGTCCAAGTTCGAAACCAAAAGCCGGGTCATACGCAACAACTGCAGGGTTTGTAGAAGCAAGGAGAAGTGAATGTCCATCTTCATGCTGCAAACCTTCGCCATTTAGCGTTGTTCGGCCTGCTGTTGCACCTACAACAAAACCTCTCACTAACTGGTCTGTTGCAGCCCAAAATGCGTCGCCGGTACGTTGGAAGCCAAACATCGAGTAAAAGATATAAATTGGAATCATTGGCTCGTTATGGGTTGAGTAGGCAGAACCAACTGCGGTGAATGACGCCACTGATCCTGCTTCGTTAATTCCTTCGTGAAGGATTACTCCCGAGGTCGACTCCTTATAGGAGAGCATCAATTCACGATCAACGGCCGTATAGGTCTGACCGTGAGGAGAATAAATCTTGAGACTTGGGAAAAGTGAATCCATTCCGAAAGTACGCGCCTCGTCAGGAATAATTGGCACAAAGCGCTTTCCGATTTCTGGATCCTTGATTAAGTCTTTCAGAAGTCGAACAAAGGCCATTGTCGTTGCAATTCCTTGATTACCCGAACCACGCGAAACAGATTCATATGCAGTCGCTGGAGGCTGGGGTAGAGGTTGTGAAACTTTGCGGCGTGATGGAATTGATCCGCCAAGTGCCTGGCGACGCTCCATCAAATACTTGTACTCAGGTGAATCTTCAGCCGGGCGATAATAAGGAGGTAGATATTTATCAACCGCTTCATCTGCTATTGGAAGACCCAAACGATTCTTAAACTCAATTAAATCTTCTTGTGTCATTTTCTTCATTTGGTGAGTTGAGTTTCTACCCTCAAATGTCGAACCAAGGGTCCAGCCCTTAATGGTTTTGGCGAGAATTACTGTTGGGCGACCTTTGTGCTCAGTTGCTGCCTTGTATGCGGCGTACATCTTGCGATAATCGTGGCCTCCACGGCGCAGAGCCCAAATCTTTTCATCGCTCCAGTCTTTAACCAGAGCGGCAGTGCGTGGATCGCGGCCAAAGAAATGCTCACGAACATATGCGCCATCTTCGGTCTTGAATGTTTGGAAATCTCCGTCTGGAGTCTTGTTCATCAAATCGACAAGTGCGCCTTCGCGGTCGTTTGCAAGGAGCTCATCCCATTCACGACCCCAAACGACTTTGATTACATTCCAGCCAGCGCCACCAAAGATTGATTCAAGCTCTTGCATGATCTTGCCATTTCCACGGACGGGTCCATCAAGACGTTGCAAGTTACAGTTGATAACAAAAGTTAGATTATCCAAGCCTTCACGAGCTGCGAGAGAAAGAGCGCCAAGACTTTCTGGTTCATCAGTTTCGCCATCTCCAAGAAATGCCCAAACGCGTTGTTCACTCGTATCTTTAATTCCGCGACCTTGTAAATAGCGATTAAATCTTGCTTGGTAAATCGCGTTGATTGGACCAAGTCCCATCGACACAGTTGGAAACTGCCAAAACTCTGGCATAAGTCGTGGGTGAGGATACGAAGAGAGTCCGCCGGCGTCATGAGAAAGTTCTTGTCTAAAACCATCCATCTGATCTTCAGAGAACCGGCCTTCTACAAATGCGCGTGCATACATTCCTGGGCTTGCATGCCCCTGAAAATAAATTTGGTCTCCGCCACCTGGATGATTCTGGCCGCGGAAAAAGTGATTGAATCCAACTTCATAAAGCGTTGCAGATGAAGCAAAGGAAGAAATATGTCCACCGACTCCAACGCCTGGACGTTGTGCACGGTGCACCATGACGGCTGCGTTCCAACGAATGATTCGACGAATTCGCCGTTCCATATCTTCATCACCTGGGAAAGAGGGTTCTTCACTTGGTGCAATCGTGTTGATGTAATTAGTTGAGCGAACACTTGAAATGCCAACATTCTTTTCACGCGCCTGTTGCAACATCGACAACATCAGGTATCTCGCGCGAACAGGTCCCGCGTTCTTGAGGACTGCGTCCAGTGAGTCCTTCCACTCAGCCGTCTCCGCAGGATCGGTATCAACGAGCTGTCCAAGGAGGTGGTCTGGAGCTTGACTGTTTTCACTGGTGTTGGTCATGGGGCTATCTTTCCCCCTCGGGGGGTCTCTCGTCACATCCAGATGCGCCATCTGCTCACGTTTTGGGATGCAATTGTGACCAATTGGGGCTTGCGGGATGGCTCAAGGTTCGGTGGACTACTCCTGTGATAAACGCTGCCTGGGGCCGAGCTTGAACCCACAAGTAACTTCGGCTGTAGATCGTATGGGCATTAAACATGGGGAACTTATTCTAGAAGTTGGATTCGACTCTACAGATTGCGATGCAGAACTGCGTGAGGCAATTGCCGATAAGTCAGGCAACGCACTCCTAGATGACGATTCCCAAGAAGTCGTTGACGGCGTACTCCTCTGGTGGAGAGAGGATGACGGAGATCTTGTAGATGAACTGGTCGACGCCCTTACATTCCTTACAGAGGCTGGTCACATTTGGCTGATGAACCCAAAAGTAGGACTACCAGGTCACACGACACCGAGCGAAATTCAAGATGCTGTTCCAACAGCAGGACTCACTCAGACCACATCTTTCGTGGCAACGCCTCAGTGGACAGCCACTAGATTAGTGCCACGCAAATCCAGGAAATAGGAACGGATATACAAAATGGCAATTCAAATAGGCGAAGTAGCTCCAGATTTCACACTAAAGAATCAGCACGGAGAGCCTGTCACGCTTTTTTCTTTTAAGGGATCGAAAAACGTTGTAGTTCTTTTCTATCCATTCGCATTTACCGGAACTTGCACCGGAGAACTTTGCGGACTTCGCGATGATATCGGCGCATTCCAGAATGATGACGTAGAGCTTCTCGCCATTTCTTGCGACTCACAATTCACTCAACGTGTATTTGCTGATCAAGAGAGCTACAAGTTCCCACTTCTTTCAGATTTCCACCCACATGGCGATACGGCAAAAGCATACGGAGTTTTTGATGAGACTCGTGGTTGCGCTGTACGCGGAACATTCATTATTGATAAAGAAGGCATCGTTCGCTGGACAATCGTTAATGGCCTTGGCGATGCTCGCAATATCGCTGAATACAAAGCTGCGCTCGCGACTCTCGCTTAATTACTCCTTCTTAAAAGTTTTCACAACGGTAGGAGAAGAGCTAGCAATAAGAAGTGCCATAGCTGCAAGCACTGAATTTGCTCCGAATGGAGCAGCCAAGGCGCCTGCGGCTAGCGGCAAAGTAAATTGTCCGAATCTATTTCCGGCAAGCCGCACCGAAATAGCAAGTGATCGCTCATCTTTCTTCGAAATTCTAGAAACCCAAGCCATCGTCATTGGCTGACCAACGCCCAAGGCAAGACCTGCGACTCCAATAACAATTGCAAGAAGCAAAACCGAATTTGCAAAGATTGCGACGAGAAGCGATAGTGAAGAAAGAATCATGCTTCCCAAAAGCAGCGCTCGGAATCCCAATTTCCTAGTCGCTTCACCTAAATAGACTCGCGAAGCCATACTCGTGAGGGCTCGGATAGCCAAGATGGTTGCAATAGAACTTGCCGAAAATCCTCTCTCTTTTCCAAGAACCGGCAGGAAGACAACCAAAATATCTACGACCGATGAAATCGCAAGACTTGCAAGCATCGCAGAACGCATTGATGGATTTCCAAGCATTCTTATTACGCCTGAAGTTTGTTGTGGAATAAATGTTTGATGGCTAGAACTCTTTATCCAACCAAGAATTGGAATCAAGCCCACGAGTGACAGTACTGCCGCTGCAAAGAATGCATGCCCAATGAAACGGGGGATTAACCCAGAGGAATGTGAAGTGGCGGAACCGATGAGTGGTCCGATGAGTTGACCTAGCGCTGCGCTGAAGGTGTAGTAGCCAAAGAATTTCTCATAGTGAAAATCCTCGCTACGATTTGCAAACATTGCTTGCGCGCCAACCATGCATAGGAACTGAGCGCTTCCCATCAGGGCAACCCAGAAAATCATCACTGAAACTGAATTTGCAGCAGAGAGACCGAGCGCTGCGACAGAAATCAAGAGGGTTCCAAGAAGAATCAATCTGGCTTCACCATATTTATTAATGACACTTCCAATTGGAATTGCAAGAAGAAGGGGCACAAGTGCATACAACCCACCGAATGTTCCAATAATGAAGGATGAGGCATGAAGTTCAATCAACTTATAAGAAATCATCGGGCGCGCGAGATAGGTGCTTGCCTGAATAAAAACTGAATTGAAAAGAGCTAGATAGATCCACGATTTATTTCCAGATTGCCTAGCCACCGCCACACCATTCTCCAATTTGCTGCCTATTTCAAGCGAGCGAAGAGTCAATTTCCACTCCCGCCAGAGTCCTAGTAGAGTACGCAGGCTTGCTCGACCTCCACGTTGAGCAGGTATTGGGTGGTTAGCTCAGTGGTAGAGCGCCTCGTTTACACCGAGGATGTCGGGGGTTCGAAACCCTCACCGCCCACCAGCGCAAATCTATTTTTCAACCGTTTACTTCCCGTTCAACCCAATTGCCCCTGTTTGAAACCTTGCCCTCCTAGATTCCATCATTATCCTGAAAAACAGGATGTGGGTTTGATTACAATCGAAAGAGGGCTTCACGTGAATTTTAAAATATCAAGCAAAAAAGTGGCTGCTGTTATTGCTCTCACGATGAGTACAGCTGTTGCTTTTACAACAACTGCACACGCTGCACCTGAAACACTTAATGTGTACGCCGCGCTAGATTATTCAACTGACGTAACAAAAGGATTCACAGCAAAGACCGGAATTCCAGTGAATTTGGTTGCCTTGTCAACTGGCCCCCTTCTTGCAAAAATTCAAGCAGAAAAGAACAACCCACAGTGGGGCATTTATTGGGCTGATGGCGCAGAGCCTTGCGCAGCTTTCGATCTTGATAAGCAACTTCTCCCATACCAAGCAAAAGGTGTTCGTTTCAATGCAGTTGGTTTGAAGCTTCAGCCAAAGAGCCATGCATATGCGGTTCCTGGTTACACCGAAATGGTTGGAGTTGTTTACAACTCAGCAAAAATTTCTGCTCCAAAAAGCTGGGATGATCTATTAACAGCAGGTTATAAGGGCAAAGTTGGAATGAACAACCCATCAATCTCGGGTCCAACTTTCCCATTCATCGCCGGTTTGATGGATCAAATGGGTGGAGAGCAAGCTGGTAAGGATTACCTCACAAAACTCAAGGCAAACGGTCTGGTTGTGAACGCGAAGAACGGTCCAACACTGCATGCGCTAGAAGTTGGAAATATTCAAGTTGCACTCGTTCAAAGTTCTGCAGCAATCAATGAAGTAAACACTTTCAAAGCTAAGCCAGTCGCTGGATTCTCACCAAAGGTCGTCTTCTTGTCGAAGACAACACTTCTTCCTTCATGCTTGGCAATTGATGCGCACGCTAGTGCCGCACAACAATCGGCTTCAAAGCAGTTTGTTGACTATGTATTGTCAAGTGAAGGTCAAGACCTTATGGCAAAGGGAGCCCCAGCAGGGGATTCTCTATTCTGGCCAACAGTTCAAGGGCGCTCCCCAATTCTTGCAGTGAGAACAGCTTCGACACCAACACTTTCGAGTGGAAAAGTTGCGATTGTTAACCCATACACATGGGGTCCATTGCAAGGTGAAGTTGACGATTGGTTTACAAAGAACATCGCTTAATTAGGCAAGTCCACTCAAGAATGACGACGTTCGAGCACTCAATTCCCATTGGTGCTCGAGCGTCTTCGTTTATTCGGGGCAAGATTTCTGCCGTAACATTTTTTTGGTTTTTAATTATTGCGCTACTAGTAGCTCCAATTATCCTCTTTCTGAGTGTGGCTTTTAGTCCTCGTTTACTCGATCAAGGAAATGCCTGGTTCACTTTCAGGTCATTTAGGCCGGTCTTCAAAGATATTTTTTATATCTCTCTACTCCACTCAGTGGCCCTAGGAGTTGCTGCAGCATTTTTTGCGTCATCTATTGCATTAACGGTTGCCTGGTACGTACTTAGAACAAACACACCGGCTCGAAAAATTTGGAATGGGTGCATTTTTGCACTTTTGCTAGCACCTTCTTACCTTATTGCCCTTGGATGGGAAAGAATTTTTGAGCGAGGTGGCGTTCTGAATATCTTTGGAATTGATTTACCAATTGTTCGAAATCTGCTCTACGGCCCGGTCGGCATGGGAATGATTCTGACCTTTAAAGGAATTCCATTTGCTTATCTTGTAATTTCCAATGCCATGCGTGGACTCGGCGAAGAATTCGAACAAGCAGTGCGAGTTCATGGCGGAAGTCGTTGGGATGCATTTAAAACAATGTCCACGTTATTACTTCCTGCAATTTGGTCAGGTGTTGCAATTGTGTTTGCCGAAACAATCAGTGATTTTGGTGTTGCCTCGCAGCTTTCATCTCCTGGTCGATTCTCGGTTGCCACATTCACGCTTTACCGGGCCATCGAGTCAATTCCCGTTTTATTTCCCGTGTGTGCAGCAGTTTCCGTCGTTCTGTTAGCGCTAGTTGTTCTTGCGCTCCTCGCCCAATCACGTGCACTGCGAGGAAGATCTTTCCGAGTATTGAGCGGCCGCACACGACCTATCTCTCGACAGCAGTTGTCGCTCCGCTCTAAAATTCTCTCAAGTGGTGGAATCATTTTTCTTTTAGGAATCACTCTCGGAGTTCCTGTTTTTGGAGCGATAAGTGCATCCATGATTCGTGGTTTAGGAAGTCTGCTGTCTAATTATTCAATCACTTTTGATAACTACATCCGAGTACTGAAGAGTCCGCTGCTCCGCGATCCACTTATCTTTTCGGCCAAGTGTGCAGCAATAACAGCGTGTGTAGCCGTTGTGCTTGCTGCTATTTCCTCTCGCATGTTGGTTTCTACCAAGAACTCCACAAGCAAGAAATTACTTGATTTCTTCTTGCTAGCGGCGGTCGGACTTCCGGGGATCGTTTTTGCTGCAGGTTATATTTTCGCTTATAACCTGCCGATAGCTCAAAAACTAGGTTTTCATTTGTACGGGACGGTTTCACTCCTTGTGCTTGCATACATAGCGACGGCACTTCCATCGACTACGCGTTCGCTCGTTGGAAATATGAATCAATTTCAGGAATCACTTTCAGAAGCCTGTCGTGTCCACGGATCGACTGCCTTCAGGACTTGGATTTCTGTGGTTCTTCCGCTCATTGCTCGACCAATTCTTGCTGCATGGTGCCTCACTTATTGTGGAACATTATTAGAGTTGCCAGTTTCTCAATTGTTGTTTCCTCCAAATCATGCCCCTTTGGCGGTAGGAATCGATCGTATTCTTGGTAATTATGACTTTGGTGGCGGTACCGCTATCGAAGTGCTTGCGATTATTTCGGCACTTATTGTCGTTGGAATTGCATTTGGTCTTTTTGAGGCGCTCGCACCAAAGGGCTGGAAGCAACTAGGAAAGGCTCACTCATGACAACTGGCCACTCAATCAAAGTTAAGAATGCCACAAAGAATTACGGGGCCTTGACTGCGCTTAATGACTTCAGTATAGATATCAAACCGGAAAAATTTACAGTACTACTCGGCCCATCCGGCTCTGGTAAATCAACCCTGATTAGAAGTATTGCGGGAATTGAAAAGATTGATTCAGGTTCAATTTTCCTTGGAGAAAATGAAGTAAACCGTGGTCCAATAAATGTGGCACCTGAAAAACGAAACCTGGCTATGGTCTTTCAGGACTACGCACTTTGGCCTCACTTAACTGCGGCAGAGAATGTTGCCTATGCGCTTAAGCGACGAAAGCTTGATGATCACAAGGTCGGGAAGCGCGTTAGGGACATATTAGAGCGAGTCGGTTTAGGTGAAAAAGGTGCAAATTATCCGCACCAGCTTTCAGGTGGTGAACAGCAGAGAGTTGCCCTTGCTAGAGCCATCGTTGCACGTCCGGCGCTGCTTCTTTTTGATGAGCCTCTATCGAATTTGGATGCAGACCTTCGGGAGCGTTTGAGGATTGAAATTGCAACACTAACTCGCGAGAGCGGAGCAACGGCCCTGTATATCACTCACGACCAATCTGAAGCCTTTGCTCTTGCAGATCGGATTGGCGTTCTTCGGGCAGGTGGATTAGAACAATATGACACTCCAGAAAATATTTACCATCAGCCTTCAACGCCCTTCGTGGCAAGATTTACAGGTCTAGGCGGAAGCTTCACCGGCAGCGTCGTCGAAGTAGTTAAAGGTGTAGCCACCGTGGATCTTGGGGGATCATTCTTGCGTGCGCGGACGAATGAAAAGTTCAAGAAGAAAGATGTTGTAGAGGTTCTTCTTCGCCCAACTGCAAGCAAATTTGCCGCTTCAAATACAAAGGTGGGAAGCACTCCGAATTTATTGGCCGGCAAAGTCCTTGATACTGCTTATCGCGGGCGAGGATACGAGCACTTAGTGGAAACAAAATTTGGACCTATCGCTTCCATTTTTGATTTGAAACAGAGAGCCCGAGGGACAAATTGCACAATTGAAGTAGACATTCAAGCCAGCATGGCATTTCCGGCAACAAAGAAAGTAGAATAATTTTATGAGCGGATTAGCACTATTCATTTCGGTATTTCTCGCATGTGCAGTAGAGGCCGTAGAAGCTACAACAATCGTGTTGGCCGCCGGCACGGCCCGCGACTGGAAATCAGCGCTTCTTGGTACAGGAGCTGGTTTAGGAGTTCTAGGTGTGATAATCGTGGCAATAGGGCCTTCGATTTCAAAGTTGCCTATGAACGGTCTTCGTTTATTTGTTGGCACTCTTCTGTTGGTCTTTGGATTGCAATGGGTGCGTAAGGCAATATTGAGAAGTTCGGGATACAAGGCGCTTCACGACGAAGACAAGATCTTTCAAGAAGAGCTTGCTGCGGCTCGTAAAGCGAAAGAAGGAAAAAGATTTGGAGTTGCAGATTGGTATGCCTACACCCTTTCTTTCAAGGGAGTGTTACTCGAAGGACTTGAAGTTGCATTTATCGTTCTAACTTTTGGAACTATCCAACATCAGATTACGCTTGCATCCATTGCCGCTCTTGCAGCAGTTGTAATCGTTGCCATATCTGGTTTTGCGCTGCGTAAACCACTTGCGCGCGTACCCGAAAATACGATGAAATTTGTTGTTGGAATTATGCTCTCCTCTTTCGGCATTTTTTGGGGAGCAGAGGGAGCAGGTGCGATCTGGCCGAAAGCCGATGCTTCACTTCTCGCAATCGTTCCTTTTGTGACGGTAGTCTCGATTGCTCTGGTTCAAGCACTTAAATCAAAGAAGGCGAAAGAGCCAGTACAAGTTAGGGCTACTTCTAAAACAGATTTCGATGAGTTAGATGCTGAAAGCGTCCTCGAAAATTCTGGTTTCATAAAAATTGTCAAAGACTTTGGCTTCTTTTGGTATGACTTCCTAATCGGTGATGATCTCATCGGGTTTGCCATCGTTATTGGGGCGATGGAAGCTACCAATCTTTTAGTACATGGAGGCAGCAACGCTTGGTGGCTTCTTCCGCTAGCGGTAGCGGCTCTTCTACCCATAAATCTCTTCCGTGTAACAAGAAACTAGTCTTGACTGGAGAGCCCTGCTGACTTCAGATAAGGTTAAGGCACTTTACACGTCAACAAATACATAGTTTCGATCGGAGCCAAAAAATGAAGGCGACCCCTGCCCATCAAGGACTCCTGATGCAATTGCAGAAGCTAGATACAGAAATTAACCAACTAAATTTCAAGTTAAAGTCGATGCCTGAACACGAGCAAATCGCCGCAATCCACTCTCGCTTGGAGCATTCTGCGGTTGAGCTCCAGGTTGTCGAAACAGAACTAGAGGACGTCACCATTGATTTGCGCCGCAGTGAAGTTGATGTTGAAGCCGTTACTTCACGTATGGAGAAAGATGAGAAGCGCCTCAATGCTGGTCTTGGAACACCCAAAGAATTAGAGCAGACTCAGCACGAGTTAGCCACGCTTGCAAAGCGAAAAGCGGAGCTCGAAGATAACGAACTTGAAATAATGATGCGCCATGAAAGTGTTAAGAAGCGTGCCGATGAGTTAAAGAGTGATGAAGAGGGACTAAAAAAATTAGAACTTGAGCTTAATGTGCGTATTGAGAATGCCAGGACTGAATTAGATGCGCTAATAGCAACGGCAGCGAGTGATCGCATGAAGCTTGCTCCACAAATAGATTCGGCTCTACTAGAAGTTTACGAAAAGGTTCGTGCAAGCCAAGGGGGAGTGGGAGCAGCGCTACTTATTGGCAACAAGTGCGATGGTTGCCACCTTCAGATTAATGCGGTGGAACTTGAGCGGATTAAGACTCTCCCAGATGATGAGGTTTTGCGTTGCGAAGAGTGTCGTCGAATCTTGGTGCGCATCTAAATGGCTCGCGTACTCAACATCACTGCCGATGGTGGATCGCGTGGAAATCCGGGTCCTGCGGCTTACGGCGCAGTTGTTTCGGAAAATGGGCAGATTCTCAAGGAACTTTTCGCACCGCTTGGAATCGCTTCAAATAACGTTGCTGAATACAGTGGGCTTATTGCTGGCCTTAAAGCAGCTCACGAGATTGACCCTGAAGCAACAATTCATGTGAAGATGGATTCCAAGTTAGTGATTGAACAGATGTCTGGGCGTTGGCAGATAAAGCATCCCGATATGCGCGATCTTGCAAAGCAAGCACGAGATATACATCCCATGAGCCTTATTACATTTACGTGGATTCCTCGCGATGAGAATTCACATGCCGATCGCCTTGCAAACAAGGCTCTCGACGGTGAAATTGCAGAAACGCCTTACATTCAACGAAATTTCCTACACGGACGTTTGCTTTCTGAAGAAGTGCCAACAACAATTTATTTAATTCGCCATGGCGAAACTCCGCTGACACCCGAGCGTCGTTTTTCTGGTTCCGGTGGCTCAAATCCTTCTTTGACTGAGAGGGGCCGTGAGCAAGCACGCGAAGTTGCTGCTGAATTAAAGAAACGCAGCCCGCAGCATTTACTGGTGTCACCACTGCAGAGAACGATCGAAACTGCAGAAGAGATTTCAAAAGTAACAGGCCTGGAAGCGATTATTGATGACGACTGGATTGAGGCTTCCTTTGGGAAGTGGGATGGACTTACACCTTTTGAGGTTGATGAACAATTTCCCGAAGAGTACAAAGCGTGGGTTGCTGATCCTTGGTATGAGCAAGGCGGGGGAGAGTCTTATGCCGCCACCACAGAACGTGCTGGAAGTGCAATTCGCAGACTCGCGGCCCAGTATCCTGGAGAAACCGTAGCTGTAGTAACTCATAACGTTGTAGTCAAGGGTTCGGCAACCGTTGCTCTATCAGCGCCAATTGACTCAATTTTTCACGTTGATGTTGCACCTTGCAGCATTACGACAATAAAGATTTGGCCGTCGGATGGATTGATGGCGCTCATGTCATTGAGTGAGCGAGCCTTTTAACGTAAGAAAAGCGGGCGGCGATCGGCATCGTCGTAGTAATGCCAATCGATGTTCATAACGATAGATGGATGCTCGTCATCTTGGAGATTGACAACTTTTTGCTCTAAGGCGTGGGGATGATTTCGAAGGACGTTGTGGTGTGAACTCTCATCTTCAAAGTACCACTCTTCCCAAACTACATTTTGCCCAGAACCAATGACTTTCGGCGCGGCATGGACTACACCTGACGCTAATCGAGGGAATTGAAATACAGACCACTCGTGATCCACGTAAGGATCGGTTTCACCTTTGTAACTAATCAAGGCTTGAACAAAAGCTTCTTGGAAGTTCATGCCTGCCCGCTCAAATACAGCTGCGGCGCCAATCTCGTCCCATTTTGCAAGCAGCGCACTCTTCCAAGCCGGTAGTTCAGCGTTCATTCACTGCTCCTCTCGAAATATTGCCATTCGCAACAATCTTATTCCTCATTATACTTAGCCAAGAAGAGTCGCCTGGATCACCGCGTTGTAGCAATACACCGAGGAAAGTCCGGACTCCGCAGAGCAAAGTGGTGGCTAACAGCCACTCGGAGCAATCCGCAGGACAGTGCCACAGAAAATTACCGCCTCTCGCAAGAGAGGTAAGGGTGAAACGGCGGTGTAAGAGACCACCGCATCTGCAGTGATGTAGATGGCAAGGTAAACCCCACTTGGAGCAAGACCAGAAAGGCGATGGGCTGCTCGCTCAATTCGCCAGGTAGGTTGCTTGAATCTGCGAGCAATTGCAGATCTAGATGGATGGTGATCATCTCGATGTCGTGAAAACGAATAGAGATACAGGATCCGGCTTATAGGGCGACTCTTCTTTATTTTTATAGTTTGTGAATTCAATTCACGCTTACTTTGCCCAAAAATGTTTGTACAAGTTGCTGCATAACCTGTCGCAGATTTAGAAGTTTCTATGGGGAAACCATGGGCAAATATGGGCAGTTTTATGGGCAGTTTCCAACTACAAACAACTTCGCAAAGTTGTTCCTATGTCAGCTAATTTCTTAGGCTTGTGGGGCAATTTCTCTTATTAAACTTTGCGAACACCGCGAAAGGCTAGGTAGAAGCCAATAGATAACTCCCAAGCTGCGATTGGTAATCCCAAGACGGCAGCGACAGGAGACATCTGCCCAAATATTCCAAAGTATGTGCATAGCGCAGAAATCAAAAGCATTGGCGCTCCAATCAGGCCGATTATCGGGATTGCACGAGGGACAAGTTTTGATTTAAGCAAAAGAGTCCCAAGCAAGAGTCCGTTAACAGCAGGAATCAATCCTGGACCGAGAAGAAAGGTCCAGTTTCGTAACTCGAGGAAACCAGTATTCATAACTTGCAAACTAGCTACATCGATTGATGGATCAGCAAGATAGCTCTTTCGCAATGAAACAATCGCTAGGAGACTTACAACACCAATCATGATAACTGCAGCTTCAAAGAGTCTGGATGCAATAAATCCAAGAGCCAGTGACTTACTTTGTTGCTGTACAAGTGGATAAATAGCCACCGCACTTCCTACGCACGCAATTGCATTGATTACATCAAGAAGACAACCCCAAAGGACCGAGTTCGCAGATCCTGAGCCGGTGACGAAGTTAGAGCCATGTAGGACTGAGTCTAAAAGGAATACAGCTGGGATTGAGGATGCAAAGGTGATTAGGTAAAAGATTCCAGTGATACGAGCGTTTTTCATTTCCATATACCCCTTAATTTTTGATGGCAAGTACCGTCAAATCAATTGCTGTTTTAATTTCTTCTCCGACGTTTACTCGTCGTTCTTTAAGTTCAATAGAAGCGCCAGAAATCCCAGATTTAATTAGAGCCTCTCGCACCGCTTCTTTAGTTGGAATCACTTCTAGATCCTGTGGGCCACCATAGCCGTCCACGAGGTTTTCCCTTGCATGCCATATTCCAAAGAAGGTCCCGCCAGGCTTGATATTTGAAACAAGTGATTGGATAGCTTTTGCTAGGCCAGTTGAATCAATGTGTAAGTAGGCAATAACACCTAAGTCAACATTGCGAAGGGCGTACCGAATATCTTCGGTGACATCAGCGTGCGTGGCTTTGCAATGGTCCAGCAAATCCATCTCTATAGAACGGTCGGCATATTTACCAAGTGCAACCCTAGAGAACTCAACATTTTCAACTTCCCAACCACGGCTTGCAAACCAAAGTGCATTACGGCCCTCACCTCCAGCAAGATCGATCATCGATCCTGTAGGCAAATGTTCAAGGTATTGAGTAACAAACTCATTAGGAGTTAAGGACCAAATATTGTCGGCTGATTTATAACGCGTATCCCAATCCTTGCTATCCATTTTTTCTGGCCATTACTTTTCCATAAAAGCGCATCAAATTTGGAACAACGAGATATACGGCCAAAGGGACGACAACAATTGAAAGTACGAAAGCTCGGAGTACCGGACTCCATTCAGATGCGAATGGCTTGATTGCATAAAACCCCATTGTTACAAGAGGAAATATTGCTGTCCACGTGATGATTGCTCTTACGTGAACTGAGGGTGGAGCTATACGAGGTGTTATTTCTGTCATTTTATGCCTTTCGATAGTGGGCCTGTTGATGAGTAGAACTATTTGACTATTGGAGGAACGTGAGAGAAGAGTCGCACTCGTATACCAAGAACAGCAAAGTTTGTTGCTGAAATTGGGACAGACTGGTTTGATTAGAAGATGAGTGCCACGCCAAGAATTGAGTCTGAGCTTTCGCAAGTAGGTCCTCGACTTCGCCAAGCCAGAGAGAAGAAAAGTATTACTTTGGCCGAACTTTCAGCCTCAACTGGGATCTCAAAAAGCACACTTTCAAGACTTGAATCTGGACAACGTAAACCAAGCCTGGAGCTTCTTCTACCAATCACTGCAGCCCTTGCAGTGGCATTTGATGAAATAGTTTCACCGCCACGAGTTATTGATCCACGAGTTCAGCAGAAAGCTACTCGCACTGATGGTCGCGTCCTTATTCCGTTGTCAAAACATCAAGGGGAGCCACAAGCATTTAAAATTACAATCCCAGGTAAAGATCGAGTACCGATTCGAAATGGGAAAGTGCATGCAGGCTATGAATGGCTCTTCGTATTATCTGGCCAATTACGTTTAATTCTTGGTGAGCATGATGTGATTCTCGGACCAGGAGAAGCTGCCGAATTCGACACATTAAATCCACATTGGTTTGGTTCGGCTGATGGTCAGCCAGTCGAAATCTTAAGTATGTTCGGTAAAAAAGGTGAACGGATGCATTTACGAACCCGGTCTAAAGGCAAGCCTTCCTGAATATAGGTCGGCTATTCTCCAGGGCCGTATGCAACTTAATATGGGATATTTAATGGGCAAATAAGCATTAGCAGCGCGATTTGAATTCTTCCGGCTTATAGGGCGACTCTTCTTTATTTTGTTTACCTTACGCATAAGAGCATGCGAGATATGCGTAAAAATCTTGTCGAAGTGTTTGCAAGAGTTAGAGTGAATTTGCAGGAATTCACGGTCAA
>Ga0194039_1000858_pt1 | contig 17191 bp, 19 predicted proteins | sample JunL228m_MetaG_FD_148679 | JGI IMG/M metagenome (GOLD analysis project Ga0194039, IMG submission 148679) | Anoxic zone freshwater microbial communities from boreal shield lake in IISD Experimental Lakes Area, Ontario, Canada - Jun2016-L227-8m | ecosystem: Environmental > Aquatic > Freshwater >... | reverse complement strand
TTTTTTTTATTATACTGTTCAACTCAGCGTTCAAGGTGTTCAATCTTAGCGTTTTGACTGTTCAATATCGGCGGTCAAGCTGTTCAAGATCAAACGGTCAGACTGTTCATTTGAAACGTTCTATACACAAAGTCCAGAAAATTGTTTCTGCATGTATTTATCCCCGGAAGAATTTCGGAAAATTGTCGGAAAAATTGAGAAAGTAATAGTTAGAAAAAAAACTATTTCGCTGATCATATTTGCTTTTTCCAAATCTGGCATTCTAAAAATTATGCAAATGGGTATAATAAATTCATTGAAATTAGGATTGAGGTATTTATTTAAAGATTAGGTTAAGTCCACCAAATACCTAATTTTCAGCATCGATCTGTTAGTACTTAAAATAAATCTCTCCCTCGAGTATTGTATCTGTCATATTCCGTTCCTCATTGATTATGAATAAACACCCTATCTGCAAATTGTCTCCCTATACAGGTTTTCCAGTTTGTTAATACAATTATTAAGATTCAGTTCAGTTTCAATTAAATGATATCCGGCATCAGTAATTGTTCGGATTTGTTCCCTAGATGATCTAAAGATATTCAATATTGCTAAAGATAATTCCTCCGCATTTGCATCTACAACATATCCAGCATTTTTAACAATATTTGAAATTAAACATCCTTTTGTGACAATAACCGGTGTTCTACAAACCCATGCTTCTAAGACTGTATTTGGAAAAGCATCGTAAATAGAAGGAAGTACGAAAACGTCTGCATCATGATAGACTTCATATTTTTCGATACCATAGAGTGGGCCAGTAAAGATAATATTGTTTTGAATTTTTAGTTTGTAAATTTGGTCCTTTAAAATAGATAAAAATCCATCATCCGGTCCAACAATTATCAATATACAATTGGGGAAGTCTTTGTAAACTTCAAAAAAAGATTCAATTAATAAATCGATACCTTTTATTTTATTAATTCGTCCTATAAATAAAACTATTCTTTGAGTTATATCTATTCTGTATTTTTTTCTAAAAGCTCCATTTTCAACTGTGGTCAAAAATTCCGAATAATCAATGCCATTAGGGATAATTTCAATTTTTTCTTCTGATACCCCCATTTTAATATATTGTTGACTTTCGTATGTTGTAAGTGCGATTACTTTTGTTGCGTTATGTAGAATCGAATATCCCCATAAGATATCAAAAATTTGTTTGAATCTGGTTTTCCCCAAATATCTTGGTAGAGATCCATGAGCTTGAATAATGTATGGAATCTTATTTCGCTTTGCATAATAACAAGTAACTATGCTCAAGTAACTGCGAAAGTCATGAATATGAATAATATCATATTTTGATAATTCCTTTTTAATAGCGGAAAAAAAACCAAATGGTAAAAAAACACGGAATCTATAAGCCATTATGTTATTGAGATTCCTAAAATATCTAATTTCGATATTTTCAATTTTAATATGACGACTATCTATTTTCAATCTGTCATTTCCAATTTCTGCATCAGTAGTATAAACAGTAACTGAATGTCCACGATTGACCAAGGAATGTGATACTAGATATGAAATTGTTTTGACTCCCCCAAATTTACTGGGGATAAATGTTGGAGTTATTTGCAAAATGTTCATAATCCCTTGCAATATCGGCTATTTAATCAATTCAAAAATTTTACTATATGTATTGTTATCGTAGAATTTTTGTATATCAACAGAATAGAGATCAACCTTTTCCAACGACTTCTTCAAAATCTCTCGATATTTCTGCCAAAATAAGTGTACATGTGAATTGGGAAATACATACGTATATGATTGAAGCAATTGTGTAAAATATTGCCATTCAAATTGATTGATAATTACTAACTTTTGAATTGTTTCAGTTTTAGAGAGGTTTCTATTAATAACAATTGAATCCCGATTTGTCTTATTAAGCAATATTAAAGATTTTAACGGATATTGTATACCTACTGTGTCGAAAAGGTTATTTGCAGAAATATTCAATGGAAAACTTACATAATGCATTGAGAGATGATAAGTTAATTTTTTTAAAAATAATTCTATTTTTTGTATAAATCCCAATTTTTTGGCAATTAAAGGTACTGATATAAAATTGTAGTAATATAAATGGATAAAAGAAGGGTAACTATAGATTATTCCGTTTTCGCCTATCATTGAGGGTTCATTGCTTAAGAACACCCCCCCATCTTTCATAAAATTTAAAAGAGTGGCGGTCTTTCCAGTTCCTTTGGTCGCAGGAAAAATGATACCTTGATTGTTGTAGGCAATTGAAGAAGCATGCATCAGGATATATCCTTTTTGAACCAATAAAAATGCTATCAGAGGTTCAATGATATAATCCCTTAAGAAAAGTTCACTGAATATACCTCCATTAAAATTGACTATTGGTTTCGTTTCAATATCCTTAATAGAAAGTTTCCATTTTACAATTTTATATCTATCACTGCAGGCGATGTAATTATCACGCACATAGTACTTATAATTGATAAAGTTACAGTCCTTTATATCCAATTCGAAATCTGACACAATTATTCGGAAATCAGGGTCTATCTCACTTGTGGAGATAAAATATGCATAATCCCTTTTAAAATGATCTATAATTTTTTTATTGTTTCCTTCGATAGAAAATGTAATCAGATTGTGGATGTTGAAACTAACAGAATATGGAAATACAGATTCGCTTCTCTTCAGATTTTTGGAATTTTTTTTGGTGACTGAATTTAAAATATTTTGTCTATAGCACTCCTCGATATTCGTGCTCACCGTTTCTTTATTGAACTCATGATTTACAAGGGACTTTCCATTAGCACAAATCATCTCCCGAAATGCATCATCGTGAATAATTTTCTTAATTGCTGCTGCCAAGTCAATTGGGTTACGCTTCACCACGATACTAGCTTGTTTTGCAATAGAGGATATGTCACATGAATCCATCAAAATCACAGGCGTTCCACATGCCCATGCTTCAAGAATGGTATTAGGAAAACTCTCAAAAATTGAAGGAAGGATATAAACATCTGCGTCACAGTATGCCTCAATTTTTTCAGTATGATAAAGTGGACCTGTAAAAACAATATCGTTTTGAATTTTTAGTTTGTTAATTTGTTTCTTTAATTCAGACAAATATCCACTATCTGGTCCGACGATTACCAATTTAAAATTGGGTATTTCTTTTTTGAGGTTGTAAAAAGCATCGATTAAAAGGTCAATTCCCTTAATTCTATGAATCCTTCCTAGGAATAGCAGGATTTTGTCTTCTTTTGAAATTCCATATTTCAATTTAAATATATCTTCTAGAGGGAGAGATTCAAATTGAGTAAGATCAATTGCATTTGGGATAATAGTAATCTTATTGTCCGGGACCCCCATATATTTGAACTGATTAGCCTCGTTTTCTGTCAATGCAATAAATTTTGCCATTATCATAAGGTTTTTTCTTTTCCAAATATAATCATAGAGTTTCTTCAGGTTTTGATTCTCAAAAAAAGGAAGAATTGACCCATGTGGCTGCATAATAATGGGAATCTCATACCTCATAGAGTACTTTTGAACCATGGCATTTTGGTATGACCGATAATTATGGAGATGGATGATATCATATTCCTTTAAATTACTTTCAAGCCAGGGTTTTATTGAGGGGGAATACAAAAAGGACGCAATATTTGCGATACAATGAAAGGGCACAACCTTTACACCCGAATCCTGGATTGTTTTCGCATACTGTGGATCATAACCAAAATCAGTAGTGATTACGGTGACATCGTGGTTTCGCCTTGCAAATTCTTTTGCTAACTCATATGCGACGGTTACCGATCCTCCAAATTTCGGTGAAAAAAAAGGTATCACATGTAATATTTTCATTCATATCCTCGTTTTACCTGATCATTCACACATTGTTCATCCTTATTTCTCAATTTCGTTGCAAACCCATAGACTATCGGCTTCATCGGGGAATCCATAATTAGTTTCGCCATGCATTCACTATTGAACAGAATCGTCGAAAGACGGTCTATCAGGGTTTTATTCACATGGAAATGCATCAGATATTTTTTCCAGTGATTGTTGAATTGAATTTTATCCAGATCCGTTGTCCCAAGTCCTTCTTTTTCAGCAATCATGATATGCTCAACTTTAGAAACCGGAATCCCTATAAGCGTTGAACCAAACGTATCGGCAACGACAGGGTTATTCGCTGCCATCAGGAGATCTGCTTTGACTGCTTCACCATACATAGGGCCATGGCCATTAAGAGCATAAATCCCATCAATCAGGACGATTTTTGGATCGAGCACCTTTGTCAGGAGGGTCAATTTCCGGCTCAAATACTTGTGATGCAGGCACCGCATCGTATCAGGATAACAGCCCCACAGGTTCTTCATGCTTAAGGTGACCATTGTCATCACATGCACTTTGAGAACGGGGACCGAAATGAAACAGTCAATTTCGTCAACAAGAAGGTCCGGCACCTGGACTTTAACACTCTTTCCCTGGATGGTATCTTCAAAATATCGTGAAGGAAGTGTTGACAGGTTGACGAGTTCGGCACCGGTTTCTTTGCAGATCTCATACATCCCGTGACCTTTGAAAGCCTGGTCTGCAGTGAATGAATGGCTGCCCCCATCAGATTCTCCGACAATAACCCGGTCTGCAGTGTCTTTTAATATTTCGAGAAGACACCTGAGTAAAACAGGATTGGTGGTAATACCCTCCTTATAGTAAGGGAATGTGAAATTTGGTTTGATGAATACGGTACTATCATTTGAAATCTGTTTTTTCCACTCGATAAAATCAAGGCTATTATGAATATCTTTTTTTAAATTCGTAACTTTTGTTATATATACTCGATAATTATGATTCATGGTTACGGGTCTCCTGGGATTTGCTTAAAGTATCAAGATTAGATATAATACGTTCTAATTGTTTAACTACATTCCATTTTTCATTATTTTCAATACAATGCTTATACCCGTTAACTCCCACGAGTTTCAATAATTCACCTTCTCTTAAAATTAATATTGTATTTTTCGCAAAATCGTCCAAATCAGAATAAAAAACACCAAAATTTTCATCTGGCAATAATTCTTTCATTCCCTTTAACGGAGTGGCCAAAACGGGTTTCGCACAAGCAAGATACTGGTAGATTTTTCCAGGGATGATATCTCTGGTTGTTTCGTTAATTTGGAATGGATTAATACACAGATCTGCTAGATTAATAAAATCCGGCATTAATTCAAACGGTTGAAATCCGGTTACTATTACGTTATCCTTTAAGTTCAATTGTTGAATTAATTTTTCAATATCATTAAAGAGCGGTCCTCCGCCAACCAGTACCAACTTTGCTTCGGGAATTCCCTTCAATACCATGGGAAACTGTTGAATATACAGGTCCAATCCGGAAAAATCAAAAAATGTCCCAATAAAAACGATGATTTTATCTTTTGTCCCAATATGCAGAGTATCTTTGAGAGGAGACACATCGGTGGTAGGATGAAATTTTGTGGTATCAACACCAAATAAAAGGAGTTTAACCCGATTTTTATCCGTACCGAGGTTTGTTACATAATCTTCAAGTTTTGGAGTCAATGCCACGATATAATCGACATTTCGATAAACGATTTTTTCCAAAAACAATGTAATTCCACCCATTATTTTGGGTCTTACAAGGCCGTGGAGGATATCGATTGATCGGAAAACGACAGGGACTTTGTATTTTCCTGCAAGCCAAACCGTTTGCAGGCCATTTGTAGGGACCGAATACAAAAGGATTGCATCAATCCTGCAATTTTTTATCGTTCGTTTTATCTCGAAATAATGCGTGATAATGGCAGAAAGCCGGTCAATAACTGGGAATTTAAGGAAGCCCGGTCTGATTAAAAAAATTGATGCGTCTTTGTATACTCTCTGGCTATCCGGGATCTCCCTTGTCCTGATATACCCGAAATCCCACCGGTTGTCACGCTTCCAGGTATCCTGGTAATCGATAACATAGACGGTATGTCCAAGTATAGAGAGTGATTCGGCAAATTCATGCATGTCAAAAATGACTTTCTTCTGCCAGTCAACTTCATGAATAAAGAGCAGGTTCATAGTATCATCGTATCATATTGACCAGCATACCTGCACCTTTCATCGCAGTTGTCAGATCACTAACTGAATGGATACCGGACAACCTGTCCTTTATAAAGGATAATCGGAGGTAAAATTCCTTATAGGCCTGGTGGTTAAATTCCTGGAGGTCTGTCCTTGTCAATGCGGTACTTTCAAAAACCGGGCGATTTGATGAACTAAGACTGGCATAAATAAAATCGTCCCAGTTTGGGTTGCTATATCCCGATTTGCGATAAATTTCAAAAAATTCTGTTCCGGGATACGGAGTTGCGATTGCAAATTGGGCGTAATTCAGTGGCAGTTTTTTTGCAAATTCTATTGTCTCCCTTATTGTGGCGGGGGTCTCCCCTGGGGACCCAATGATAAAATAACCGACACTTTCAATGCCGGAGCGGTGCGTAGTCTCAATTGCCTCCTCTACCTGATGAATTGTAATGTTTTTATTAAGGGAATTGAGTATTTGCTGATTACCCGATTCGATACCATAGGAAACCATATAACAGCCAGATTTCTGCATTGCCTCTAAAAGATCTGGTGTCACGAGGTTGACCCTTGCTTCACATGTCCATGCGATGTCGAGGTCTCTCTCTTTCAGTTCCCGAATAAATTCATAGACGCGATCTTTTTTCAGGGTGAAAATATCATCATAAAATGCAATTTCTTTTACGTTAAATCGTTCATGGAGGTATTCTATCTCATTCACAATTCTTTTAGGACTTTGGTACCGGAGGACACTTCCGAATACCGATTTTGAGCAGAATGTGCAGTGGTATGGGCACCCCCTGCTCGTTAGCATTGCCATATGAGGCCTTTTTCTCCCATGTGGTGGATGGAATTTATATTTTTTCAGAGGAAGGAGATGGTACGCGAGAAATGGCAATGATTCAAGGTCTGTTATCAATTCCCGTGGTGGATTATCCTGAGTGGTGTTGTTGAGCCTATAGAAAATGCCCCTTATATTTGAAAAATGTCTATCGTATTCAACTGAATCGGCAATCTCTAAAATTGTTGTCTCTCCCTCACCCTTAACGATAATATCGATATCATCGCATTTTTTCAATGTGTCCTCGGGAAGTATCGTCGGATGGGCCCCTCCAAGAACTATTGTGGCATCCGCATTTAACTCCCTGATTTTTTTTACAAGGCCAATCACGATGTTGATTGAGGGGGTCATCGCAGTGATTACGACAATATCTGAATGTATTGTGTTTTGTGCAATCGTATTTGCTGACAAGTCTAAAGCATTCGCATCAATTATTTCAGGAGAATAACCCTCTTTCTCCAATATGGCTGCAAGACTGGCAAGTCCAAGCGGTGGTTGTGGATATTTTGAATTCCATGGCGGATTGATGAGTGAAATTTTCGTATTTTTCATTGTTTTGCCATTTTATTGTTTTTTATTTCCTCTTTCAATTGAGGGAGGGTATAATATTCAAAACTCAGCACACTTCTCAATATCTTCCCAGTCCTCAACAAACCACCGGTGGACTTCCTTCAGCCCGTCCTCGAATTTCATCTGTGGTTTATATCCAAGTCCTTTTTCAGCTTTCGTAATGCAGGACAACAGCCGTGTCTTCACATCCCAGTCACGGCGCTCTGTATACCTGATCCCGGCACCATTCCCGGCTAGTTTATTCACGGCGTTCGCCATGTCAATAACCCGCTGCTCTTTTCCGGCACCAAGGTTGAATGCTTCCCCAATTGCTTCTTCCCGCACACCCATAGCGAGCAACCCATTAACAATGTCCCCGACATAGGTCCAGTCACGGGTCTCGGTCCCGTCACCGGTAATTGGTAATGGTAATCCCTTCATCGCCCAGTAGAAGAAATTCGGAATCACATTGCGGTATTTTCCGGGCACTTCGCCGGGGCCATACGAGTTGAAAAAGCGTGCATTGACAATCGGCAACTCGTAGAGGTTATGGAAATAATTGGTATAGAGCTCCCCGAGGAGTTTAGTCACCTGGTAGGGGGTGTGGAGGTGGATGGAAACATCATGCTCCTCAAACGGCATTTTGGACTCAAGCCCGTAGACCCCGCAGCCGGATGATGAATAGACGAACCGCTTCACCCCGGCAAGCTGTGCATATTGCAGCACCTTTAAAATTCCCACGCCATTGATCATCAGATCTTTTTCGGGGTTATCAACGGAATTCTGGTTGGCAAAATGGGCGGCAAGATGGAATATATAGTCGGGTTTTTCTTTAAAGACACGCTTCAGGATGGCATCGTCAAGGATATCCCCCTGGACAAACATCGTGTCCGGTGTCTTGGAAATATTCCATTCGTACGATGATGAGAGATTATCAAGGATGATGACTTTTTTTGCACCCAGTGTGGATAATTTCCTGCAGAGATTGCCACCAATAGCACCGGCCCCCCCGGTAACAAGAATGGTTGAATCGTTATAAAATTCTGAATAATCTTCCATTTTATATCACCTTACTAATCCGGTCCCGGGCAACCCGGCAAGAGAGAATTTTGCGACCCATTTGCGACCCATTTGCGACCCATTATGTAAGGACATAATAGATCGCCCTGCCAACTCCTGCCCGTTCAATCATTTCTTTGGAGACGAGTCCTGTCAACTCCCTTGTTGCCGTGTCTTTTGAAATCCTCTATAGTCGTTTATACTTTTTATGAGCCTGCTCAATAGTTAAAATCTCGTTTACAAAAACCGTTTTTCCTTCAATCTCATAATATGCCGTGAATGAGCGTCCGATATGGAGCCGAAATATCTTCACATCCTGGCGGAGATTCAATAGTTCTTTATCTCCTCCTTTTCCTGGAAAAGGATCATGTTCTAAGGTCCTGAGATGTGTCTTAACTATCTGTTTACTTTTGTCATCGAGCGAATTTACGTACGCGATCGCATCAATATCTATGCTGACGGTAAAATTCACACCTTAATCTCCGAGAGTGGGACATACCGGTCTCTCTTCCGCAGACGAGCCATTTCCTCAATTAACCTGGTTTCGGAATCTGTTCGGACGAGTTCGTTTATCACATCGTCAAAAGTTTGTCCGGGTTTTTTGAGATGGTAAACGGCTTCCCAAGTGCTCGGACAGACCGGGATCCTCTTTGTGGCGCATTCCTGATCAGTCATGGTAAGTGTGTTTGAACATGGATACTATTTACTTTTTCTGCATATATGAGTATACGAACCGCTTCACCCCGACCAGTTGTGCATATTGCAGTACTTTTAAAATCCCCATCCCATTAATCATGAGGTCTTTTTCGGGGTTATCAACGGAATTCTGGTTCGCAAAGTGGGCAGCGAGGTGGTACACATAGTCGGGTTTTTCCCGTGAACACACGCTTCAGGATGGCATCATCAAGGATATCCCCCTGGACAAACATCGTGTCGGGTGTCTTGGGAATATTCCATTCGTAAGAAGAAGAGAGATTGTCAAGGATGATGACTTTTTTTGCACCCAGCGTCGAAAGTTTCCTGCAGAGATTGCCACCGATAGCACCGGCCCCCCCGGTAACGAGGATTGTTGAATCCCGGTAAAATTCTGAATAGTCTGCCATATTATTCACCCTGTAATCCGGTCACGGGCACTCCGGCAAGTGAGAATTTTGCGACCCATTTGCGACCCATTATGTAAGGACATAATAGATCGCCCTGCCAACTCCTGCCCGTTCAATCATTTCTTTGGAGACGAGTCCAGTCAACTCCCTTGTTGCCGTATTCCTGGAAACCCCCAGTAAATCCATACATGCGATTCTTGTGATGTTGCCGTTCATTTTTAAATACTCTATGATTTTCCGCTGGCGGTCACTCAGCACCTCAAGATCTTCATTCACAAACTTATTTTTCGTCGAAAATAGCGTGACCTGCGTGCTGTTGCTCGCAGGTAGTATCTCCGGCATATCAGGCTTCAGTGGATGACTCAGGTGTTCCTCGAGAATCTTGTCCCACCCCTCTCCCATTTCTTCGATATAGTTCACCTTTGCCAGCAGACTGGTGATTACGGGATTGCGGGAGTACTGCGAACTGGCAATGTTTTTCGCGGTTACACCCGTGTGCAGTCCCCCAATGTTGGAAAACTCTATCCTGTCATCAAACATCTTGATGATTATTTTTCCTCCCTGGTCTTCATAATCGCGGTGACACACGGCGTTTGTTACCAGTTCCCTGAGAGAAAATCTTCCATATTCAGGAATATCCGTTCTCTTTATTTCCCCCGGTGTGAGCCGGGACATCAGAGCAGTATGTTCAACCAGATATGCGTAGCAATTATCGATCTGTTCGAACAGATTCCCCCGGAACTCCTTATAGTCCAGCTTCTCCCCGCCTACCGCCGTGCCCATGTATCTGGCCAGTGCAATGTATGAATTGGGGAAGAATTTCAAAGGGTCTCTGCCAAACAAAAGGATACCCGCATTCGTTGGTGTATCAAAAATCATTGTGCGTGCCGCTTTCAAAAATTCCTGTTTCGATGAAGCAAGTTTCTTTTTCGAAAAACGTTCGTATAGGGGGATAAATGTATTCTCAACAAAGTCCCAGTCAATATCATTCAGTGTTGCATTTTCGCATATCCGTATCATCCCAGCTCAACTTCTTGATCTCTTCCTTCGCCATCATCCTTATTTCGTGCGAGGATATCCTCTGGTTGCTCCTGCCAACACGCTTGAAAGCCTTATCCTGAAAAAAAACTGGTTTTTCCGAACTATCCTTCACTGTTACAAAGAGCAGAGTCTTACGTTCGAAGTGTACCGTCCCAATGGAGGGATATACGGGAGGGTCGGAGTTTCTCTTTACATAGCCGGCAAGATCTTCCTGGGTACTCCTGCCTACATCAAGTCCAGTGATATCACCGCGGTCTGATACTCCAACCAGGATTGTTCCCCCGCGTGTGTTGGAGAACGCAGACACGCTCTCCATTATCCTGTCCTTCTGTGACAGTGAGGGCTTGAACTCTGTCTGTTCGGTCTCTCCGTCTGAAATCATCTTGAGAATATCCAAGATCTGTTACCCACTGCCTTTCAGTTCATTCGGTAATACTGCTTCATCCACGCCACAGTCTTTTGGATTATGCTTCAGGTCACGGATCGCCTTTGAAAAGTCCATGTGCTTCACTTTTGTCATGATTGTTTCACTCCATGTCATTTCAATTTTGGATTGTTCTTAAGTATTCTCTGAAGAGAGGGTGGAACAATGCATATTTTCCACGCGCTACCCGCACCAACACCGGGGCAGTCGGTACACTCATATTCTTTAAGTAAATGTTTACGCTTTTAACACCGCTTAATTCTGCAATTTCAGGATTACTCAACATTTCCGTATCCGACTTTAAAAAGGCACAGAGGATCTTTCTCTCGTTCATGCTTGCCCGCGAATAGATACTTTCGAATAATCTCTTCCCCATGTAGGTAAGGATGCGGGAGTAGTTTTGTTCCAGGTCCTTTCTCGTTATAATATCACTGGTCCTGGTGGAAAAGAGATTATAAGCAAATACCTGCACAAAATAGGGATGTCCCAACGTTAGTTCGTAAATTTTTTCAATACACTCACCTTCAAAGACAATGCTCGTATCTTTGAGGGGTTTTTCAATCGCTTCCTTCGTCTCCTCAATAGTGAATGGTCCCAGTTCGATCCCCCAGAAAAATCGTACTGCCGGCTCGGAAGCCGAACGCATATCGGCAAAGAGCGTCTCTTTACCGGAGAGGATAAGCATGCATCGGATATTATCGATTGACTGGATCATCTGGAAAATATTTCCCAGTTCGAAAATTGCACCTTTAATAGCAAGCAGTTGTTCTGCATTATCGAGCATGATAAGATAGGGTGTATCAATAGCATGGGATATCGAGATGAGGTCATCCTTGAATTTGAGCAGGTTGGGGGTCATTCTCTTCTTTTCATAATATGATATCCCGATAGGTCCATAGTTCACACTCAATGAAAGCCCCTCAAGAAACTCCAGGACTTTAGCTGCAGGACTCTTCATCCGTGCTGCATCCTTTGCAAGACTCTGGGTTATGGTTTCAAAAAGGGCAATGAACGAATCTGTAGATTCTCCGAGTTCAATGATGGTTGCTGCGCAATTTTTTTCTTCCGCACGGTGTTTGAATGTCCGGAGAAGTGAAGTCTTCCCGATACCCCATCCACCAAGGATCGCCAAATTTTTAGAGTTTCCCTCTACAGTATCTGCGAGAAAACGATCAAACTCACCAATCTGGTGTATCCGGCCTGCAAATTTATTCGGAGGGACCGGGTGTTCGGCGCTGTATGGATTTTTGGTCGGGATCATACCATCACGAGTGAAAATTAATAAAATTAATAAAATTAATGGGGTGTCTTAATTTATATAATTTTCATCATTTCCCGATGCGGTAATAATCTTTCATCCACTTCACCGTCTGCCTGATCCCCTCTTCCGGGGTAACAATTGGGTTATGCTTCAGGTCACGGACCGCCTTTGAAAAGTCCATGTGCTTCACCTTTGTGGTAAATGGCTCTGCTTCTTCATAATGTACAAGTAAATCGTCCCTGCCCGTTTCCTTGAGGATAAGGTCTGAATATTCCTTGATGTCCATTTCCCATTCAGGTTTTCCCCCGACATTGTAGACCTCGCCTGGGATGAAATTATCAACAATGTTCGCCCATGTCCGGCACGAATCCTCGACAAAATCGATGATCCGTTTGTGTCCTCTGAACACGGTATAGGGCTTGTTATGGAGGGCATGATAGATGAATTTTGGTATAAACCCCCGGTACGGGGTATAATGCTCGTGGGGGCCATAGCAGTTGACCGGCCTGACCCTGACGGATTCCGTTCCAAACATCGTCGCCGAATTCAGGCACATCAGTTCCCCGGCCCATTTTGTAATGGCATAATCATTCATCTGGTAGGTGTCCCGGATTGGATTAGTGACCATCACGTCCTCGGTCATTTTCCCTTCGAAGTCCCCGTATACCTCGGCGCTGGAAAAGAAGACCATGCGGAATTTATGTTTTTCCTGGAGCCTGATCATGTGTTTTGTGCCGACACAGTTGGTCTGCCAGAGGTTCTCGTAGTAGTCCTCCCCGTTCCACCGGCCATATTCTGCCGCAAGGTGATAGACGTAATCAAACCTGTTCTTCTCAAAAACCCTTTCAATCTGACGGTAATTTTTCACATCAATACGGACATAGTTGTCCCGTTCAGTATTATAAAGGTCCGCGGCCTGGACCTCATGTCCGCGGGACCGTAATTCATTGACCAGGTTGGTGCCGATAAAACCTGCACCCCCTGTTACCAGTATTTTTTTAGCCTGCATGAAAAATCACCATAAATCTTTTTGATCAGAACACCGGCTGCGATAGCACCCTCTTACAACATTACTCATAGGACTCCTTTCTGCTCGTACAGCGTGATCAGTTCACGTTTCCCAAGGGAGCAGTCTACCAGGTCATTCAACTCCTGGCGGGAGAGACTGAGCTGTTCTGCCATGATCCCAAGCAACCGGTCGCTTATCTCTTTCTTACCATGGCTAATCCATGTACGAATCGATGTATCCCTGCCGTCGAAGATAAACGTCAGCTTGATGTGGCTGGACATTTTCGAAGAAAATCCCTTCCTCTTGAGTGCTTTGAGGATGTTGTGGTTCATTCGTGAACCCAATCAGATCGCCTCAGGAAAGAGGGAGAGTAATGAATTTCGGAAATGGAGTGCCCCGGGAGTTAGTTCATTCTCCGCTCGATCGATGTAATCATTCCAGTTCTCTTCAAATTGTACATTGATTTCTTTCAGCCCGCGATAAAGATCAGGCGCGACAACGAGCAGGTGGTATTCATTATTGTAGATGATATATTCGCCATCTTCAACCTCGAAAGAGAGATCAACCGGGTTATAGAGTTCCCGGATTGTTCCATTAATCTTCACATACTGGAGGGGAATATGACCTGACTGGACTCCTCCCCTGGTCTGGCGTACCAGGCGTTCTATCACATCACCATAGGTCTCCCTCGGATGTTCCTTCAGGGAACTCAGTCCTTCTTTTACTGATTCGGATATCTTGATCGATGACCCACCAGGCATACCACCATATACTACCGTGGTGGTATAAAAAATAACTGGTGCATAAAAGGGGCATAGCGTCATGGGTAACTTCATCAGGGGCACCTTTTGTTTCCGTCATCTGACTTTAATATCGTGCTGATTTCAACGATCCTCTTCCCTGCCGTCCCATCGCCGAATGGATTGGACCACTTGGCACGAGGTTGTAACATTTCCTGTACAGCCTTTTTGATGCGGTCTGCATCAGTCCCGGCCAGTATATTTGAACCGACAAGAAGAGTCTCGGGACGCTCCGTGTTCTCCCTGAGGGTAACACAGGGGACACCAAGGATGCAGGTTTCTTCCTGGACGCCGCCGGAATCGGTCAGGACAAGCCGTGCATTGGCCTCAAGCTGGAGGAATTCAAAGAACCCGACTGGAGGGATGATCTGGATGCCATCATAAGAAATCCCAAAGGTGGAGAGCATTTTCTGCGTCCTTGGGTGGATCGGAAAAATAACCGGGAGATTGTATTCCCTCCGGACCATCCGAAGTGCCCGGAAAATACCTTCAAGTCTGAATTTATCGTCCACATTCTCTGCCCGGTGTGCGGTTACAAGGAAATAGTCCCCTTTATTAAGCCCGAACCCGGAGAGAGTATCCGCTTTACGTTGTGCGATCTCAAGGTTCTGGAAGACTGCGTCAACAATGGTGTTTCCCGTCATGTGGATAGTTTCGTCCGGGATCCCTTCGGCGAGAAGATACTCCCGGGCAGCGTTGGTCGGAGCAAAAAGAAAATCCGAGATGTGGTCGGTAACAACACGGTTAATCTCCTCCGGCATGCTCCGGTCAAAAGACCTAAGCCCTGCCTCGACATGGCCCACAGGGATATGAAGTTTTGCTGCTGCAAGGGCACCTGCCATGACGGTGTTGGTATCCCCCTGTACCAGGACGATATTGGCGGGATCCTTTTCAAGGACCCGTTCGACCCCAAGTAGTATTTTCCCTGTCTGTTCTGCCTGGGACCCGGACCCGATATCGAGGTTATATTGAGCCCCGGGAAGTTCCAGCTCATCAAAGAATACCCGGTCCATTTCGTAGGAATAGTGCTGACCGGTATGGATTATATAATACGGGATGTCCTGCGTCTCACATTCCCTTATGACAGGTGATAACTTGATAATCTCGGGCCGTGTCCCGAGGACAATTGCGATCAATGCACCAACCCGCCCTTCATTGCTCCATCTTCACAATCTGTATCAGCGAGTTCAGGATAAACGCCGTCGTCACGAGCAGCATCCCCATAATTAGTAACAACACACTGACCATTGACAAGGAGAACGGAAACCGGCTCGTCAGGTAATACTCAGCAAATGCCCAGGACCCAAAGACCAGGCCCAGGACCACGAAAATCGTCCCCGGCAACCCGAACGAAAGCAGTGGCCGTTTGTACCCCACGATCCCAACCAGTTTTCCCAAAATACGAATTCCGTGTTTAACCGGGTGATGAGTTGAAGTATTCGGAAGATCATAACGAACATTGATAGGGACTTCACCCACCCTGAGACCATGCTCATCGACCCTGATCAGGATCTCAGAACCTGCACACATGCCTGTGCCATTAATCTTTATTTTATCAACTGCCCGCCGGTTATATGCCCTAAAGCCACTCTGGGTATCGGAAATATCTCGGTCCCCGCCGGCCATTATCGTCGCTGTATCAAGGAATTTCATACCGAATTTCCGGTAGGCGGGCATAGTACAACTCTCCATACCTGGAATAAACCGTGACCCGATCACGACGTCGTAACCTTCCCGGAGTTTGTTTAGCAACAGGGGGATCTCATGGGGGTTATGCTGGCCATCGGAATCGAGGATGACCAGCTCTTCAACGCCAAGATCCCGTGCGCTCCGGAATATCGTCTGGAGGGCACACCCGTAACCCGAATTGACCTCGTGCCGGATGACAATGGCCCCCAATGCCCCGGCAATCTCCACGGTGGCATCGGTGGAACCATCGTCCACGACGAGGACCGCATCCGCATATTTCTTTGAGCCGATAATGGTCTTTGCGATCTGGCTCTCTTCGTTAAACGCCGGCATGGCAACGAGTGTCCGGACTGTTTTTTGTTTCCCGGGATCAGGTCCGATTTTTGTGGAGACTAAGGAAGGACCGAAATTATGTTCGGATTTTTGGGAAGTTTTCTCAGCCGGGTAATCATTTTTCACCTGGCCCTCCGTTACCTCCGCCGCGGACGAATCCCGGGTCACCGGCTGAACAACCCCCACGGCCGAGTTCGCCTGTAACGTATTGGAAAAAGCCCGGTAGTGGTTGATCAGGGCGGAAACTTCGGATGAACAGCGGGTTGCTTCCGTGGTGTCAATCAGTTCGGCATCAGCGTCGTCGAATGTCGTTAGAATCACCCTGTGGAATGCGATGCCAGGTATTGGTGGTGGAAAGTACCTGGTTTATATTCCTGCTTATATTATCCTATACTCTCTTTCCTCAAACGAAAAAGGTTGTCATAAATTTCCATCAAGGTTTTGCGAAGGTGAGATATGTTTTAGAAAGGCTGGGACGGGATGGGCTCCAGGTCTATTGCGGGAAATGGACATGGGTGAACTGTGTAGTGAGAATGCACTGGAATAGACGTAATTGGATGGGCAGCAATTTTAAATGTCCTAAAACACCAGAATTTTTCTGAACCAAGTTTAATTCTTCTCACTGCCATAGTGTATATCTATGGCAGAAGCGTTTACCACCGCAGAAAATCCACCTACCCTTCACGGAAAGCCTGCAAGGACAACCATTCAGGTGTCTCCCGTAACCAAGGATAAACCTTGATCTACCTGAATAGCAGAAAAATATAACTCACTGAATTCTCGTAAAAAAATTAACTGAATAATTTCAAAGATTTTCAGAAAATGTGGGTATAATAAGAGCGAAATCTTTATCATTGTGTAGGTTATAATATAACTTGCATGCACATCAAACGGATGAAGAAAGGCGGCAGGGTGTACCTTGCAGAATATGAGTCTTACCGTGACGAAGATGGCAAAGTCAAAACCAGGTATATCCGGTATAT
>Ga0194039_1000857_pt1 | contig 17199 bp, 19 predicted proteins | sample JunL228m_MetaG_FD_148679 | JGI IMG/M metagenome (GOLD analysis project Ga0194039, IMG submission 148679) | Anoxic zone freshwater microbial communities from boreal shield lake in IISD Experimental Lakes Area, Ontario, Canada - Jun2016-L227-8m | ecosystem: Environmental > Aquatic > Freshwater >... | reverse complement strand
ATCGGTATTCGGACTTTTTAACTTCGCAATCTTAATTCCCTTGATATTGTACTTAATATTCGTGAATAACCAATATTTTGAAGCGTTTGTAATTATAGCATTATATATGGTTTCCAAATTAGTTTTTTTACCTCTATTCGGTAATTGTGTTAAAATTGTCAATAATTATAGTTTGCTGACCTCTCTTGAGCCATCTTCGATTAAGAATAGATATGACAATCTGAAAAAATTTGATGTTTCTGATTTTTTTAATTCTGATAAACGGGAGAAATTTCTGGATTGTTTAAGAGATGTTGTCATTTGGTATTGGTTCGGAAATAACAGTTATTTTCTAAAATGTTTAATTGTCTTTGCACCATTGGCGTTATTTTTTTCATTGATTTGGAACTACAATTTGTTGTCAATTTTATACGTTCAAATGATTTTGATATTCTGGTTCTTCATAATCAGTTCTATTTCACTTCTTCCAAAGGGCACGGTAAATATAAGATTTTTAAATGGCACGGCAATCAAGAATGTTTTCATCGTGGAAGACTCAGAAAAAGGATATTTATTAGTTTTAAATTCTAAAAATGAATATAAGAAACTCATGAAAAGTTCAATTAAACTCCTCGAATCATCTACATATTCGTAATGAATGTTTTTGGGTTAAAACTCTCAAAAACATTGTGGTACCCTATTCTCGAAACTGTGGCAACCCAATCCCTGGAATAAATAAATTTGGATCTCTCATTTGTTCGCGTCTCTTTTCTTCGATCGTTATTGCAAAGACTAGATACATAAGAGCTGCACGAACTATTTTGAGTAATTTGTGTGTTTTCTTCTCAAAATCAGAACGATATATCGAATATGCCAAGGTATCAAAATATAGATGAGACAATATGGATACATCGGATGGTTTTCCTTCCCATAAGGTATCATGAATTTTTAGGTATTTGTGCTCCAAATGATTTCTAATATCACTTAATTGCTGTGCCTCGGGTTCTAGATATTCCTTATACGATGCATCCTTGTCGTAGAGATCTATACTTACCCAAAATAAAGCAGTTAGGGCCATATTTTTATTTTGGATAAGTTCTTGCCTGACTTCTAGCTGATCAAATGGAACCCCTCTGGTTTTTTGCCTAAAATCTTTGAACCAAATTGTTTTAAAAGCGATATTATGTTCTATTTCTTCCAATTGGAAATAATCATTAATGAAATATGCAATTTTGTCGAACAATGAATACAGCATACGATATGATATTTTGAGTTTTTCTACCTGGATTGAATATTCAGGATAATCCAATGTATCTAACAAACAGGTCTCTTCATCTGAAAAATGGGTTCCTTTTGATGTTATGCTGTCGTAATAAAAGAATCGGGCTGATACAAATTCCTGCTTAAGCTGATTAAAGAATCCCTGATAAACGGGTGGATCATTAATATCCGCTACAATGCACGGGACCGAAAGGAAATCCCGAGCAACAGCGGAATATGCACCTAAATCATTTATCGGATGTAAAAACAATTTATTTGCCAAAACCCACATACGATACTTTCTTTCTTCGTCTGTTTCCCCTAATGAGTATTCATTAAATGACAATTTATCTTTTAAAAATTTTGGAGGATAAAAAGATTCCAGATAGGTAATTCGCTTTTGAAATTGTTGTAGAGCATATGGATCATCGGGTTTATCCAAAGATTGTTTTAAATTGAAATACGCCTCTCTTGCGAAATTATCCCTATGACCAGAGTCATTGAGAATGGTTGCATAATGATAGAGCGAAATTCCTTTATTGCCTCTGCCCATCGAGTGATTTGGGTCCTTCTCCAATGCCTGATCGTAACATTCAAGGGATTCAATATATCTTCCACATTTGCTGAACGCATTTCCAAGATTTACTAAAATCCGGCATTGAATCTCTTTTGGAAGTGATTGAAATCCATTCGAATATAATGCTCTTTTCAAGGAGGAAATTTCCTTTTTAAAATTTTTATCATTCCAGATGTGTTTGGTTGGGGTCGTTAGTGATCGTAAAAATGCATATGCATTTGCCAAATAGAAAAATAGAACTGCTTTCTTTGATTCGGAATAAGTTTTTTTGACACCAAATTGTTCACCGATATTGATTGCCAAATCAAGACCTTCGGTTTTGTGTAAATCAAGGGATAGATCAATAATTATTCCCAGATCGTCTATACGTTTCTCGATGGGTATTGTTTCATCATTAATATCTTTGGAAATTTGGGTATAGCGTTCTTCCATTTGAATTTTAATATTCTCGTGGATCATAATTACAAAGTCATATATTCGCCAGATAATGAATGCTTGTTATTCGTGGTTCCAAATTCTTTATAATTTCGCCAGTTGAAAAAATTCCATTTCGAAACGATTTCAAGATTAGGTGTTCTTTAGAAATTTTGCCTCACGAGCAAAGAGGAATTAGAAAAGGGGAATGATTTTCGTGGCTATCGAGGAAAGGGAAAGTGTTAGTATATTTTTGAATCTTTATTTTTATAAGCTGGACATGTTTCCTTGTGGGGGCAAGGAACATTAGGAAACACACAGATTCCCGGGTTTTTATTTTTATAATCTGAAAGTGTTATCTCCCGTCCTCCCGCTAAAAATCCTTTTCCCTCGGAATCAGGGATCAGGCAGGGATGGAAAGTCTTGCAACTATCATCTATGAAATTTTTTAAATGGTATGTACCATACTTTTCAAGAAATGTATTGACTTCTGATATGAGGGCATCTAAATAGTCCCGAATATTTTCTATCTCTATCCTTTCATCCGAATGCTCCATTTCTCGATATAAAATACCTAAACCAGATTTCGAATGATATACAAAACCCGGTAGATAATGTGTGGATTCCGTCCTCATCGTGTGTAACTTCTCATACCAGTTTGCATTCTCAACTAAGTCTAGATATTCTGAATATTGAGAATATACAATCCGATAATTCTCGACTTTTTTCCGTTGCTCATTAAAAGATCGTGCAATGCCGGGATGCAGTTTATAACTGATAAATGCAAGATTATCGCAAAGAGAATAGACGGAATTAAGTGTGGTCTCGAATTTGATAAGTAAGAGCTCTGATTCGAGCCCACTACCGAACCCTTTGATTTCCATTTCTTCTTTTGCTTTTATTGCTTTATCATATTGAGATTTGACCTCTTCTGAAAGAAGTGCGAATGCATTTATTTTTGTTCGCAAACTGGTTCTCCAATGATAGTTATTGTCGAATTTCAGGTTTGTTAAAAATTCTAAAAAAATCAGAAAGTGAAAATCATGATAATCTGCGAATGATAACGTTTCAATTTCAAGATTTTCATTCATTCTTTCCTCCCGAGTTCCGCTTCAGTCGGTACCAACTCCCCCCGAAACGCCTTCGCTAAGATCGCCTGCCTCAACCCATTAGTGCGCTTGGTAGCCGCCACCACCTGACGCTCGATCTCATCAGCGAGGGCAAAGAGGGCTTCGACACGGCGGACGATTTCGTGCTGTTCTTCAAGAGGTGGAAGAGGGATTTTAAGTAATCTGAGACCAGCGAGAGGAACGGTCAATTGTGCAATACCCGTCGCAATTGATGTCGACTGTCGGTAAATTATATCAGATTTCATTAATATCCATAAAAATTTTGACGGTATGATTTGATGAGGCCTCAATAATGCGATATGTCTTTGAAAACAGAATTCTTTTCGTGTGTCAACGAGCACCGGGATACCATACGAACCTGTAACTGTATATAGAATATCTCCGTATTGCGGCCTTTTGTTGTTTGCGAGTTTTTCAAAATATTCTTTTGACACGAACATTGTCCTTTTTAAGTCAATTATCCCAGAACTGATATTCGAAATTACAATGAATGGAACCCCCTTAGTATTTTTTGGAGGAGGAAAATGATCACCGTCTGTAATATCTAAGCAAATGTCACTTGTTGTTGCCCAAGTCCATGAATGAGGTACCTCAAACTGATCAAATTCAAAAAAGTCATTTGTAGCCTTCCTTGCATTTCCTTTTCTCCCACGAACATCGGATTTAATTTTTTGAAGTAATTTATTTGCCGGCTCAACATCGGGATTCTCATCTCTCCATCCCTCCGTCAATCTCCCCGAGCAAGCCGCTGCCAATACCGCCTGCCTGAAGTGCTTAAGTAATACCGGCACCTTATTGAGTCGATCATGGGCGGCGTCAACCTCTTTGAACAGCTCCTCGACCTTTGCAACGATGCGGTGCTGTTCGGGAAGTGGGGGAACAGGTATTTCAAGAGTTTTTAATTTTGAGGCATTACAATTAGGTTGTGCGATTCCCGCTAAATTTTCGGAAATCATTCTCCAATAGATCGGTGTGTGAAAGAAAAAATAAAGGAATCTGGAATCAACATTTTCTTTAGGTCGAATTCGGATTAGATATGAAGCAAATACGGATTTTGGACAAGATTTTATTAAATAACTTTTTCCTGTGGTTGCCCCAGTCCTCGCAAAAACAATATCGCCAGGTATCAGCTCGAATTTTAGGACCTCCTCTTCAGAAATTTCACAGGACGGTACCATATCCCAGTTTACTACATCATCCTGAATATCTGTGATACGAAGAAAACGAGGGCCATCTGAAGATCGTAGAGCCGATGCAGTATATCCATACTGGATTTTACTCAATAATTCATCTAACTTGAATAATGTCCATCCTTCTGGTAATTCGTCAATATAATTGGCTAGAGATTGAGGAATAATATCTGATGTATCTGGCATTGTTAAGAACTCTTCGAAGGTGTAATATCCCCATTCCCATTTTCCAACATTACAAGTACCTTACTGAGCGAGTCGACCGCCGATCTCAATTCCTCAATCGCATCAACGACGAGCTCTTCCGGTTCAGGTAGGTTGTCGGCATTATCAAGAGATTCATCTTTAAGCCACTTCAGACTGTCAATCTTGTAATTCCGCTCTTTGATCTCGCTGATGTGGAAGGAATGCCAGCGGTCTTCCGGTGAGTCCCAAGTGTCACGCTTTGACCGTCCGAATGGGTTTTCCCCATAGCATTTCTCGAACTCAGTGAAATATTCCGGGGTAAGAGGCCGGTCCTTCTTTGTAATATGTGGGACATTCGTCCGGCAATCATACACCCAGGTCGTCTCTGTTGCGAAACCCTTCGTGAAGAAAATCACATTTGTTTTCGTCCCTGGGGAATAGGGGGTAAATGTACCGTTCGGCAAGCGAAGAACGGTGTGAAGGTCGCAGATTTTCATCAGGTCGTCGAACACATCAGCTGCTTTGTCCTCAAAAAGCACGTTATCCGGCACAACAACCGCAGCACGCCCGCCTGGTTTCAGGATTGTCATCACGTGTTGTATGAAATTCAACTGCTTGTTGCTCGTTGAAACAACGAAGTCCTCTCGGTCAGGTTCGGCGTTTGCTCCCCGTGTCCCGAATGGTGGATTCGTGAGGACGACATCGAACCGTTGACTGTCCGGGTTCTCATAAATCGAGTCTCCGAGTTTTATTACCGGTTCCAGGTTGTGGAGAAACATATTCATTAATGCAAGTCTTCGCGGTCGCTGGACAAGTTCCTGCCCGAAATAGGTCTGCTTTCTGATACGGTTAATCTGGTCGCGGGCGATGACTCCACCGGTCTGGTCCTTCAGCCATTCATACGAAGATACAAGGAATCCTCCGGTCCCACAAGCGGGGTCGCAGATAGCAAACTCCTCATTCACCCGTGGGTCGGGTTTCATGCAGTGGACAATAGCGCGGATAAGGATACGTGGTGTAAAATACTGGCCTGCACCCTTCTTTCCCTCCGATGCCGCTTTTTCAAGAAGTCCCTCAAATGCAGCGGCTTTCACATCGATCTCAAGCGATGTCCATTCCGTCTCGTCAATCAGGCCGACAAGCTTCTTCAGGCTAACCGGGTTCGTGAACCTCGACAGGGCCCCGGCAAAAATATCCCCAAGGAGCCCGGGCTGCTGGCCAAGTTTCCGGAGGAGGTCAATATAATGCTCGGTCAGGGCAGTTCCGGACTCGCTGGTGAGCGTCCTCCAGTCACAGCCTTCAGGGAGCGAAACACTCCGTTCATCCGCCATCTTGAGAAAGAGCAGGTAGGTGATCTGCTCGATATAATCCCCGTAATCAATCCCATCATGCCGGAGGGTATTGCAGAACCCCCACAGCTTTTGAACGATATCACTCACGCTGCGACCGCCTCATTGAACTGCCGGAGAAGGAGATCGAGCTGGTTATCGAATACCCGGTTCGCCCGTCCCCATCCACCGGCATCTTCCAGCACAGGTATCGTGTCGAAATCACTTCTGTCTATCGAAAGGTTCTCCACAAGGTGAAGCCGGATCCGGTCGAGCCATTGTTGCTGCTCGGGAGAAAATTCCTTCCCGGCAGTGACCTTTTCAAAGGCAAGAGTAATCCGTTCTTCGGCGGTAAGAAGCGGGCTCTCCTCCTTTCCGGCATGTTTCACCATCGAGATAATATCGATAAGGGCTTTCCGGTGCTGGACTTCATGGGCCCTCTGGAGGTTGGTGACCGTGAACTGCTGCGGGGTTGTCGCAAGTTTCCGTTTCAGTTCAGACAGGGCCGTTGTGCTCCACTCCTTCGGCCGGTCGAGAAGAATCTGGATCGCCGCGATATGCTCCGGGTTCTCTTTTACAAACCGGGAGAACGCCGTGAGGTAGTCTTCCGGCTTGTAGGTGTGGCCGGCGGAATCCCGGATCACCATCTCCGAGGTCACCGTATCCACCGTATCGTATGAAATGATGAACGTCCGGGCCGCTCTCTTGTAGTGCATCAGCAGGTCCTGGAAGTCCTTGTCCTGGAGCAGGGTCATTGCCCCCGTGAAATCATCTATGAGGTTCTGCGCCAGTCCACTGGCATACCGTTTCACGTTCCCATCCGCGATATACCGGGAGAATGCAGTCCGGGCCTCGCCCGACATCTCCTTGTCAATCCGCTGGAGCCGTTTCACCAGCACATTGGTATTGTAATTCCGGTCCCGGTTGTCCCAGATATCCTTTATCACCTGGACAATCGTCCGTGTCTCGTTCACCGGGAGCTCCTTGGTTACCCCGGTAGAATTCCGGAAATATTCAAGGAGTGTCCCGCCGAAACAGTCAAAGACAACAAAGTGAGACTTGTCAGGGAAATGCTCACCTCGCCGGGTCCCACGTCCGATCATCTGCTCGAACAAGATACGGGACTCCAACTGTCGCAGGAACACGATATATTCAAGGTCCGGGATGTCCACCCCGGTAGAGAGCAGGTCAACCGTTACCGCGATCCCCGGCTCCGGCCGGTTCCTGAACTCCCGGATCCGTTGCAACGGCCTGTCAACTTTACCCGTGATCTTCCTGACAAAGCCGTCACCCCTTCCGAAAATCTCCTTCGCGAGATCGGCCAGCTGGTCTGCATGGGACGTATGCGGCAGATCGTTCGCTGCAAAAATCAGGGTCTTTGGGAACCTTCCATACATCGCCTCGTGCTGGTCGGCATACTTCTTGATCTCAAGAAGGATCTTCCGGTTCGAATCGGGGGAAGTGACTTTTCTCTCGACCTCGGTAGTCTCAAAACGGCGTTCATCCTCGAGCATGTCCAGGGATCTCTGCCCGGTCTCCGGGTCCACATTGTCGACCTGTTCACCAGTATGGAGAAATATCCCGTTCATCCTGACATCAGAATCGATATTCACCGCATCATAATCAACTAAAAATCCCTCTCTGACCGCCCGTTCATATTCATAGCGATAGACAATCTGCCTGAAGAACGCCGTGGTATGCGAGGCGGGAGTTGCCGTAAGGCCTATTTTCAGGGCATCAAAATGTTCGAGCGTCGCACGCCATACTGACTGTTCCTTTGAGGTGTAACCCCGGTGACACTCATCTGCGATGATCAGGTCAAACGCATGGATAGGAATATCAATGGGGTCTGCATCCTCTTCGATCTCCTCCGACCCCTCTCCGAAGAATATATTCCGGCCAAAGAGGTTGATCATCATCCGCTGGATCGTGCAGACATACACAAATGCATGGCCGGGATGAGGTTTTATCAGATATTCTGCCGGCAGGACTTTCGGGTCGAACGAGTCATCCCCCTCTATGTCTTCCCTGAAAAAACGCTGGCTGTAAACCTCATATATGCGGTCGAACTTCATCCCCGGTTCGGCCTCGTAGGATGCAAATGCCTTCACCGCCTGGGCAGCAAGGGCCCTGCGGTCGACCAGGAACAGGATCCGTTTTGCCACCCCGCACTTCATCAGCCGGTAAATCTCGTTCACCATCGTGAACGTTTTTCCGGTTCCGGTAGCCATGGCAACAAGCATCTGCCGGTGGTGGTTGCCAATTGCCGATTCAATGGCCTGGTTCGCCTCGAGCTGGTAGGGACGGAGCCGGGGATTATTGTTTGGCCTCGCAGCCAAGGTTGTGCAGGCAGCACCTATATCCCGTTTCAGGCGTTCAGTTAGTGCATCAGGAGTATGAAATGTGGCGATTTTATATGAGCGGTTGAGCCGGTCCCTCAAGTCTCGGTGCCAGGTGGTCACACCGTTCGAGGAGTAAATGAACGGGACATGAAACCCGGAAAAATTGAAGGGATTGCTGGAAAGTCCCCGTGAGTAACGCTCGTCCTGGGAGAGTACTTCCTGCGGGTCTGACCCGACTTTTTTCGCCTCTACAAGAGCAAGGATTTTGCCATCAACCCAGAGGGCATAATCCGAAGGACCGTTGTCTGTCGGATATTCGGTGACTGCACATCGTTCGTATTGAGTTTCCGGGGTTGCGGGATTATAGGGGACTATCTTCCAGCCCGCTGCCCGAAGCATAGGATCGATCCGTTCTCTCCGTGTCCTTGCTTCGCTTTCCCCAGGCATTGATAATTAAACTCCGATATTGATGATATTTGTAAGACGATCGGTTAAGTGTTGCGACCAAACTCCCATTCATTAAAACAGAGGTTTCCACAGGTTCACTGCTGATTGCATGACACCTCTTTATTACACCGGTTAAGGGGTATCTGCTACGCTGACCTGAATCGAGCTTAAGGATAGGGTCCGGTCACCCCCTAAAAAAATACTGACTCCCTCGGACGTTAATCAGCAATTTAATTCGTTTGGAATCCTCAATTCTTCAAATACCTATAAATCCTCATCTTTCCAAAATAGGCTATTGCAATGGCTAAATATTCATGGCACGGCGAATCTGTCCTTCATCCGGCCACCTCGATGAGTAATTCGTTACGAACAACCGTCCCAGCATATCTCGTGAATCAGTTTAATCTCAAGAAGGGAGACAAATTAAACTGGGCCATAGAAAACGGGGCTGTGGTTATCCAGGTGGCCAAACAGGAAAATAAAACCCTGCGATCATAATCACCAACCGCGAAAAAAGTGATTTTCATCCTTGCAAAACCACCGGAAGAGTAAATCCCTCTATTTTAAGCCCGAATTATCGAAAAGATACCTACAGGGAGGTATCCACATCCCACCCCTACCCATAAAATTCATTCTCGTTCGTTTAAATCGCCCGCATTTGGCTCCGTTTGGGTTAGATGCTGAATAAGGCTAAATTGGGTGATTTTCACTCAATCCAACCAATTTCTGGCCTTTATTGGGTAGTAGCCTTTTCCGGATTCCATATAAACTACCATTTTCAACCCCTGAATGGCAAATATTCTGACATTTTGCGGATAGGATGACGACTCAATGGAAAGCCGTAGTGGTGTTCATGGAGCCTCATTAAGCTTACCCAATGATCTTCTATCACTACTCCCTACACGTCATTCCTGTACTGCTACATATGAGGCTGATGAATGAGATCTCGCGACCGGTATCCCTCTTCGACGAGTCCATGGACATGGATCTCAATCACCTGATGCCACTTCCCGGGTCGCTCCTTTTGCGATACAACCTGGGAGATCTGGGGAATATGCTGAATAATTGTTCTCTGCTTTCTCGATCACAATAAGGAACCTGTGTAATTAATTTCATCTTTCCATTCGATCCTGCTTATATACACAATGAAGTGTTCCAGGTGAGAGATTATTCCCGGGATAACCTGCTATGGTAATCAGCTCTGGATTTTCCGGATGCTTGTACTGTCGATGACTGCCTTTCATTACAACCAGGTACCAACCATCTTCTCCTATCATCTTAATTATTTCCCGGACTTTCTTCTCCTCCTGTGTACTGGAGGATCTCCAGATTCTTATCGAGTCAGCCCGCATCAGGGGTGTAGTTGGAGTGAACACAGAAATGATACCGCTCTATTGGGATATCGGAGGAGTGCATTCATACAGAGATCCTTGGCGATGAACGTGCTAAGTTTGGCAAGCAGGTGGTCAATAATGGATCAGATCACCTGACCATGCTGCACGGTCGTGAATTTAGGAGGACAAACCGGTTTCATAGATCAGGAAAATCAATCATAATTTTCTATGCCTTCATGCTGTATCAAATTCTCACAAAAAAATATAGATGGCTACATATATCCTATAGAAAAAATAGAATATTAGATCATACGGGATCAATAAAAGGCGGAGTACTATTATGGATATCAGGAAAGTGCAGGTAACCGGGGGCTCTTCGTACATAATTACACTCCCAAAGGACTGGATCGAGAAATTACACGTTCAGAAGAATGATCCCCTGGGTCTGATTTCACAATCTGACGGGACCTTGCTGGTCACAAAAAATATCAGCGAAGCCCAGGCGCCCTCTATCAAAGAATTCGACGTCACCTCAATTAATGATCCGGCCTACCTGTTCAGGCTCCTGATCGGGGCATATATTGCCGGGTTTTCCACGATCAAGATCAAAGCGAAAAATCGGTTCTCTCCCTTCGTCCGGGGAGTTGTAAGGGATTTTGCCCAGATGACTATCGGGCCGGAAGTGATAGAAGAGACCGATTCCACCATTTTACTAAAAGACCTCCTGAACCCGATGGAGATGCCCTTTGATAATACCCTCAAACGTATGTACGTTGTCGTAAAAAACATGCAACTCGACGCCGTGGTAGCAATCGAGACGAACAACCTCGCCCTCGCCGATGATGTCATCGCACGGGATAATGATGTTGACCGTCTCCACTGGTTGATTGCCCGCCAGATGAACGTGATACTGAAAAATGTCAACCTTTCGAGAAAAATGAATCTCACTACCTCTCTTGTGGTAAATGCCTACCTGATCAGCAGGATTGTTGAAAGGATTGGCGACCATGCGGTCAGAATGGCGGAAATTATGAAGGGAATGGCAGGGGAGGATATCGGTATGGAAACAAAGAAGGCAATACGTGCCGCAAATACGATTGCCCTCGCGATTTTTGATAAAAGTATTGTCTCATTTTTCCAGTCAGATATTGTAGCTTCACACCAGAACATTGAGTCAATAAAAGAACTTGAGGATGTGTGTGAACGGATAAACACGCTTTCCATGGACATGGGTACCCCGCTCGCCATATCACTCCACTATATTGCAGAGAGCATCCGGAGGTCAGGGGAGTACGCCGGTGACATCTCGGAAACAGTAATCAATTACCTTGTTGAAGAAAAAGAGGCATAATCAAGGGTTTCTGATTTTTCCCGGTTAGTAGCAGGTATGGATAGACTCAACTAAGATCGGTGTAAGTTACGTCTTGATTTATGGAAATCTTTTTTTTTTAGAGGGAAAGATACCAGACTCATTTCTGAATTAGAGTGTATATATCCTATATAGTCATCTATACCAACCTATAAATTATATATTCTATTTCCAGTAATTATATATTATCTCCCTTCAATACTTGAACAGAATATGGGGCATATCAGATTTTACTTCTCAGGGAGACGGACAATCCTGATCAACCCAAATTTTTCGTAGTAACAACCATGAACATCTTTCATCGAGGATCACCCATGCCCACACAATCCCATCAACAAGAATCAGGAAACAATGACAATAGATTCCTTTCAGGGTCCGTTGCCAGGACGATAAAAGACCAGACATTCAAACCCAGTCCGCTGATGCTGACAACCCACCAGTCTCCCGTGCAACCAATCCGGGTACTTTTAGTGGACGATGAACCCGATCTTCTTGAAATCGCCAAAATCTTTCTCGAACGTGGAGGGAATTTCACTGTTGAGATCAATTCCTCGGCCTCTTCAAGCCTTGACCTCCTCAAATCAGGACACTACAATGTCATCGTTTCAGATTACCTGATGCCGGAAATGGATGGCATCGAATTCTTAAAAGCGGTAAGGGAATCAGGGAATACCATCCCGTTCATCCTCTTCACTGGGAAGGGCCGGGAAGAAGTCGTTATCGATGCGATAAATAAAGGTGTAACATTCTATATGCAGAAAGGCGGGGAACCTCTTGCGCAATATGCTGAACTTTCGCACAAGATCCACCTTGCTGTGGACCATTACCGTTCAGAGTTGATGCTCCGTGAAACAAATGATGTGCTGAATGCAATTCTTGATGCATCACCAAATGGGATCGGCCTCGTCCGGGAACGTACGCTCCAGTGGGTGAATGATTCCCTTGCCCGTATGCTGGGGTACACATCTGTTGAGCTAATTGGGACGCACCTCTGCAGCCTCTATGAAAATGAACAGACGTACCAGAAGATATCAGAACAAATCGTGAAGGGACTGAAGGAGAACGGGAGGTCGATCGTGACAACTCGGTTTCTTCATAAACAGGGGTTTGCTATCGATTGCGAGATCCACATCGCACCCCTTGACAAGGGGAATCTCCATTTTGGTCATATGATCATGATGACTGATATATCGAGGAAACTTACTGCAGCAAGGGAACTCGACGACATCGCGGCATTCCCCCATCTTGAGCTTACGCCAGTTATTGAAATAAATATGGAGGGCCGGATCACCTACTTTAATGATGCCGCAATAGGGGACCTGATACGATATGGAAACGGTGCCCGGCTCGAATCGTTCATCCCCACAGATATCCACGAGATCCTGGGTGATATTGACCGGGTGGAACTTCAATCTGTGAGCCGCACCGTGCAAGTAGGGCAGACCAGGTTTGGGGTACATATCACCATGAGCTCTCGTTTCCGGATTGCCCGGATCTCTGCGGTTCAAATTGTTGATAAAGCAAAGGATGACTCCGGTGCCTAATCTCTTACCAAGGTCAGATACCATGATGGAACTATTCAGACCAAAAAAATTCATTATCTCTACAGGTAGTTCTTCTGATAGAATGGCCCGGGAGAATTTTAATATCAATCTCAAGGTATCACTGCTCGTTGTATTTCTCTGCACTCTTGGCGTGATGACCGTTTTTGAGGTAGTAAAACAGGCTCTGAATCCAGGTATAACTATCTGGCAGTCCCACATTATCACGATCCTGTTCACAAGCTGCCTTTCAATTATCATTGCATATTTTGCGTTTCAATCTCTCCATAAAGCACACGGGAGAATATCGGAAGAACTAAGAAAGCGGATGGTAGCTGAGAATCTCCTGAGAAAATCGGAGGCGGAGTACCGCACGTTTGTTGAATCTGCCGATGAATCCATCTATACTGTCGACCTCCAGGGAAAGTACCTCCTGACGAATACCCGCAATCTCGAACGACAAGGGGTTTGTCCTCTCGAAATTCAGCGGTATCGTGAAGCATTGGATATCTTTCACAATGTATTACGTATTGACCCACAATGCCGGGATGCATTGCGGGTAATCCATTCTCTTAAAGGAAAGGTGTAAATTGATCAGATCGATTCTTTCAGAACTCCTTGAAATCCAGGGGGTTAACGTTGTAGCAGTTGTAGGAAGAGATGGTTTTGTTATCGAGAGTACGGCTCTTGGAAGGGTCAGTATTGATGCGCTCGGTGCGATGACCTCGACGGGAATACGATATTACGAAGTCCTCGGCACTGAGCTGGAAAAAGGAGGGGTCAGACAGGTTATGCTTGATCTACAAAAAGGGACAATTATTCTCACCCCCATTTCAAAAGAAATGTTTCTAGCCATTTTAACCGATCCAAAAGTTAACAGAGGGTTGATTTCCCATGAATCAGGAAAAACCACGGGACGACTGATGGCGGCGATGTAAAACCATGAGACCGTTTACCACATTTATTGGTTTAATCCTGGTGATACCAGGGTGGACCCTGTTCACGGCCAATTTTTCCGATATCACGAACGCACATTTTTCTACCTCTTCTGGCACGTTTATATGGACATTAATGGGTAATCCTCATGATGTTGGGTTACTCCACTATTATGGTCTGGGAATAATTATTCTTGGGATCATGATTGCTGTGGTTGGCCTGTTGACAACACCCGGAGAGAAGGAGAACACATTGTCATCCCTACCGTAGAAGCACAGAAATACTTCACATCCCCCTCACCGGATCAAACGTGAGCCTTTCCAGGCTTTTAAGGAATTCCGCGGGACCGTCGAACGAGTCTATCGTCATGAAACATCCCCCGAGTTCAGGAGGTGAATGTGCATCGGTGCCGACAGAGATTGGTTTTTTGTGAATTGTTGCATACTCACTGGCCATCTGGTTCTCCCCGGCCCTCATCATCTTCCCGTTATATCCTTCGATAATATCGACTCGCCCGATGACCAAATCGAGGACTGTTGCCCCCATCGCCGTAGAGCGGAGCGTCGAGAAGGGATGGGGAACTATTGAGATGGCCCCCTGCCCGCGGATCTGGTCGAGTGTCTCGGCAGCCGTAAGAGACGGGGGAATTTCCTCGGTAAGGAAAAGTCCGATGATATCTCCTTCGGATGTCAGGACTTCCTCGGCAAGAATCAATGGGATATTCCGGTCAATCTTCCTGATCTCAGTGAACACTTCAAAGGAGCCGGCAATGCTATCATGATCGCATACCATTGATAGGATCCCTTTCTTCTCCCACAAGCTGACAATATCCCGGATCTCGTTCGTGGCGTCGTTAGAATGGTTGGAATGCACGTGCATATCACATTTCAAAATACCATTATCCAATGAAGTACCTCCATTTCCTCGTAGAATCGGTGATGCGATGGTAGCAAACCGTGACCTATGCACTGTTCCAATCAGGTTCCGTTGGCATACTCCAGGGACACAATAACGTCAGGTAAAGCATGTGGAAAAACAATCCATTCACTGTCGCCAGCTCAATGGTTCTTCTGAGAAGACAGGATCTCTTCCGCAAACACCGTAAGAATTGTATCGAATTGGTTTGCATCCACATCTTTTTCGAGCGTGACTGCCGATGCAACAAATTCCATTCCCTTTGCTTCCATCACCTTTCTCACGATTGCAATGACACGTTCGGCCCCGGACCCGCCCATTTCCACGAGCACGGAGAATTTTTTACCTGAACTGTTGGTTATTTCGGATAGGTATTGCCGTGTATATGGCGGGATATTATGCGACCATACTGGTGTTGCAATAACGAGGTGGTCAAACTCTTTTATATCAGAACTGACAGACCTGATTTTTCCCTTCATCCCAAACAACGCCTTTATCCCTCCTGATACCGGGCTCATGTCTCCCTGCGGTTCAATATCGACAAATGATGCGTCCAGTTTCTTCGCCAGCGCCTGTGCGACAGTCCTGGTGTGCCCCTTCCACGAATAACATGCGATTAGAATTTTCATACGTATTCCTCCATTTGTTCTTGTCCCCCCGCCAGGATAATTTCTTTCCCGCATTCCCATGGTAAGGCCATCTTTCGTGAATGGATATCCATGAAGTCCATCCATGGAATGGCCGGGATCTTTCTCCCACTACATTGTTCGGCAGGAGGATTGAAGATCTCCCCAAGGGTGATATGAATTTTTTGATGTTTTAATCGGTGTTCTGAATGTGCCCAACCTGGGACTCTTGCAATGTTAGCCCGCGAACACGATGAGCAGATGTTCTGGTGGCATTTTTCGCACAAGGTGACCAGGTTGTCCAGTTCATTCCCCCCGCCAGTACCCCGGGGCCAGAAATGATGGACCGTAAGCAGGCCGGTTGAAGAACACATACGGCAGGAACCATCCCGGTGGATCGCTACCCGGCGTGCTTCAGACCACTTGAGGGGTTTTTTCTTCGGGTTATTCATAGGAAACATGGCTGATTTAATATCAACAACCGAGATGCCGGGCGATGTTTCAAATGGACTCATTCAGTTGAAGATAGAAAACAATTGTAGATATATCTTTTCGACATAGAATATATACCAATATATAATTCCCCACGTCACCTGGTCATCACTGCGACCATCACACTCAGTCGCACTACCGATCTCGTCCTTATTATCGTCATTATCGATGTTATCAGCAGCATTCCATGTATGAAGCGGAGGAATCGGCAGGTGTAATGAGGTTGATGCAGTCTTCCTGCTCGATATCATTGTACAATAGTACGGTACTCTCTATTGCCCCGATAATTTTACACGACATTTCGTCCTTTCAACCATTTGTATTCTGTTGGAATTTTTCTGCATGTACTACCAGGGCAACCCCACCCAGGATGATGCAATTTACAATGATAAGTTCCAGAATCAATGGTAATAAGGGTGCCAGAGGAAAAGAGCCCATCTTGGGCACCAGAAGAAACGGCAGAACAAATAACCCAATGATCACTATCGCTCCCCCGGTATACCTCATCAAATTAACTACGAAGGTATAGAGAATGTTCACAGCATTAGGTGATCGCTTGCGTAATATATTATTATTCACAATAGACTATTGTCATATATATAGATCGTTTAGATTTTTATCTTATCCAAGGGTGCCTTAAACAGTATTTTGGTGTCCTGCCACCACGGGACGCCTTCTTACGGCCAATAATTGTTATTATCCCACCAGGACCTCCTGGGCCTATTATGCCAATAAGAGACGCCTTTTCTGTACTACAGGATCACTGAAATCGAGCTGATACGTGACATCACAATGCGGGGTCCCTGTGATCCGTTTGTATGTTTCTATCAGCTCAATGGCGTTATGGGGGTGGTCCATTTTTAATCGTAACCACCACTCCCCGTTTTCAAACGATGTGCTGGCGAATTCTGAGTTATGGTTATTTTCGTTTGTTCCAGTCCTTTGTGCTTCTGCAACCTGGTCCACACCGCGATGTCCCCCCATTTCAAATTGGTACAGCGTGGACTTCTGCGGCCCGGATTTCTTTCTGTTCGGGTTTCCTGTTCCCTTCATCCGGATCAGACATGGCCTGTTAATTCCTTTTGACGAACATTGTGGCATACATTACTATTGTCTTCATCCATATATAGTAT
>Ga0194039_1000850_pt1 | contig 17304 bp, 21 predicted proteins | sample JunL228m_MetaG_FD_148679 | JGI IMG/M metagenome (GOLD analysis project Ga0194039, IMG submission 148679) | Anoxic zone freshwater microbial communities from boreal shield lake in IISD Experimental Lakes Area, Ontario, Canada - Jun2016-L227-8m | ecosystem: Environmental > Aquatic > Freshwater >... | reverse complement strand
TTTGGAGGGTCGAGTAATTACGGCCCCCGTGAAATGACTAAAGTAGTCTGTTCAGATTGTGGAAAAGATTGTGAAGTACCGTTCAAGCCGACCGAAGGCAGGCCTGTATATTGTCAGGAATGTCTCCCGAAGCACAGACAGCCCAGGTACTAACCTGATAATCGTCTTTTTTTTAGTTAACAATTGAGTGTACTTTCAACAGCGACGAGCGTTGCTGGTTATTCAATTATTATGGCATGTTTCCACGGTTGCCCACTGGAGGTTAAATTCATATCCGGTTCGGCTTCTCTCCCGGGTCTGGTTAGGCCGTTTTCCTCGCTTTCTTGGTTACCCTTTCTGTCTACATAGGGCTCCTTGAGCAACCCAATAGCAAGGTCACCCTAATCGAGATACCTCATGCACCAAATGGTCCATGCGGGTCGTAAACAAAATGATAGAAAACGGTTCATTCTCCACTCTGACAGGTATATCTGCCATCAATGGGGTGAAAACCAATGTCTTATATATGGTAATTATCCATACTCTACTAAACAGAGGAACGAAGATCTATGAAGCCAGACGATGCAAAGAAAATTATTGCAACAGCAATCGACAAGGAGATCGAAGCATACACATTTTATCATGTTATTGCCGATAAAGTAAAGGATGCTAGCCTCAAAAAACTGTTTGCAGAGCTTGCCGGGGAGGAAAAGAAGCACCGTGAGTTCCTTCAGGGAATGCTCACAAAGGATGTATCGAAGATGAAATTTGATGAATCTCATGACTACAAGGTAGCAGATACACTACCGTCGCCACCCCTTACCGCTGATCTTAAACCAATCGATGGGATTGTTATCTCGATCAGGAAGGAGCTGGAAGCCATGCAGATGTACACCCAACTTGCGAGCCTTGCCAAAGATACCGAAACACAATTGCTTTTTTCCCAGCTGGCAAACATGGAACGGGGACATAAAGCAAGACTTGAAGATCTGTACACGAATATGGCCTTCCCTGAGTCTTGGTAAAAACCCAAAGATTTAGGATCTTTTTAATCGAAGCAGGGATAAAAACCCTATTTTTCCTACTTATTACCCACGAAATCATCGCATTCGGAGCAGTACCGCCAGTTCATTCGGGAGATAATATCTCATCCGCACAATATCACGGACGAGGGAACTATCACCGGCATCTGCAACTCCCGTCATTGCTTGCGCGGGAAGACCATTGGAATTTTATCAGAACTTGCCTTATTCATGAATAAAACACTATGATGTACGCATCAGGCAAACCAGATGAAAATCATGGATTTTTCAGGATAACATCCTGTTTCTTTCACCCTGTTGACGATAGCATATTCATTTGCATGAGGGGTTAGCACAGGGGTAACCGTCATAACAGCCGGACATCCCCGGGCTGTTGGATCATAATTTCTTTTTCGCCCCGGTATGTCTGGACAATCCCATACAGTTGAACTGCATCTCCTTTTTTCAATGAAACACCCCTGGCAGAAGAGGCAGGAATGAAGACTGGTGTCCCATTCACATCAAGGATCAGGTCTGCCCCGTTTTTTGTGACCACCAGGCGATCCACAGTCCCCTCCAGAAGGACCAGCGTACCATCAGCCGATGTCCTGGTAAACCGTGTTGAAAAGTTGGATTTCCCGACTGACTCGATAATGATAAATCCGGCAACAACAGCAAGCGTTACAACTGCGAGAAGAATAAAGGCATTTCGTTCCTGCCGGGTAAGCATAGATCCAGATTATCACTTGTACATTGTTATAACCGGCAGCTTTAAGGGTTAACGGTGTTAACATATTGTGCATGTCAGGAACGAACCTACCTCCCTCATCAAAAACCGTCCTCTCGATCCTGGACGAGAGTGGGGCAATGACCCACAAGGAGATTGTTAAGAAGAGCAACCTGGCCCCAAGGACAGTCCGCTATGCCCTGAAGAAACTGAAGGAGAACCACCTCATCATTGAGAAATTCAATTTCCGGGACGCACGACAGATCATCTACCAGGGCCGGGCGCCGACAATGGTGTGTGCATGAGCGAGAGCCCATGCAACATCATGAAATGTGATTCACTTGCCCGAAAATATCTCCCGGGTATCAGGGCCGAGATGGTTTACCGGCTGGTAAACGACAAGGGTATGAGCCAGAGCGATGCAGCGAAACGGCTGGGAGTTACGCGCGCTGCAATTTCGCAATATATGAGCAAGAAGCGTGGTGCGGATATCAAACTCTGCGGGGACATTGACAGCCTGATTGACCGTTGGGCATTGGCTGTAGCGGGAGAGGATGACCAGATCACCTTATGCGATGTCTGCAAATGTGCAATGAAAAAGTAACGTCGCCCGATAGAGCTATGGCAACAATTTCAGCTGGTAGCAATTTATTTTTACTCCCCCCTAATTTTTCCTTGTTCCGTCCTAAACCTAGAAATTATGGTAGTTCAAGTCTGTTTTAGGATTCCACATCTGACCCCGGGAACTGCAAGCGGATCTTGGATAAATAGTAAAATATGTCAAATTGCACCTCAACTATTTGTTGCCTGGCCCCGCGATCAACTTCAGGCGAATTATTCAGCTTGTTCCCGGTCGGGACTTTGACGCACATCCATTTTTCTCCGTATTGCCATCCCGATACCATGTAATTTTTCAATCCCACCCACACCTTTACGAAAGTAATACAGAAGAAGATGGAAATAGTCCGCAGTCAGGTCCTGAAACTCTTTCCGGTAACGGACCTCGACACAAGGGTCCCCGATAAAGCCCTTGACAGAGATGAAATCTTCTTTCTCGAAGGAAAAGAAGGGCATTTTCATCTGACGGAGATACCGGACTGAACCGAAATGTTCCAGGAATGTCAAAAATTCCTCAGTCAATGGTTCATCAAGCAGGTACTCTTTCAACATGGAACCATCCACACAAAGTTTGGACTGTACCGACCGGACTATTCGCATGATGTCTTTCCTTTTTTGGCGATCAATTACTATTTCACTGTTTTGTTCGTCGCCAGTACCATACCACCAGCAGCGCCACTACCACAACGGCGATCCCGATTTTTAGGTATTCCGTCGTAGTATTCTGGCCATTCACTGTTGTGGTGGACTGGCCCCAGTCATCCTCAAATACAGCCCTGTAATACAGGGCCGCATCAGGCTGCTCGATTACGACCCCCGCCTCCCGGTTAAATGTGGGAGAATTGTAATTCCAGTTGATGCTGCTGACAAGGACTTTCTTCCTGTCGACAATAACACCTTTGTTATGAATTTTTTCCAGTTCATTCCTATCCAGTTCTGCACACCGCGCTTCAAGCGGGAGGTGTTCAGACGCCGCTACCTGGTTGATATACGCCGTCATTTCATCGTTATCGTCCTCGCCTTCCGTGTTAAACCAGTAGGAATCGAGCAAAACTCTCACACGGACGCCGTGGCGTGATGCGTTAATCGCTTCGGCGAGGTACCGGTTGGGAACACCCCTCGATTCATTGCTGATGTATGCCTGCTGGATATCGATCTCGCCCGTTGCAGAACGCAGGAGGCCGGTGATTAGGTAACTTGTATCGGGGGCCAGCACCGGGGTAACCTTCGCACCCTCAAACCGAAGAGGTGAGAATTCCTGTGTATGGGTCTGTGTTCCCCCGGGCTCCAGTGGACCTTCCTTCCCGTTCATGGGGCTGATACCTTTCCCATTCAGATCAGAAAGGAATACCCCCCTGAACCAGGTCGCGACCCCGGGGTCGATCAGGCATACACCCCAGCCCCGGTTTCCGGATTTTCCTTCCGCGGGAAACCCGTTCTCTTTAAAATTTTCGCTGGTGATAAAAAGGTACAACGAATCGACCACGATATACTTGGCATGATCATAGCGGTACGGGGCATGGTTATCACCCATAGTTCCCATCCGGAAGACGGCAATATTATTCCTGGTAAGCCGGTCGCAGATGGCATTTCCTTCCGGTGAAATTCCACCGACAGGACCACCCTCTATCAGCACCGTCACATTGACACCCCGTTTCCTGGCGCTGATAAGCGCATCTGCCATTAAAGGACTGGAAAATTCGTATACATTCACAAGGATTTCATATTTTGCCTGGCTGATACAGTTCTCATATAATTCGAGTGAACAATCAGGCGATACAAAACCGACTCCGGAAACACCGGTAAAGTTTGCAGGAGCAACCCGGGACTGTCCAAGCATGAGGACACGGGGGTCCCATACCCCGTTGTCCAGGAAATGGACCTGCCCCTCCCGTGGTCTGACACTGGCAGGCCACGACACCTTTTGCAACAGGGTATCACCTTCATAAAGCATCAGCTCATCCCCTGCATTGGCAAGCCGAAAAGAACCGACAGGAATGACATCTGGGACATCGGGGGAGTAATTGTAAAACTCAAAGTCTGGCAACCGCTCATGCACACCGGCATAAGCCATACCATTATATGCAACAGTAATCCGGCCGTCTATCCATGAGCCAGGAGGAAAGCGGAAGCTTCCCTCGCCATCTGACACCATAATCCTATCCAGGCTTCCTGTTCCAGAAAGGACTACATATTCATCGGGATCGTCTTTCAGGTAGGTATCAGGGCAGAATTCGGTAATGACAATTGCCGTAACACCTGGGATAATAAGGCAAAAAAGAAGGAATACCGGGAGGAACTTCACTATTTCTGGTTGCAGCCCTGTTTTAATAACCTGACGATATAGATCGTTACCTATGCAGGGACCTTTTGTGATGAAAATCGGCGGGAGTCTGATAGACCATGTGCCCGGGATCGCCCGCGCACTCCTTGCATCACCCTGCGCTGCCCTGATAATTCCCGGCGGTGGCCCATTTGCAAACATCGTAAGGACATTCCACGCCCCAGACCATGAGAGCCATTGGATGGCAATTCTTGGGATGGAACAATATGGCTGGTACATTGCATCTTTCGGGATCAGTACCATTCCGCGCCTGCAGGTCCCGTGCGCCCCCACAGTGTTGCTCCCTTACGCCCTGATGCTGAAAGAAGACCCGCTTCCGCACCACTGGGACATCACTTCAGACACCATCGCCGCGTGGGCTGCATACCGCCTCGGGTTAGACCTTGTGGTGCTGAAATCAGTTGAGGGTATCACGAAGGAGGGGACTCTCCTGGAACAGGTCAACACACCCATCGCATGCGACGAAGTGGACCCGGGTTTCATCCAATTTGTTCTCGAGCACAGCGTCCGCACGCTGCTCATCGACGGTAGAAAGAGAGAAAGACTCCAGTCGTTACTCAGGGGAGAAACGGTAGCAGGCACGAGGATCGGTACAACCTTTTAATTGTTTAAAAAGAGAAGTTATAAGGAATCTCAGGAGTTACCATGTCAGACAAAAAATGCACATCATGCTGTGCTCCACTCGCAGAAGAAGGCGCCACAGATTTCGGATGCCCTTCATGTGGTTACGGCATCAAACGATGCTACCGGTGTAGAGAACAGAGTATCCCCTATACATGTCCAAAATGCGGTTTTGGGGGTCCATAAGCGATGGGAAACGTCGCACTGATTATCAGGGTAATGCCAGAATCCCCGGAAGTTGACCTTGACGCACTCAAAGGGGAGATCAAATCTGTCCTCCCAGGCGTACAACAGATTGTCGAAGAACCAATCGGCTTTGGATTAAAGGCCTTGAAACTTGTCGTAGTGGTCACTGATCAGGGCGGCGAGACAGATTCCGTTGAAGAGAAACTGGGCGGTCTTAAAGGCGTCGAGCGGGCCGAGATCGTGAACTTACCCTGATGTAACAATTACGAATTATCGAAAAGAATTCATCTCTTTTTTTAGTGGTTTCAATTGAAACGGACTTTTTTGGGATTCTAGGATTCCGAGTCGGTTTTATCCTTTTTCGAGTGCCCGCAGTACCTGCTGGGTTATTGTCCTGATCTTTTCCACAGACTCCCGGAACTGGACCACTTCAGACTCATCAATTTTAATAGTGACCGGGAATACGCCGCTGCGGTTCACCCGCGCCGGGACACTGATACAGACATCCCCGATATCATGGACTTCTCTTCGTATATACGCAGATACCGTCAGGATCCGGTTCTCATCACCAAGAATCGTCTTTACCAGTGTTGCGATCGCTTCACCCGGACCGTAAACTGTCGACCCTTTACCCCGGATAATCAGCTCGCCACTGTTTTTAACAGATTCCACCATCTCCTTGATAGGGATACGTGAAAATGCAGGCAGGTTACTGATCTGGATACCCCCGATGGTTGTTGCCGACCAGAGCGGAACCATGCTGTCCCCGTGCTCCCCGATAATACGTGTGTGTACTTCACTTGGATGAACCCGGAAATACGTGGCTATCAACGATTTCAGCCGCATGGAGTCAAGATGCGTACCAAGGCCAAATACCTGCTGGGGCTGCAGGCCTGAATATTTCAACCCGACTGACGTCATCACATCAACAGGATTTGTTATCATAAAGATCTTTGTGTCGGGCGCGACGATCGCAATTGATTGTGCAATCCCAGATACAATGTGGGCATTCTGGAGCGCGAGATCAAGCCTGGTCTGCCCTGGGACACGGGCGTTTCCCGCTGTACATACGACGATCTCGGACCCTTTTACGTCCTCAATATCCGTAGTCCAATTGATTTTTGTATAATTCCCACAGGCAGCAAAAGAGTCCATCAGGTCATGGGCAATACCATCAAGGAGATCTTCCCTTCCCGGCCTGCCATGGAGCAGTATCTCACTGACATAGGGAATTTCAGATATCGCATGTGCCGCAAACATTCCGACATTGCCGGTTGCGCCGATGACGGTGACTTTCGACATAGTTAGAGTAAAATTAGGGACACGTTCTCGGTCGACAATACGCTGCTGCATTCACTGAAGGACCCTTTCTCCACCCCGCAACCCTGTGGGCGCCGAATGTCCACAGTAAGTCTGCTCCCTTCCGGGCCTGAACCGGTCCCTGCAGCTGCCAGGTCGCCACTCCCTCCGGAGTCTTGATACCTGTCCACCGACCTCACAGGACGAGGCTTCTTCGTCAGGATGCTCACAGATCCAGCAGCCCGCTGTTGCCTTCCTCAAACTTCGCCCCCCGCATACCGACGGTTTCGGGTTACAAGTGACGCCGGGCCACCCAGGCTAGTCCCCATATTCAATGCACACTTCAGGGGATAAATACCTCGCCGATGACATGCTCCTGGAAGTGCGCAGTGATACGCTGTATAAGCCCGGTATCCTCTTTATTGAAAAGATCAAGGGCTGTAAGAACCGGGACTCCGGGAAGAACACGGTAGAGATCTGCAAGGTCACCTTGGTAGACCTCGATGCTTTGCCTGCCACGAGTTTCTGCAATCTTTTCGGGCATCAGGCCAATAGGCCGGGCTTTCATCTCTTCGTAGGTCTTGTGCATGACAACCTCGTCAACCGCAAGAAATTCGCTATTCACAAAAATATTGAATGCGGACCAGAACGCTGCAGAAAACCAGGCATCGTTCATCACAACATGCGGCACACCAAACCGTGCGGCAGCCAGTCCAAGCGTACCGACCCCACACGCAGCGTCAACGAACCATTGGGTATTAGGGGTAATTTTTCGCTCAACTGACTCAATTTTTGGGTTATAATCACGGGGAAATTCGATATGGATCTGCGACTGCTGCTGGTACAGGACCAGCGGACCGGACGAGGTCGGAAAAATGCTCGCACGCACATCACACCCGGCCAGGAGGTCATAGCTTCGCGGCACTCCACCGGGTTCCGGACTTGAGATCCCGGGAACAAAATTTCCGCTCCTGACTACACCCCTGATTTCCGGGACTTCATCAACAAGGCGTATTGCCACACCAGGGGTCACAATTGCAGATATCAGCACCAGTGATCGGGCGGGTAGGTAAGGGGGTTCCCGCATAAAAAATCCCGGGTGAATAAGCGGCATGCCGACTTTTGCGAGGGGTTCGGTACCGGCAAAGATGCCCTCCTCAATCATGATCACGTAACATTGCGCAAAAACTTCGTCGATAAACCTCTTCCCGCAGGAACAGGGCGGCTCATAAAAGCGGTTTTTTAACGGGGCCTTTTTATCCAGCACCCTGCCATGACAATCAGGGCAGGGGGAAAAAATCTGCCCGATCGAGAGAAGTATATCGTGAGCTGCATCAACACAGTCATTGCCACATACGGGGCATTTCATACGGTTCTTTTGACCGGTATCCATAGATAGTTTTTCAAAATAAGATCTTCGCAATGGGCCCGATGCGATTCGAACGCATGACCGCCCGGTTATGAGCCGGGCGCTCTAACCGGACTGAGCTACGGGCCCGGATAGGGATAAAGCGCCCCCCACAGGGCTCGAACCTGTGACATTCGGATTAACAGTCCGACACTCTACCAACTGAGTTAGGGAGGCACATAGGTTGTGCCTTAATATATTCTTTCTGAGCCCTTTTAATAGTAACTGTTGGAGCGATGGAGCCCACAAAATACAAAACCGCTATTTTTCCGTTATTGATTCATTTATTTGCCGGGTTTTAGTTTCATGGATTCAAGAAGGCAGATAAGATCATCGAGGTTATCATCCAGGTGGCACAGTAGATCTTCTGTCTGGGGGGTTACCATTGCACCGGCAGGTGTAGCCCTGATATAGCCGAGCTGCTCGAGCACACGGAGTGAATAACGGATCCGGTGGAATGGCAGGTCCAACAGCTCCGACAGTTTCATAATACCAATCGGCTGGTGCTCCATTACAGCCCTAATCACAAGAACATGCCTTGAAAGGAGCTCGATCTCATCTTTCATTTTCTGGAGCATGATTTAATGTACCTCAGGTTTCTTTTTGTCCTGTTTCAGGTTTCGGGCCGGATTCCTGGTGCTTGCTCAGCCACTGCTTGGTATCCCGGTATTTTTTGATGAATACATAGATCATCACGAGGTCAAGGACCAGGAGTGCAGGGGGAAGATAGTATTTGAATGGTACAGGTGCAAGGAATAATGCAATCACAACAAATGCAGCAACAAGGATAATCACGTTCAACAGGATAGTGAGCGCATAAAATTTTAATTTAAACTGCTCTTTTGCCTTCTCTTCCATTACTCATAGGTCAACCGTCATCGTAAAAGTACTTGTGGTTTTACCGCGAATATTCCTCCCATGGACTCGCTGGATGACGTGATCAGGCGTTCTGGTGCTGATGCATATGTTGCATTCGGTTCGTCACAAAATGCAGATATCCGGTATCTTACCCGGTTCCGGACCGAAGACCCCTTTGTCTATATCAAAAAACCTGGTGAAAAAGGGTTCATGGTAATCGGCCAGATGGAATATGAACGTGCAATCAGAGAATCGATTGCCGCGGTCATGACCAGGGGGGAAGCAGGACTTCTGGATATTATCAAAGGCGAACCGCTAAAGCACCGCGCCTATGCAAGAATGATTGCAAACCTTACCGGACCACGCATTATTCTGCCCGCTTCATTTCCCTACGGGATCGGGCATGAACTTGAATCACTCTGCGAGGTGACCCTTGATCCAGGTTCGGTTGAGACTACCCGGGCGATTAAATCAAACGAAGAAATCGATAAGATCAGGAGTGTCCAGGCCGCAACCGATATCGCGATGGAACGGGCAATTTCCCTGGTTAAAGCGAGCAGACCAATAAAAGGAGTACTCCATCACGACAACCATCCAGTCACTTCGGAACAGGTCAGGTCACTGATCCACAAAACCCTGATGGATTACGGGTGTCATGCCATCGATACCATTGTTACCTGCGGTAAAGACACCGCCCTGCCACATGCACTCGGCAGCGGACCCCTTATGGAATCAGAGCCGATTGTGATCGATACGTTCCCTGCCGATGACATGACCGGCTATTTCACGGATATGACGAGGACAGTCGTCAGGGGGGAACCATCCGTCGAATTACTTGAGATGTATAATGCCGTCAGGGAGGCCCAGGACCTCGGTATGACCCTTGTAAAACACGGGGCCCTTGGCTCATCAGTCCACCAGGCAGTTGTGGACCTTTTTGCCGAAAAAGGATACGGGACCAACACTTCGGGTTTTACTCATAACCTCGGGCATGGGGTCGGCCTCGAAGTCCACGAACAGCCAACCCTTGGTCCAGCCGGGGGGGCTCTCGCGGCTGGCAATGTGGTGACCGTTGAACCAGGGCTCTATTTCCGGGATACTGGCGGGGTGCGACTCGAGAACACGGGGGTAGTTACAACCGCGGGATTTGATTCTTTTACCCAATTTCCCCGTGAATTCATTCTCAGGTGATCATGATGGATGACGAAATATTTGATAAATACTGCCAGGCCGGGGCATTCGCTGCATCAGTCATCCGGAAAGGGGCCAAGGAGATCAGGCCGGGTGTACCCTACCTCGAGGTGATCGAGTTCATCGAAGATCTTGCCTCATCGGGCGAATCAGGCCTTGCATTCCCGCTTAACGTCTCCCTGAATGAAGATGCAGCGCATGACACGGCATCATTCGGGGATGAACGGATCTTTGCACCCGGGGACCTGGTCAAGCTCGACCTTGGGGTCCACTTCGACGGCTATATCGCGGATACAGCAATTACAATCGACCTTGGAAATAACGGACTCCTCGTGGACGCATCACGGGAAGCACTTTCCCGGGCTATTGAAAAGGTGCGCCCGGGAGTTACCGTTGGGGAGATCGGGGCTGCCATCCAGGCCGAGATTGAAAGCAGGGGGTACCGGCCAATCGCGAACCTCACCGGGCACGGACTAGGCAGGTTTGTCGTGCACAGGTCCCCGAGCATTCCAAACATTGCTATACAGGGCGGGGTAATGCTTGAAGAGGGAATGGTGTTTGCCATTGAACCTTTTGCAACGACCGGTTCCGGTCATGTGAACGAGAAGAGGAGGGTGGAAATATTCCAGCAGATTTCCCAGAAGCCGGTACGACTGGCGACTGCCAGAAAAATTCTGGAAGCGGTAAGCGGGCGACAGGGCATGCCCTTCGCAAAGCGGTGGCTCCCAGATAACAAACCTGATATCGCCATTGCGACACTCATCCACGCAGGGGTGGTGCACGCATTCCCGGTACTCTCGGATATCCCCGGCTCCCTCGTCTCGCAGCATGAACATACCGTCATCGTTACCGGGGACCACTGTATTGTAACAACGGCATGAGATATCCTTATCCGGTGTTAGATTGAATATTAAAGGTTACAGCCATGTCTGGAGACGACGAGACCCTGATAATTCTGGATGTGCTCCTCTGCGCAGAAATATTCAACCAGAACCCGAAACTGGATGTGAATGACCTTACGCCGGAGCATCGGATCATGTTCGGACTCGGCACTGCGTCCGGAATCAAAAGGCCGATTACGGTAAGCGAAAGTACAATCCGGAGGGTCCTTCAGATCCAGGACCCGCGCGGAAAGGTAGCAGACAACCCGGTGGTGATCTACGAGGAGTTCGGGCAGAGGTTTCGGATACCGGCGCTTGAGGCTGCCGCAAAATGGTTCATGGGTCACGGGGGCATGCCACATATAAAAAAGAACCCGGCACTGGCATTTTATTTTGAACAACTTGACTCTTCCGGGGTAACGTACCAGGAAGTAAAAGCATTAAACCCTCCATTTGAGGACAGCAGGTCGTATCTCGATGGAAAAATATCAGAGATAATCGCCGCCGACGAACGCCTGAGGACTGCAATGGACCTGATCATCATCAATGCACCTGATGAGATCGAGCAGCAGATCGACGACCTCGTCTGCACGTCGGAACAGAGAGATATCATTGCAAAAATGCGGACCGCAATTCTCCACCGTGAATTCCTGTTGAAGCACCGGATCCACGAGGTAGGAAAACTGTTATTTGTCGGTCCGCCGGGGACGGGAAAGACATCACTCGCACTTGCAATGTCCCACGCCATGCACATGCCGATCCTCGAGGTCAGGCTCTCGATGGTCACGTCACAGTACCTGGGAGAGACCTCAAAAAATATTGACAGGATATTCGAGTTGGCGAAAAAACTTTCGCCATGCATCCTGTTTATCGACGAGTTTGATTACGTGGCCAAGAGCCGGGTGACCGATGACCATGGCGCCATGAAGAGAGCAGTGAACTCCCTTCTGAAGAATATCGATAAAATGAACCTCGTGAAAAACGGCGTGCTGCTTATCGGCGCAACCAACCACCCCCAGCTCCTTGACGAGGCGGCATGGCGCCGATTTGACGAAGTCGTGGAGTTTTCACTTCCAAGTGAAGAGATGCGGGAACGGATCCTGAAAAAGGTCACCCAGTCTGTAGGCTGCGATTGTGATTTCCGTTACCTTGCGGCCCAGACGGATGGCCTTTCAGGTTCTGACCTCAGAATGCTTGTAAAGGAGGGCATCCTCTCATCGATTATGGATGGCAGGAAGGCCCTTCTCCAGAGTGATATTGAGAAAGGTATCCAGATGGTGAAAAGCAGGGGCGTTATCCGGAACCTTAACTGGTTGTAATATGCAGATTACGTTGCTGGGCACCGGGGACGCAACAGGTACGCCAAAGATCGGATGCAGGTGCCAGCAATGTACTCATGCGCACGACACAGGGATGACAAGGCTCCGTACATCACTACTCGTGGAACACGCAGGGAAGAATATCCTCATTGATTCCTCTCCTGACCTGCGCCAGCAGTTACTCCGGTGCGGTTCACCCCATATCGATGCGGTAATTTGGACACATGGGCATTATGACCATTTTATGGGGTATGGGGAGTTCTACCGGGTACAGGATCTGCCACCTGTTTACGCCGCCCCACCGGTACTCGAGTACTGCGGCGGCATTTTTTCTTTCATGTCATTTCGCCATAACGCAATGGACACGTACGAGCCGTTCACCATTTCCGGTGTGACGTTCACCCTGGTCGAGGTGAATCACCCTCCGGTATATAGTTGCGGGATTGTTATCGCCTGCGACGACATAAAAATCGGTTATACAGCAGATACGCGTTTTGATATTCCAGAATATAGCAAAGAATTACTCTCCGGGGTCAACCTCCTGCTTGTTGACGCGCTGGCTCCCAGGGGCTACCATGTCTACAAACATATGAGTTATGAAGAGGCATGCCAGCTGGCAACCGATCTCAAAGCGGGGGATTTCCGGTGTGTCCACCTGAGCCATGCAATCCGTTGGGACCTGCCTCACATTGGAAAAGATGGGGAATGTTTCCGGTTCGACTGAAACCGTGTTATCGGGTAAGCCTGTGTACCGTTTACATTTCTGCCGCACCCGGGGGATGCGTAACAGGAGAAGAATTTTCATTTTCTGCTGATTATCATCTTAACAACCCCGGTAGGACGCAAATCCCGGTAATCCTCCTGCCATTAACCAGTACCCATCTGATATTCCACTAGCCCGAATCTAGGTATATTACCAATACCATTATGGGGGTCACATTCCCAATCATAGGTGAATGAATATTAAGTTGCTCGAGCTGGAAAAAGACAAGGCCAGGCTGATTATTCAGGGGGAGGGACATACCTTCATGAATACCCTGACGGATGAGATCCTGAAGGACCCTGATGTCGATGTGGCCAGATATGTTATAGAATTCCAGTTTTCAGACCCTGAACTTCTGGTCACCACAAATGGTAAAAAAGACCCGCTGGATGTTATCCGGGACGCATGCACCCGGACATCAGGGTATTGCGATGAACTTCTTTCCTTAATGGAAAAACAGTAACAAAAAAAGATTATCTTTTTTTTTGCCAGAGGCCGGTATAGCAGGCCCGACCCTGCAATTATTGCCCGCAACTACATCCCGGGTATGGTTTTGCCGTATGAGATTATACGGCCCGTTCCGTGAACACGATTGACCCGGATATCCTGGCAATCTTAACCTTCACCGTTTGTCCCGGCTTCGAATTTGAAACATACATAATGTATTTCCCCATCTTCACCACACCGTCGCCCCGCTTCGAAACAGACTGAATCTCAACCTCAAGAATTGCGCCTTCCTGCAATTCGTTGGTGATTGGTTCTGTACGCGCTTTCCTCTTCTTGACCGGGCGGTGACCCCCGCAGGCATCACAACGCAGGAGGAGAAACCGGTCATCTTTCACGAGACGGGTATCAGGCCGGCCACATTCTGAGCAGATCACATAATCTTCCACATAGCTCCTGACCAATGAATTTATCAGGGTACTCTCGAATTTTCCATTAAATATCGCCCTGTTGCCATCGATCTTACCTGCAGTACCGAGTTCTCCCAGGAGGAACTTCATCAGGTGATCCTTATCGCGTCTCGCGACGTCTGCGATTTCCACGAAATTTTCGAAGACGGTAGTTTTCCCTTCAATATAGCTCTTGGGCTCCGGAACGGTAAACCGTTCGTGGGACTCACTGACCTCGGGCATATGTGAATATGCCTTGTTTAAAAGTGCCTCATACGATTCGACCATAGTTGTATAGTACAAAGGGCGTCCGAGGTAATAATTATGGGTAGATAGTACTGCCAGACCTGGAGCAGGTCTCATATGGTTTTGGAAGAACATGAGCAAGGAATATCACTCCTGTGTCTATTTTCCGCACAAGACCACCCTTCGTAGTGCGTGGCCACGATACAGATAGGGCCGGCAAAGCCCACCGGGCACCTCTCATGAAAGAAAAAAAGATTTCGGGTTTATTGCTTAAACTGTGGCATCATCGCACGGACTTCCGCACCAACTTTTTCAATCAGGTGGTCTTCATCCTTCTTTGTCAAAGCATTAAATACCGGGCGGTTAACCGTGTTCTCAAGCATCCATTCCCTTGCAAACTCACCGTTCTGGATCTCTCCAAGTATCTTCTGCATCTCCATGCGGGATTCGCAACCGATAACACGCGGGCCGCGGGTAAGGTCCCCGTACTGTGCAGTATTACTGACATATCTTCTCATTTTCGTGAACCCGCCCTCGTAAATCAGGTCGACAATTAGTTTTGTTTCATGGAGTACCTCAAGGTACGCCATTTCAGGGGAGTAACCGGCATCGACAAGTGTCTCAAACCCGGCCTTGATCAGGGAGGTAATGCCACCGCACAATACTGCCTGCTCGCCGAAGAGATCGGTCTCAGTCTCTTCACGGAACGAGGTCTCGAGTACTACTGCGCGGGTCGCACCGATACCTTTTGCATATGCAAGCGCGATCTTGTGTGCCGTGCCCGTGTAGTCCTGGTGAACGGCGATCAGTGCCGGGACACCCTTTCCTTCTTCATATTGCCGCCTTACCATGAACCCGGGTCCTTTGGGGGCAACCATGATAACATTGACATCCAGTGGGGGAACAATCTGCCCAAAATGGATATTGAACCCGTGGGAGAACATCAGGGTTTTTCCCTTCGTGAGATATGGCTTCACTTCGCCCCTGTATACCGCACCCTGGTTCTCATCAGGAAGGAGGATCTGCACCACGTCCGCCATTTTAACGGCTTCCACGACAGGGTACACCTTAAATCCATCCGATGTGGCCGCGTCCCAGCTTTTTCCCGGCCGGAGCCCGATGATCACGTCCATCGCACTATCACGAAGGTTCAGTGCCTGGCCCCGTCCCTGGGAACCATACCCGATAACCGCGATACGTTTCCCGGACAGAACACTCAGGTCCGCATCTGATTCATAGTATTTTTTCAGCATGGTCTCTCCTCCTTATATTAGCAACCAAGCACATAAATATTTTATAAAAAAACTAATCAGTGAAACTTTTGGGGATATCCCTTTTGGAGAGCGATCAACCATTAAAGAGACAACTGAACCGAGATTCGGGGGAATTCTGCCGGATGTTCAATCAACATGCCCAGATATACGCATTAATCTGACCCGGGTAGGGGTTAAGAATGTGAAAAAACTCGTGGAGGTCTCGCGTCCCGACAGGCGCCCGGTTATTTTCATTTCTAATTTTGATGTTTTCGTTGACCTTCCTGGTAGTCTCAAAGGAGCGAACCTCTCACGAAATTTTGAAGTGATCGATGAAGTGCTCCAGCAGGCGATCGACGGTGATGTGAAGGAGATTGAAGAGCTTTGCAGCGTGGTCGCACGAAAACTTCTAGACCGGCATGAATATGCCGACCGTACCGAGGTGCTCATGCGGAGCCAGTTTATGGTGAAACGAGAGACACCAATCAGCAAGACCAGTTGCCACGAGGTCGTCAGTGTCCATGCAAGGGCTGTTGCCAGGAGGACTTTCCGGAGCCCCATTGTGAGAAAGAGTATCGGGGCTGAAGTGATGGGGATGACCGCCTGCCCCTGTGCCCAGAATATCATGAAAGAACGGGCCCAGTATGTCCTCGAGGACCTCAAGGTCGACAAGGAGACCATCTCGAAGTTCTTCGACGAGGTCCCCATGGCCACGCACAACCAGCGGGGCCGGGGTTTTCTCTGCATTGAAACAGACGACGACCAGCATGTAAAACTCGAAACGATCATCGATATCCTGAAGGAGTCAATGAGTGCCCCGATTTTTGAACTTCTTAAACGTGGTGATGAAAGTTATGTAGTCCTTACCGCGCATAAAAACCCGAGATTTGTGGAGGACTGCGTACGGGAGATGGCAAAAAAAGTCCTCGCGGAATTCCACGATCTCTCAGGAGATGCCCTCGTTACCATAAAACAGACCAACGAAGAGAGCATTCACCAGCACGATGCCTACGCAGAACGCCAGGCAACAATCGCCGAACTTTTTGTTGAACTGAACGGCGAAATCCAATAGTTTTTCTATTTTTTTTGAAGATATTAACCAATTTAACTACCGTTTCATTTGGTCCGTGAGACCAATTGTCATGTGCAGCTGGTTAACCACATTCAATAATTATGCACGGTATCACCCCATGATTTTACGGGTCCTGTCATAGGTATTCCAGGATAGAAGAAAACATGATCCGGGCCCCTATCAACCGCCTCCTTTCCTCACTGGCATGCTGTTGAAATGTCACAAAAATCATTGACCCCCCTTTCATCTGAAAACTGGAAAAAACACGGATTATCACTCTTCTCTTCCGTGAAATCGGCACCATCAGGAGAATTGCAAAGCAGATATATAATTGGAAGTGGTAAAACTAAGCTGAACGTACTAGGTACGGTCAAAAGATCTCCTTATAAGAGATTTGTGTGGATTACACCGGTATCGAATAATGAACAACTCAGCATAAGATGAGGCGATAATATTGTCGAAAGTTGTAGAGATTTCCCCAACCACAAGACACGAGGGACACTCAAAACTTGTCTTGAAGGTTAACGACGCAGGTATCATCGAAACGGGTAACTGGTGTTCCATTACCCCGGTGAGGGGAGTTGAGAGACTCGCCGTCGGTAAGTCGATGGAACAAGTCCCCAA
>Ga0194039_1000849_pt1 | contig 17306 bp, 4 predicted proteins | sample JunL228m_MetaG_FD_148679 | JGI IMG/M metagenome (GOLD analysis project Ga0194039, IMG submission 148679) | Anoxic zone freshwater microbial communities from boreal shield lake in IISD Experimental Lakes Area, Ontario, Canada - Jun2016-L227-8m | ecosystem: Environmental > Aquatic > Freshwater >... | reverse complement strand
GGAACTCCGGGCCAATCTGGATGAACTGACCCGGCAGGAAGAAGCATTGCGGGAATCAAAGCGGGAGTTAGCTGATATTATTGAGTTCCTCCCGGATGCAACATTTGTCATTGACCGGCAGGCAATCGTGATCGCATGGAACCGTGCGATGGAAGAGATGACCGGAGTAAGGGCTAAAGATATGCTCGGGAAAGGTAACTACGAGTATGCAATCCCTTTCTATGGTGAACGCCGCCCGATACTCATCGACCTTGTTATGATTCAGGACCCGGATGTGTTGAACAAATACTCATCTGTGCAAAAGTCAGGCGATTCTCTTACAGCTGAGACCAACCTGACCCGATTAGGTGGAAAAGATCTCCACCTCTGGGGAAAGTCTGTCCTGATTAAAAATTCCCATGGTGAGGTAATCGGGGCAATTGAGTCAATAAGGGACATTACTGCATGGAAACATACGGAGATGAAACTGGTCGCTGCAACGGAGCACCTGAAAGAAGCCCATCACCTTGCACACATCGGAACATGGGACTGGATTATTAAAACCGATACCGTGACCTGGTCCGAGGAACTATGCACTATTGCCGGATGGGACCCATCACTACCGGCACCCACATATGCAGATCTTCCGCGTATCTATTCTCCCGCCAGCTGGGAGCAACTCAGTGCTGCGGTGACAAATGCACTCAATACGGGTGAACCGTACAACCTTGACCTGGAAATGATTCGTCCGGATGGCACCATACGATGGACAAATGCATTCGGAGGTGTGATACGCGATACGAAAGGAAAGATCACCGGGTTGCATGGCACGGTGCAGGATATTACCGAGAGCAAGCGAGCGGAAGCCGCATTAGCAGAATCATTCGCGACATTCAGGACGGTCATGGACAGTATTGATGCGCTGGTTTACGTAGCGGATATGAAAACCTACGAAATCCTGTTTGTGAACGAGTACGGCAGGAAGATTTGGGGTGATATTTCCGGGAAAATCTGCTGGGAAGCACTTCAAGTGAATCAGAGGGGTCCCTGTCCGTTCTGCACGAATAATAAATTACTGGATTCAGAGGGCAATCCTGCCAGAATCGTGATCTGGGAGTTTAAGAACACTATCAATGGGCATTGGTACGAATGCCACGACAGCGCGATCCGGTGGACTGATGGAAGAATTGTGCGCATTGAGATTGCCACTGACATTACTAAAAGAAAATGGGTAGAGGAGGAAATCGCAGAGAGCGAGGACCGGTTCCGCGGAATCTTTGACACAATTACCAGCGGGGTTGCCATCTACGAGGTTTTGAATAACGGGGCATCCGGCAAAGATTACATTATCAAAGATTTCAACAAGACGGCGCTGGAGATTGAGGGGAAAACAAAAGAGGAAATTGTAGGAAAGAGTCTTTTTGACCTGCGTCCTGCCATTGATGAATATGGATTAATTCCGGTGTTTCAGCAGGTCTGGAAGACCGGAGTTCCAGCATATTTCCCCCAGAAAGTCTACATTGATGAGAAATATTCCAGCTGGTACGAGAACCGCGTGTTCCGGTTGCATAGTGGTGAAATTGTTGCGGTATATGATGACGTCACCGAACGCAAGCGGGCAGAAGAAGCACTAAAGGAGAGTGAATTTAAATATCGATCGCTTATCGAATCTTCGAGCGATGCTATATTTTGCGTTGATCAGCAGGGAACGTATAAATTTACCAATCAGGTATTTGCATCTACTTTTAATAAGACCCCAGAGTTTTTTATCGGAAAAACGTTTTGGGACATTTACCCAAAAGAACATGCAGATTACCGTCAATTAACAAACCTCGCGGTGTTTGAAACCGGAGTAACCCAGACCATCGAAGTTGAGGTTCCTTTACCAGATACAACGTTATATTTTATCGCTAAAGCAAATCCCATCAAAGATGAATCCGGTAAAGTAATTTTGAATCTTACCCATGCAACGGACATCACCGGACGCAAAACAACAGAAAAGATGCTCCTTGAAACCACGGAATATCTCCAGAACCTGTTCGATTATGCAAATGCCCCGATCATTGTATGGGACCCGGAGTATGTGATCACCCGGTTCAACCATGCGTTTGAGGATCTCACCCTCATATCGGAACAGGAGGCTATCGGGCAGAAGCTGGATATCCTGTTCCCGGAAGAAAGCAGGGACGCATCACTTATCGAGATCAAAAAGACGCTCGAAGGTGAGCGGTGGAAGACTGTTGAGATCCCGATTCTTGTTAAAGATGGCAGTGTCCGGACCGTGCTCTGGAATTCGGCAAACATTCTTGATATTCATGGCCGGATAACCTCCACAATCGCCCAGGGTGTTGATATCACTGATAGAAAAGAGGCGGGGGAAGCGTTAAAGGAGCGCGAACAGGACCTGGTGGAAGCCCAGAAAATTGCACAACTGGGTAAATGGGATCTGGATCTGGTCAATAATACGCTGCACTGGTCAGATGGGATTTACGAAATGTTTGAGATCAATCCCGCGCTATTCGGGGCTACGTATGAAGCGTTCCTGAATTGCATTCATCCCGATGATCGTGATATGGTCAATTCAGCGTATACCGGGTCTTTGAAAAACAGGCAACCCTATGAGATCTCACATCGCCTGCGCATGGTGGACGGGCGAATCAAATGGGTAAACGAAATCTGTCATACCGAGTACAACTCACAGGGTCAACCATTACGATCTGTTGGGATTGTACAGGATATCAGCAGGATCAAGCAGGCAGAAGAGGCACTCATTCTGGCGAACAAGAAGCTCAACCTCCTCTCTTCTATCACCCGGCACGACATCAACAACCAGCTTTCGGTACTCCGGGGCTACATCAGTATTCTGGAAAAGAAGCTGCCTGATCCCGCACTCTCCGATTATTTTTTGAAATCTTCAACCGCTGCGCAGCGAATCTCGTCCATGATCCAGTTCACCAAAGAATACGAGGACATCGGTGTCAATGCTCCGGTCTGGAAGGACTGCGATAACCTTATTGATACCGCAACGAAACAAGCCCCGCTTGGCATGGTCACCGTGATAAATGAGATTCCCGCCGGAACAAAAATATTTGCTGACCCTCTGATAGTCAAGGTCTTTTTCAACCTGATGGACAATGCGGTACGGCACGGGGGGAAGATTACCACTATCCGGTTCTCATCCGGTGAACGCGGTGCCGATCACATTCTTGTGTGCGAAGATGATGGTGATGGTGTCCTGCCTGAGGAGAAAGAGAAGATCTTTTTGAAAGGGTATGGAAAGAACACCGGCATGGGATTGTTCCTTTCCCGGGAGATTCTCTCAATCACCGGCATCACGATCCGGGAGACCGGCGAGTCGGGTAAAGGTGCACGGTTTGAGATCGCGGTGCCTAAGGGAGCGTGGCGAACAGCCAGTAAGGGTGCATGATGTCAGATGTTATTCGTGTTCTTTATGTAGATGACGAACCCGACCTGCTCGGTATCGGGAAGCTCTTTTTAGAGAGAGCGGGAAATTTCACGGTAACGACATCCCAGAGAGCATCCGAAGCGATCCAATTTCTCGAACGGAAAAAATTCGATGTCATCATTTCCGATTACCAGATGCCGGTGATGAATGGTATTCAGTTCCTTGTTGAAGTACGGTCACGCTTTGGACCGATCCCATTCATACTATTTACCGGCAGAGGAAGGGAAGAGATCGTTATCCAGGCAATCAATAGCGGGGCGGATTTCTATCTCCAGAGAAGCGGTGATCCTGGTGCACAGTTTGCCGAACTCTCCCATAAGATCAAACAGATTGCTTCCCGGAAAATTGCGGAGGACGCGTTATGGAAAAATGAGGAGAAATACAAACGCGTAATCGAACATACGGATGAGGCAATTATTGTCGAACAGGACGGGATGCTGATGCTGGTTAATCACCGGGCGGTTGAGCTCACTGGTTATGCCGAAAAGGAACTTCTGTCCATGCCGTTTTCAGCAATTATCTACCCTGATGACCGTACCAAGGTAATGGAAGATTACAAGATTTTGATGAAGAGTGCAAATTCTCCCTCCCGCTTCAGCTTCCGGTTGAGTACAAAGGATGGGAGCACCCTTTGGGTTAAGATTGGTAGTGCCGAAATCGATTGGAATGGACGCGCTGCCACGCTGAATTTCTTAACCGATATCACCGAACGCAAAGAACTCGAAATGGAGATGGAGTACCATGAGCAGGAACTCGTTCGATACACAATGTCGCTTGATGCGGCGAACAAGAAGATCACGTTTCTCTCTTCTATTTCCCGCCACGATATCCTCAACATGATCACTGCCATCGTTATGTACCTCTCCCTTGCAGAAGAGATTGTGACGGATCCTGTCGCGCTTGAGTATCTCCAGAAGATCGATCGGGTAGCCCAACTGATCCAGAAACAGATCCACTTAACCCGTGACTACCAGAACATTGGTGAAAATGCCCCTTTCTGGCAGGATTGCAGGACACTTGTAGACTCAGCAGCAAAAGAAACCTTGCCTGGACACGTCATGGTGAAGAACGATCTGCCACCAGGTGAGGATGTGTTCGCTGACCCGTTAATTGTCAAAGTGTTTTACAACCTCATGGACAATGCAGCACGGTATGGCGGAAAGATCACGACCATCCGGTTCTCATCCGGTGAACGCGCTGCCGATCACCTTCTTGTGTGCGAAGATGATGGTGATGGTGTTGTTGCAGGGGAGAAAGAAAAGATCTTTGAGAAAGGTTATGGAAAGAACACCGGCAGGGGATTGTTCCTTTCCCGGGAGATCCTCTCGATCACCGGCATCACCATCAAAGAGACCGGCGAGCCGGGCAAGGGAGCACGGTTCGAGATCGCAGTGCCAAAAGGAGCGTGGCGGAAGAAAGGTGAGGGAAACTAATGGCTGCAGGAAAGAAGAAACCGGAAAAGAATGAGACAAAAGCGGGCAGTAATCGTTCTCTAGGGGTTGACACAAAAAAGCAGATTTCACACTCCCAGAAAAGTTCTCCTCTTTTAAAAGGGCAGATAAAAAGAGCGCTGGATGAGCGAATTAAGGAACTGAACTGTTTTTTTGGCATCTCGGCAGTGATGGAGTTACCGGATATTACCTTAGATGAAATATTGAGAAAAATCGTTCCGCTCCTCCCACCCGCCTGGCAGTTTCCCGAGCTCGCTGAAGCCTGCATTGTACTGGAAGGAAAAACCTACCATACATCAGATTTCAGAAAAACACCCTGGATGCTCGTCCATGACATTATCGTGAATGGCAACGCCGTTGGTCAAGTGAAGGTTTGCTATCGTGAAGAACTCCAGATAAAAAATGAAGACCCGTTTATGATTGAGGAGCGACACCTGCTCGATGCCATCGCTGAGAGACTTGGCCATATCATAGAACGAAAATGGGCGGAAATGGGGTTAAAAGAGAGCGAGGAAAAGTTCCGAAGTATCTTTAATACAGTAAATGATGGGATTCACATCCACGAGATTGGGCCGGACGGGAAGCCGGGAAAATTTATCGAAGTAAACGAAGTCGCCTGCCAGATGTTGCAATATACCCATGATGAAATGCTTGAACATGGACCTCTTGATTTTGTTACCGGGTATCACAGCAGACCTCTTGATGCAATCATCCGAGAACAATCAACCACCGGGCATTCAATCTTTGAGACCGAGCACCGGAGAAAAGACGGAACTATCCTGCCGGTCGAGATTAACACACATATAGTCAGTCTCCGTGGAAAACCCGTGATGGTATCGGTGGTCCGGGACATCACTGAACGCAAGCAGGTTGAATCGGCGCTAAAACTGGCAAATAAAAAAATGAGCCTTGTCTCCAGCATCACCCGGCACGATATCAACAATCAAATCTCGGCGATCAATATGTTTCTCTTCCTTGCAAAAGAGGGGATCTGCGATCCAACCATTCTCGAGCATCTCCAGAAGGTTGAGCAGGCATCGCAGCTGATCCAGAAACAGATTTGGTTTACGGGTGAATACGACATGATCGGGATTACTGCTCCCGTATGGGGGGATCTACGGGCCCTCGTAGGTATTGCAGCAAAGCAAGTCCATCTTTTACAGGTTAACGTGAACAACGATCTCCCTGCCGGTGCAGAAGTTTATGCAGATCCGCTCATTGTCAGGGTGTTTTCCAACCTTATGGATAACGCGGTGAAATATGGCGGGAAGATTACCACCATCCGGTTTTTTGTCATCGAACAGGGTGATAATCATATAATTGTGTGTGAGGATGATGGCGTTGGGATCGTTACTGAAGAGAAGAAAAATATTTTTGAGCGTGAGTTCGGGAAGTCTACCGGGTTTGGTTTAGCCCTTGCTAAGGAGATCCTTGACATCACCGGCATCATCATCAAAGAGACTGGCGAGCAGGGCAAGGGGGCACGTTTCGAGATCGCGGTGCCCAAAGAGGCATGGCGAACAAGTGAGAAGAGGGATTAAATGGCAGCAGGAAAAAAGAAGCCGGAAGAAAAGGACGGGATACACAAAGACTATGCCCGTTTTACCAGGGCTGCGGCGGAAAAGAAGATCGCACGCTCAAAAAAGATCCCTCATGAGTTGAACGTGCTGACTCCTGAACAACTCATCCACGAACTCCGGGTGCACCAGATCGAGCTCGAAACGCAGGCAGAAGAACTCAAAACGGCCCAGCTTTCGCTCGAAAATTCGCGGGACAAATACCTTGACCTCTATGACTTTGCCCCGGTCGGTTATTTCACGCTTACTGATAAAGCCCGGATAACGGTAGCCAACCTTACCCTTGCCACGCTCCTAGGGGTTGAGAGGAGAGATTTAGTCACTCACGGATTCGGACAGTTCATTGCTCATGGAGAACTTGAACGGTGGGACCGGTTTTTTGCAGAAGTGCGGCAGGATGTGAAAAAACAGAGCTGCACACTCACGCTCAAACGGGGTGACGGTTCCACATTCCCGGCCCGGCTGGAAGGGCAGAGGATTGCCGGCAGCAGGGAGAAATCTCCAACCGTAAGGGTGGCAGTCAGCGACATTTCAGATCTCTGGATGGCGGGAGAAGCACTGCGTCTCTCCCATGATAATCTGGAGATAATTGTGAGCGAACGCACCGCCCGGCTGGCTGATGCGAACAGGGATTTGCTTGAAGAGATTGCTGAACGGAAAAAAACTGATAAGACCCTGCAGGAAAGCCGGGAGAATCTCCAGGCATTTTTTAACGCAACAACCGATCCGCTGGTCCTGCTTGCACCGGATGGGACCATTCTTGCCGCAAATGTGATAACCGCTGAAGCCTTCGGGGCTCCTGCTGATACGGTGATTGGTAAGAATGCTTACCAACTTCTCCCGCCGGCAATTGTCAAACACCGGAAAAAGATCGTTGACCGCGTAGTAAAAACCAAAAAACCTGCGGAATATGAGGATGAGCGGGCGGGCAGGTACCTGCACCACCACGTTTATCCGGTTATGGGTGATGACGGCAACGTCCGCTCTGTGGCTATTTATGCCAAGGATATCACCTTAAAAAAAACCCAGGAAGCCGCATTGCGGGAGAGCGAAGAGAAGTACCGCACCCTGTCTGCCATGCTGCGCCTCATGTGCGATAATGTGCCGGACATGATCTGGGCAAAAGATCTTGAAAAACGCTACCTCTTTGCCAACAGGGCGATCTGCCGCGATCTGCTCAATGCTAATGATACCGATGAGCCGGTAGGAAAGCAGGACATGTTCTTTGCAGAGCGGGAGCGGACACGCCATGCTGATGATCCTGAGTGGCACACGTTTGGCGAGATTTGCCGGGACACCGACCAGATTACCATGGATGCCGGCACACCCAGGAAGTTCGATGAGTACGGGAACGTGCAGGGAACATTCCTCTTTCTGGATGTTTTTAAGGCTCCGTTTCTGGATGAGCACGGGAACATGATCGGTACCGTGGGTTCTGCGCGGGATGTGACTCTTGCAAAAGGGTTGGAAGCCGCCCTTAAAAAGAGCGAGGAATTCAACCGGAACCTGGTAGATAATATACCGGATTATATCCTGATCTATGACCCACAGGGCACTATTCTCTATACCAATCCGATCTTTGCGAAAATATTTGGATTTACACCCGAAGAAGCAGTAGGTTCTCCCATTCTGGAGCACATAGCTCCCGAATACCGCGATCGGATCCGCATCCTGATGGAGCAGCGCATATATGAGATTACTATTCCCCCGTATGAGATCTCGATCCTGAAAAAGGATGGCTCTGCAGTGCCCGTGATTGTCAAAGGTACCCATATCAGGTTCCAGGATAATGATTCCGTGCTCGTACTGATGACTGATATCTCTGAACACAAACGCATGGTGCAGGCAGTTTATGAGAGCGAGAAGAAATTCCGAACCCTGTTTGAGAGTATGGCCCCGGGAGTTTTTTACCAGCGCTCTGATGGAACTCTTATTGACGCAAACCCGGCAGCCCTGAGAATGTTTGGTCTGACCCGCGAGCAGTTCACGGGGAGAGATTCCTATGATCCCCGCTGGAAGGTAGTTTCAGAGACCGGAGAACTTCTTTCCCCTGAGCAGCACCCCTCCATGATTGCGTTGCGGTCAGGAAAACCGGTCAAAGATCTGATCGTCGGGGTCTACAATCCGGCGCGGGATGAGATGACCTGGCTCAGTACCAATGCAGAACCCCAGTTCAGGAACGGGGAAGCGACGCCGTACCAGGTCTTTGTGACCATGTACGATATCACTGAACGCAGGCGGGCAGAAGAGGCTCTTAAGGAGAGCGAGCAGCTTTTGAGTGAGGTCTTTGACAATGCCAACGATGCGATATACCTGCTTGAAAGAACCCCGGACGGTCCCGGGAAATATCTTCTGGTGAATGATAAAGCCATCCGGATGCTGGGATATTCAAAAGAAGAATTCATGGGGATGTCTCCTAAGGATATCGTTCCAGAGGACATGGCGAAAAAAATTATGCCGGGTGTCATAAAAAAACTGCTCAAAGATGGACATGCTACGTTTGAGTCGGCTCACCGGCGAAAAGACGGGAGTATCTACCCGGTTGAAGTCAGCACCCATACGTTTTGTTACCGGGGAAAGGATGTGGATCTCTCCATTGTCCGTGACAATACCGAGCGCAAGCAGGCAGAAAAGGATCTGCAGGAGTCACACGAACGGTTCAGGGCAACCATCGCTTCGCTTGATGATGCCATTTTCTTAGTTGATCCCGTGACTCGCCTGATCAGCGAGTGTAACGATGCCGCCACCAGAGTTTTTGGCTATTTACGCGAGGAACTGGTTGGCAGGCAGACCGGTTTCCTGCATGTTGACCAGGCGCACCTTGAGCAGTTCGGTCGGGAGGCTTTGGCCACCTACGATGATAAAGGATATTACATGCGGGAGTTTGAGATGCGCCGGAAGGATGGGTGCGTGTTTCCAACTGAACACTTTGTCCGGCCAATCAAGGATCCTGACGGCAGGATCCTGTATGTGGTCAGCGTAGTGCGCGACATCAGCGGGAGAAAACAGGCAGAGGTTGCGTTGAAAGAGAGTGAGGAACGAATCCGCCAGATCACCGATACCATTACCAGTGTTTTCTATATCCATGACCGGGTATCAAACCTGTTCATCTACGTCAGCCCGGCGTATGAAACGATCTGGAAACGGTCATGCCAGTCGCTGATTGACAACCCGTATTCCTTCATTGAAGCTGTCCACCCGGATGACCTGCCACGGTTACAGAATTCCATACGTAAAGAACTGGAAGAAGGTATCTATGTTGACACGGATTACCGGATCATCCATCCAGATGGTAGTGTGCATTGGATCCGGTCCCGGAATTTCCCGATTGTCGATAAAACCGGACAGACATTTCGCGTAGCCGGGATTGCAGAGGATATTACGGATCTGAAAGGGGCAGATCTTTCACTGAAAGCCGCTAAAGAGTATGCAGAAACCCTGATTCAGACTGCAAATGCGATGGTCGTCGGGCTTGACAACCACGGGACAATTACCCTCTTTAACGAGGCTGCGGAGACAATCACAGGGTATACTGCTGCAGAACTGGCAGGGCGAAACTGGTTTGAAGTAATTGTACCAAAAGAGCAGTATCCCCAGGTATGGGAGGAGTTCAACCGGCTTCTTACCGGGGGTCTCCCGATAAATTTCGAAAATCCGATCCTCACCAAATCGGGTGAGGAACACTATATTGTCTGGAAGAACAGCGAGATCCGTAATAATGAGCAGACTGTCGGGACAATCTCTTTTGGGATCGATATCACCGAACGTAAACGGGCAGAAGTGGCAATCGGGGAGAGTGAGGCACGATTCCATTCCATGTTCGAGCGGCATGATTCCGTCATGCTCCTGATCGATCCGGAAACCGGGAAAATTATTGATGCAAATCTGGCCGCAGCAGAGTTTTATGGCAGATCACAAGAAGAACTCTGTTCGCAGTCCATTGATGAGATTAACACTTTGTCCAAAGAAGAGGTTGCTGCAGAAAGGATGAAAGCATTGCGGGAAAAGAAGAACTTTTTTGTCTTCCCGCACCGGCTTGCAAGCGGTGAGATCCGGACCGTAGAGGTACATTCCTCCCCAATAGAGGTCGGTGGAAAGGCGGTTCTCTTCTCGGTCATTTCTGATATTACTGAACGTAAACGGGCAGAAGATGCACTGTATGAGAGTGAGAAAAAATACCGCAGTCTTGTCACCACCTTGAACGAAGGTGTCTGGTATGTAACCCCTGACCTCATAACATCCTATCTCAACCCCCGCATGGCCGGGATGCTCGGGTATACTGTTGAGGAGATGAACGGCCGACCTCTTGCAGATTTCATTGAACCCGTTTCCATGCGGGTGGTAGAAGAGCAGGTTGAGCGTCGCAAAAAAGGGCATACCGACCAGTATGAAATAACCCTGCAAAAGAAAGACGGGCGCACTATCATAGTGCGAGCTACTGCATCACCACTTCTGGATGAACAGGGCAGGTTCATCGGTTCTGTTGCCGGCATCGAAGACATTACCGAGCGCAAACATTACGAGGACGTGCTCACCCTCGCAAACCGGTTCTTCTCGATTTCAAACCATCACCAGCAGATCGCCCCGATGCTGGACGAGGTTGTACATACCATTCAGGAGTACACCGGCTGCGATTCGGTTGGCATCCGTCTGCTGGATATCGAAGGAAACATCCCCTATACTTCCTATGCCGGCTTTGCCGATTCCTTTTATGGGCGCGAGAGCCCGCTTAACATACAGAGAGATGAGTGCATGTGCATCTATGTGATCCGGGGGGATACTAATCCCGATCTCCCGGTCATCACTGCAAAAGGCTCGTTCTGGTGCAACGGGACGACAAAGTTTCTTGTCGGTGTCTCTGATGAAGACAAGGGGAGGACTCGGAATGTCTGCAATGAAGTGGGGTACGAGTCGGTTGCCCTTGTTGCCATAAAGCAAGGGGATACCATCCTCGGGCTTATCCACATTGCCGATCACCGCGAGGGAATGGTCCCGCTCGAAACGGTAGAAGTGCTCGAAGAGATCTCGCAGGCTCTGGGCTCTGCCATCCAGCGTCTCTTAGCCGAGACCGGCATCCGAAATTCCCTTACCGAGAAAGAAGTCCTTCTGCGGGAGATCCACCACCGGGTAAAGAATAACCTTTCCGGGATCATCTCGCTCATCGAGCTCCAGATCAGTTCTCTTACTGATCCGGTTAACATCTCCCTGTTACAGGATCTGGAGACCCGGGTACGGAGCATGGCGCTCGTCCATGAATCACTCTATTTAACAAAAGATCTCGCCCGGATCAGCACTGCCACCTACACGGAAAACCTGACCCGGCACATGTTCCAGGTGTACGGGAAGTCACCTGAAATACGGTACGCGATCGAGATGGGAGAGATCATGATGCCCATCGAAACTGCGGTTCCCTTCGGACTGGTAATAAGCGAGATCATAACAAACTCGTTAAAATATGCCTTCCCTCCATCATTCTCCTGCGAAGAATTACGGCGAGAACCCTGCACTATTTCATTAACCTTCCATCGCGAGGGCAATGGTTATCTCCTCACAATTGCAGATAACGGGATTGGAATACCTAACGGAAATGGTGCCGAAGGTTCCCACACGCTGGGGTTGTTTTTGATCAACTTCATTGTGAAGCACCAGCTGAGGGGGAGTGTTGAGATTAACAATGTGGGAGGGACCGCATATACAATCCGGTTCCCTTAAACCCGCAGTAATGGAGTGGGATTCTTAATGAACAAGCACACAATTCTCGTTGTTGAAGACGAGGCCCTCATTGCAGCAAACCTTGTCCGTACCCTCTCCTCGCTCGGTTATGAGGTGCTGGAGCCGGTTGCTACCGGAGAGGATGCGCTCCTTGCGGTAAAAATAAAAAAACCCGATCTTGTGCTCATGGATATCCAGTTGATCGGGGAAATGAATGGCATAGAGACCGCAGAGAAGATCCGGGCGGTTGCTGATATTCCCGTTGTGTATCTCACTGCCTATGCCGATGACCTGCGCCTTAAGCAGGCAAAACTCACCGACCCGTATGGGTACCTTATAAAACCCGTCCACAGCCGTGAACTTCATGCCACCATCGAGATGGCGCTGTACAAGCATGCTCTTGATCTTAAACTCAAGGAAAGTGAGGAACTGTTGCGTTCCACTCTTGCTTCTATGGATGACCTGGTTTTTACCTTAGATGAAAACGGCATTTTTCTCGGTTCGTATCATCCGGTCATGACAAACCTTTATGCCATGCCAGAACAGTTCATCGGGAAATCCTTTAGAGATATTTTACCTAAAGAATTGGCTGAACAAATGCAAAAAACAATAAACAATGTGAAAATTACCGGTGCAACTCAGCACGTTGAGTACAGTTTATTATTGGACGGTAAATTTTCGTGGTTTAGTACAAAAATATCACCCCGTTATTCTCTGAAAGGGACTTTTTGCGGTGTCACTGCTGTTGCCCGGGATATCACCGAGCGTAAGAATACCGACGCTGCATTCCAAACGATGATCCGGGGCATGGTAGGTACAACCGGGTTCAACTCGCTTCAAAAAATTACAGAAACCATCAGTTCCTGGCTGGGAGCTGAATGTGTCATGGTCGGAGAGATCCAGCCGGACGGGCAAACGGTAAAAGTCCTGTCCATGCTTCTTGATGGAAAGAACATCCCTGATTTTTCTTATACGCTTAAAGGAACACCCTGTGATAATGTTGCAGAAAAGGGATTCTGCATATACCCGGATAATGTCATTGGGCTCTTCCCAGAGAGCAAAGATCTTGTTGATCTGAATATCAGGGGATACATTGGTACTCCTTTAAGAAATTCCCAGGGTCACGTGGTTGGAATTCTTTGCGCACTCTTCAGAAATCCCGTGAAAGCAACTCCTGCCGTGCAGGAAATCATGAACATTATCGCGGTGAAAGCCGCCGCAGAGATCGAACGCAAGCGAGCCGATGAGTTGCTCAACGAATCTGCCCGGTATACCCGCAACCTGATCGAGGTCAGCCTTGACCCGCTGGTCACCATATCGCCTGAAGGAAAAATTACCGATGTCAACGCAGCAACCGAGCGGGTTACAGGGCACACCCGTGATTACCTGATCGGGACAGATTTTTCGGATTATTTCACGGATCCTATGAATGCAAAGAAAGGATACATGAAAGTGTTTGATAACGGTGTTGTGCGGGATTACCCGCTTGAGATACGGCACAGGGATGGAAAAATAATCCCCGTTATGTATAATGCGACAATCTACCACGATAAATCAGGAGCAATAAAAGGTGTCTTTGCCGCAGCCCGCGACATCACCGAACGAAAAATTGCAGAGGAAGCGCTCCATAAGGCGAACAAGAAACTCAACCTTCTCTCCAGTATCACACGGCACGATATCAACAATCAACTGACGGTGTTGACAGGATACCTTACTATTCTGAAAAAGAAACAGACCGATCCTATACTCAATGATTATTTCGTGAAGGTTAGCACCGCTGCACAACGCATCTCTTCCATGATCCGGTTCACCAAAGAATACGAGAGCATCGGTGTCAAAGCTCCAGCATGGCAGAACTGCCGCACAGTAGCAGACACTGCAGCAAAGGATGCACAGCTCGGACAGATCATGATAAAGAATGATCTCTTACATAGCGCAGAAGTTTTTGCCGACCCGCTGGTTGTCAAAGTTTTTTATAACCTTATAGATAATGCGGTCCGGTACGGGGGGAAGATTACAACCATCCGGTTCTTTATTGAAGAAGCCGACAATGAACATCGTATCGTTTGCGAAGATGATGGTGAGGGTGTTGTTGCTGATGAGAAGAAAAAGATCTTCGAGCGGGGTTTTGGGAAGAACACCGGGCTTGGCTTAGCCCTGGCCCGGGAAATTCTCGACATCACCGGCATCACTATCCGCGAGACCGGTGAGCCGGGCAAGGGCGCACGGTTTGAGATGACAGTGCCAAAAGGAGCGTGGCGTTCAACCGGGAAAGGGGGATGATGGCAGGAACAATCCGGATCCTCTATGTTGATGACGAACCCGGCCTGCTGGAGATCGGCAAGATATTTCTTGAGGGCTCCGGAGAGTTCAAAGTAACGACCGCACTCAGCGCAGCTGAAGCAATCCGTGTGCTCGACAAAGAAAAAATCGATGCCATCGTTTCCGATTACCAGATGCCTGGCATGGACGGTATCCAGTTCCTTGTTGAAGTAAGGAAACGCTCCGTGCAGATCCCGTTCATCCTGTTTACCGGCAGAGGGAGGGAAGAGATAGTCATCCAGGCGATCAACAGCGGAGCGGACTTCTATCTCCAGAAAGGCGGTGATCCCGTAGCGCAGTTTGCCGAACTCTCGCATAAGATCAGGCAGGCAGCGTTACGAAACAGGACAGAAGATTTGTTCCGGAAAAGTGAAGAGAAATACCGGCACTTAATCGAACATGCGGATGAGGTGATCGTTGTTGCGCAGGAGGGGATGCTCAAGCTTGTCAATCCAAAAACTGTCGAACTCACCGGTTATTCAGAACAGGAACTTCTCTCTATGCCGTTTTCTGCGTGTATTCACCCGGACGACCGGGCCATGGTGATGGAACGATACCAGAAGCGGATAAAAGGAGATGTGGCCCCCTCGCGCTACGCATTCCGGCTGAGTACAAAAGAGGGGAGCATCCGTTGGGTTGAACTAAGCGTAGTAGTGATAGACTGGGAAGGATGCCCTGCTACGCTGAATTTCTTAACTGACATTACAGAGCGCAAACGGGCGGAGGATGCACTCCATAAGAGCGAGAACCTGTACCAGACGCTTTCTGAATCAAGCCCGGATATGATCTGGCTTGTTGATGCTGACGGAATTATCCCGTACATAAATCAGCGGGCAGCGCAGGTATTCGGGCTGACTCCGGCAGAAATCATCGGCAAACGGACTGACGTTGTTTTCCCCAAGGAAATAGCCACTCATTTCATGGAGGAGGTCAATTGCGTTGTCACGACAAAAGAGATTCGGACAATTGAGGTTCTTGAGCAGTTCCCGACCGGAGCACGCTGGACCAGTACGCGCCTTGTTCCCATAACCGGTCCAGACAGGGAAGTAATCCAAATCCTTGGCATCGCCACCGACATCACCGAGCGCAAAGTAGCGGAGGATGCCTTGCGGGAGAGCGAGGAGCGGTATAAAAAGATCTCTGAAACCACAACAGATTTCGTATTCTCCTGTATCAAACCAGAGGGGGGGAACTATTCAATCGACTGGGTTGCTGGTGCCGTTGAACGAATTACCGGATACACAAACGATGAACTGCTTGCTATGGGATGCTGGAGGTGCCTGGTCCATCCTGATGATACATCAGTTTTCGATGAAAATGTTACAAATCTTTCCGCGGAAACCTCCCAAACCTGCACACTTCGCATCCGGACAAAAAGCGGGACGGAACGATGGCTTTTGGTCAACACAACACATGTGCCCTCTAAAGACTCATCATCAGTCAACCGTCTTTTCGGAGGGTGCAGGGATATCACCGGGCGCAAACTGGATGAGGCTGCGCTTCAACACCAGTCTGCATCGCTTTCCATCCTCAATGAGATCATCACTACGGCAAACAAAGCCGATGACCTCCCCCAGCTACTCGAAAGTATCTTATCAGAATCGCTGCGCCTGTTAGACTTCGATGCCGGGGGGATCTACCTGGTGGACCGTTCCACTCGAATGGCAAATGTTGTCTACTCCAAAGATCTGCCCAAAGAATTCCTTGCAGAAATCCAGACGGTGCCCATTGATAAGAAACCCTATGACACGATGTTTATAAAAAACGAACCGATCATCACCGAAAATTATGAACAGATCGCTCCAGACCGATCGAAGAAGTTTGGGTTTAAGTCAGTAGTCGGTATCCCTTTACTCTCAAAAGGGGTGGCGATCGGGGCTTTGAATATCACCAGCAAGAAACGACATAGAGTCTCTGATGAGGAAAAACAGACGCTCATCTCAGTCAGCCGGGAGCTTGGCAGTACGATTGAGCGGGTGGCTGCTGAAAATAAGGCAAAGGGCGCTTCAAAAAATTTAGAGACTCTGTTCAATTCTATTGATGAGATGGTCTTTGTGCTGGACATGCAGGGACGCATCCTTGTCGTAAACAATACCGTTTTGAAACGTCTCTCGTATTCATCAGAGGAACTTTACGGAAAAGATGTCTTGCTGTTGCATGTACCCGAGCAACGGGACGAAGCACTCCGGAATGTGCAGGGAATGATTGCCGGGACCATTGATTCCTGTCTGGTGCCCGTTCTTGCAAAGGATGGTACTCGTATCGAAGTCGAGACAAAGGTTACCCGCGGGTTGTGGGACGATAAAGAGGTGCTCATCGGGGTGACGAGGGATATCACCGAGCGCAAACGGGTAGATGAGGCGCTTAGGGAGAGCGAAACCCGGTATCGCTACTTATCGGAAGCGTCTACTGATCATATCTTTATCATTAACAGGGATAATGCGGTACAATATGTCAATTCCGCTGGGTTGAAATTATTTAACCTGCCGTTTGATCAGGTCATCGGAAAACAAATAAAAAATTTATTTCCTCCAGAAATTGCCAAAGCACAAGAAGCTTTTCTCCAAAAGGGATTCGAAACGGGAGAGCATTTCCGTATTGAGATGAAGATTCAGCTCGGCCAGAAGGAATTATGGTTTGATACGAATCTGATACCGTTACAAGATGAGGCAGGCAATGTCACTTCGGTTCTTGGTATAGGACGGGATATTACTGAACGAAAGCAAACGGAAAATGCGCTGCTCCAACTCTCAGAGCGCCTGTCGCTAGCCACGCGGGCGGGCGGCGTGGGTATCTGGG
>Ga0194039_1000845_pt1 | contig 17333 bp, 8 predicted proteins | sample JunL228m_MetaG_FD_148679 | JGI IMG/M metagenome (GOLD analysis project Ga0194039, IMG submission 148679) | Anoxic zone freshwater microbial communities from boreal shield lake in IISD Experimental Lakes Area, Ontario, Canada - Jun2016-L227-8m | ecosystem: Environmental > Aquatic > Freshwater >... | reverse complement strand
GCCATACTCCCGGTGATAGCGTTCATTACCGGGTCGGGGGTCGTATGGATGACAAAAAAGCGGTAATGCGGGAATCTTTTTATAACATTTTTCCAAGTCTCAAACGGCAATCCCGCATATACTATTCGTAGCAGAAAATAGGACCTGCGATCATAATCACCGACCGGGAAATGTGATTGTTATGCTCGCAGAGCCGCCGGAAGAGTAAATCCCTCTATTTTACGCCCGAATTATCGAAACGATACCACTACCGGGGTATACACACCCCACCCCAATCCGTAAAAACCGTTCTCGTTCGTTTAAATCGCCCGCATTTTGCTCCGATTTGGTTTGATGCCGAATAAGGCTAAATTGGGTTATTTTTACTTAATCTAACCTTAAATTGGCCTCTATTCGGATTTCACCCTTTTTCCGTGATTCATAAAAAGACCTTTTTCGCATTGGAATGGGGCTTATTCCGGCGTGTTTCGGACAGGAGGCCGATCCACAGAAATGCCGTGGTGGTGGTCATGAGGTCTCTTCAGACTACCCAATGATCTCCTATCATTACTCCTGCTACTTCATTCCTTTACTCTTACATAGGAGGCTGATGAATGAGATCTCGGGACCGGCGACCCGTCACACAATTTTGGCATGAAGATCCTTTCTGATTTCATAAAAACGGCATCAAACCATAGTTCTTAAGGCTGTTTTTATTAACACAATCCTCAACTCATCGTTTTTCATTTGGTGCAGATTATTTTTTTTGATCTGGTGAAAAATATCAAAGTAATAAGGGAAAAGAAATTCCCGGGATATATCCCCATAAGTCCTATTCATTTCTCATCTTATGCACAGCAACGGACAATTAGTTCGACAATTGGGTAGATGAAAAGTGGGGGGGAATCAGAAACGATACAAACGTTCTTCCAGCCCTGTAAGATTTCTTGCCTAAGATTGCAGTACCCCCGACCTGTATGGGGACCTGGTATATGAGGCGGGTCCCGCGGTCGGCTTGTTGATAGAAAAAAGTTGGGAAAACCACGACTCCGGGGTGAAAAAGGTGGCATTTGCGGTGCCCGGAAAAGGATAAAGCAAAAAGGAAGGCCAATTATCTGAGAGATCGGACTAAAATAGCCCTAAATTTTTTTATTTGGCACTCGTGTCAGACCGGGTAAAATGCGGGCAATTTTAGCGAACATGAGCAGTAGCCTGGCACAGTACCTTCGAAAAAATGGGTATTCGCGTTATTAGATCGTGGTGTCTTTGCGATGAAATGGTGAAAAATAGAAGGTTCAGCGGTAAAAGGGGATATTCGGTTAATCGAAAGACCCCCAATAAACCCCGTCTCACACCCCGAAAGCATCTCATTCATCACATGAAGATGACCCAAATCCTTTTTATACAACTGAGCGCGTTTCATACTTTATGCGTGACCCCAACAGGAATCCACAAAATCCAGGGATGTGGAAACAACCTGCCGGGGTATATTCCTCCGACCCTTCCTGTTTATTCACCAACTTTTTTTATAATTGTTCCTCCCGTTCCAGGGTTGATGTGCCATGATCCCGTGGCTTTTCGTCATCCTGCTGTTCACCGGTCTGGTAATCCATATTGTCCTCGGGTTGTACAGCCGCCGGTTCAAAGCCCAGCCTGTCCAGCTCCCGTTTGAGGTCCTGATGTATATCTGCGCCATCTGGTGCGCAACATTTATTTTCGATATCTCAACCAGCAGCCTTTTCTTCAAAATTATCTTAATGCAGGTGCGTTATATTGCGGTCTCGTTTGTTACCCTCTCCCTGTTACTGATCGCGATATTTTTCACCGGGCACGGTTCCTGGCTCACAAAGCGCCGCCTTGCCCTCCTTCTCGTAATCCCCGTTACCACCGTGGCGTTTGCACTTACGACCCAGTATTCCACGCTGTTCCGGTATAATTACTCCCTTGTCGAGACAACCGGGGGATTCTCCGTGCTCGGGTTTACCAATGGCATCTGGAGTTCGGCGGTCTACCTGCCATTTAACTATGTCATGGAGGTGGCGACGTTCGTTCTCCTCCTCCAGGTGATATTCGGTGGCCAGAAACTCTATTCACGGCAGGCCCTGCTCTTTTTTATAGCCATATTGATACCGGTGATCTTCGATATCCTGTTCACGCTCGGTATCTCCCCGGTGACAGGATATAATATGGTACCGAGTACCTTTGCATTCACCGGCATCCTCCTCGCTATTGCCCTCTTCGAGTTCCGGTTTATCGATATTGTGCCGACTGCCCGGACCATGCTCTTTGAGCAGATGACTGACCCGATGCTGGTGCTTGACCCGGAGGGAAGACTCGTAGACTTCAACCCGGCAGCGGAAAACGTCCTCGCCTTTAACCGGGTTACTGATATCGGCAAGGTATCCTCTGTCTTACTAAAAAACCATAAGGTGGTCCTGGAATGTATCGGGCAGCAGCATCCGGCCCCGTGCACTATCACAACCGGTACTGGAGTGGAAGCCCGGGTGTTCGAGGTCTCAATCCAGGAGATGAGATCGGGGGGCGGTATGCCCCCTGCAAAGCTCGTCATCATGCGGGATGTTACGGACCGCAAACAGGCAGAAGAACAGGCAGTACATCTTGCATCATTTCCCGAGCTTACCCCGGTGCTGATCCTCGAAACGGCACTCAATGGATCAGTCCTGTATACTAACCCTGCCATCAAAGAGTCGCTTGAAGAGATCGGAGAGACTGATCCGCGTGTTTTCATCCCGCCGGATATACAGGAGTGTCTGGATGGTACGGCTATTACAGAATCTCATCATGAGGTGCGGGAGATCGAACTCCATGGCCGGCTGTTCAGGGAAAACGTGTATTTCACGCCGCAATTCTCGTCTATCCGGATCTATGCCACGGACATCACCGAGCGCAAACTGGCTGAAGATGCGTTGAAAGAAAGTGAGGGCGCCAAATCAGAACTCTTTCTAAAATTAAACGAGGCACAACAGCTGTCACTGATCGGGAGCTGGGAGTGGGATCTGCAGACCAACCATGTCTGGTGGTCGGATGAAACCTACCGGATTTACAGTGTAACCCCGCAGGACTTTGTCCCCGGCTTCGAAGAGAACGGCAGGTTCATTCATCCCGATGATTTCGAGAGATATGGCAAATCATTCAAACATTCTTTACAGACGGGCGAACCGCTGGATTATGAGTTCCGGCTGGTTACCAATGATGGAACGCTGAAATACTGTCATGCAAAAGGAAAGATTATCGATGACGATTCCGGAAAAGCGATTCGTTTTATCGGAACCTTGATGGATATAACCGAGCGCAAACTGGCTGAAGATGAATTGCACCAGGTACTGCAGCAGTACCACGAACTGTTCGACAATGTCAACATTGGGATTCTCCGCTCCACGTCGGGACCGCAGGGGACCATCATTGAAGCGAACCCGGAAGCGCTGCGGATCTTCGAGGCCGACAGCCGTGAGCAATTATTAGCAGTCCCCCCCAGCGATCTCTACCTTGATCATGAACAGCGCAGCAGGATCAGCGAGGAGATCCTGGCAAAGGGTGCGATCGATCGGATGGAAGTACGGTACAAGACCTTAAAAGGACGGGCTTTCTGGGGCAGTATCACCGCGAAGAAGAAAGTCTCTGGTGACGGCCGGATCTATTTCGATAACACGATAGAGGATATCACCGGGCGCAAACAGGCTGAAGAGGGGCTTCGTGAGAGTGAAGAAAAGTTCGCCACTGCTTTTAAAACATCCCCGTATGCCATTACCATTACCCGTGCCAGGGATGGGAGTTTTATCGATGTCAACGATGCCTTCACCCAGATAACCGGTTGCACTCATGAAGAAGCGGTTCTGGGTTCTTCAATTGGTCTTGACCTGTGGGTGAATCCCGAAGATCGAGAACAGGTACTATATGCACTTCGCGAAGGAAGGAATGTTGTAGGCAAGGAGTTCCTGTTTCGGCGGAAGGATGGCGTGATCATGTCGGGCCTTTTTTCAGCCCAGAATATTGTACTCAATAAGGAACCCTGCATTCTTTCCAGTATCAGTGACATTACTGACAGGAAGTACGCTGAAGAGCGCCTGCAACAGAGTGAGGTCCGGTTCCGTTCGTTAATCCAGAACTCCTCGGATATGATCCGGATTATTGATCCCAATGGCCGTATTGCCTACGGCTCGGATTCAACTGAACGCATTCTTGGTTACACCCCGGAATCTTTGTTGGGTACGGATCCCTTCGATCTCATCCACCCGGACGATCTCGGAAACGTCAAAACAGATTTTATGCAGGTCTACGACAGGACAAATCCCGGTATCCCCACCGAGTTCAGGATCAGGAAAGCTGACGGAGAGTATGTATGGGTCGACTCGGTTGGAATCAACCTTCTCGATGTACCGGCAGTGAACGGGATAGTCGTTACTACACGCTCCATCCAGCAGCGCAAATTGGCAGAAAATGCGCTTAAGGAGAGTGAAATCCGGTTCCGTACGATGGCTGACTGGACTTATGACTGGGAATACTGGATTGACCACCAGCGGAATGTGGTCTATATGTCACCCTCTGTCGAACGTGTCACCGGGTACCTTCCGGAAGATTTCATTGCGGATCGGGACTTGATTGACCGGATTGTCCATCCTGATGACCGCGCTATCTGGGATTCACATGTGTCACTTCATACACAAAATGAAGAAGCGGATGATCCCGTTGAGATCGAGTTCCGGATCGTTACCAATGAAGGAGCAATACGTTGGATCAGTCATATCTGCCGTACTATCTGTTCTGATCATCATACCTGTGTTGGCAGACGGGTTTCAAACAGGGATATCACCGATCGAAAGCGGACAGAAGAAGCGTTACGGGAGACAAATGAATATCTCAATAATCTCTTCAACTATGCAAACGCTCCAATTATTACATGGGACCCGGAATTCCGGATCACGCGGTTCAACCATGCGTTCGAGCACCTCGTAGGACGTTCGCAGAAGGAAGTGCTGGGGGAAAACCTTGCTATCCTGTTCCCTGCAGGGACAAGGTCAACTTCCTTAGCGCTTATTAAAAAGACACTTGAAGGAGAACGATGGGAAACGGTTGAGATCCCGATCCTTCATGCTGATGGAAACACGCATTCAGTACTCTGGAACTCTGCAAATGTTCTTGACCGCGACGGGAAGATTATTGCGACGATTGCACAGGGAATGGATATCACTGAGCAGAAGAAAGCCCATGACCGTATCCGCTGGCTCGCAAGTTTCCCGGAATTGAATCCGAACCCGGTCATCGAGATGAATGCAGAGGGCGAGATCTCCTTTACGAATGCCGTTACCCGGACTACGCTTCATTCGCTTGGGCTCCCCGATGACCCCGCATTGTTCATACCCGGGGATAAGGGTGAAATCCTGCGATTACTCCGGGAGACTGATGAACCCCAGGTGTACCGTGAAGTTTCCCTGGGTAATGAGACGTTTGCAGAAAATATCTCGTTAAACCGGGCTTTACAGGTTGCGAGGATCTACACCCTGAACATTACTGAACAGAAACGGGCTGAGCGTGAACGCGAGCGGCTGTTTGCTGACCTGGAGCAGAAGAATGCCGAGCTTGAACGGTTTGCATACACCGCATCGCACGACTTAAAGACCCCGCTCATCACCATCAGGGGTTTCCTTGGTTTTGTTGAGCGTGATGCCCAGGCGGGAGACATGGTACGCATGCGCCAGGACCTTGCAAGGATCGCGAATGCGACTGGAAAAATGCAGGAACTCCTCGACTCGCTCTTAGAACTTTCACGGATTGGCAGGATCGTGGGTCCGCCAGAGCCGGTCTCCATGAGGGAACTATCTGATGAAGCAGCGGAGCTTCTTGCGGGGCCTATCCATGAAAGGAATGTTACCCTGACCATTGCAAAAGATTTGCCGGAAGTGTACGGCGACAAAAAAAGGCTCCGTGAAGTGATGATCAACCTGATCGAGAACGGTGTGAAGTTCATGGGTGATCAGCCTGCCCCACGTATAGAAATCGGTACCCGTTATGATGGGAAAAAACCGGTCTTTTTCGTCAGGGACAACGGTATCGGGATTGCACCGGAATACCAGGGGCGGCTCTTCTCGCTGTTTGAGCGTCTTGAAGTCAGTGTGCCGGGTACTGGCGTAGGCCTCGCACTGGTGAAACGGATCATCGAAATCCACGGAGGAAAAATCAGGGTGGAATCGGAAGGAGCAGGGAAAGGTACGACGTTCTGGTTTACGCTCCCGGGTGTGTCGGAAATTGAGGATAATCACGAGGTGGAAAAGTTATGACTACGATGATAGTGTTTAAGGGATACTCACTTGTTTTGATGACAATTCAGAAAAAAGCTTGTTCAATGGGGGAACCAGTACATGGATACATGTAAGCGGGTGAATCCCGGCACCTGGAAAATCATTGGGATCGGAATAATTGTGATTATCCTCCTGATTGCCTTAGTACTAATTTTCGTAAATCTTCCTCCAAAGATATCCCCCGGGTCAGAACCGCTCATCATTACAAGCGGCACACAGGAACCTTCACTATTAACCCTGATCGCCGATGAGAAAGGATATTTTCAGAAGCACGGGCTGAATGTGACTATTCACGCGTATCCCGCCGGGACGTATGCAGTAAAGGAACTCCTCGCCGGGAACGCCGACCTTGCCAATGCGGCAGAGTTTGTCGGGGTGGCGAACAGTTTCCAGTCACCAGACCTTCGGATCATCACAACCACGGCAAAAATTAATAATCTTTTTTTTATCATCCGGAGCGACCGTGGCATAGTAAAGCCATCTGATCTGAAAGGAAAAATTATTGCCGTTCCAAAAGGCAGTGTGGCAGAGTTTTTCCTTGGGAGGTATCTTACCCTCAACGGGATGAATACCTCACAAATCACGGTCCTTCGCCTGGCCCCTGCTGAGGTTATAAAAAGTGTGGTGACCGGTGACGCCGATGCGGCGATTATCTGGGAACCGTATGCATACCAGATCGAACAGCAGCTTGGCAGGAACAGCACACGATGGGAGGCACAGAGTGGACAGTTCTACTACTGGGTCACTTATGCCAGGTCTGATACGATCCGCGACAAGCCGGAAATGATCCGGAAGTACCTGAGCGCTCTTGATGAGGCAGAGACATTTCTCTCCGCACACCAGCCTGAGGCTAAGGAAATTCTAAAGCAGCGTCTCAATGTAACGGATGAGTCTGTCGACAGCATCCTGAAAGATTACCGGTTCGTGCTTTCACTTGACCAGGCATTAATCGTTGAAATGGAGGATGAAGCACGCTGGATGGCTGAACAGAACATGACAGGTGGGAACCCCAGGCCATCGTATCTTGACATGGTATCACAGGACGCGATGCGTGAGGTCAAGCCATCGGCTGTCACGATTATACGGTAATTCTCATGGGGTTCGTATGAACATAATCAACCAGATCCGGATAAGCGTGATCTGTTCCCTTATCCTTGTACTGGCAATAGCAGGTTCCATTGTTCTCAGCTACCAGAATATGCAGGACATTCAGTCCCAGGAGGACCTTGCAGCAGATGTGGTGAGAGCAGGCTACGAACTCACCTACCTCTCCAATGATTATCTGATCAATGCAGAACCCCGGGCCCACCTCCAGTGGGAGGAGCGGTATGCCTCGCTCCAGCCGATCATCAGCCAGCTCAAACCTGAAAATAAAGAAGAAGCCCAAAGCATCGCCACCATAAAGGATTACAATGAAAATACCGGGGTTTTATTTCGGGAAATCACGGGGCCGGAAGCACTGAGTAACGGGACGGTCTTGTTCCCAGTCAGTTACCAGCAGGTCATGTGGAGCCGGATTAATGTACAATCACAGGGACTGATCTTTGAAGCATGGCGCCTCCGGCACTTGTATAACAATGACGTGGACCAGGCCCGTTTCTGGAATAATATCCTGGTCATCGCGTTGATGCTCACGATCCTTATTATTATCAGCATAAACTACCTGCTCATCAGCCGGCGCCTGGTCCAATCGATTAAGGATGTGAATGCAGGAAGTGATGAGTTTGCAAAGGGCCACCTCGAATACAGGATCCCAGTATCTGCGGATGATGAAATCGGTGGGATAGCCGCCGGACTGAACCGGATGGCCGGACAGATCCAGAGTATAACAGCATCCCGGGATGATCTTAACCGGGAGATCGAGGTAAGAAAACAGGCAGAAGAAGTCCGGGAAGTTCTCTTAAAAGAACTTGAGCAGAAAAACATTGAACTCGACCGTTTTACATATACCGTATCGCACGATCTAAAAAGCCCGCTTATCACCATCCAGGGTTTTTTAGGGTACCTTGGGCAGGATTTGCAGAAGAATAATCCTGAACGGGTGAAGGGTGACCTTCAAAGGATAACTGCTGCGGTGGAAAAGATGGATCGCCTTATTTCTACCCTCCTTGAACTATCCCGAAGCGGGAAGAGTGTGGACATCCCGGAACAAATCCCGTTCACCGGGCTTGCAAGGGAAGCTGCCGGACTGCTTGCCATATCATTCGAAAACCGGGGCGTTATTCTGACCGTTGAAGAAAATCTCCCTGTTGTCTCTGGTGACCGCCAGCGCCTGCTGCAGGTGATGACAAACCTCCTTGAAAATGCGGTCAAATTCATGGGCGAGCAGAAGGAACCGCGAATGGATGTGGGTGTTCGCCACGAAGATGCCGGGCCGGTATTTTTTGTCAGGGACAATGGAATGGGTATCAAAAAAGAGGACCAACCGAAGATCTTCGGACTTTTTGAACGCCTGAACCCTGATATTCCCGGCACTGGTATCGGGCTTGCCACGGTGAAGCGGATCATTGAGGCACACGGCGGGAAGATATGGGTGGAATCGGAAGGATTGGGAAAAGGGACAACATTCTGGTTCACGTTGCCTGGTGGTGTGTAAAAGGGAGTGATGCAAAATTACGTCTAACAGGAATGAATAGTAAGGGCATTGAAGGATCCATCGATTATCTCTCGTTGTGTCGGATCATATGAACATCTGATTATCCAATTATTTATCATGAGATAGTTATTTATATGTAAATCCGATATGTAACGCCTGTGATATACCGTGGAGAAAAAAATACTTGCGATTATTGGAATCCTCATCATCATCGGAGTTGCAATCATTTCCGGGGCATGGTATCTGCAGGAAGTTCCGCAAACATTTACCGGGCCACCGGAATCAATTACCATCGCTACTATTCCCTCTGAATATTCAACGCTCCTCTGGGTTGCTGAAGACCAGGGCTTTTTTAAACAAAATGGTCTTAATGTCACCCTGAAAGACTACCCCACCGGGGCCACTTCACTCAATGCATTATCAACCCATGATGCAGATTTTTCCGTTTCATCTGAATATGCATTCGTAACACAGGTTTTAAATGGAGAAAATATCAGGTTGATAACAAATATCGACAAGGCTGATAATGAATACCTCATCGCCCGCAAGGACAAAGGGATTTCAAACATTTCAGATTTAAAAGGAAAAAAGATCGGGGTCCTCCGAAAAGGTGCGGCCGAATTCTATCTTGGAAGATATCTTAACCTTCATGGCATCAACCTGGACGAGGTGACGATTGTAAATGAACAATTCACACAATCGGTTATCTCCATAAATAATGGTAGTATCGATGCCACCCTGTTACCGGAACCACAGGCTTATACGATTCAGAATAATCTTGGGAATAACGGAGTTTCCTGGCCTGCGCAGAGTGGCCAGTTGCTTTTCATGGCAATTTCCACCACCACGGATACCATTAATAAAAATCCTGAGTTAATCAAACGGCTGTTACGTTCATTACACCAGGCTGATGAATTTGTCCTGGCGCATCCTGAAGAAGCGAAAGCGATAGTGCAGAAGAAGATGAACTACAAACCTGCATACCTGGAAAAAATCTGGCCTGAACACCGGTTCACGCTCACCCTTGACCAGTCACTCCTCGTGGCTATGGATGATGAGACCCGGTGGATGATTAAAAACAATCTCACCAGTGCGAGCATGGTGCCCAATTATCTTACCAATATCTACACAAGCGGCATGAGCACGGTAAAACCGGAATCAATGAATATCATCATACGGTGAGGCGACTGAACCATGAAACTCCGTACACAGTTCACTATCCTCATGGTAATTTTCTGCATAATATTCCTCCTCATCGGCATTTCCGCCTATTACACAAACCAGCAGATCGAGAGGATTAGTGAGCAGGAACAGATTGCCAATAATGTGGTAAAAGGTGCGTACCAGCTCAGTTATTTATCCAATGACTACCTGTTCCACATTGGAGAGACCCGGCAGAACATGCAATGGGAATCCAAGTTCCTGGGTCTCTCTGATGACGTTACCCTCCTTGATGTTAGCACTCCCGAGCAGCGGGCACTTGTCAGCCAGATTAAAGGCAACCTGGTGCGACTTAAGGACGTTTACACCCAGTCAGTCGCAACCATCGGTGCCTCGCAGGCGATTCCTGGAAAACAGGTAGATCCCGAGCTGGTACAGGTGGCATGGAGCAGGTTTATTGTACAGAACCAGGGCATGATCTTTGATGCTTCCCAACTGTCACTATTGCTGCATGAAGAATCAGACCGGCTGCAGCGTACCAACACCATCATTATCTTTACATTAATGGGGGTATTCCTGGTCATTCTCCTCATAATATTCATGTTTTTCAACCGGAGGATTCTTGATTCGATCTCTTCCTTACAGGAAGGGACAAGGATCATCGGCTCAGGGAACCTGGAATACAGGATTGAACAAATCAGCGATGATGAGATCGGGGAGTTATCTGATGATTTCAACCAGATGGCCGTAAATCTAAAGAAGGTTACTACCTCCAAAACCGATCTTGAACAGGAAATATCCCGGCGTATTCTCATTGAAAAGACACTACGGGAAAGTGAAGAGCAGTACCGTACACTTTCAGAAAATATCCCGGGCATCGTATATCGCATCCGTGTTCAGGAACAGGGGGAGATGCAGTTTTTCAACCAGATGCTTACGGTCCTGACAGGATACACACCTGAAGAACTGAAAAAAGGAGCAGTCTGCTCGATTGACCCTCTGATCCACCCGGATGACCGGGAGCGGGTGATTTTAACCGTTGAAGCGGCCATCGAGAGAAAAGAGCCATTTGAGGTTGAATACCGGATAGCCGTCAAGGACGGTACAATTCACTACTTCCTTGAAATGGGTACGCCGGTCTTTGATGAACAGGACCAGCTGGTGTTCATCGATGGGATCATCAATGATATTACGGAAAGAAAACGGGCAGATCAACTTCTGGCCGAGTCCACAGAACGTTTCAGAATGGTAGCCCGTGCGACGAATGATGTCGTCTGGGACTGGGACCTCCAGGTAAACAGCCTGTGGTGGAACGAAGCGATATACACAGCATTTGGTTACCGGCACGGGGATATTGACGATACCATTGACTCATGGTATACCCGGATTCATCCCGGAGACCGGGACCGGGTCGTAGCCAGCATCCATGCGGTCATCGACAGCGGGGGCCAGTCCTGGTCGGATGAATACAGGTTCCATAAAGCAGATTCATCGTACGCATATGTTTTAGACCGGGGATTTGTTATCCACGATCCGGCGGGAAAAGCGATACGCATGGTCGGGGCGATGCTCGATATCACCGAACGTAAACGGACTGAAAAGGAACTGAAAAATTACTCCGAAAAACTTGAGGAAATGGTCGCGATACGTACCAGGGAGCTCCGTGACGCCCAGGAACAGCTGGTGAAAAAGGAAAAATTAGCCGTGCTCGGGAAACTTTCCGGGGGAGTGGGCCACGAATTACGCAACCCGCTGGGTGCTATCAAGAACGTTGCCTATTTCCTCAACATGGCACTGGAGAACCCCGACGAAGAGGTCAGGGAGATGATCGATATCCTGAATAAAGAGGTCGCCCGCTCTGAAGATATCATCACCAGCCTGCTGGATTTCGCACGCCCAAAATCACCAGTCCTGGCAACGGTAAACCTGAACCAGTTGGTGGATGAAACACTCAAACGATATCCAGTCCCCCAACAGATCACCTTTGTCAATAACCTGGGCAGCACACTTCCTGAGATCCAGGCGGACTCCAACCAGCTCATGCAGGTCTTTGGCAATCTCATTATCAACGCCACCCAGGCTATGCCGGACAAAGGCACCCTGACTATTTCCTCGCAGGCAGTCCAACCAGGCTGGATATCGGTTTCAGTCACTGATACCGGCGTAGGAATATCGAGTGAGAACATGAAGAAACTCTTCGAACCCCTCTTCACCACCAAGGCAAAGGGGATAGGACTTGGGCTTGTGGTCATAAAAACAATTGTTGAAGCGCATGGCGGGAGGATCACCGTCGAAAGCGAAGTTGTTAAAGGGACAACATTTACCGTGATCCTTCCCATTCATGCAAAGGAGGGGACATAACTATGACAGATATAATGAGTATTCTTATCGTGGATGATGATGTCAGCATGAGCCGGACCATGGCACTTGTGCTGAAAAGAAAAGGTTACAATGTCACGGTTGCCGATAGTGGCCCTGATGCAATCCGAAAGGTCCGGGAAACTCCGTTTGACATGATTTTCATGGACATCAAGATGCCGGAAATGAACGGGGTCGAGGCATTTGAAGAGATCCAGAAGGTCCGGCCGGATGCGGTTGTGATGATGATGACTGCCTTTGCCGTTGAAGACCTTGTCGAAAAGGCATTGAAGGAAGGGGCTTACGGTATTATCTACAAGCCGCTCGATATCGATAAAATCCTCGAAGGGATCGAGGTTGTGAAGAAGAAAAAAGAGGGCATGCTCATCCTGGTGGTGGATGATGATCCCGGCACCACGAAAACACTCCGGAGCATTCTTTCGATGAAAGGGCACCGGGTAGGCATTGCCGCCACCGGCGAAGAGGCTATAGTCATGGCCCAGGGAAAGGACTTTGATGTCATTTTCATTGATATGAAACTGCCCACCATTGATGGCCTGCAGACGTACCGGGCATTGAAAAAAGTGCACCCTGAAATCATTGCGGTACTAATCACCGCATACAAGGAGGAGACCGCACCGCTCGTTGAGAGGGCATTGGGAGAATCTGCCCATGCCATCCTTTTCAAGCCGTTTGACATGGATGCCCTGTTAAAAATTGTGGATGAAATCTGGGAGAGAAAAAAGAAATTAAGGCAGTGATCCGAAAGACATGGACTCAAAGGAATGTATTCTGGTCGTTGACGATGACGAGGGCATACGTAAAAGCCTTACCCTTATCCTGAAAAAGAAAGGTTACCTGGTGGAATCAGCCGGTACAGGGGCAGAAGCACTCTCGATCGCAAAGGATAGAACAATCAATCTGACTCTGCTTGATATCAAATTACCTGATATCGAGGGTATCCTGTTACTTGCGCCGCTCCTGAAAACAAACCTGGAAATGTCAGTTATCATGATCACCGGTTTTGCATCAGTGGAAAGTGCGGTGCAGTCACTAACCGCCGGGGCATCAGGTTATATTACAAAACCCATTGACCTTGATGGGATGCTGCCCAGGATAAAAACTGCCCTCGATCACCAGCGTCTTGTTACCGAGGTCCGGCAGGCTGAGGAAGAACTCAATGTCAGCCTGGCCAAATATAAGGTAATCTTCGAGTCCTTCCCCATTGCCATCACGATATCGGACAAATCGGGAAATATTATCGAGAGCAACTGGCGGGCTGTGGAAATCCTGGGGTTATCTCCTGAAGAACAGTCCAGGAGGAGGATTGGAGGAACGGAATGGCACCTGATCCGGCCCGACGGGACACCCATGCCGGCAGGCGAATATGCAAGTGTCAGGGCACTGAAAGAGAATCACCTGGTCCAAAATGTCGAAATGGGGATAGTAAAGGACAATAATACCGTAACCTGGATTAACGTTACGGCGGCACCGGTCCCCATTAAAGATTATGGGGTGGCGATCGCCTATAATGACATCACCGAACGCAAGCGGGTCGATGAAGAAATAGTATTCAAAAATATCGTCCTTTCAACCCAGCAGGAAACAACCCTTGACGGTATCCTGATCATAGATGAACATGGGAAGATCATATCATTCAACCAGCATTTTACTGATATGTGGGATATTCCGGATGATGTGATTGAATCCGGTGAAGATATCCTGGCAATCCAGTCGGTAATCACAAAGGTAAAGGATCCCGGTGAATTCCTGGAACGGGTCAAATACCTGTATGAGCATAAGGAAGAGAAAAGCCGGGAGGAGGTCGACCTTGTGGATGGCAGGGTTTTCGATCGCTTCTCTGCACCGATGTATGGAAAGGATGGAAGGTACTACGGGCGGGTATGGTACTTCCGGGACATCACCGAGCGGAAGCGGACTGAAAATGCACTCCGGGAAAGCGAGGAGCGTTTCCGGGAGCTATTCAACAAGGCCAATGATGCCATCTACCTGTATGAATATGATCCCGTGCAGCAAACAGGGCAATTAATCGAGGTAAATGAGGTTGCATGCCAGATGCTCCAGTATACCCATGACGAATTCCTGCTGATGCCGGTTGAGAATATCAGGGCACCGATTGAAAGGGAATCATTCCGGGAACATATGAAATCACTGATGGGATTGGGACATTTTACCTTTGAGACCCGACACCAGCGAAAGGACAGTACATGGTTACCAATCGAAGTAAATGCCCATCTCTTCGTGCTCCAGGGCAGGAATGTGGTCCTTTCGATAGCGAGGGATATCACCGAACGGAAAAAAACCGACGAAAAAATAAGGAATTCCCTTGTCCAGATAGAGAGCGATCTTGAGCAAATGGCTTTGTTCAATGACCAGATCAGGAACCCGTTAGCGGTGATAGCCGCACTTCTGGACCGGGAACAGGAGAGTAAAACAAATACCATGATTCGTGAACAGGCTTTTAAGATTAATGCGCTTATCACCACGCTTGACGGGGAGTATTTGAAATCAGAAAAGGTGCGTGAATTTTTACGAAAACATTATGATTTTTATGAGGGTGAAGATCGATGAAAATCATCCTTCTTGTTGACGATAATGATGATCTTATTGCACTTTTTGCCCGGTTCTTCGAGGATGCCGGTTATAACGTCCTCACAGCTCCGGGTGGCAGGGAATGCCTGGAAATCCTGGACCACGAATGCCCGGAGCTGATTCTTCTTGATATCATGATGGAACCCATGGATGGGTGGGAAACCCTCCTGAAAATAAAAGAAAACCCCGGAAGGGCGAAGATCCCGGTGGCGATGCTTACCGGCAAGGCATTATCGCAAAAGGAGTTTGAATCATACGGGAGGCTTTTCGAGCATTACATGTTAAAACCGCTATCCGAAAGCAAAATGATCTCGTTATCGGGGCAGATAATTGATGATTACAACAAGGTGCATGAGGTCGCAGAAGCGGCGAGGAATAAAGGAATTGATCCTGTTATCATCGAAGAATATCTCATCGTTAACCATCGGGTCATACTGAACCGGAGGATGTCCGCCAGCCTGGCCCTTCAGGGTTTCACGATACCATGGGATCTCGCTAAAGATCAAGAACGATTTCGAGAGATAGAGAAAATGTTTGCCGACCATGGGGTGTATTTCTCTTTAGAAAGCAAAAACGATGAATTTTTCCGGAACTGATATGCCCGAAAAAACCTGTATCCTGGTTGTTGATGATGAGGAAAGCCAGAGGAAAAGCCTTTCACATATCCTGAAAAAGAAAGGTTACCTGGTCGAGACTGCCGGAACAGGATTCGAGGCACTGGAAAAGGCCCGGTGTAAAACAATAAATGTCGCTCTTCTCGACATAAAACTGCCTGATACCAATGGGGTTGATCTGATTGCCCCGTTAAAGCACATCAATTCCGAAATGGCAATTATCATGGTCACCGGTTTTGCATCAGTGGAGAATACAGTCCGATCCATGAATGCAGGGGCATCGGGATACCTTGTAAAACCTTTTCATCATGAAGAAATGCTCACAAAGATGCAGGACCTCCTTGAACGACAGGTCCTGATCAGGGAGAAACACCTGGCAGAGGTGGCCCTGCAGGAGAGCGAAACGAAGTTCAAGTCGGTGTTTGAGGGGGCCAGTGATGCCATCTTCATTATGGACGGCTCAGTTTTTCTGGACTGCAACCACAGCACAGAGGCGATGTTTGGCTGTTCCCGCGACCAGATCATCGGGCATTCCCCTGCTGAATTTTCTCCTGATCGTCAGCCGGATGGGCGGTTATCAACAGAATCCGCTAAAGAGAAGATTGATGCCGCTCTTTTTGGAGAGCCACAGTTTTTTGAATGGGTCCATCTCCATTACGATCACACCCAGTTCAATGTAGATGTGAGCCTCAGTCGTATTGGACTCCAGGGCCATTATTATGTACAGGCAATTGTCCGTGATATCACCGAACGCAAGCGGGGTGACGAGTTTGTAAGGGTTCTTGCCCGGATGTCCGACGATGCCCCGGCATCTATCACGGTTCATGACTTTGAAGGAAATATCCTCTACGTCAACGAGGAGACCTTACGACTCCATGGGTATACTCGTGAAGAATATCTCGCCAAGCGCCTCGAAGAGATTGATGTGCCGGAGAGTGCGTATCTCATCGAACAACGGATGCAGCAGATCAGTGACACAGGGGAAGCCAATTTTGATGTGAAGCATTTCCGGAAAGATGGTTCTTCGTTCCCGCTTCATGTCGATGCGAAAATTGTAGACTGGGGCGGCAGAAAGGTCCTGTTAAGCATCGCAACGGATTTGACGGAACGTAAACGTGTAGAAGAAATAATCCTGATGAGCGAGGCGAGACTTGTCCAGGCCCAAAAAACGGCTCATCTTGGCAGCTGGGAATGGGATCCGATCACTGGAAAGGTTGACTGGAGTGACGAGTTATGCCGCTTGTTCGAGATTTCTCCGGATACCATCAGGAAAGGTCCATCCGAGGTACGGGCGGCAATATACGAACGCATTCACCCTGACGACCTGCCCAGGTACAAAGAGGCTGTCGCCCGGACCGTGGAACTGAATATTCCCTATGCAATCGATTACCGGATCCAATTGCCCAGCGGTTCAGAACGTTATATCTTTGCAAAAGGTTCGCATGTTATCGACGAAGCCGGCAACATTATACGCCTGGTTGGTACGGCAATCGATATCACCGAACGCAAACGGGCTGAAGACGCCCTAAAAGAGAGTGAGGACAGGTTCCGGATTTCTATCGAGAAAGCACCTGAGGCAATCCTCCTTTTTGATGTAAACCAGGACCGGTATGTTGATGCAAATTCGATGGCAGAGAATCTGTTCGGATGCAGCCGCCAGCAGCTGCTTGATTCCGGCCCCCACCAGTTCTATAA
>Ga0194039_1000843_pt1 | contig 17373 bp, 19 predicted proteins | sample JunL228m_MetaG_FD_148679 | JGI IMG/M metagenome (GOLD analysis project Ga0194039, IMG submission 148679) | Anoxic zone freshwater microbial communities from boreal shield lake in IISD Experimental Lakes Area, Ontario, Canada - Jun2016-L227-8m | ecosystem: Environmental > Aquatic > Freshwater >... | reverse complement strand
CTGCTTGCGCAGCGTCTGGCAGCACGTGCTCAGCACCTGCCGCGTGATCTTGAGCCAGTTGTCGTCCATGCGCGGCTGCTTGTCGATGTCGCACCCGATCAGGTCCGCGTTGTGCCGCAGCAGGCCCACGATCGGGTGCCGCAGGTGCACGAACACGTACGGCTGCCCGTTGACGTCCATCACGCCGTGCGACTCCAGGTTCGAGCCGTTCCACTCCGAGTACTGCGCGCGCCACATGGACCCGTCCTGCATGCTCGTGTCGCACGTGTACACCTCCTGCGGCACCGCCAGCCGCGACTGGGGCAGCACAGTGTAGGCGTACTTCTGCCCCAGGTCCGTCACCTCCGAGGGCGGCACGCAGCTCAGCGTCACGCCGAGCGCGTAGGGGAAGGAGGACATGTGCTCCTTGATCGTCACGTTGCGCACCACCGCGTTGCGGATGTAGTGCACCCCGTGCGAGGGGTCCATCTCCTCGTCCAGGGACGGCAGGAACACCGCCGTCTCCTTGCCAGAGAGCGCCTTCCACATGCCCCCCTGCGGCCCGGCCATGGCCAGGTTCGCCAGGGAGCCCTTGATGTTCACGTGCAGCGTGCGCCGCACGATCTGCGTCGCAGACGGCGCAGCGGTAGAGTCGAGCTGCGTCGCCGTGCGCGATTGGGTCGTCGTGGTGGGGGTGCCTGCGCTCATATCGCGTGGAGCAGGAAGGATAACCCTTAAATACACGCGTCAGGAGCCCCCAAAACGCGGGGGAAAAGGAGGACTTGCGCATTTTTTTTGTTTTTTTTTTGGGAAAATTAATTTTGGTTTTAATTTTAAAACTGGGCTGGCCCACAAGCACAGAATGGAAAGTTAAAAAAAGGTGTCTCTCGCGGATGTGCTGCAACAAAAATAAAACCACAGCCAAAAAAAAATGCCCCGCTTCCAGCAAGAGCACGTCGCTTCGCTCGTCCGGGCCATGCAGCCACGGGTCCCTGAGTGCGTGTTTACCCAAGAGGATGTGCAGCAGGTCGAGAAGGAGACGGGCCTGAACAAGACGCAGGTGCTCGAATGGGCGCATCATCTTCGTTGCAGAGTCCCTATTCACCAGCGTGGAGAGTACTTTCGCACCATCAACGACCAAAAAAAGGTAATGTGATCTTACTCAAAAGTGGAAATGAGCAAGTTTTTCATTTTCCAGTGGTTTTAACTGATTTAAATAACATTCAAGAAGCCTGGCCAAAGTTTCAATCCCAGGATTTTTTTTTGTTTTCTGCATTGGAAGATTATGACTATTTTATGTTTTACAGGTTGATGACACAAAGGCATGCAGATTCTACATCACATGCTTCAATGTGGATGCTGATTTCCTGGAAAAACTTGTGATTAAAAAGGCAAGGAACACTGGAAACTTCAACATCAGCTACATCCATGCTGCATTTAACAAAGAGGCATGTTCTGGGGAGATTTTCATTGAGTTTCAGGAAGCTCTTAGGGTATGCACACTGATTGCACATATGGAGGACCATGGAGCGTGCCAAGTCAGCGTGCTCACATTCAAGTGCAATGATGGGAATGAGTCTGCCTCCAACGCGCTGGTCAGGATCTGGACGTCCGCAGCAAAGACAGGATGTGAATACACTAATGGAAAATGCAGCAATAAACTGCTAGCCAAGGCACAAGAAAAATTCACAGTGGAGTTGGCTTTCAGTGAAAATATTGTGACAAATTATGCTTGTGTTTCAAGACATCGTGTCCGCGAGGAACATCAGGAATTTGACATAGTAAAAAAAAAGAGAATCATGCAGCAACCCTCTATGTATGAGGAAGATCAAAGTCCAGAGGCATTTGCCAACTTTCAAGCGTTTGTAGATGCTGTATGGCCAGCACTTGATGCAATCTGCCAGCATGATGAGCAACTTTTACAAGAAGACCTGTGCTGGATTGAAGAGCAGAAGACCATTCCAGCATGTATGCATTCAAAACGCAATGGTTTTGTGTATGCAGCCTGGAACCCATGCTTTGCTGGACTTGTCAAGATTGGAGCGACAAAACGTCAGACTCCATATGCTCGACTTAAAGAGCTGTCTGGCTCTAATGTGCCTAAACCGTTTGAGCTGGTGGCCTGCTTGCAAGCAGATGATCCATTTACATTGGAGAAGAAGATTCACACTCACTTCAAAGATGTTCGGGTTCAGAAAGGGACTCGCTTCTGTGAATTTTTTCAGTTATCCAAAGAGACTGTCAGTGAGTACTTTGCTGCATTGTCTCTGGAGTAATACAGATATCATCGAGACTGAGCACGAGCTCAAGCGTGCGCGCGCGTGACACCCCCTCATTCCCCTAGCCGAAAGGCGAAGTAAAGTTTGGCTTACTTAAGCCACCCAAACGCTACTTCAAATGCCCTCTGACCAAAAGACAGCAGAGGAACCCACCGCTGGCATGCTCGCCGCGGGCATCCAGCGCGCGGTGCAGGTGCTGGTCTCGCGCCGCGTGAGCATTGTCCTGCTGTCCGCGATCCCCGCCCTGCACCTCCGGGTGCTGGTGACGTGCGCCGCCGCGTGCCTTGCGACGCTCGCGCCCCGAATCAGCGGGGCGAGCGTGCTGCCCATCCTCACGCTGTCGCTCGCGACCTCCGCCGTGCTGTCCACGGTGACCGACGCGGCGAGCGCCGGCATCACGCTCGCCAACCTCTGTATGCTGCTGCTGGCCGGCGAGGCGCTCGTCGCGGCGCGCCTCATTCCCTCCCACGTGGCCGACGCCTTCCTGGGCAATGCCAAGTACCTCTTCGGCAACGCCGCAGCGACCGTGCTGCTCTCCGTGGGCTGGCCGCCGACGGTGCCGCTGCTGCTCGCGCCGTGCCTCGCAGGAATATCCTACTACGGACACGTTCCCAGCCCCGCGCTGGCCGAGGCGCTGCTCAACGCCGCGCTGGAGATCCCGCGCAGGCTGTTTTTCGCCAGCCTCCCCCCTGGGATCGTGCGGCTGCCGAGCGTGGTCGCGGCGCTGTGCCTGATCCGCCCCATCTACACCCACCTGGGGCTGCTGGGCCCCGCGTACAACTTCGTGCTGTACAGCGCGGCGGACGAGCTGTCCACGGCGCTCAAGATGGAGCTGGGGACCCCCCACGCGGCCCTCGCGCTGCCCGCGCTGTTCATGGTCTCGCCCACCCCCGCCTACCGCGCGCTGACGCAGATCGCATCCGTCCGCCGTCGCGACGGACCTCGTCATCGACGCGCTGCAGTCCGCCACGCGCGTGGACCCCGTGCCGGGGCTGGGCGCCGTCCTGGTGCTCATGGAGATGATCCTGCGGCTGGTGGGCTGAAAAAAAAACTATAAAAAAAACGCGCCACACGCTGTGGTGGAACAGACCACACCAAACCCCCATAGATAGCCACAGGGAATGTTCCCGGAGGAATGGGACACCCGCGTCATACCGAAGCGGCGACGCAAGGCCCCCGCGCAGGCGGAGGGCGCGGCATTGGAGCAGGACTACGACGCAGCAGGCACTGCGCTCTCGGAGGAGGACAAGCGGCAATCCGGCATCGCGTCGTGCGTGATGCGCAGCCTGAACACCGCCACCGAGGCCCCTGCCACGCCAGGCGAGCTGGACCTCGACGTCATCCTCACGCGGATGCCGTACAGGGACATACTCGAGAACCTGTTCGGGCGCGACTCCTACGACCAGCCCGACGTGCCGGTCATCACGCGCGCCTACGAGGAGGCATTCATGCGGGAGCCATTCGCGGGCGAGCGCCTCTGCGTGGCGGGCGAGATGTGCGAGGCGATGCACATCGACCCCACGACCCCCTTCGTGTGCACGGAGTTCCTGCTGCCGTCGGAGGCGGCCAGCCCGCCGAAGGACCCGCAGTTCTGCGTGCTGTGCTCGCGGAAGACCACGCAGAAGCTCTTCTACGACATCCTGCTCACCGGGCGACAGGTGTGTGTGTTTTAAACTTGTTTTGCACCCCAAAAAAACTCACTCTCCAAACAGGTCCACGGCGTGATCCAGCGCCACGGCAACATATGCGGGGTGAAGGGGGAGTACGCGCGGGAGTGCATGCTGATCTGCCCGCCCTCTGGCCCGCTGCACTGCATGCCGCTCCCCGTCATGTCGCACCAGCGGAACAAGTACGAGGTGCGGGTCTCCAACGGCACGAGGCAGATCGTGCAGCTGCGCGTGGGGCACGAGGATTTTCAACCCCCCTCGACGAAGGGCGCGGCCTGAAGCTCCACAGGCTGCTGCCGGTGCCCCGCCACCGGACCTTCGTCGAGGGGGGCTCCACGCCGGACGAGAGCGAGCCCCGCGCGGCGCCAAACCACGCAAGCGCCTTCATCCCAGGGTGCCCCGGGCTCAGCCTGCGCGTCGCGCGGCTGCACGCGCGGCTGCAGACGGACGACGAGGGGGCGCTGGCGCGCATCAACGCGCACCTGCCGTGCGTCTCCGTGGACGCCCAGCACGAGCGGTTCGTGCTGCTGCCCGAGGACGCGCCGCAGTTTGGGACGCTGCCCGACCTGGGGTACGTCATCCGGACGGCGCTGGCCACGCGGCGCTGGGGCGAGACGCACATCTCCTCGCTGCTGCACGCGTGCTTTCCCGGGCAGCGCTGCGTCGGCCCCGCGGCGCCGGAGGCGATCGACCACGCCTCCTGCTGCGCCGCGCTGAACCTGCTGCTGGGGACGCTGCTGGCGGTGTACCCCACGGCGCTGAAGCGACCGCCGTTCGCGACGAGGGCCCGGCTCTACGCGCGGGTGCACGCCCTGCTCACGCAGGACTCGGTGCGCAAGGCGGACTTCGCCCGCGCGCACCCCAACCTCTTTGTGCTCGCCGCGCTGGAGTACGTGCTGCACGTGCTGCCGCGCTGCCTGCCCGCGGAGGCGCAGGTGCTGGGCAGGGTCTACCCGCTGGAGGTGCTCGCGGCGCAGGCGCCCCCGCTGCTCGACGCCTTTCGACAGAACCAGATCGACACCGGGGCAGAGGCCTGGGAGGCGCTGGACGCCGCCGCGCGCGACACCGGGGAGCGCATCCTGCGGCTGTACAAGACGCGGCCGCAGGGGGCCAAGGCGCAGCCGCAGGGGCGTCGGCGGCCCGTGAAGCTCGTGGCGGACGCGGTCGGGTGGGCGCTGGACGCGCGCATCATCAAGCCGTACGCCTACCACCGCGCGGACCACGCGCGGCTGTGCGCCGAGTACGAGCTGGCGATGCCCGAGGAGGCGGCGGCGGCCACGGCGGAGCTGCACGGCTGCGTGACGGTGAGCCTGCTGCCGGGGAACATCACGCGGATGCAGCGGGAGCTGATGCGGGAGGTCGGCATGGGCTGCGAGCGGAGGGCCGCGCTGCAGTCGACGAAGCACGTGTGCGTCGCGTGCGAGCACAAGCGGCGGCGCACGACGCTCCGGCTGTGCTCGCGCACCGGCGACATGATCTGCCAGCACTGCCAGGACACCACGGGGGTGCAGAGCGTGCTGCAGCTGTGCGCCGTGGGGAGGATCATCCGCATCCACGACGCGCAGTACTACCTCGCGCTCTGCTGCGGCACGGTGCAGCCATACACGGAGGGCGGCGAGAAGGACCTGCTCCCGCTGCCGCGGCTGGACCACAACACGCCGCCGTGCCGCCACGCGCGCGCCGGCAAGCCCGAGCACCGCAAGCGCCGCGTGCAGTGCGGCATGTGCGACGCAAACGCCATGCCCGCCAGGCAGGTGCACCTGGACCACCTCACGGGGCGGATGATCACGACGCAGCTGTGCCAGCGCCACACGCCGCCCGAGGAGACCATGCGGCGCGCGCTCAACCATCGGCAGTTCCAAGATGCGTGCAACGCGTGGGAGCGCCGCGCGCGCGTGCCTGGCAGAAGGTGATTTTTTTTGGGTTTGAGCGCGCGTCCCGGGCAGACGCCTATGGTTTGGCCTGTATTAAAATGAGAAAAAAATGGATGAAATGAAGGGATGTTTCGCGTGCGGATCGCGTTCCACAATGGATCGTGGCGCAGCATGTCGGACGCGGCCATCATGATATACGAGCTGATGGCGAGGGAGACCCACACCGAGGTGTGGTTCGACGACGTGGCCTTTGGGGCCTGCTGCAATGTGTGCCCCAGCATCCGCGCGTGGTGCGTGCCCAGCGACGTAGAGTACAAGGCGGAGGAGTGGAGCTGCGTGGAGCTGCCCATAGCGGACGCGAAGCGCGCGCTGGCGATCCTGGAGGACATGCTGGCCTCGCCCGCGCGCTACTACATCAGCGTGTGCGAGTGCGCGATGCCCAAGTGCGTGGTGGACGCGATAGAGCGCGACGCCGACTGCATGCACCCGGAGGACTGGCGCGGGGTGTTCTGCTCGCAGTTCGCGCTGCTTTTTGTGCGCCGGTGCGCGCTGGAGGGGATACTGAACGTGCCACAGGCGAGGCAGCCGCTGCTGTGGAGCGTCAGCAGCAAGGCGTGCCTGCCCTCGAGGCTGCGCGTGATACTGGATCGCATGCTGGAAAAATAGAGTTTGTTATGCGCGTGATACTGGATCGCATGCTGGAAAAATAGAGTTTTTTTTATTAGTCAGTGTCATGCCTGCACCCCCTAGGAACAGGATTGGACTCCAGATAGGAGTGTCGACCTGCGAGCCAGGCGTGGGTGTGCGTCGCGCGGCGCAGGGCGCGGCGGCACATGCCGACGTAGGGCTCTATGGCGCGGCTGGAGGGGTCCAGGGTAGGCGGCAGGATGGAGTGCGAGGAGGGGATGAAGCGCTGGCCGCTGCAGAGCCAGCGCGCGCGGCGGCCCTGCTGGGAATAGGCGCAGAGCATGGCGAAGAAGGGGATCATGACGAAGCCGCCCGACGTCTCGGAGCACCTGCCGTCGGGAAACTGGCCCCTGGCGGAGGGTCGAGGGGCGGCGGCGAAGCGCTCCGAGTAAGGGAGCGGGCGGTGGGCGCGGTGGGCCCAGTTGCGCAGCGTGATGGCGACGACGGTGCAGGCGTCGGGTGCGGAATCGGGGTCGCCCGTGATGAACGCGAGCAGCGGCACGTCGGAGAACCCGGAGCCAGGAGGGACATTGTGCAGGTCGACAGAGTACTGGCGCAGGTCGGAGACGGCGAGGGTCACGGGGACGGGGTGCAGGTAGCTCAGCCGGCTCAGGTGGCTGAAGCGGAAGGTCGCGTCGGAGGGCAGCCGCCGCGTGTACACTGCGGTGAAGATGGGGATGGAGACGAGCATGCCTGGCTCGCTGGTGGGAGGGTGGCGTCGCGCAGGGCCGCGCGTTTTAAAACTATCGCCTCGCGCCCCTTCTGGAAAACGACACGGCCTTGCTGTGGCCTTTTTTCACGGCATTTCCCCCATTTTGAAAGTGTCCAGGAAAAACAAAACATATCGCCGCGCGAATATAAAAAGAACCCATAGCAACACGCGGTCGCGAGAAGCATGGACGAAGCGGAATTTCGCCCCCCAGCACTGGAGATCATAGCGCTGCTCATAGAGGGACCGATGCTTGTGACCATGATGATCCTCGCATCGGCCGTGTACCTGTTCGCCAGCCTCGACGCGTGGGACCCGCGCGGCTGCTGAGCTTTTTTTTTAAAACGCGCACCCGCCTAGGCGTTTTCCAAAGCGAAAAAAGGGTTTGCACGCCGGTATTAAAAGCTGGTAGAGGAGAAGCGCCCAGCTGATGTCGAGACAACCAGCAAGTCGACGTGAAGCGAACAGCAGGACGCGAGAGACGGTGTTTACCAACGTGGGGATGGGCCCGAGCGGCGTGATCGACTTCATCCAGCCGCTGTCCGCGGTCCCAGGGCAGGAGGCGTCACACCTGGTCGCGGCGGACGACCAGCCGGTGGACCCCTACGCGGTGCGAGGCGGCCCCCCGGCCTACCTGGAGGCCCACGGGGTGCGGTACGTGCCGGAGGCGGTCAGCGCGTCCGGGGCCGCGATGGACGCCGAGGCCCGGCCCGAGCTGGTGTCGATGGCCAGGCCGTACGACGAGCCGCAGGAGGAGCTCAACATCTCAGCGGAGGACCTGAACTCGCGGGTGGACGACCGGATCCGGCACTTTATGCAGCGCACGCGCGGGGCCACGAAGAGCGCAAACGAGCGCCTGGAGGAGCTGCACGCCAACATGCAGTCCCAGGCAAAGAGGGGGGCGCCGCGGCAGGACTGGTCGAAGCGGCTGGAGGCCGTGCAGAGCGGCATGGAGACGCAGGCACGAACCCGGATGGCTGCGCCGGCCCAGCGGGCGAACCCGGTCGACTACGACTGGTGATTGAAGCTTCACAAAAGCACGCGGCGAATATAATAAGGCGGCGCAAGAAAAAAAAGCGGCGCCAACAAAAAATGAACCGGACCGCGACGCTGACGCTGGCGTTTTTTCACCCGCTCGAGGACGATCCGTGGATCAACCGGATGACGGCGCTGGTGAGCCGCAACGACGTGTGCCACGCGGAGCTGGTATTCGACAACGGCGGGCCGCAGACGCAGGCGTTTTCGATCCAGCACGGCACGACCGCGTCGCTGCGGGCGAAGACGCTGAGCAACCCCGCGTACGAGCTGGTGACGCTGAACGTGTCGGGGCAGGAGCTCGCTGCGTGCAAGGAGTTCTGCGCGAACGCGAGCAAGCAGGAGTACGGCTTCGACGACGTGGGGATGGCGCTGTCGATCCTGAACCCGGGGTGCTGCGGCAGGAGCTCGGCGCAGACGAGCAAGACGTTTTGCAGCAAGATCATCACGGAGGCGATGCAGTTCGCGGAGATGCAGGAGGTGCAGCGGCTGCACCCCTCTTCGACCACGCCGTCGATGCTGCTGGACGCCGTGCGCGACTCGTCGCGGCGCGTGTGCCACTCGGTGCCGAGCCGCATGCGGATGCTGAAGCTGTGATGCGTTTTTTTTTCAATAAAAAATAAAAAATCAGGCGCGCATGAACACGCGCACCGTGGGCCAGAGCCTGCGCCACCCCTGCATGACGTCGCGCTCGTTCTTTCCCCCCGTGATGACGATCTTGCCGCTCTTGAAGCACAGCAGGACGATGGGCGAAGACGGAGGGCGGTAGATGAGGCCAGGAAACAGGTTGCTCTGATAGGTGCAATGGAGGTTGAGGCGCGAGTACATGGCGTCCAGGTCCAGGACGCCGCTGCCCATGGGAATCTCCACGTGCGCCACTATGTTCTGGATGTCGCAGTTGCGCAGGCGAAAATCGGCGCCGGCCAGGCACCGCTGCAGCAGGCGCGAGACGTAGAGGCACGACAGCACGCCCTCGTACCAGTTGCGCACCCCCGTGACGACGAGCTTGCCGCTGCTGAAGAGCAGCAGCGTGCAGTTTGGATTCGACAGGCGGATGGTCATGGCCGCGAACTTGGCGCGGTCGTAGGAGGAGCCTGGGAGGATCTGCCGGATCGCGTCGAGGTCCAGCGGGCCCTTGGCGGTGGACTCGATCTGCGCGGTGGAGACTATATTGTGTATGACCGGCAGTGGGTGGTCGCAGTCGTCCGTGTCGGCCCTGTGGGCGTCCTGGTTCGACAGCGCGGTGTAGAGGCGTTTGCGCATTTGGTTTTTTTTATTGATTCACGGCGACACAATAGAAAGTGCCCTTGCTTTTTTTAATCGCGTCAGCGGCGATACTGCTGCTGCTGCTGCATGATGGCAGCGGAGTACTGCAGGAGCGCCGCGGACGGCACGAGGCGTGTCGGCGGGGGCCCCCGCACAGACGGGGAAGGCGCGAAGATGGCGGTGAGGTTCCTGCCCTGGACGAGGTCCAGGGCAGCCTGCGGCGAGAGCTGCCCCTTGACGACATCAGCGTAGCTCACCTTGAGCGTGTCAGCCCCGTCTGCCTCGATGTGGAACGTGTTGTTCCCGTGCGAGATCATGACGGTGCTGCCATCGAACGCGAACGTGATCTTCTTGCTCTCCAGCAGGTGCTTGAACTTCTCCAGCGGCGGCGTGTGCTCCGTGGCCTTGTGTACCGTGTTCTTGATGGACTCCACCGCCTTGCTGGCCTTTGCCCTGGCGGCCCGTATCATGTCGCCAAACCCCGACTCGAGCGTCTCGATGCGCGCGTGCAGCGCCGCGAGCTCGTCGACGACGGCGTCGGGAATGGTATCTCTGCCGTCCTGGTCGTGGGCGACCTGATCGCGCTGCGTGATTTGACCCTTCCTGCGGTGATCCCGTTGCATGATCGCAGCGACCTGCGCCCCCTGTGTTTTTATACGCCCGTTCGTGTGGGAAAAAGAGGAGGCTTACTTAATCACGACAGAAAAAAAGCAGAGCCAGCGATGCACTGCATTGGGTGCGGCACCCCCACGGATCACTCTGCGTCGCGCACGATACCAGTGAGCAAGTTCAAGGAGTTTGTGCGGCGCAGGTGCTCGCCCAGCCGGTTCCACTACAAGGTGGTGGCAGAGCTGCCTGAGGCGGGCGACGCGAAGATCTGCCTGCACTGCGTGAGCTGGCGCAAGCGCTGCGCGAGAGGGGGGCACAGGCACGGCAGCTACACGCCAATGGACAGCGTGCTGCTCTACGTGCTGGAGCCCGGCGCGGTGCCCATGCAGGATCACAGGTATAGCACGCGTTGCCACACAAAGAGGAAAAAATACTGAAAGTTGAAAAAACGACAGGAGCTTCAAGCGCATCGTGCGCGTCCTGCAGGATGAGGACAATCTGTTTGCAGGGCTGGTCCCTGCGCCCGCCAGGCGCATCCTGGGCCCAGCTGGCGCAGACCCGCGTTCGAGCGCGGTCGTCGCGCGCTGGTGGGAGGAAAATGGGCACACTCCCTTCTTCCGCTTGAGCGAGACCGCGCGCATCGTGCGCCAGTGCACGCGCAGGGCGCACGCGGAATGAGTATTAAACAGCGTGTGCTGCGTGATTGAAAAAAATGCGCAAGGAGTTCAGCGTGGAGAGCGGCGAGGACTTTGCTGCCGTGGAGGCGTGTGTGCGAGACCTGCTGGGGTGTGAGCCGCGCGGCAGCGGCGGATTCCTGCGCAGCGAGGCGTTTCTGAGGCTGCGGATGTGCGCCGTCTACAGGAAGAGCGCGTGCGAGTTTCCTGTCACCGCGTGGCTGCACGCCAAGGGGGTGCGCGTGAGCCTGGAGGCAAGAGGACGGGTGCTCGTGGTGGACGAGGATGGGCATATGGATATCACGTGTAATGATCAAATTGCGAAAAATGGGCGCGCCTAGAACGCATGCGAAGGTTCCAGCGCGCCCCATCTCCGTGGGCTCCGGGCCACAGCAGGGCCACAGGCAGCATATTTCCGAGTGTTTTGGGTGCGCAGAACAGAGAAAGGAGCACGTCTAGCGACGGCCAGCAGCCGCTCTCAAACGAGCAGCGCTCGCCTTCTTGGCAACGTCGTGCGCGATGAACTTCATCTTGCTCTCGATGTTGTCCCGCTGGCTGGGATCGTAAAAGTCCCAATCCGTAGTCTTGTAGACGCAATATTTAGCCGTGGGTACGTCATTTTGCTTCATGAGCACGGCGGTAAGACCAGTAGAATCGAGCAGGGTTTTCGTACTGAAGTTGACGCTGTCGAGAATACGCAACCGCTGCTCGGTGTTGACGCGCTGCATATACCTCGTGATCTCCGACACAGCGTTGTCGTGGCCATCAAGGACGATCTGCAGGGGTGCCCCCCAGCCCTCCGCGATTTTTTCCCAGACACACTCAAACACGAGGTTCCCCTTCTCGGTCCACGCATAGAGGATGTAGTACAAGGCCGAATCCTTGAACTCGTGCCTGGGAGAGGCTGCCACTTCGGTTTTTTTGGCCTTCTGTGCAGCCGAAGATGCACCCCCCTTTCTCTTGCCCTTTCCGCCTGCTGCAGCGTTTTCCTCTCCCATCTTTGCGGAGTCCGCGGGGGCATCGATCACTGGAGCCTCGGCGGCGACCGCAGCGCCCCCCTCGGCGGCGACCGCAGCGGCCGCGGGAATAGCGGGCGCAGTTGCCTGTGTCAACACGAGGTTGCTGGTGTCCATCCCCTCGATAATCCCCTTGCAGCGCGCGAACTCGCCGTCGTCGAATTCGCGATACGCCGCCGCGGAGATGGGGGTGCGCACAATGTCGGGGTCCAAGATGCTCATCTGCTCCACGAGGAAAAACCCAGGCTGCTCGCAGGGATCCACGTCGTGGGTAAACACGGTCCTGACGTCGCGGGTGCCGTTGAAGAGGGTCGCCACAGCTGCGGGCGTGGGGTGAGTCAACACCTTGGTGTCATCCGGCAGCAGGCTGATCGGGAAGGCGCTGTTGTTCAGGTCGCACATCTCCCGATCCCTGTTCTCGAACAGCTCCCCGATCCTGAGGTTGCTGAAGTCATACATGGCGAGCTGCACCACCATCGACTGGCGCGTGTTCCCCCTGGTCAGGCGCCCAAAGGTCTGATACATCCACGCAGGCACCCCCTGGGGGTCGAAGATGATGGACCCCATGGCCATGGGATGCGCGATATTCAGGCCCACGCCGGCGACGAGGATGGACACCACGGCCACATCCCATTCCCCCGCGGCGAGCTGCTGCAGGAAGGTCGTCCTGTCCTCCGTCCGGCCGTCGATGTTGAGGATCTTCTTGCCCGGAAACAGCTGCGACAGGCCAGAGCACACGATGTCCATGGTCGCGTGAAAGTATACGTAGACGACAAACTTGCCATCGGGCCAGGCGGTCCAGTACCCGAGGAGCGCGGCGGCAAGCCACACGAGCTTGTTCTTGACAGCCTCGGGGCTGCGCCCAAAGTCGCGGATCTTGGACAGGTCGCCGTTCACCTGCATGAACCTCCCCGTGAGCCGCTCTGTGAAGGGAATGTACAGGCAGTACACGGCGGACCTGGCCGCATTGACGACAGCGGGGTTGTTCACTGTGACAGCCCTGAAAAGATCGGACCGCTCCGTGTGGGTAGCCTCGAGGATGGCGGGGCGAATCGATCCATTGTTCAGGATGAGCAGCATGCTTTCAAGCTGCCGCTCCATCTCCACCCCAGAGAAAACGGTGGCTGACATGAGGAGGACACGATTGGAGACCTTGCGGAGCTCACGGATGGAATTATAGGAAATGGAGTCCCGGTTGGCGGTGAAATCAGACTCATCCACGACGAGGAAATTGATGCGTAACATGATGAACGCCTTGCACAGCACGACGCCTGCGGTGCTCAAGGCGAACTTGCTCACGAGGGCGACGCACTTGCGCTTCTCAGCGCGCATCTTGTGAACCCACCTGTGAAGTTCCCCAGCACCCACATCAGAGGCGGAAAAAAACCTCACGACGAGAGGGAACTTGAAGGTGCCGTCCAGCCGTTCAAATTCCTGCATCATCTGGACTGCGACAACGGGGGGAATCACCACCACTGAGACATAGAAACCAGGCGACGCTCCTGCATGGGTGCCGATGAGGGTGACGGCACACGCCGTCTTTCCAAGCCCTGTGCCCAGGTTCAGCAGCGCCCCATCTACGAAATTCAGCAGCATGTTGCAGAGCTCCACACAATAGAGCTGGTACCCCCGAAGCTTCTGCGGGTTCGTTTCAGATGTGATGACCTCAAATGAATCCATGCCAGGATTCATTCGTTTGATGAGAACATGCGTTTCAGCCATATCGCCGACCATCGCATTGACAGCCGATAGAGGCATGCCACTCACAGAGGGGGTATGGTTTAGAAAAGGGTTCATGATAGGTGATCAGATGCGAATGGAAACGATTGCCAGTCTTGGCGCGCGCGCGCGCGCTTGCTTTTAATAGTTTGATCAATGCAAGGAAAAAAACGATCCAATACACACCCTGCCGCGCAAAAAAAACGATCCAATACACACCCTGCCGCGCGCGTATATAAGCCCCCTGCGCATACACCGCGCGTCGTCATGGAAGGCAAGCCTGCGCCACGAGTGAGCCTGCCCGCATGCGAGCTAAAACCAGCCCGCACCAGGAACGAACGAGAGGAGCCGGAAGGGGTCACGCTGCGCTTCAGGGTGAGCGCTGACCTGGTGGTGGACAAGCGGCAGCACCCGCTGCAGGACCGATGCGACGACCCGACCATGCCAACCAAGTTCTTCCTCGCTGCGTGGGTGGGCGGCGGCAACGACGCGCTGTCGCTGCACGAGATCTCCTCCGACGGGGGCAGCGGCGTGGAGCTGCGAATCCGCGCGGGGGACGTGGACACGCTGAAGCTGGGGGTGAGCTTCAACGTGCGGAGCGTGAGCGGGGGGCGCAACTGCCACCTGGCGTCGTCCTTTGTGCCGATCGAGCGGGTCGCGCGGCTGCTCGCGACGGGGGGAGGCCGGGTCGTGCTGCTCGACAACTTCGAGCAGGGCAACAAGGCGCTGCTGTCGCTGGAGAACGACGGGACCGACCTGGCGCGCCTGGCGGGGCTGAGGCTGCGCGAGTCGGCGCTGCGCAGGATGGAGGACATCAGCGAGGGGGTGCACGAGATCGGCTGCCGGCTGCACGACCGGCTGCAGAGGCTACGGGTGACGCCGGCCAACGCGGGGACGCAGTACGTGGACGCCTTCACCTTCTGCCACATGGAGGGCATGCTGTCGCACTACGCGCTGCTCGGGCACGTGTTCCGGAGCATGCCCACCCCCGTGGGCCTGGAGTGGGCCATGTACGCGGCGTACCAGACGGTGCAGAGCACGGCGCTGCACCCGCGCGCGCTGCAGCGGATGCCCGACCACGAGCTGGTGGCGAGGTACGGGACGAATCTGGTGTCCCGGCCGACGGCGTGCGAGCTCACGGTGCCGTACACGCCGGACGTGACAATAGGGAGGGGGGGCAGGGCGAACAAGCCCAGCGAGGACATCCAGCGCAGCCTGTGCGGGGTGCAGCTGCGCGCGCAGGGGGAGCGCCCCGCCTACCGGTGGGAGAATCAACCCTGCGCGCAGATGAGGGCGGAGCCGGGCAGTACGCAGATGAGAACTGAGATGGGCAGTACGCAGCTGCGGGGCCTGGCAGAGGCGCTGCAGCTGCAGGGGGACGGGACGATGCAGGAGCGGATGTCGATGACCATGTGCGCCGACGACTGCGAGAACCTGGCGCAGATCGCGATGCGCTTCGGCGACGCGCTGCGGGGGCTGCACGAAAAATACGCCCAGGATGAGACAGGGCTGGCCGCGGCGATGCACGCGGAGGCGGGCCCCAACCCGCTGTTCGCGGGGTTCACCCTCGAGCACCACACGGCGATGGCCCCGGTGCTCCTGCGGCTGGGGCGGATGCTGCACGAGGGGCGGTGGATGCTGGACCTCGGCGTGGTGTCGGCCAAGGGGCCCTCATGCGACCTCAACGCGCAGGCGCCGGAGCTGTGCGGGCACGGGACGATCATCTCGCGGCACGAGCGCGAGGGCGCGATGGTGCACGCGCCCAATGAGGGAACGACGTACCTGACGGTGGACGCGCCCCTGAAGGAGGGCCTGGCCGATCGGCTGCAGGTGCGCCTGGCGAACGGCGACAAGCAGGAGTTCGCGCTGGCGGAGTTCCAGACCGTGCTGGCGCAGAACATGCACGAGATCGTGGGCCTGGGCGTGCGCCCGCGGATCCTCGCGCACCTCGCGGACCAGTACTCGGACCCCAATAAGGAGTGCCCGTTCTACGTGGCGATGTTCTACTCGGGGCTGCGGGAGAACAGCAACTCGCTGGGGTGCATCCCCGTGGAGAACACCGGAAGCGCTACGTTTGGCGCGCCGGTGATGGGGCTGTCCAACCCCACGACCATGGCCATGCCCGTGCAGATCGACGCGGAGCTGGAGCGCCTCATCACCGCGCAGGCGGACGAGGCGTGGAGCCCCGCGGCGGACGAGAGGACCATGCGGACGGTCTCCAGCTTCTGGCAGCCGGTGCGCCCCCCGCACAAGAACCACCTGAGGGAGGACCCAGGGCAGTTCATCCGCGCGGAGTGCACGTGGGGGTTCGACGACCCCGCGCACACGGCGGCCGCGGTGCGGATGTACGGAGACCTGGCCGCCCGCTTCAACGACCTGCAGGAGAGGGACAAGATCGACGACGGCGCGCGCCTGAGCGCGTTCGGGCAGTTTCTGTCGGCGACCCTGCGGTGGACCATGGACGCGCCGCGAGAGGGTGGAAAGTTCGACCTCACCACGATGCGAAACATCAAGCAGGCGGCGGCGGAGACGCCCGGGCTGGCAGAGCTCTTACGGGCCGCCCCACACAAGCAGAAGGAGATTGGCAGGCGCGCGCAAGTGGAGTCTGACCACCACTTCTACATGTGCCAGGAGAGCCTGGGCCTGGTGCACTCGCACCGGGTGAAGCTGGCGTGATATAGATTGAAATAATAATAAAAACACAAATGCAGCGAGTTGGTATATATAGATTGAATAAAACGCACACACACACATGAAAATGAGGAAGATGCAGAGAGAGGCGTGCATCCCAAAGGCGGCGTTTGCGCGAGCCGCGCGAGAGATCAGCGACGGCATGCTGGAGTCTGTGTTCAATCAGAAAAAACGATGGAGCAGGAAGGCGCTCGACACGCTGCACGCCGAGGCGGAGCTGTACATGGCGGAGCGCTTCGCAGGGGCCCAAAAAATGTGCGAGCTGTTTGGTCGCAGCACAGTGTGCGTGCGCCACTTGGGAAGGAAGCTCAGGATGGACGTGAGAGCGCCAGTGGAAGAGGCTCAGAACGGGCGCGAGAGTGAATGAGGGTGCTCCCAGTCGGACATGGAGGAGCAAGAATCCGCCTCCGACTCGCTGTCCGACATGGAGGAGCCATCCGAGGGGGGGTTCACCGGCCTTGCGTCCTCATCCTCCGAGGTGAGGTGATCCACATCGGGAAGAAACTCTGGTTCCTCCGAGGAGGAGACCGAGGCCTCCACGATCCCAGCCTCCCTGCGGCGGGCGAAGAAGTCGGCGGCAGCAGCCCGATCCTCAGCCTCCTGCTCGAAGATCTCCTCGACGGCGCCCAGCATGACGCCGAAATCACGCTCGATGTTTGGGTGGATCACGATCCTGTCTTGAGGATGCGGAGCGAATACATCCTCGGAAACCATGTCAACATTATATCGTTGAGAGTCGTATGTCATGGGTTCACAGCAGCGGATGAGCCGAATCAACCCAGCGTGCGTGACCGGCATGAGAGTCGTGTAAAGCATGTTGATTGGCCCGCGAACGTTTGTGTAGCCGAAAGACACACGGGCATAGTTTGTCTCAGGAGGGATACCAATGTACACGTCGATCCCGTATGCATCCTCTTCACGTACAAAACGGTAAAACTCTCCCCTGGCCATAACGATTCTACGAGGAATCATCAGAGGCATTCCCCTAGCGTTGAAGATGCCCCGTGGAACGACGGACGCGCTGCTATCAAGAAGCGATTCTCCAAAAGAGGCCATGTTGCTATCGCCTGGAATCTAGATCCGTAGGGTGCGACGCAGCGCGATTACGCCTTTAATAACGCTCGCGAGGGGCAAAAAAAAAACATCCGGGGCCTCACCTTGCTGGGGT
>Ga0194039_1000842_pt1 | contig 17388 bp, 13 predicted proteins | sample JunL228m_MetaG_FD_148679 | JGI IMG/M metagenome (GOLD analysis project Ga0194039, IMG submission 148679) | Anoxic zone freshwater microbial communities from boreal shield lake in IISD Experimental Lakes Area, Ontario, Canada - Jun2016-L227-8m | ecosystem: Environmental > Aquatic > Freshwater >... | reverse complement strand
GGACTCGGCTGGGGCGGAATGGGAATGGTCGGCTACGACCGGGTGGGCGCAGTCCGGCGCTGATCCGCGTCAACAGGGAACAAAACGGCTTCGGGACGCGCGGCCTTTTTTTCGCGCGGGCTCGGAGATTGGAGGGCGCATCTCCCTAAAGTCATAAAACAGGGGATCGCGCGTCTCACCCGTGTGGACACTGATTTTCGTCTCGAATGGGGCCATCCGTTTTCCTCGCCCTTTCATTTTCTCCGAGCGAGGTCAGGATGCCTGACAAGGGTCAATGGACGATGCTCACCGGAGTCCCGCCGGGAGCGTTCTGGAAAAACTTTTCCGCGGCGCCGTGCGGGAGGCGGATGCACCCGTGCGAGGCCGGGTAGCCCGGGAGGTAGCCGGCGTGCATGCCGACGGCGCCGGAGACGCGCAGGAAATACGGCATGGGCGCACCCTGGAACCTTGTGCCGGGCGGACGCCGGTCGCGGTTGACCCCGACGTTGCTCACGACGACATTCCCGGCCGCATCCACATAGTCGCCATAGAGGGTCGAGATGTGGGCGGCATTTTTTTCCAGCACGGAAAAATTTCCCGAGGGAGTGACGAACCCCTCGCGCCCGGTCGAAACCGGGGCGCGGCCGACCTCGACGCCGGCTTTGTAGAACCGGGCGGTCTGGTCGCCGAGATCGATGATGATCGAAGGAGCGCCGGAGACACCGTCGCCCCACCACGACCATTGCGGCGTGGGCAGGAGAGGCGCCGCGGCACGCATTTTCGGGCCGCCGCGGGTCGTGTAGTAAAAGATTTCCCCGTTCGGCCCGAGGTAGGCGGTCGAATAATCCGGATAGTTGCGCGGGGCGGGAGACCTTGACGCGCACGAGCAGAGGAGGAGGGAGACAAGGAGGAAGGCCGGGAAAATGTGCGGCCTGCGGCCCGGAGAGACGCCCATGCCCCATGGTTCATGTGCCCGCTCTCTGCTCATCGGCGCGGATCTTCAGGGTTCCGGCGGCTTCTCCGGCGGCGCATCCTCCTTGCGCCCGGCAAAGAATTTTTCGACGACGTAGAAGCTGGCGGGGATGAGGAAGATCGCGAGGAGGGTGGAGGCGAGCATTCCGCCGATGACGGTGGTGCCGAGGATCCGGCGGGAGACGGCTCCCGAGCCGGAGGCGACCGCGAGCGGGACGGTGCCGAGGATGAACGCGAACGCGGTCATGAGGATCGGCCGCAGGCGAAGCTTCGCACCGGCCAGCGCGGCCTCGAGCGCGGGCTTCCCTTTCTCGTATTCGTCCTTCGCAAACTCGACGATGAGGATTGCATTTTTTGCGGCGAGGCCGATGAGCATCACGAGTCCGATCTGGGCGTAGAGGTTGTTCTGCATCCCGCGAACCGTCAGGCCGGCGAACGCCCCGAAGACGGCGATCGGCGTCGTGAGCAGGACGCTGAACGGCAGCGACCAGCTCTCGTATTGCGCGGCAAGGATGAGGAAGACAAAGAGCAGCGAGAGCCCGAAGATCGCGGCCGGCGGCACCCCCTGCGCCGCCTGCTGCTCCTGAAACGACATGCCGAAATAATCGAAGCCCATGCCGGCGGGCATGTTCTGCGCGAAGACGTCCTCGAGCGCACGCATCGCCTGCGCGGTCGAATAGCCGGGCGCGACCCCCGCGTTGATCTGCGAGCAGCGGAACATGTTGTAGCGCATCGTGAACTCCGGCCCGAACGAATGCCTCTCGCGGATGAACGAGTTGACCGGCACCGCCTGGCCTTTGGTGTTCGTCACATAGAAAAGCCCGAGGTTGTCGATGGTCGTCCGGTATTCCCCCTCGGCCTGGATATAGACCTGCCACTGGAGGCCGAAGCGGTTGAAGTAGTTGACGAAGTATCCGCCGAGAAACGTCTGCACCGTCTGGTAGGCGTCGGTGAGGCTCACCCCCTGGATCATCGCCTGCGCCTCGTCCACATCAAGGTAGATCTGCGGAACATCCCAGAGCGAGGTCGTGAACAGCCCGGTGAGCTCCGGCCGCTCCTGCGCCTTCTCCATGAAGAGCTGCGTGTTCTTCGCGAGAAACTCCACGGACGCGCCGGTGCGGTCCTCGAGCATGAACGTGACCCCGCCCGCCGTGCCAATACCGGGGATCGCCGGCGGCGGAAACGCGAACGCGGCGGTCGGTTTCGCCAGTTGCACGAGCTCGCGGTTGATGTTCGCCTGGATCGCGTCCACCTGGAGTCCGGCGGCCGTGCGCTCGGCCCAGGGTTTCAGCGTGATGAAAAAGAATCCGGTGTATGTGCTCTGGACGGTGCTCAGCAGGTTGAAGCCGACGACCGAGGTCACTAATTCCACACCGGGCGTCTTGCGCAGGATCTCCTCGATCTCCGAGGAGGCGGCGTCGGTCTGCTGGAGCGAGGACGCGCGCGGAAGCTGCACGACCCCGAATAGATACCCCTGATCCTCCTCCGGAATAAATCCGGTCGGCATCCGCGCACCAAGGCCCAGCCCGGCCAGCGCCAGCAGCGCGATCAGCGCGAGGCTGATCACAAACTTCCGCATCAGCCCGCGGCACACCCCGACGTAGCCGTCGGTCGCCGCCCCGAAAACTTTGTTGAACCATCCGAAGAACGCGCCGAGCGGCCCGCGCGTCTCCTTTTTCGGGCGGAGCAAAAGCGCGCCGAGCGCCGGACTGAGCGAGAGTGCGTTGAACGCGGAGATGAGCACCGACACGGCCATCGTCACGGCGAACTGCTGATACATCGCCCCCGTGATCCCCGGGATGAACACCGTCGGAATGAACACCGCCGCCAGGATCAGCGCGATCGCGACCACCGGGCCGGAGACCTGCGCCATCGCTTTGATCGCCGCGTCCTTCGGCGACAGCCCGGCCTCAATATGGTGTTCGATCGCCTCGACCACGACGATCGCATCGTCCACAACGAGCCCGATCGCCAGCACCAGGCCGAAGAGCGATAGCGTGTTGATCGAGAATCCGAGCATCGGAAAAATCGCGAACGTCCCGATCAGCGAGACCGGCACCGCGATCAGCGGGATCAGCGTCGCGCGCCACCCCTGCAGGAAGATGAAGACCACCAGGATCACCAGCAGCATCGCCTCGAAAAGCGTCTTCACAATTTCCTTCATCCCCTCGGTCACCGCCAGCGTCGTGTCCAGAGCGACCGTGTATTGAAAATCGTCCGGAAACAATTTCGCCTGCTGCTCGAACAACGCTCGCACCTGCTTCATCGTGTCCACCGCATTCGATCCGGGGAGCTGGTAAACGCAGATGATCGCGGCGTTCTGGCCCTGGAACCGGCCGCGCAGGTTGTAGACCTGCGCGCCAAGGTTCACCTTCGCAACGTCCTTGATCCGCACGATCGAGCCGTCGGAATTCGCGCGGATCACGATGTTTTCGAAATCCTCCGCCTTCACGAGGCGCCCGGTCGTGTTCACCGTGAACGTGAAGACCTGCCCGTTCGGGACCGGCTCGGCGCCGATCTGCCCGGCCGGGTTCACGTTGTTCTGCGCGTTGACCGCGCGGATGACCTCCGGAACCGTGATGTTGAGCGTCGCGAGCCGGTCCGGCTGCACCCAGATCCGCATCGCGTATTGGCCGGCTCCGAAAATGCTCACGCTGCCGACCCCGTTCACGCGGGTCAGCGGGTCGTTGATGTTGATGTAGCCGTAGTTCGCAAGGAACGTCGGGTCGTAGGTCCCCTTCGGCGAATACAGCACGAAGACGCCCAGAGGCGACGAAAGCGCCTGCTGGACCGTGACCCCGAAGTTGCGCACGTCGGCGGGAATCTGCGGCGCGGCCTGCGTCTGCCGCATCTGCGCCAGGATCTGGTCGGTCGTCGGCACGGTGTTTGTGCCGAAGATGACGTTGAGTGTCATCATCCCGTTGTTCGCGTTGATCGAATACATGTATTCCATGCCCTCGACCCCGCTCATCTGCTGCTCGATCGGCGTCGCGACCGACTGCTCGACTGTCAGCGCGTCCGCGCCCACATACGTCGTCTGCACCTGGATCTGCGGCGGGACGATGTTCGGAAACTGCGAGACCGGCAGCCCGGCCATCGAGACCAGCCCGACAATCACCGTGATGATCGCAATGACCATCGCCACGATCGGACGGCGGATAAAAAAGTTCGACATGGGCTATTTGGCCGGCGTCGGCGCCTGGTCGGGTTGCGCGACAACTTTCATTCCGGGACGGGCTTTTTCGATCCCTCCCACCACAACCTTGTCGCCGGCTTTCACCGCGCCCTTGACCACCTGGAGCGGGCCCTGCACCGGGCCGAGATGAACCGGCACCGCCTTGACCGTGCTGTCGGGCTGCAGCACAGAGACAAAAAAATTCCCCTGCATCTCAACGGTCGCCGCCTGCGGCACAAGGATCGCTCCCGTAATTTTCTCCACCGGTGCGGTGACCCGCCCGAACAGCCCCGGACGCAGGACGCTCTTCGCATTCGGGAAAAGCGCGGTGATCTGGATCGTCCCGGTCGAGGTGCTCACCTGCCGGTTCACAAAATCGAATGTGCCCATCTCGGAATAGACCGAACCGTCGGCCAGCGTGAGCTTGATTCGCCCGACCGAAGCCTCCACTTTCCTCGATTGGAGACCGGCCAGCAGCTCGGCCGCCTGCAAATACTCGGCCTCGGTGATCGAAAAATTCATCTTCATCGGATCCACCTGCGAGAGCTGGGTGAGGATCGACGTCTTCCCTCCCGGGCCGACGAGGTCGCCAATCTGCGCCTGGGCGACGCCAGCGATCCCGTCGAACGCGGCCGAGATCGTGCAGTAATCGAGGTTCACCTGCGCCGCCTGCATCTGCGCCTGCGTGGCCGCCGCCGCCGCGAGCGCAGCCTGGGTGTCCTGATACGAGGTGTCGTATTCCTGCTGGCTGATGACCTTCGTTTTATAGAGCTGCGCCTGGCGCTCCAGCGTGATCTGCGCAAGCTGCGCCTGCGCGACCGACCGCGCGTAGTTCGCCTGCGCCTGCGCCAATGCAGCCTGGAACGGACGGGGATCAATCGTGAAAAGCAGGTCGCCCTTCTTCACCGCCGAGCCCTCCTTGTAGTTTTGCGTGAGAAGATACCCGGTGACCTGCGCCTGGATGTCGCTGTTCAGGAATCCGTCGAGCAGCCCGACCCACTCGCCCGTCGCCACCACATCCTGCTGCACCGCCGGCGTCACCGTCACGAAAACCGGAGGTACCTCGGGCTTCGGCTTTTCACAGGCCGCAAGAAAAATGACGGCAAAAAGAAAACCGGTCGTGGAGAGTTGGCGCATCATGGGCTGCCTGATTAGCAGGTTCCCCCACGGGAGGAAAGACGCAAATCGCCCCGCAAAACCGCCCGGCTTTTTCCGCGTTGCGGCCCCTCTGGAGGAAAGCCCGCGCCCTTCCCCTGCCCTCCTGTTCAGCGGCCGTCTTCCGGCGCGTATAGAGCGCGGAGGAGCGCCCGGGTGCGTTCGCCGGGCAGCACGCCGGCCTCCATCTGGTTCATCACATAGCCGAAGCCGATGCCGGAATCCGGGTCTGCAAATCCGAGGCTCCCACCCGCTCCCGGGTGCCCGAACGCCCGCAGCGAACGCCCGAGCAGACCGCAGGGTTTTCCGGCGTCCGAAGGATCCATCATGAAGCCCGCGGAAAAAGACGTTTCCATCCGGAGGATTTGATCGAACCCCCGCGAGAGGCGGGCGGACATCCAGCCGGGCGCGCGCGCGCCGAAATAGGAAACCCCTTCCCACCTGCCGCCGGCGGCGAGCATGGCATAGAATTTCGCGAGCGAGCGGGCCGAGCCGATCCCGCCCATCGACGGGATCGGGGCCGAGCGGGCGGACGGGGAGTTCATCGCCGAGACCGCCGCGAGCCCCCCAGGCGAGGCAAAGGCTTTGCGGGTCAGGGAGTCCGCGCGGCCCATCGCCTCGACAAACGACGGGCTCCCGGCTGGCTCGCCTGCGCGGGGAGGAAGGATGGTGGCCGCGCGGGAGTGCTCGGCCTCCGGCAGACCGATCCAAAGATCGAGCCCGAGCGGATCTCCGAATTCCCTGCGCCAGTAGCGCCCGAGCGGAATCCCCCCGGCGATCCGCCGCACGATCTCATCCACGATGAATCCGAACGTCCGCGGCCCGTAGCCAGGCCCTGCGGCGGCATCCGCGAACGGCACCTGCTCCTCGATCGCCCGCACCACCCCCTCGTGATCCATGACCGAGAGATCCGTGCGGTCGAGCGCTCCGAGACCCGCGCTGTGCGAGAGCACCCGGCCGATGGTGATCCCGCCCTTCCCGCCGCGCGCGAATTCCGGCCAGACCTCCGCCACGCGGGTTTCGAGCCCGAGCCCGGCGCGCTCGATCGCGTGCAGCGCGCACGCCGCCGCCATGCCTTTCGTCGCCGACCAAATCAGGACGAGCGTCTCCGGCCCCCAGGGGATTTCCCGCGCGGCATCCCGAAACCCGCCGCAGATGCCCGCAATCTCGCACCCGTCCTGCCAGACGGACACCGCGGCGCCGACCTCGCGCCCGAGAGTGAAATTGCGCTCGAATGCCAGGCGCAGCCGGGTGGCGGGATCGGAGCACATGAAATTAATAAAGCCCGGAAGAAATCCGCCCGAGTTCTCCAGGCGGCCCCATCACGAAATGAGGGAGTCGGCCAGGTGGCCTGAATTTGTTGTCCGTCCCAATGTGGCCCCGCGCAGCCGAAAGGGTGCGTTCCCTTGTCATGCACATCACCTTAACGCGCCCCCAAAGGTTTTCAACCCGCTTTGTTTTTCCTGTTTGTTTTTCCCGGGCGCCCCTCCGCCCCCCGCCTACCGAAAGGCTCACCATCCGCAAAAACCCATCCCGCACGCCAACTAAAACATTTACAAAGAATGTCCCACCTGGGACAGAATTTGTAAATTTCCTGATGGGGAGTAAGCAGACGTATTGCCTAAGAAAAGCGCCATTCACAAAAATTCACCCGCATAAAATCCTCCGGACCGCATACAAATAATGTCCCAGGTGGGACATTATTTGTGAACTTTCCTGGCGGAGTGGAAGAGAGGCCGGGGAGAGGATGGGGACGCCTTTGAAGGGGGGTCGCCTTGTTGAGGGCGGCATTCCGCGAGCAACGTGCTGCGAGCAATGTTCTGCGACATTCCGCGAGCAACATTCTTGCTTTTTTGCGGGGCTGATTGGAAAGTGGCGTCGGAAGCAAGGAACCTCGGAGCAAGGCCGGGGGCATTTCAGGATATGATGGAAGATCACGAAACAAAGCCGAAGCCCTCTTTGGGGGAGCAGGCGTTCCGGGGATGAATTCGTCCCCGCCTGCGGACGCGATTGAATTGGCCCGGCCGCCGGATCATTTGGGGGCCTCCCTGAATGTTCTGGTTGTCGAGGACGACCGTCCGACGCTCCTGCTGCTCGAGCGGATGATCCGGGCGCGCGGGCATTCTGTTTCGGGGTGTGATTCCGCCGAGGCTGCGCGGGATCATCTCGCGCGATCGTTTTTTCCGTTGATCGTGCTGGACATCCAGCTTCCCGGGATGAGCGGTCTGGATTTCAGCCGGCTTCTCCGCAGGCAGGCACTTGGCAGGCACTACTACATTCTGGCCGGCACCGGGAACAACCGGACGGAAGATTTGAGGGAGATCCTGGATGCCGGGGCGGATGATTACATTGGGAAGCCCTACCATCCCGGGCTCCTCGACGTGCGGCTTGCGGTAGCCGAGGCGGCGGTGAAGGACATCACCGAGCGGCGGCGGCTCGAGAACGACCTCGAGTTTCTTGCCGAGCACGATCCCCTCACTCGACTCTACAACCGGCGGCGGCTTCCGATCGCGGTCGGCGAAGCGGTCTTTTCCGCGCGCGACGGGAGGCCAGGGGCCCTCCTCTACATTGACCTCGACAACTTCAAGGTGGTGAACGACACGCTCGGGCACGATGCCGGCGACCGCCTTCTGCTCGCGGTGGCGGACATTCTCCGGAACGCCGTGCGCGAGAACGACGTGCTCGTGCGGTTCGGAGGCGACGAGTTTGTCATCATCCTTTTGGACTGCACGGTTCCCGACGCGATCCGCATCGGGGAGAATCTCCGGGAGAACATCGACGCGCTCGTGTTTTCCGAAGGGGGGAGGTCGTTCCGGGTCGGCGCCTCGATCGGGGTTGCGCCGATCGACGGAGCGAAGGAGCCGCAGGACGTGATCGGGCTCGCGGACGCGGCCTGCTATGCGGCGAAATCCGGCGGCCGGAACCGCGTCGAGCTGCACCGCGAGGGCGGAAGCGCGCTGGAAACGCTTGTGGCGGACAGCAACTGGTCGGCGCGGATCAAGGACGCGATGGATGCCGGAACCCTCGGGATCTACTTTCAGCCGGTCGTCTCGGTGCGCGGGCACACGATTTTTTTTCATGAGGTTCTCCTGCGCCTTGCCGACCGTGCGGACAGCGAGCCCGTGCATCCGGCGGCGTTCATGAGTTCGGTGAGGCGGTCCGGGCTGGCCGCGCGGCTGGATCGGTTTGTGATCAGCCGCGCCGTCGAGTCGCTGGGCCTGCAAAGCGACGCCTGCCTTTCGATCAACATTTCCGGGAGCTCGTTTGCCAACGAGGATTTCACGGATTTCGTCGAGCGCACGCTGGCGCGCTGTTCGGTCGGGCCGGAGCGGATTATTTTTGAGCTGACCGAGGATGAGGTGATCTCGAATATCCGGGAGGCGCAGGCGGTGATCGTCTCGCTCCGCAAGCGCGGGTTCCGGTTTGCGCTCGATGATTTCGGGGCGGGCACCTCGTCGTTGAACTACCTGAAGGCGCTCCCGCTCGACATGATCAAGGTGGACGGATCTTTTGTGCGCCATCTGGAAAAAGATCCATTCAACCAGGCGGTGGTGCGGGCCATTCAGACGCTCGCTGCGTCGCTGCAGATTCCGGTGGTTGCCGAATACGTCGAGACGCACGCGATCTACGACATCCTTGCGGAGATGGGGGTGGATTATGTGCAGGGGTATTTGGCTGGGGTGCCCAGGGTGACCCCGTATGTCGGGGAGGAGCTTTTTTTGCTTGCGGGGCTCCCGGGTGCTGCCGATGTGCCGATCCCGGCCACCCGGCACAGGAAGCGATAGCGGCTCAGGAATAGAGGACCCGGACGAGGCAGAGTCCGCCAGCGGGAGCGACCTGATTTGTGCGCGGTCCGCCCTCCATCAAGAGTCTGGGGATCTCCCCCGGCGGGAGCCGTCCGGCAGCGCGGCGGATCGCGGAGGCGGCGAGCATGCGGACCATCTTGTAGAGGAACCCCTCTCCCTGGAAGGTGAGCGTGATGAGCGGCCCGATTTTGCGGACGCGGACCGAGGAGATGGTTCGCGTGGTTTCGCCGGCGCGCCGGGGCCGCCGGGCCGAGAAGGCGGCGAAGTCGTGGCGGCCAGCGAACGCCGCGCAGGCCTCCCGGAGGGCGGCCATGTCGAGCGCCTGCGGGACATGCCACGCGCGGCCGAGCAGGAGTGGAGGCATCACCGGGCCGCTCCAGACCGTGTAGCGGTAGATTTTTCCTTTTGCAGAAAACCGCGCATGAAAATTTTCTTTTGTCCGCCGGAGCGTCATGATCCTGACTCCCTCGGGGAGGTGTGCGTTGAGCGCCGGCAACCAGGCGGCGGCGGGGAGCCGGTCATCCGGGACATCCGCATGCGCGCATTGCCCGGCGGCATGGACGCCCGCATCCGTGCGTCCGGCTCCGTGAACGACGACGCGTCCGCCGCAAAGCGCGCGGAACGCGCCCTCGACGGCATCCTGGACGGCTTGCCCGTGCGACTGACTTTGCCATCCGGAAAACCGGCTTCCGTCGTAAGCGAGCGTGAACCTCAGCCTCATGCCTGCGAATCGAGCCAGCTCTGGAGCAGGATCTGCGCGGCGACCTGATCGATCACCTGCCTCTGCTTGCGGGAGTTGCGTCCGGCCTCGTGGAGCGAGCGCTGCGCGGAAACCGTCGTGAGGCGTTCGTCCCACGCCACGACCCGGCAGGAGGTCGCGGCCTGGAGCTCCTCGAGGAACTCGCGCGCCTTCTGCGCGGCCGGGCCGAACGATCCGTCCATGTTTCGCGGCATGCCGACCACGATGACATCGGTATTTTTTTGTTTCGCGATCTCGAGGATCCGCCCGATGACGGTGCCGGTCCTGACCTGGATCGTCTCGACCGGGTGGGCGAGCATCCCGAAGTCGTCTGTCGCCGCGACGCCGACGCGGGCATCGCCAAGATCAATTCCAAGGGCGCGGGTCATTTGCGGTTGAAATTCTCACACGCGGCGCTTAGGATCAATCACCATGTCACAGTTGTCATTGGACAAGTTCGGAGAAAACCTTCCCGTTTCCGGGGTCGTTGCGTTTTCGCAGGTTGCGATCGGGCTGGGGGTCGGGCTGCTCGTGGCCGACCGGATCGGACGCAACGCGCGTCGCGGGCTTGCCATCGGGCTGGTCAGCGCGGGCGTTGCCACGCTGGTTCCGGTGGTCTGGGGGGTCGTCTCAAATATCAGCAACCGCCCGGGTTCTTCGCGCTCGATGCGCAAGCGGCTCGAGAGCATCCGCCGCGCGCCCGGAGTCTCCTGAAGGTGGCCGCGCGGTTCGATGGCAGCCTCGTCCTCGCCTCTGCCTCTCCCCGCCGCAAGCATCTGCTCGAAGAGGCCGGGTATCTCGTGCGCTGTGAGGTTTCGGGAGCCGAGGAACTCGAGGACGACTCGCTGGCGCCCGCGGTTCTCGCCCTGGAAAATGCCGCGCGCAAAGCCCGGGCGGTTGCCGCCCGGTTTCCGCGGGAGACGGTTCTTGCCGCCGATACGGTTGTCGCGATGGGCGGGCGGTTTTTCGGAAAACCGGCCGGCATGGACGATGCCTTCCGGATGCTCGCCAAGCTTTCGGGAAAAACCCACGAGGTCGTCACCGGAGTCGCGATCCACTTCCCCGGCGGCCTGCGGAAAGAATTTTTCGAGTCCTCGCTGGTGACGTTTCACGCGCTCGGCGCGGACGGGATCCGAGCCTACCTCGCATCCATCCACCCGCTCGACAAGGCCGGCGCCTATGCGGCGCAGGACGACAACGGGCGGATCATCCGTCGGATCGAGGGTTCGGTGACAAACGTGATCGGGCTCCCGGTCGAGCGCCTGCGCGAGATGCTCCCGATGCCGCGTGGCTGATCATGCGAATTTGCAGAAGCGGCATCCTGCCGCTATCTGCCACTTTCCCAGGGAGATCCAAGCGGCAAGATGCCGCTTCTACATCCCAAACCGCTATTAAGTTAGATGTTCGGTGGAGACCCCTGTCTGTCACGTCCGGTATTGCAGGGCCATGGCGCGGGCGGTCGAAGCGATCGCCTCCCGGAGTTCCTGCGGTTCCAGCACGACCGCGTGCCTGCCCCAGCCGAGAATCCAGTTTTCGAGATCCGGGGCGAGGCCGACGTCGAGCGACATCTCCGCGCCGCCGCCGGGCAGGGGTTTTAATTTCTGGGATTTGTGCCAGACGCGCTCGGTGGCCAGGCGGGCGGCGAAGTCATCCAGCCGGAGCCTCACGCGCTGAGTTTTTCCGGGTTCGAACGCCATGAAGCTGTCCTTCATCATCGCGGCGAGGGAAAACTCGGGCGGGCGGCAGAACGTCCTCTTCAGGACTTTCGGGCGTGTCAGGCGGGTGATGGCGAACGTGCGGATTTTTCCGCGCACAAGGTCGTTTCCGATGAGATACCACAGGTTGTTGATGCAGCCGAGGTGGTAGGGCTCGACCTGGCGGCGCTCGGATTTGTTTTTTTTCAGCCCGTGGTAGTCGAACTCCACGACCCGGCTGCTCAGGACGCAATCCGCCAAGAGGTTAAAAACTTCGAGCTCCTGCTCGGCGGCGCCCATCGGGCGGAACGAAAACGCGCTGCCGAGATCGGCGAGCGAAAACGAAACCTCGTCCTGCAGCCCGTCGGTGATCTTCCCGAAGGCCGCCCGCAGGGGCTTCTCGAACGCGGTTCCGCGGTATTGTTCGATGGCCTTCTGCGCGACAAGGAGCGCGACGATCTCGCCCTGGGTGATGTTCACCGCCGGGAACGAGCTCACCGGCTTCGTGTAGTGGAACCCGTGCTGCCCGGAATCGTAGTCGATCGGCAGCAGCATCTGATCCCGCATGAAATCAATGTCCCTCTGCACGGTCTTGTAGGAGACCTCGAAAACATCCGCGAGCGTCGTGCAGTTCGGAAATTTTCCGGCGGCGAGCATCTCGTGGATCTTAATCATCCGCGCGTAGGGCGGGCGGGTGCTGCGGGAGGAGGCGCCGCGCTTTTCTCCGCGGGGGAGCCGGACGGCGGGCATTTTGTTTCGCATGGGACAAACCGTGTCCCAAGCGCGCCCGCAAGTCAACAGCAGACGCCCGGCGGCTGTCCGCAAATCCGCCGGCGCCCGCGCCCGGCTTTTCCACGCACGCCGCGAAAAAGGCGCCCGTTTTTTCACTTTACACCGGCAAATATTACTATGACTTGTATCGCCATGCAGAAACAAAACAGCGGGGTGAGATCGAGTTTGGACGGAAGCGAGGCAGCGGCGAGCGTCGCCTACCGGCTCAGCGAGACGATCGCTCTTTACCCGATCACCCCCTCGACGACGATGGGGGAGCTTTGCGACGAATGGTCGTCGAAAGGGACAAAAAACCTGTGGGGGCATGTCCCGAAAATTGTCGTGATGCAGTCCGAGGCGGGCGCGGCGGGCGCGGTGCACGGGATGCTGCAGGGCGGCTCGCTTTCGACCACGTTCACCGCTTCGCAGGGCCTGCTGCTGATGATTCCGATCATGTATAAGCTGGCCGGCCAGCTGATGCCGTTCTGCATGCATGTGGCGGCGCGTGCGCTGGCGACCCACGGGCTCTCGATTTTTGGCGACCACTCGGACGTGATGTCCGTGCGGCAGACCGGGTTCGCGCTGCTGGCATCGGCGGGCGTGCAGGAGGCCCACGACATGGCGTGCATCGCGCACGCGGCGACGCTTCCGGCGCGCGTGCCGTTCCTGCATTTCTTCGACGGGTTCCGGACCTCCCACGAGATCAACGACCTCGAAATGATCTCCGACGACGTCCTGCGCGCGATGATGGACGAGAACGCGATCCGCGCCATGGTCAGCCGGGCGATGACTCCCGACCATCCGAGCATCCGCGGAACCGCCCAGAATCCGGACGCGTTTTTCCAGGCGCGCGAGGCGGCGAATCCGTTTTATGCGGCGCTTCCGGGGATCGTGCAGGAGGCGATGTTCCGGTTCGCCTCGCTGACCGGCCGGACGTATCATCTGTTTGATTACACCGGGGATCCCGAGGCCGACCGCGTGGTTGTGGTGATGGGCTCCGGCGGAGAGACCCTGCTCGAGACGTCCCGCCATCTTAACAGCATCGGCCAGCGCACCGGCGTGCTGCAGGTCCGGCTTTACCGGCCGTTCGATACTGCGGCATTTCTCGCCGCCCTGCCAGCCAGCGTCAGGCACATCACGGTGCTCGACCGCACGAAAGAGCCCGGCGCCCCCGGCGAACCGCTCTTCCTCGACGTGTCTTCGACCGTTTTCACAAAAGGCGGGACGAAGTGGAGCAAGCTCCCCCGCGTGACCGGCGGGCGGTTCGGGCTCGCCTCGAAAGAATTCACCCCGGCGATGGCGGTGGCGGTCTTCGCGGAAATGCAGGCGGCGGTGCCCAAGGAGGAGTTCACGGTCGGCATCGAGGACGACGTGAGCGGGCTCTCTCTCCGCTACGACAGGGAATTCCAGCTCCCCGGGCAGACGTTCAAGCAGGCGGTCTTTTTCGGGCTGGGGTCGGACGGCACGGTCGGCGCAAACAAGAACACGATCAAGATCATCGCCAAGAAGCTCGGGCTGCACGCGCAGGCGTATTTTGTTTACGATTCGAAGAAAGCGGGCGCGGTGACGGTCTCGCACCTGCGTTTCGGTGAAGAGCCGATCCACGCGCCGTATCTCGTGGCGGCGGCGGACTTCGTCGGCTGCCACCAATACCATCTTCTCGAGCAGCAGCCGGTCCTCGACGCGGCCCGCGAGGGGGCGATCTTCCTGCTCAATACCCCCCACAGCGCAGAGACCGCATGGGGGCGCCTCTCGCGCGAGTCGCAGGAGATGATCCTCTCGAAGAAACTGAAATTTTACGTCATCGACGCCTACAAGATCGCCCGGGAGACCGGCATGGGCGCCCGCATCAACACGATCATGCAGGTCGCCTACTTCGCGCTGAGCGACATCCTCCCGCTCGACCAGGCGATCGCCGAGATCAAAAGCGCGATCGAAAAAAGCTATGCCCGCAAGGGGGCCGACCTCGTGGAGAAGAACTGCAACGCCGTGGACAAATCGGTCGAGGGCATCCATCAGGTCGCCGTCCCGGCAGAGGTCACCTCGACTTGCCCGCGCCCGTTTCCGATTCCGGCCGAGGCGCCGGAATTCGTGCGCGCGGTTTCGGGCACGCTGCTTGCGGGGCGCGGCGACGGGCTGCCGGTCAGCGCGTTCCCGCCCGACGGCGTCTGGCCGAGCGGAACGAGCAAATGGGAAAAACGCAACCTCGCAGTCGAGCTACCGGTGTGGGATCCCGCGATCTGCATCCAGTGCAACAAATGCGTGATCGTCTGCCCGCACGCCGCGATCCGCGCGAAATACTATCCGGAGGCCTCGCTGGCCGGTGCGCCGGAGACATTCCAGTCGGTCGCCTTCCGTTCGGCCGACAACCCCGGGCAACGCTACACGATCCAGGTCGCCCCGGAGGACTGCACCGGCTGCCGGCTCTGCATTAATGTCTGCCCGGCGAAGGACAAATCGAACGCCAGGCACAAGGCGCTCGACGCCGCCCCGCAGGCGCCGCTGCGCGAAAAAGAGCGCACGAACTTCGCGTTCTTCGAATCCCTGCCCGCCCCGGACCGCACCCGGCTGAAGACCGACATCGTGAAGGACAGCCAGTTCTTCACGCCGCTCTTCGAGTATTCCGGCGCCTGCGTCGGCTGCGGGGAAACCCCGTATATCAAGCTCCTCACCCAGCTGTTCGGCGACCGCGCGGTCATCGCGAACGCCACCGGATGCTCGTCCATCTACGGCGGCAACCTGCCGACCACGCCCTACACGGTCAACGCCGACGGGCGCGGACCGGCCTGGGCGAACTCGCTCTTCGAGGACAACGCAGAGTTTGGACTGGGGCTTCGCGTGTCGGTCTCGGACAAAGAAACGCAGGCCCGCGAAATCCTTTTGGCCTTCCGGGAGGCGCTCGGCGCGGAGTTTGTGGACGAAATCCTGAGTGCCGACCAATCCACAGAAGCCGGGATCGCGGAGCAGCGCTCGCGGATCGCGGAGCTCCGCAACCGGCTCGGCAGGCTTCCGGAAAATCTTCGGGCGCGCTTCGACGGGCTCGCCGACTACCTCGTGAAAAAATCCGTATGGATCGTCGGCGGCGACGGTTGGGCGTATGACATTGGGTTTGGCGGTCTCGACCATGTGCTTTCTCTGGGCGAGAACATCAACATCCTCGTCCTCGACACCGAGGTCTATTCGAACACCGGCGGGCAGGCGTCGAAATCGACACCGACCGGTGCGGTGGCGAAGTTTGCAACCTCGGGCAAGAGCCACGCCAAAAAAGATCTCGGCCTCTACGCGATGAGCTACGGCGGGGTCTATGTGGCGAAGGTGGCGATGGGCGGAAAGGATTCCCAGACGGTGAAGGCGTTTGCCGAGGCGGAATCGTATCCGGGCACCTCGCTGATCATCGCCTACAGCCATTGCATCGCGCACGGTTACAACCTGGCGAACGGCCTCGACCAGCAGAAGCTGGCGGTGGACACCGGCTACTGGCCGCTCTACCGGCACGATCCGCGCCGTCTGGAACAGGGGCTCGCGCCGCTGATCCTCGACTCCCCCGCACCGAAGGCTCCGCTCTCGCGGTTCACAGAAAACGAGATCCGCTACCGGTTCCTCGAAGCGACAAACAAAGAGCGCGCCACGGCGCTCGCGCACGACGCGCAGGAGCAGATCAACGCGCGCTACGAAATCTACCGCCGCATGGCCGAAACGCCGGAGAAAAACTCATGAACCTCACCACCCGCTACCTCGGCCTCGAACTGAAATCCCCGTTCGTCATCGGCGCCTCGCCGCTGGGCGACGACCTCGACTCGGCGAAACGGCTCGAGGACTTCGGGGCGTCCGCGCTCGTGATGCACTCGCTCTTTGAGGAGCAGCTGACGAGCGAATCCGCGGCCGTCGCCTCGCTCACCGAGTCGTTCGAGGAATCCTCTGCCGAGGCCCTGAGCTACTTCCCGGAATCCGCCGAATACGCGCTCGGACCCGAGGATTACCTCAACCACATCGCGCGCCTGAAGGGCTGCCTCTCGATCCCGGTCATCGCCTCGCTGAACGGACGCACCCCGGGAGGCTGGATCGGCCACGCGAAATTCCTTGAGGAAGCCGGGGCGGATGCCATCGAGCTCAACATCTACGAGGTGCCGACCGACATGGAGGAAAGCGGGGTGGAGATCGAATCCCGCGTGCTGGAGGTCGTGGCCGGGGTTCGCGAGAAAGTCAAAATCCCGTTCGCGGTGAAGCTCTCCCCCTTCTACTCCTCGCTGCCGAACCTCGCAAAAAAAATCCACCTCGCGGGCGCGGACGGGCTGGTTCTTTTCAACCGGTTCTACCAGCCGGATCTCGACATCGAGGATCTCGGCGTCGAGCCGAAGCTCTTCCTGTCCACGTCCTCCGAGCTGCTCCTGCGCCTGCGGTGGATGGCTGTCCTCTACGGAAAAACCCCGCTCTCGCTCGCGCTCGGCGGCGGCGTCCACAAAGTTCACGACGCGATCAAGGGCATCATGGCCGGGGCCGATGTCCTGCAGGTCGTCTCGCTCGTCCTGCGCCACGGGCCGCAGGCTCTCGAGGCCCTCATCAAGGACTGCACGCGCTGGATGGAGGAGCACGACTACAAGAGTGTCACCGAGATGCGCGGATGCCTGAGCCACAGGAACTCGCCGGATCCCGCTGCCTTCGAACGCGCGAACTACCTTCGCGTCCTCCAGCTCTGGAAGGTATGAACCCGCTCCCGCTGCGCGCGCTTCTGCTCCCCGCGCTCGCCGCTGCCTTTCTGGGGGCCGGTTGCGACCGGCCTGCCGAGCCCGCCGCGCCGCCGCAGGAAGCCGGCACGCAGGAACCCGGGGCGCAGGAAACCGGCACGCCGGCCAGCGTGGTGACGATCCCCGAAGAGTTTCAAACTCCGCCGCAGCCCCCGATCCCTGCCACCCCGCGGATTCTTTTTGCCGCCCGGAATTTCCAAGTGAAAACCGAATCCGGCATCCAGGGGATCAAGGCGGGCGAAACCGTGGACGTCCTCCGCGAGGACGGAGAAAATGCCGTCGTTCGATACGGCGGGCTGGAATTCACGCGGCCCCTTTCGTTTTTTTCCGCGACCTTCGTCAGTTCCCCTCC
>Ga0194039_1000838_pt1 | contig 17462 bp, 16 predicted proteins | sample JunL228m_MetaG_FD_148679 | JGI IMG/M metagenome (GOLD analysis project Ga0194039, IMG submission 148679) | Anoxic zone freshwater microbial communities from boreal shield lake in IISD Experimental Lakes Area, Ontario, Canada - Jun2016-L227-8m | ecosystem: Environmental > Aquatic > Freshwater >... | reverse complement strand
CGGTCGCCCAGTTGGGAAGCCCAACTAAAGAATTGGCTGACACCGCAAAACCATAACTTCCTGCGCATCACGCGAATTCTCACGAGTATGCGGATTCTGGGGCTTGCGGGACATTCGAGAGCTTTGCTGGCGGCGCTTGAAGCCCTCGACAAGGAGTTCCCTGACGTTATCGGCAATCGAACCGTCGGATTCTGGCGATCCGCAACGGGGTAGCCGCCTGCTGAGCCATATTCAAACCGCGGGCTTCTTGCGCAAACAATGCCCCGGCAGTTTGGCTTCGGCGTGGTCAACCTAAAAACAGCAGTTGGAATCACGGATTTTCCGGATAACAGAATGGATTGCGGTGCAAGGGGTGTTCACCCGGCGGTTGGCCACGAAAGAGGTTCTCGACCATGAGGAAGCCCGTTCCCATCCGTGTCATCCTGTCATCCGTGGTTTCTGAACTGGCGGATTTAGGATGATGCATACGGCTTCCAACAACCCCGACTCGGGTCCGCTCGTCCATGATGTCGGGCTTGGCGAGATTGGGCGTTTTGACGGGCGCGGGTGGCACGAGGCGGGCAAACAATTTCCCCGCCTTGGTGATTGCCACTGGCTCGCCTTCGGCAATCCAAGCGGCGACCCGGGGAAAGTGATTTCGCAAATCTCTGACGGTGGCTGTTTTCATCGTGATACCTCTATGTATCACTACTCTGAAGCTGTCAACTCCGTTCCAATCGCCGGGTTGTCCTCGCCGTCGGCTTGCAGATGTTACCCGGTTCAAGATCGAAGGCGGCATGTACTGGTTCATCGCGGCCGTGTTTCTGAGCCTCGTCAATGCACACTGGACCGAGAAACGCTGCGAGTGAGCGCTGCCGGCAAAGAGCCGTGACCGATGAACCTATCAACGCCACGTATCGTCCCGCCTGGATAGAAAAAGCAATGCGGCGATGGTCAGGCTGCACCAACCGATGATGATGACCACTAATACGGCCGCTTGCGGAGGGTGGAGATTAGGGTTCGCAAAAATACACGCCGCCAGCTTCCATGCCCCAAATGCTGTCGCCGCCAACAAGGCCACTCCCGCCAGGCCCAACCGTCCCGCCGCCGTTACGCCGATACATCCGAGACCGAATACCAGCAGGCCTTTGACCGGATTGTATAAACACCCTAGCGCGCCGCAAGTAGTTAACAAACCAATGATATACGCAATTGTGGCGTACGCAGGCGGCCAGAGACTCTTCCACCATGAAGGTGAATTTTGTGTTTCCATAATGCATTATCGTCACTTTCTTGTGACTGCAGAGTATAAATATGAGATGAAGACGCCAAGGTGAAATAGGCCCGATAGACACGCCACAGCGTTGAGCGCGAGTTCTTCAGGGCACACGGCTACCTGTGGGTTGGTCACGTAAAAGGCATTGAATGCGCGCGATGCAGCTTCAAATTTCGTAATATGCAGTGTTGGTGCCATTATTAACCACCCTCCGAACATGACCAGATACCAGATGACAAGTGCTACGATGAAACGTCCCGGCTTGGCCAGCAGGAACTCGGCATAGCCAACCGCCAGTTGTCCAAGGAAGTCAAACGGCCCCTTCACCTGTCGCATACGGAGTCGGCGATGCCAGGAACGTATTTGCGCGAGGCAAAGTTGCTCCTCATCGAACTGACCGGCTTCGCGGAAGACGATCATTAAGCAGTTGCCGATGCTGACCAAGGCGTCGAGTTCTGCGGCCCGCCGACGCCCCCGTTGGAAAAACCGGGCCGCGACATGAACTTCCTCTTCCAGTTCCTTGAAACGAAGCTTGAGATCGAAATGATGCCCCACCCCGAGGAAGGCGACCTCGGCTTTGACCTCAAATTGGTGCTTCAATTGAAGGGCTTGGAGCGCAATGGTTGGAGTCTGGTAACGAAGGAGTTCAAGGGCATCCGTCGCCAGAATTGCGCCATGAAGGCACTCCTCCACTGTATTGGCGGAATCTCGTAAAGCGTCCGCCCGCCGGACGAGATGTTGGGCCAGGAGCATCAACTTGCCGGGCGCACTGTGTCCACCAGCGGCTTCCGAGGCATCACATGTGATCTTGGGAGGCCAAAAGAACCCAGGCGCGTAGCCTTGACGTTGGCGGCTGTCATCTGGGAGAAGGCGAGCGAACAGCCCGGCCTTCCGCCAGAGGTCGAACATCCCGCCTACCGGCTTGAGAACGAAACCGCAGCCAGCAGGCTTGTTGCGCTGCACGTAGTCTTCGTTGGCCTGCATCTTTTTCGCATCCGCACCGGAGTGTCCACTGCTGACGATGATGCGGAAGCGGGAATTCTCCTCCTTTGTATCTTTTAGGGCATAACCCAACAAAGGGCAATGAGTCTCCCGCCCCTGTTCGCCATCGGTTTTATGCGGGAATTTAGCGAAAGTGGAAAGGTGGACTGATCCCGGCTTGTCCGGGAAATTCAGGTTCACGTCCTCTAAAAGAAGGTCGAAGCCGTGGGACAAGGTCGGACAATTGAGCCCGTTGTTCCCTTCGCCTTTCTTGAACAGCGATTCCATCAAAGCCCAAGATCGCACGGCGTCAGCCCGGTAGCCAAAGCGGTAGGCAGTGTAGGCGTGGAAAAGGGCGTAGCTTTGCTCCTCATCGATAGCGGCGGCTTGTTTCTTCCGACGCGGCAGACTGGATTCGAGCGGCTTGCCGTCTTGAACACGTTTAGTCTCTCCCCGCACGAAATCCCGCAAGCCACTCGAATCAAAGAGCGGATCACGTCGCGGCTTACACAGGAGCGAGGCAAGGGAATGCCAGGACTCCGGGAATCTTTCCTTTTTCTCACTTTCCTGAAATTCTTCCTTCCCGCCAGAGATAACGCCGAACACCCACCGAATCTCCGGGAAAGTGAGGATAAGCATGGCCACCAGACAGTCCCAGTTGCCGCCCCCCTGCACGACATTCAGGTTGCTTGGTTGCACCGTATCAACCAAGGCGACGACTTCATTGAGGGGCATACCGCATTCACCCGCCGAGATGGCACCCTCGATGCGGCGGACGAGAAGTTCGTAGGCGATCACACCTCGCTCCTGCCCGCCAGCGACGTTTTCGTTGGCTACGATGCAGCGTCCATCGGCTGTCGGACTATCCACCCCACGCTCACCCAGCAACTCCAGCCATGCTCCCAGTGCACGAGCGGTGCCTTCCGATTGGGCGAGGATGAGGTAGTGGGGCATGAAAGGTCAGGAGGTTGGCAGGCGGGAGGGGCGCCCAATCGCGGTGGCAGATTTTGGCCGGAGACGGACAGCGATTTCGTAGGCTCCAGCCATATCCCCATGCAACTCGCGCTCCAGTGGGCCAAGCAAGCGTTTGATTATGTCCGCAGCCTTGGATGCGGTGAGCTTTGGGTCGCCGGTCAGGAGCTTAGCGGCGGGATGTATCTGGATCAGTCCTTCCGGGTTGCCCGGAGTGCGACGCTTGGTCGCCTTCAAACAAGCTTCCATGTGGCGTGCCAGCAGCCAGGCACAAGCGGACTGTGCTTGCTCCAGTTTGCCGGCCCAATCGCCAGTGCTGGCAGGATCAAAGCAGTATCGGCGCATCTCGCCAAAAAGCTGATCCAACGATGCTGGCAAGCCGACCTCCGTCATCTGTGTGTTGTCCTTGGTTCCCCGTTTAAGCTCTTGGCTGCTGACTTCAGACTTCGAATCTTGAAGTTGAGGCTTCTGAATCCGCAGGTGCGAAGGCACCAGGTGCTCGACGTCCGGGTGGCGATTCACAGCATCGTAAATAACACTGCGTAATTCGCGAATGTTACCAGGCCAATCATACGCCACGAGGGCTTCCAAGGCTTCAGCAGTTATTTGACGTTGCATTGCCCCTTTTCGCAGGGTTTCGGCCTCGCGGATAAATTGTTCAGCCAACAGAGGGATGTCGGCTCCACGTTCCCGAAGCGGCGGTAGCCAGACTGTTCCACCAATTCGAAGACGATCCAAAAGGTCCGCCCGGAATCCGCCGGCATGATTCTCCAAGTCGGCATTGCTGGCAGAAAGAAACCGCACACCCACCGGAATGGTCTGGCGGCCGCCGACGCGGGTTACCTGGCGCTCTTGCAGGACACGAAGGACAGCGGCTTGGACTTCCATCGGCATGTCCGCGATTTCATCGAGGAACAGATCGCCACCTTTGGCTGATTCGATTAGTCCGATCTTACCATCCACTCCAGTTGCGGTCCTCGGCTGGATGCCGAATAATTCCGACGCGAACAGATTTGGTGTAAACACAGCCGAATTAACGGTCACGAAAGGAGAAGTTCGGTTGGTGGTTGAGGGTTGAGGGTGGAGAGATGTCGTGCTGATTCCACAGCGATGAATATAGCTCGCCATCAGTTCCTTTCCGCTGCCGCGTTCACCCCGGATGAGCACGTTCTCGCGGTGCTGCGCGGCGCGGCGCGCTTCGCGCAGAGCCAGCAGCAGCGACAATGAATGCCCAACGACTTCGCCGTCGGGATCAGGCAGCAATCCATGATTCCAAAGCGCTTCCGCCAGTAATTGTGGTCCGCGCAAGTCGCTACGGTCAATGAACCCGAGCGCCCCGCGTCGGCTGAACTCCAGGCTCACTTCCTCGCGCGGCTTACTGGAGAGAATGAAGATCGGTAATTCGGGAAACTCGCGGTGAATCGCATCGAGCAAGGTCAGCCCGAAATACGAACGTGGATTGTCATCCCCGGGCCGACCCTCCGGCATGCCAAGAGTCTGGCGATGGCTTTCCTCCGTGATCCGACCTGTATAAAAACACAGGTCAATGAGGAGCATAGACCAGCAGGACGCTGGCACCCCAACTTCCGGCCTTTCCTTAAGCTTTCCTCCCACCGGCCAACCACGCCGCACCGCGTCCAGTGCCATGCCAAGATTGTTCTCCACTGCGTCACCAATTGTTGCGGAAGCAGGCGATTGAGCACGGCAGAACACAACTTCCGCAGTCGGCTGCAACACTTTCTGGCGGCTTGCCTTCGCTGCTGCGTCAGCGGTGGCATCCAGCCACAGGAAATGCGCACAAAGGTTCTCCCGGTCCGCATTCCGCCCGCCGGGGACATTGCGCCCGAAAAGGTCGTCTAGGATAAGAAGGCGCGGGATCATACGGTTAGCGGCGATAAGGCAAAAGCTCCCTTACGTTCGACACCTCGCACGAGAGGTCGGCCAGAGCGCGCTGCAGCTCCAGAGCCGCGGCATGCTGCCGCGAAACGCTCTCGGCCTGGAATGTCGTTTCGAGCCTGACGAGTGCGGCATGTAGCTTGTTCACGTGTTCGGCTGTTGCAGCCAGACGGGATTGCACACCGGCGCTTGCCATCCACAAGTCATGAATCGCTGCAGGCAGCCATTGTTTGGTCTTGCGGTCACATGAAGAAAGGGGAGCAGAATCAAAGAATTGTCTTGGACTGAGCGATTCCGGGGCAGACTTCACCATGCTCATGAGCTCGTCACCTAATCGCTTGATTCTTGGCGGGCAGGATACTCGAAACCATTCGATGAAGTCCGGGTCATAGACCTGTTCTTCGAGCACCCGGCAAAGTTTCGAGACAGCAGGCGACAGCTCATTCTTGAGTTCATCGTGTGATAACCGGGCACGCCGCGACTCCCACGATTCGATAGCCTCAAGGCTCTTCACGATTTCAGTTCCTCCTTAACGGTTTTGTGAACTGCCTGGACAATCTTCATCATTGTATTCGGGTCAGTGATTTTTCCCTGAGCCATCACCCCGATCTCCCGAATTATGGTATCGCAGGCACTGGTCGAAACCTTTTCAACGCAGAGCCGGATCTTCAACTCATTCAGCGAGGCAACGCCCAAACCTCCTAACCACCAAGCATCTTTCTCAGTCGCTCTTGCTTGAAGAGACAATCCCTGCAACGACTGACTACCAATGCCTGATATCCCCAAAAGCGTCGTATCCTCATGGGCAACCCGAAATCCTTGGCAGAGAATATCGAGTGCGATGAGTGTGTGCCTGGGACGAATCCAATCGGAGGGCGCGAGATCCTTGAGCTTCTCGGGTGAAGAGGCCTCGACGTAGCTCTTGAGGGAATCAAAGTCGTCGATGACAAATAATGTCCCCGCAAGCCAGTATTGGCAGGATTGGCTCGGCTTGTAGTCTGCGTCGATCTCCAGCACGCACCGGGACTGTGCTTCATTCAGATAGACCACCAAATGCAACGAACTTAATTTTCCTCTGATTGCCTTATCTCCTGCCCGACACTTATGAACCAAGGCCCATTGTGTGTCGGTCGTATTGTGGTTTAGCCCCCGGTCCTGAAGCTGTTTTGCGGCGACAGTGCTCAATTTGCTCTTCAACTGAGACTGAAGAGATTCTTTGACCCCTTCGATGTAATACCAGAGATCAGCCATTGTCTTCCAAAGCTCCGAGGATTGCCCGCTCCCCCTTGTCCCATACAGCAGCGACAGCAGCATAGCGTTTTCGAATCGTCGCAGGTGTAAGTTGTCCTCCGCGTTTCAGGTCGATGACACGCGCATCTGGATATACGGCTACGCTACCAATGTGCAACATGCATTTCAAGCCCTCTGATACAGAGGCGCTAGCGGCAGCGAACGCCGGTCCTGCGGCGTAGGCAAAGTGGTCCAGATCACCGCGAATAAACCGCCGCAGTTCAGGGTTACGGAAACCTGAAAACGCCACGGTCCAGATGCACCAATCCCGCTCAATTGACACGCGGGTGTCGGCGTCAGCCAACACTGGGAAGCCGAGTGGATCTCGCCGAATCCCTTTCATTCTTCGAAAATTCGCCGCATAGCCGCCAAGCTCCGGGATATAGATGGTGTGGAAGTATGACCAGCCAACATTAGCCCCGACCACGAAGGGAACGCAACAGTCCAATGCAGCACGCCCCAAGGCAATTCGAGCCGCAGGATTATCCACCGCCGAAAACACCATCTCGGTCCCTAAAACCAACTGTGCAGCTACATCAGGCTGCGCAAGATCACCTTGGATTGCCTCCACCTGCAACTGGGCCTGATGTCGCACCATCTCTCGCTTAGCAATCTCCACTTTGCTCAAGCCTACGGCATCCCACGTGGCAAATGCCTGCTCAACCACATTCTCGACTTCGTAATTGTCGCGATCGGCAATGCGGATTTGGCCAATACCAGCCTTTGCCAACAGCAGCGCCTGCGTGGAACCGACTCCCCCGACGCCACCCACGGCCACACGAGCCAGTCCCAATCGCCGTTGCTGCGCGGCGCTCCACATACCATAGTGGCGAATGAATGGGGCCATAATAAGTGCTCTACGCCCTATCGAGCTTCGGGAGGACCGGAGTGTGATGCACCACAATCTCAAGGGTTACTAAAGAGCAGGGTTGAGTACCGTTCACCACAATACCCGTGCGCATGTCCACGCAGCCAACAGGGCCTGAAAGGCGCACCTCGCTGGCAATTACGCCTAACTTTAGCGTATTGACAAGAGCTTGCCACGAACCGCCGTTGCTGCTAAAATAATTTGAGTCAGTGCGATTGCCTGAGATCGAGATAATTCGGCCCCAAGAAGTCGTCGGAGGACTTTCGAGAGGATTAACATCGTTCCCGTCTATGTCCACATTCTTTGCTACAACAGTAGGAATGCATGGGGCATCTTTACAGCAAAGCAGTGCCGATAGCTCATCCTTAAGAAGCGACTTCCAGACATCTATGTGCTCGAAGAGGCCAAACAGCACAGAGGCATTGATGGATTGCCCAGTGATCGCCTCGCCGACATTCACCCGAGTAAATGATTTGCAATTATTATACACATCTGAAATCAACGTTTTCAGAAATGCTGCATAATCGACATCGAACAACAAACACGCGGTCTTAAGGTTCTCATGCCACTCAATGTGGCTCGCTGGTGCCACTAACACAAGCCTAGCCTGCTCTGGAGTAAGCGCCCCGAAGTGAGCCTCGAGCGTGCAGAACGTACGGCGCACGAGCTGGTGGCCACAAATGGTCCTGCTGAGGTGCTTTGCAATATGCGCTCGCTGTTCAGATCGAAGAACTTGGCAAAGGCTGGTTTTAACGTTGGGTATGAATCCCTCGCTGCCAACGATTATCTTGGAGAAGCCCACCACCGCATCCGCGGGACCCCCACCGCTTGTCAGAAGATTGATGAACTTCAGTAACTCTATCGAATTTGGCTCAAGCTTAGGCAATACTTCAGAATACCACCGAGTGATTACCTCCTGAACAACCGTCGGTAAGACCTTATGGTGTTCTATGTGCAAACTACCAAGAGCCGGCTTCCGAAGTCGCTGAATCTCCGCTAAGAAGTAGTAGTCGGCATTATTCTGACGGCGCATGGCGCTATCCTGCCCAGTGAAAACATGTAACACTGTTTCTCCATGGTCTGCATAAGCAATGCCAAGAAGCATACCGCCGAGATGTGAAGAGTCCTTGGAAAACCCCTGCCATATCTTGTCTTGCTTGCTAAAATCAATGTCAAGAATCATCATGTCGAAGCGACTGCCGAAGCAAGCAAGGGCATCCACGAGGTTGGTCAAAGAAACTATTTCAAACCCGTGATCGATCCAATAAAGACTAGCCGCAGGAACTGACGCCTGGCCGGAAATTGAAGACTGAAGCTGCACCAATCCTTTGCTGACATGTAGACCTAGCAGAGGGATTAGTCGTGCGCAAATCTGCTCTGCATAATACTCGTCATCGAGAATCAACAACCTGAGATTCCGCGTGTTCCATGTTGCAGGTGATTCGTAGGGATTGGCTAGTGGAACAGTGTCGTTGGGCATGATGAAACCTCCTGTTAGGAATCTTTGTTTAGGAATCGCATCGCAATTCGGGACAAAGGTAAGCTGATGTTGATTGCGAACTTGCCATCTTTGTGGTTGAATAAGGCATTGCCACCCAGAGCACTGCAAAATTCGCGGATTGAGCTCAAACCGCGGCCGGGTTTTGGTATTAGGTTCGCATTTGGTTGTAAATATTTCGGTGAGTTTTCGACGGTCAGTTGCATCTGCATCTTGTCATCGACGCTTGATTTGACCGAGATGCCCTTTGCAGTGTCGCCGTGATCAATAGCATTGCCAACGATCTCGGCGATAAAAATCCGCAAGAAGTCCTTGCGAATAAAAGTGATCTTCCGATCGGCTGTTTCATCCGGATAATCGCGAGTAATAAACTTAAACTTTGTTTCCGAAGCGCCTCGATTCTTACTGATCTCGGAAAATAATAAATCTGATATAACGAAAACAGGATCATAAGGATCCGGGTCGGTGTCCTCAGGACGGATAGTTTCGTCGGAGTTGTCAGCGCACGGCTTTCTAGCGACAAAACTAAAGAACGCTGGATAGCGATCAAGCGTGAGTTTTAGCGTAGATGCCACAACTATGCTCAATTCTCCTTTGGCAACGAGCGAATCCAATTCCTCGAAGACCTCCTTATGAAGGTGGTTCTTCATTGCGTGGACAATGGTCCGGCCTATGGCAAAGCCGGCGAGACGGTTCTCACGATCCTGCAAGTAGATTGGAACGGCGATCACATTCCATGCCGTCCACAAGGCGTTCACAATACGATTGAATTCGATGCCAGATTCTAGAGTTGATTCCGACAACCCCAAAACCAATCCGTAGTCGAACTCAGAGTCGATATCCGAAAAATGCTTGCGTGTCCCCATGATATAAACCAAGCTCTCTATTGTTGAGCGGCGATCGCCTTCTGTATTGCGAAATCGCTCAGCCAACTTCGCTGGAGCAACGGCAAAACAGATAAAGCTATTTGCATCGTAAGCGTCGCTTTGATTGAACTGGTCGGCGACTTTTTGAGATGGGTTTTCGGCAAACTCGTCCAATTCGGTTTCCGACAATCGTCGCAGGACCGTGTGGTGGTGGGTTAATTGATTGTCAATGGTACTGGTTGTATGCCCCTCCTGAAGAAGAACGTGTGGAGCAAAGAGAACGTCCCTTTCGTCTTTTGCTCGCGCGCGTAAGATATCCCATGGCAATCTAGCTCCGTGAGGCAGATCAGTCGGCTTAATCAAATAACAAAATGAAGTATAGGCAGTTCGTGAATCTTGTTTTGTTGACAGTGGCAATGGGTTGTAACACTTAACCTCACCGGTTGACCTTCGGAACCGAAAGGCGGTCGCAAACGAGCACTCACGGTGCTCTTCCCATTTCATGAGCAGAGGTTCAATCTGGGCTTCGAGATCCTGACTCTTGCTCGCTTCGAGGGCATGCTGTAGAAGGAACGCAGCCAGATGGCCTGTTTGTTTCGAGCTACAATGAGAGTCCATAGTCAGCAAAGGAGGATTAGGGTTCAGCGGGCGCCCACGTTCCGTTTTTGATCATTTTCACCACAACGGGAAACTGAGCGTCGCCGTCGGGGCCGATGGTGACGTTGCCGACTGCGGCGGGCAGGTCCTTGATCTTGCTGAGAGCAGTGCGGATTTCGTCAGGCTTCAATCCACCCTGGGCGGCGGCGTGGAGGATGAGGCGGAGCGAGTCGTAGCCGAAGACCTCGAAGAAGACGGGCACTTGTCCGAACTTTGCTTTGTAAGTGTCCACAAAGGCCTTCAACTCGGGTGTTGCGGGCGCAAAGGTGAAGAACTCGCTGGTGGTATAGTAGCAGCCTTCCACGGAAGGCCCCGCTGCTTTCATGATCTCGGGTTGGCTGATCGTTCCGACAGACAGCAGGGTTGCTTGGACGCCATTCTCCTTTAGTTGAATGGGGATGCTGGAGAGACTGGCGCCGTAACCAATAAGGTAAACCGCGTCGGGTTGGGCTTCTTTCACGCGAAGGACTTGGGAGCGGAATTCTGTGTCGGACGGGCCGAAGAGCTGCTCCGCGACGATTGCGGCGCCCTTGTCCTTGATATTCTGTGAAAAACTCTCCCGGTAGCTAATGCCCATGCTGTCATTGACGTAAATGATAGCGAAGCGCTTCTTGCCCAGTTTTGTGACGGCATAGTTGGCGATGGCGGCGGCGTCGGTGCGCGCATTGATGAAGAACCGAAAGGTCCAACGGTTCACCCCGGCAATGCCGTTGTCCGGAACGGAGGTGGCGAGGAGCACCCTTTGATCCGATTCGGCGAGGGGGATGAGTCCTTTGACGCCCTCTTGAACGGCGATGAAGGCCTGTGGCGAGCGGCTCGCCAGCAGGGACTGCCAGGCGGTGACTACCTTGGCGGGCTGGCCGGAGGTGTCGGAGAAATCCACTTGCAAGTCAAAAGGCTTGTCGGGCCGGGCGTTGAACTCAAGGATGGCGATCTCCATGCCATTCTTGATCGTCCCGCCGATGTAGGAAGAGGGACCGGTGAGGGGCAGGATGACACCCACATTCAGGGTGTTCGCTTTGGCAGGCTTGCGAGTGGCTTGCCAGACGAAGACTGCGCCGACGGCAAGGGCGACGACGATGAGGATGGAGACGATTCGTTTATTCATAGGGACGATGGAGTTTCTTGTTTATGAGATGGATTATGGGCTGGTTTGCGCCCGATGAAAACTGAATAAAGCGCGACTTCGCTAATGCCGTCAATGTCCAGCAAATCATGCAAGGCATCGTCATAAAAGCCAACAATCGGACAGGAGTGAAGACCGAGAGCGGTGGCGACAAGCACAAGGTTTTGAGCAGCATGACCGGCCTCAAGAAGGGTGTAGCGGTAGGCGCGAGCGCCGTATTTCCAAGACTGCCGCTTGGGAACGCCGGTGAGCAGCGCCACCAGCGGAGGGGGATCCTCCGGCCAGGTTTGGAAGCATCCGATGATCCGGCTTGGGTCGCAGCGGTGGATGCGCTCCAGGGAATGACCGCCGGGTTGGTAGTGCCAGACTTCAGCCTGAGGACCGCTCAGTTCGGATTCGATGGGGAGCGGGGCCAGCAGGTAAAGCTCCAAGGGGTAAAGAGCCCCAGCGGATGGGGTGTTGCGGAAGGGGATCGGCCAGTCTCCAGGACGCGGTCGGTCAGGATTTTCGCCGTAGGCGAGCCGACAAAGGGCCGCGATTTCCTCAATGGATATTTGGGGCGCGGCGAAGGATCGTTCACTGGCCCGCTCCCTAATGATCTTTTCTATGGGCTGGTGAAGCGTTTGGGGCAGGATGTCCGGGAGTACGATTTTGGGCGCGGTGGGGTAGCATTTGCCACCACTACCGACTGCGGCCTCCATTTCCTCGATCCGTGTTTTCCAAACGGCCGCGTTCAATTCGGCAACCGGATCCTTAAGGTCGGAAGCCGGGGGCATGATGCGGGGCGAGAGCTTGGTGTTGGCATGGTAAATCTCCCAGAGGTCGTCCTTCGGGTCAGGCTGAAGCAGGAAGATGGAAGTGAGATCTTTCATGGGCGAGGGCTAGGGCCAGGGATGGACTTTCGTCTCGAGAGCGACAGGAGTGTCCTGGGCGATCCCACCGATGGTGGTGGGGAGCCTTTGCCAGGCGAGATCGTCCGCCTGTCGATCTCCAATATAGAGAGGGACAAGGGAAGGCACAATCGCCTGCACCACCGTGAGTCCCGTGTCAGACGCTTGCAGCGGTGTGATGTCGGTGGCATAGACAGGAAGTCCTTGATCGAGGAGAATGTTGAGGTGTCCCGAGTCGCGGATGCGTTCGTCCTCGGTTGCGGCCGCTTCCGCGTCCTGAGGCTCATCTTTAAAAAGGAAGTCCAGAAAGTGCATCCGGTCCCAACTTGAATAGTATTCGGCATGGCCGGCAAAGCTGTCGGGGGGCGCGGACAGGGCCGGTGAGTCGCCGGTAATGCTGCGCCAAGCCACACCGCGCCAACTGAGGCAAGCCTCGCGGAAAGCGTGTTTGGCTGCATGAGCGGCCGAGCGGTGGGCACCCGCGCCGAAAGCAAGGCCGATCCGATTTCCGGGGAACTCCGCCTTGATGCCGGCAAGAAAGACTCGAATTCCGAGTCCGGTCGAAATATCACGGAGCACCGTGCGGATGCCCATGGAAGACATGCGCTCGATTTGCGCGCAGTCGGAGGAGGGCAGATAGCGATCCGCGGCGACATGGCGACCGCCGCACTTAGTCAGCCAAATCAACATGAGAGCGTCGCGCTCGACGACCTCGCGGACGGCGCGGTCGAGGGCTACCTCGAAAGAGTCGGCGCAGGCAAGACCGTTGGTGGTTTCAAAGAGTGAAGACCGGCCGAGCGGATTCAATATGGCGACCGGCAGCTCGACGTCTTGCGAGTCAGAAGTCTTGTGGTAGGCGCGGTAGTGGCGGGTTTTGGTTTCGACACTTGATACTTGCCGGGCCCACTCCTCACGATCCACACTGCGGTCAAGAAGAAATGGCAGCCGGAAAACCTGCTCCGCCGTTAATGTGTCGGCAGGGAGTGAGACGCGACTGCCCCGGATCTGGTTGAGGCTGTCCACAAATGCAATGCGCTCCCATGCCTCGCCGATAGCTGCTTTGGCGGCAAGTTCCGGATCATCGGAAATGCCGCTTGCGACGCACCGCGCGATGGATTCCGCCAGGCTGGATTCATAGCTGTCGTCCACCCTCACCGTGACAACGTGGAAACGAAAGTCGAGCGGGGATCTGGGGAAATGGATCAGGTCGGTGATTAGGCCCGATGCCCCCCTCATTCCCTCAAGTGAGTTGGACACCCGTGGTTCAGCCATAGATGACGGCATTTTCAGGATGATGGTTGAGCCGGCTGCATACGCGGCATCTGGGTGCGCGGTTCAGCAACCGGGAGCCCACAAGATCGCCTTTGCAATTCACTAAGTATTGTTGGAAGGGCCATTCGCCCCCGGGGCGGCAAGCCAGGGTCTCGACCACGCATTCGGCCACAAATGCCCATGCGTTGGAATACCCGCCTTTATGCCCATGCTCGGCGGCCGTTTCCGGTGTCAAAGCGCAAGGGATCGTATCCACAGAATTGCAGAATGGACAAGCAGATACGTCGACGACGAATACCGGTCCGACCAGCCAATGATCGTCGTTTGATTCGATTGGCAGCAAAGGTATGGCCCGGCGTTGGCAAAAACCACACACATCGCGCAGGCAGGAACGCTCAAGATCCTGCGCAATGACAAGTGATGCCTTCTGCGAAGCATCAGGTTTCCAACCGCGGGGCGGAATTCTCTCGGTTTGAATCCCCCATGCCTGAAGTTGACTCATCAGTTCCCGGTCGAAGGAGATTTCTCCGATCAAATGCACAATGGCGTCGCGCAGCAATTTCGCAACGCGATCCACACCGGACGTCCAGCGTGAAATCCGAAGGGCTAATTCCGCAGGTAGTGGACAGTTGTATCGTGTCGCGAGTCCGGCATTTACCAAAGTTTCAACCAAAATCTCTCCCGCATTTGACCCGGGTTGCCCGCTCGTTGCGAGCCGGGAGAGATTTTCGATGGCAGCCGAGCGGGCAGGGAGGGCGAGCAGGGCACGCAGGGCCGGAACGAGTTCTTCTGGCAAGGATAAATCCCCAACCAGATCATCGGCCATTACAACATTGATCTTCCTCCCTGCAAACACCAGATCGACATCCGGGCGCAGGGAGACGGTGTCCTCAATTGAATCGCTTAACATGGGAAAGGTTAGCGAACGGAGCCACTGCAAGCGCAGGAGGACTCACAGGCTGGGAGAACCCGACTTTTCTTAACAAGTTCTTGCAGCGCTTCGCCAGTCTTGAGCTTGCGGGCCTTCCGCAACTTCAGGAGCGGCCGAGTTTTTGTTTCGTGTTTCTTAGTTTGTGTGTTCATGGCATTTGCCTCTATTGAGAAGATCACTCAAAATATCACGAATGTCTCCAAAAAAAGTTTGGTCAAGGGTCTTAGCGGAATTATTGAGGAGTTCTCTTGCCTCTTGGATTTGTTGGACGCCGCTTTGACCTGAAAATTCCTGCATACAGACAGCCGCAACGTAAACCCAATGTTTGGATGGTGGATTCTGGGGATTTCTTAAGGAATCTTTCATGATTTCAAGAAAGCTGATGCCTTGATCAAGCACGGGGCGGATATGTTCGAAAGGACCGAGGCTGACCCTTCGTTGATCCGGTCGATGACCGCTTGGTAATCTGCTGTCGTCATATTAGGTTGCATGGTTGGGCTCGGCGATAAGCGCAGTGGTGGCAATTTGGAGCAAATCATGTAAGGACTGTGCCGCTACAGTCTCGTCCAAGGCTCTGAAAGGTTCGTCAAAAAGACCGAGTTTGCCCCTTGTCAATGTGGCCAGCGCAACCCTCTGTCGTTCACCACCGCTGAGAGACGAGCAGAGACGAGCGGCCAAGCTGTTAGAGTTGGCAGCCGCTTTTTCCTTGCCCGCCAAGCTCATTGCCTCTCTGACTAAAAGCGTTGGAAACGTGTGCTGATCCGAGGGCATCGCCCGCAGCCCCATATTCACCCGAATCCATACCGGAAGGCCATTGAGAGATCGGCCTTGGATGTGGATTTCACCGGAGTTGGACTGGATAAGGCCACAGATCGCGGCGAACAGCGTGCTCTTGCCCCACCCGTTAGGGGCTTGGAGGATGGTGACCTCGCCTTCGTAGAGGGTAAGGTTTAAGCCGGCGGGCTCGCCGTGGTCGTCGAGGCCAATGACGGTACGCGAACCGCGCTTGATGATCAGATCGTGGATTTCAAGGATAGGCTTCGCGCTAGGCTTGAAGCTGTCGGGGTGGCGGATGCGGGTGAGAATGGCACCGCGGGGAAGGTGTTCGTCGCTAATCTCGAAATCGGGACCGCCGAGCAGACTGAACCAGGCGGGGCGGGTTGGACCTGTCGTTAGTGGTCGGTGGTCAGTGGTCAGTGAGGCTCCGCCGTTCTTTTGGAGCTTTCCTTTCTGTAGGAGCCAGTCGGTGGTGACAAGACCATCCAAGTGCGGTTGGTTGAACACGTGTTCGATGATGACGAAGGTCAGATTCTGCTCGCTAACGAGAGATTTGAGAAGAGCAAGTACGTCGTTGACCCCTTGACGGTCAAGGCCTGCAAGAGGTTCGTCGAGGAACAGAATGTAGGCTCCAGCGGCGACGGCACGAGCAATAGCAACGCGTTTGGATTGGCCCAATGAAATCATGTCCGCAGAGGAAGATTCACGTCCAGCCAGACCAAGACGTGCCAGCATGGCATCCGCTTCGCCATTGATCTGCGTCTCCCGACGGTTTGACCGACCGGATGCGAAGATCGCCAGCACCGGGTTTTCTCCTGGGTGATTTGGAGCAGCCAAGGCGATGTTGTCGCGCAACGGTTGCGAACCGAATAGCCGGACATCCTGCCAGGTTCGCCCCATGCCCTCTTGAGCAACAAATTCCGGGGTGAAGTGGTCGAAGGGATTTAGTTCCTGCCACCAGCGGCGGGGAAATCGGTAGGAGCGTGGACTGCCATCGGCAAGGTAGTGGATGACACCGGCATCCGGTTCGAGATTGCCGGTAAGGATGTTGAGCAGAGTGGTCTTGCCGGAGCCGTTCTCCCCGCGCAGAAGAACGACTTCGCCCTGCCGAAGCGCCAAGTCGATCCCATCAAGGATAATCTGCCCCCCGAAGGACTTGCGCAGGCCCTGGACACGCAACAGCACCGGCGCATCCGCTCGTGTGGACGGGCGGACTGGCACCGGTTGTGTTGCCGTGGTGAACGTCATAAACTCAGCCAAACAAAAGCGACTGCAAAAGCTTTAACATCAGGAACCATGCCAGCACTGGAGGGCGGCCCGAGTTCCAACAGCAGCGGGCTAGAAAAGCTCTGCCTACCAATGGTCGCACGCCAAATAACGCTCGCAAAGCATAAATGTTCGATCATGAACCAGTTCCAGACAAATGCCGCGTAATAGGCACTGAAAGTATCTCATTAGATACTATTGAAGTCAAACGCGTTCACTTCATCCGGTGGCTGCCAGCGATGCCTTGGGGCCGGAAGTGCATCATCAGCACGAGTAGCGCGCCGTAAATAAGCAGTCGCAGGTTGGCAGCCTGAGCGTCTGGAAGATGCATGAAACGCAGCATTTCGGGCAGGAGCAGCAGAACCGCCGCCCCCACGACTGGGCCACGGAAATTGCCCAAACCGCCCACAATCACCATGCTCAACATGAGAATGCTCTCGTCCAGTGAAGCGGTGGAGGGATCAAGAAAGCGGACATGGGCGGCATAGAGGGTGCCTGCCACGGCTGCAAAACCGCAGGAAATGGCCACGGCTTGAACTTTAGCGAGCCGGGTGTTCTTACCCAGTCCGCGCGCGGCCAATTCATCGTCGCGCATGGCGAGGAGAAGACGACCCCAGGGAGAAATCATCAAGCGCCAGAGAGTGAAGGCGCACCCTGTGGCAACGGCGGTGGCGAAGATCGCAAAAGCCGCGCTGCTGTTGATCTGCCATCCCAGAATGCTGGCGCGCGGGATGCCCGAAATTCCGAAGGGGCCGTTGGTGAGATTGCGCCAGGATCCGAGCGAGGCATTCGCGCTCGACCAATTGTAGAGGGCGCTGAAGATCAATGTCTGGACCGCAAGGCTGGCGAGGACGAAGAAGTCGCCGCGCAACCGCCAGGCGGGCAAAGAAACAGCCAGGCTCAGGACCGCCGCGATG
>Ga0194039_1000836_pt1 | contig 17474 bp, 18 predicted proteins | sample JunL228m_MetaG_FD_148679 | JGI IMG/M metagenome (GOLD analysis project Ga0194039, IMG submission 148679) | Anoxic zone freshwater microbial communities from boreal shield lake in IISD Experimental Lakes Area, Ontario, Canada - Jun2016-L227-8m | ecosystem: Environmental > Aquatic > Freshwater >... | reverse complement strand
CTCTTATTCAGCATCTGCCTAGACCTCAGTGTTATAATTTACGGTTAACTGAAATTATAACACTATTACTAGACATTACATCACTGACTTGACACTAGATTTGGATTCCAATTCTCCAATTCTCCAATTCTCCAATTCTCCAATTCTCCAATTCTCCAATTCGAGATTGAGAAGAGAGTAATTAACTTGAGAGAAATATAAAAAATAGAAAATTCGCTGAAAATCTTGTAGCGCGGTTTTATGAATCAAGATGTTTGACGGGTAACCAAAATAAAGGAGGATTACCCATTCCTGATAACATCTCGCTCTATATTCAGCGTTTCTTAAAATGGGTAAAATCCATAACATGGGAAAGAATCGATTTACCTACACCCGTCCGAGTCTATATGTGCTTCTCGCCAGTCATGCGTGGTGTCTGTCTAACGGCAACTCGGCCAGCGCGGCGATTACCTACAACGACTGCGGGGCGGGGCCAACAGCTCGCGATTACAATTGCCACAACGGAAGGGCAAATACAAACTCAAATGATTATGGTGGGTGTTACCCCGGTACCCTCGCGGATGGTATAGCGCCCGGAGGTTGCGGTGGGGGGGCAGTTATAACAACATGGCCTAACAAAATGTGCAACACTGGGACTTACGCCTGACACTTTGGCCTATTGGGTTCGCTAGTGCTGTGAGTCCTGACAGGATTGACATAGGGTCAACCGACTCATTAGAGCTGAATGGTGTCTTTGTTATTATTCACGCTCAGTTAAACCAGACGATCTAGGCCTGCCTTACGTAATGACTTCCTATAAGTTTCGGCCAATCTCCTCAACTTTTATCTGTGATCCTTGAATAAGAGTCGTGACTACGGTTGCGGTGCGTTCCGCCTATGTGAATCTCTATTACCATATGTTTAATTTATATGTCTCAGACGCGACGATTCACGTATACTATGTGTTTCTAAAAGTTGATTACTTAATGGTAATGGTTATATGACGCCACTTCTGGTAGATCGAAAATCTGTGAGTCTCTGGGAATCTAGTTTTGTGAGTCGGCCCTAATACTACGTTTCTTACGCGCAAGCACCAATATCATTGGTGGTTAGGACTAGCAAGCCCAAATATCCCTTGCTGCCCATAGTTTATTTACGGTACCCGACTGGGCGTCGCGCATCAAGGTGTGCACTTCTCGCTTACTGCCGCAACTAATAAGTGCTAATCCCGATGGTGCATTCTGCTCAATCATTGAAGGCGTTACAAAAGCGACGCCTAACATAAGAAGTAAAGAGGAAGTACGAAAATCGGATTTGTGGATGCTCATACCGGTAGGTTTTATTGGTATTGAGAATTTGAGCTCAAAAGGAATAACAAACTGCTTCCCCTGATAATCGACTTTCCGCAAAGAATCGAGGTCAATACCACTAAACGATACTCGTCTTACTGAAAGTGCAAATTTACCAAAACCCAACCTTACTACAATACCCGGCAGGGAATTTTCAATGATAAAGGATAACGAGTTGTAAACAACAATCAGGACAGCTATCAACAGGAGTAAAAAATATAGTGAAAACTTTAAAGGCTTGCTTAGTTTAGACATAAAACCCAATCTGAATACTTAATAAAAAAACTGCATTTTTGATGGATTATAATGTTATTCCAAGCTTAAATCCAGACAGACTAACAAAAGGAAAGAAATCTTGAAACAGAAAATAGCGCATATATCATTGATTGTTGAAGACTATGATGAGGCAATTAAGTTCTATACAGAAAAACTGCATTTTAACCTCATCGAAGATACGGCAATAAGCGACACGAAGCGCTGGGTGCTAGTGGCGCCAAAAGGCTCGACCGAGTGTTGTTTATTACTCGCAAAGGCGACAAATGAAGAACAATCAAGCAGAGTCGGCAATCAAACAGGCGGCCGCGTCTTTCTCTTCCTGCAAACGGATAATTTTGATAGAGATTATCAGAACTTGTTGGACAATGGAATTACAATTGCAAGAAAGCCAGTCTTAGAAGCGTATGGAAAAGTAGCGGTTTTCGAGGATTTGTACGGAAATCTTTGGGATTTAATAGAGCCAAATCATTTTCGTTAATCTCTAAATTAATTTAAATCGGACTCATTTATGGAACTTGAAAAATACAGACATTTTAAAGGCAATTTTTATGAAGTTATCGGGCTGGCAAGGCATAGCGAGACATTAGAGGAACTGGTAGTATATTGCGCTTTATACAAGCACAAAATATATGGCGAAAACTCCTTATGGGTAAGACCAAAGAAGATGTTCCTTGAAACTGTTATTGCTGATGGAAAAGAAGTGTCTCGTTTTGCCCTAGTGTAATAAAATTAACACATAACACTTAATGAAGTCAAACTATGAAGAAACTCATACTCGCATCGAGTAACCAGTTTATTACCAATGACAGCGTAAATAGCTTTTTGCCAAAGCCGTTAAATCAGTCCAATATTTTGTATGTAACTACTGCTTCAAAACACAATGATAACGCCAGCTATTATGTTGATTTGACACGGAAGAAAATGGATGCCCTTAACCTCACTTATACTGAATTTGACATTACAGGCAAATCCGAAGAAGAATTAAAACACGCCCTTGCCTCTAACGACATAGTTTATGTCGAAGGCGGAAGCACATTTTACCTGCTTAAAGCTATTCGTAAAACAAGTTTTGTGAAAATTCTTAAAGAAGCAATTGAAAACGGATTGGTTTACTGGGGCGTAAGCGCAGGCTCTTATATTGCATGCCCTTCAATCATCATGGCAACATGGTCTAATGAGTACGATAGATGTGGGCTAACAGATTGGACAGCAATGAGCCTTGTACCGTTTTTGGTAAAAGCCCATTACACGCCTGAAAATCTGGAGTTTTTTACAGAAAAAGCAAAAGATCTGCCTCTTCCATTGCGTGTGCTGAATGATCAGCAGGCTCTACTGGTAAATGATGATGGAATTAGACTTTTGGGAGATGGAAACGAAATAATATTATAGATTTATAAAGCTAATAAGCTAAAAATAATTTTCTGCTGAATCAACGATAAGGACAGGACACCTACACTTTTCTTATCTTGCATCTCTGCTAAACTTATGGTATAAAAAGTCTTTGTAAATTGTCGGTTAAACTATAATAATAATGTCAATTAAACTTGGATACTTATTTATGAAAAAATTATTGTTACTTCTTATAACTTTGACTGCTTTGCTGAGTATAGATTTTCTCTATGCAGATGGAATAGAAAAAGGAAATACCAAAGTCATTCTGCTTGGAACTGGGACGCCTAACCCGGATCCGAAGCATTCGGGTCCGTCCGTGGCAATTGTAGTAAATGATACTCCATACATAGTTGATTTCGGGCCGGGGCTTATCAGAAGAGCGGCAGAGTTATCACCTGAGTATGGCGGCAAAATTAAGGCTATGAGCGTACAAAACTTCAAGAAAGCTTTTCTAACTCATCTGCATTCTGACCATACAGCAGGGTACCCAGATCTGATATTTACTTCCTGGGTGGCTGGCAGAGATGAACCGCTTGAAGTATATGGACCTAAAGGCACGAAAAATATGACTGAAAAGCTTTTGGAAGCCTACAGGGCGGACATTGATTACCGTCTGCATGAAGGTGAACCGATAAACAGTAAAGGATGCGAAGTTGTTGTTCATGAAATAGAAAATGAAGGAGTTATTTACAAAGACGATAATGTCAAGGTCGAGGCATTCCCAGTGAAACACGGAAGCTGGCAAAACGCCTACGGATTCAGGTTTACTACGCCTGATAAAGTTATCGTAATCTCAGGAGACACTATTCCATGTGATAATATTATAAAATACTCTAAAGGAGCAGACATACTTGTCCACGAAGTTTACAGCAAAGATAAATTTGACAAGAAGGATGAATTCTGGAAGCAATACCATTCAAAGAACCATACATCCACAATCCAACTTGGCGAAATTGCATCAAAAGCGAAGCCTGGATTGCTTGTCTTATATCATATTCTCGCGTGGGGAAGCTCGGATGAAGAATTACTCCTTGAAATTAAAGAAAAATACAACGGGAAAGTAGTTGTAGGCTCTGACCTGGATATATTCGATTGATTGCTTATATGAGTTAAGTTATTATTAAGGCATGCCCAACAAAAGCTGTTGAAATGGCAAAAAGAATAAAATTATGGGTCAAAACGAGTGAATATAAGCGCGCTGGGAAAAAGCAATACGGTTAGAGTTGGAATAGGCGTCATCATTGAAAAGGGAGACGGAAAGATTCTTGTTGGCAAGAGAAAAGGCAGTCATGCGCCATTCTATTCAATTCCAGGCGGACACCTCGATCCAGGAGAGACTTTTGAAAAGTGCGCCGTCAGGGAAGTCAGAGAAGAAACAGATCTTCTCATCAGAAACCCGAAAGTCATAGCAGTAACAAATAATCTGGAAACTTGCAGAAACGAAGGATTACATTATATATCAGTCGTTCTGCTAGCTAAGGAATTTTCCGGCAAACTAAAACTAATGGAACCTAAGAAATGCGAAGAATGGATATGGACGGATCAAAACAATCTTCCCTTACCTCATTTTGATGCAAGCAAAAGAAGTATTGCCTGCTATTTGGGAAATACATTTTATCAGGAATTTGAGTATTAAATCTTTACTCTTATATTGTTGCTTATGAAACAAAAAGTAATTTTCTGTTGGAGTAGCGGTAAAGACAGCGCACTGGCGTTGCCTGTGGACACTTCCTTTAACATGGGCAAGATGCCCATGCTATAAAAGAGAAAAGCCTGACTGAGCGTAAACTCAGCCAGGCTTTTATTATTTATTACTTTTTACCTTCTTTCTTGGCTTTCTTTTCAGCGCGTTTTTCTTTTAATGTTTTTGTGGGTTCTTTCTTTGCAATTTTCTTAGCATCTTGAGTTTTGCTCATAAACTTTCCCCTTTGTTAGTTTTAATCTTGTGAATGGTTCCAATTTTGAAGCTAATAGTAATTTTATTCAAGGAATATTTAAAATCACTACTCACAACAACTAATTTTTCATAGAATTTTCATTTTTCACAGGCGGAGTCTTCCCTAAAAACTGCATAATTTTCTGGAGATCTTCCCATGCATATTTTTTCTGGTTCGGATCTCTCAATAAATACGCAGGGTGAAAAGATGGAATGGTTTTTATACCGTGAAACTCATGCCATGTACCATGAAGTTTTGTAATTCCGACCAAATCGAGAATGTATTTTAATGGCGTAGCGCCTAAAAGGAGAAGTACTTTTGGTCTTATGACATCAATTTGTTCTAGCAAATATGGCAAACAGGTCTGAGCTTCAACTGGCGTAGGAACTCTGTTAGCAGGAGGGCGGCACTTTACTATATTAGCGATAAAAACATCGTTTCTTTCAAATCCCATAGCTTGGAGCATTTTGGTTAGCAACTGACCTGACCTTCCGACAAACGGCCTGCCTTGTTCATCCTCATCTCTGCCGGGCCCTTCGCCAATAATCATTAATTCAGCCTTAGGATTGCCCTCGCCGAACACAGGATTTATTCTGGATTTACAAAGTTCGCATTTAGCGCAGCTAGAAACAGATTCAATCAATTCTTTAAATTTAGATTTGTCCCAGACAAGAGTAGGTATCACTCCTGAATGAATAGTGAGTGGAGCAACCAAGGGCGCTTTTGTTTCGCTTAGTTCATGTTTTATTTTAATGTTATCCTGGGCTGATTTTTTTGCTTTCATAGGGCCTTTATTAATTGGTTCAGAATAAAAATCTTTCAGCACTTCATCTTGTATGAATTCAGATTCCTTTTTTTTAGATTCAAGCTGAAGTATATCGATAATATCGCTTATGATGTCTTTCATATCTGACTTAATATGGTTAAAATTGACAAAAATTTAAACTTATCTGTTATGATTATATCCCAAAAACAGCTTAGAATGTAGCGTTCGATTGAAAACGCAGTCTGAACCAATATAATGTTATAAATTATTAATGTAATCCTTCAGAAAAAATAGAGAAATAAAATTATATGATCAACATGAAAAGTCCAATAGCCGTTATTGATGTCGGCGCCCATTTCGCCAGACTGGAAATAGTCCAGTCTTCAAGTGATGGCAAAAAATATGAGACGCTTGAGAAACTCTCTCAGGTTGCCCCATTAGGTATAGATGTTTTTACAAAAGGCAAAATAAGTACTCAAAATACTTTTCTGATCGCAAAAATCCTTAAAGATTACTCCATTTTGATTAAAGAATACAAAGTTAAATATGTCAAAGCTATAGCTACTTCCGCTGTCAGAGAAGCTTCAAACAGCGATATTTTTATTGAAAGAGTTGAGAAACTTAGCGGGATAAGACTCGAAGAACTCGACTCCACACTTGAATCCAGATTAATCTTTATGGCCATAAAAGATGCCCTTTCATCATCTTCTTTATTTCAGGAAAAGAACTCTCTTATATGTTCTATAGGAACAGGTTCTACTCAGGTATCAATTGTTGAAAAAGGCGTTCTAAAGAGTTCTGAAAATACAAGACTTGGTTCATTAAGGCTTCTTGAGGAGCTTGAAAGACCCTTAACCAACATCCAGTTAAAAGAAGTTATCAAGCCATTTGTAGAATCCACTGCCAAGGATTTGCTTGCGCAGTCAACAGTAGATTTTGGCGGTGGAATTGTAATAGGCGTGGGTTCTTCAGTTAGAGCTCTACTTCGTCTTTCAGATAAAATGCAGATAGATGATTCCGGAATTCATTTCATTGATATGGTCAACTTTGATGATTTATATCAGCAAATCTCTCAGATGAAAACTGAAGAAATCGCCGCAAAATTAAATATATCAGACACACTTGCCCAAAGTATAGAACCTTGCTGCGCCATACTTTACCATTTTTTTCATGCATCAAAAGCAGAAAAAATAATCATTCCTGAAATAAGCACAAGAGATGCAGTAGTAAGCGACTTTATCCGCGAACTCACAGGCGAGCACGATCCCTTTACTCCTTATCTAATATCGTGCGTGAAGAATTTCGGTCAGAAGTATTTTTACGATCCGAATCATGCCTCCAAAGTCGCTGCGATGTCAATGCATATTTTTGAAAATACTCATTTTCTGCATGGACTGAATGAGAAAGATGCCCTGCTTCTTAATATAGCTTCATATCTGCACGATGTCGGGCTCTATGTAAGCAGTCGCACACACCACAAACACAGTTACTACCTAATAAGACATGGACATATACCGGGAATATCCTCAAAAGACAGAGATATTATCGCTCTGGTCGCAAGATACCACAGGAGAGGTTTCCCAAGGACTTCGCATACAGAATACCTGACTTTGAGTTCATCCGATAAAGTAAAAGTCAACACGCTTGCGGCAATTTTGCGAATTGCAGACTCCCTTGATTTTATCCACAATTTTGAAATAGCTAAAATCAAATTTGATCACAAGAAGAAAGTTATGGAAATAGTTGTGGATGGAATAGTTGATATGGTGCTTGAAAATTGGGCGTCCAAACAAAAAGCAGATTTATTTAAAGAAGTATTTGGATATAAAGTTAGGATATCAGGAAGATGAAAGAAGAATTTTCAGAATACAAAATTGGGAAAGAACATTTTATAAATAGAGAGTTAAGCTGGCTGAGCTTCAATTCGAGAGTTCTGGATCAGTCGTTTGACAAAAGTAACCCTGTTCTGGAAAGGCTAAAATTTTCGGCTATCTTCAGCAACAATCTTGACGAGTTCTTTATGGTTAGAGTTGCAGGACTGAAGAAACAGCTCGAATCCAAAGTTTATGTAAATGACGATACAGGAATGAATGCCGAAGAACAGTTAAAAACCGTTCTAAGTAAAACAAGACTGCTGGTTAAAAAGCAGTATAATTATCTTAAAGAGTATATGCTTCCTGAACTCAAGAGCAACAGTATATTCCTGCTTAAGTACGATGAGCTTTCTGCTACTGAAAAGGTCAGACTTAAAGAGCATTTCGTGCGTTCTATTTTTCCTATATTAACCCCGGTAGGATTTGACCCTACGCATCCTTTCCCTGTTCTGAACAACAAGTCAATCGAGATTGCAGTAAGGCTCAAAAGGCCTAAAAAAGACTTTGAATCGTATGGGTTTGTGGAAGTTCCTTCTGCTATCTCGCGTTTTATCCCTGTAAATCATTCCGAACAAGGGAAGGCCTTTATTCTACTTGAAGAGCTCATTATGGTAAATATTAAAATGCTCTTTGAGGGATGTGAAGTTTTCGACTATTTCCCTTTCAGAATAACTAAAGATATGGATTTTGATATAGGCGATGATGAATCTGACCTTCTCGTTCATATGGAAAAAACTCTAAAGTCAACCAGAAAAAGAAGCGCAATCAGGCTAGAAATCCAGAAAGGCTCGTCAGAATTACTTTCTCAATGGCTGAAGGAAAAACTAGATATAACTGATGATCTGGTTTTCACTATTGACGGACACTTGAACCTCGCAAGTTTCTTTGAATTTATTCCTCAGGTAGCAAGGGAAGACTTAGTCGATAAACAGATTGTACCATTGCAGATTCCTGCCCTGGAGGATTACTCATCGCTTTTCGACGCTATTTCCGAATGGCATACTATTCCACTTTATCATCCGTTTGAAAGCTTTGATTATGTAGTAAAACTCCTTCAAGAAGCCGCCAATGACCCGAATGTCCTTGCTATAAAGCAAACGCTCTACAGAGTTAGCGGTAATTCCCCTATTGTAAATGCTCTCCAGCAAGCAGCCGAAAATGGCAAACAAGTAACTGTAATAGTCGAGCTTAAGGCTCGTTTCGATGAGTACAGGAATATTCTATGGGCAAAGCGACTCGAGATGTCCGGGGCTCATGTAATCTACGGTGTCGCCGGGCTGAAAATCCATTGCAAGGCTCTGCTTATTGTCAGAAGAGAAGAAGGAGCAATCAGACGATACTTGCACCTTGCTACAGGCAATTACAATGATTCAACTGCTAAAGTTTACACTGATATGGGTTTGTTCCTTAACGACCCTGAAATTTGCAATGATATATCGTCACTATTTAATGTCATGACAGGATACTCCGAGCCGCCTGTTTGGAGCAAAATAGCTGTCGCTCCATTCAACTTAAGAGAAAAGTTTTTGAGTTTGATTGACAGGGAAGCCAGAAATTCCACTAAACATAAACCAGGTAGAATTATTGCCAAAATGAATGCTCTGGTTGACAGAGAAATCATTGAGCATCTCCACCGCGCGGCAATGGCAGGCGTAAAAATTGATCTTCTGGTCAGGGGGATATGCTGTTTAAGACCAACTCAAACTTCAGGGAAAAACATTAATATAATAAGTCTGGTTGACCGCTATCTTGAACACAGCAGAATTTACTATTTTGAGAATAACGGTAACCATGAATACTATCTCTCAAGCGCAGATTGGATGCCAAGAAACCTTGATAGAAGAATAGAGATCATGTTCCCAGTTGATGATAAGTTTAACCAGGATTTCCTATGGAAAATTCTAGACCTTCAGTTAAATGACACTTACAACGGCAGGAAACTCAAATCGAATGGTTCCTATCATAAAGCTCAGTTTAGAAACCCGGAAACAAGAAGTCAGATTACAACCTATGAACTTTTAAAACAATTAAGACCAGCGCAAAAGAGAGAAAAGTTAATGATTTTGGAGAGAGAAAATACTTAGTTCAGTTTTTATTTATTTAGCGATATTTATTATTTAAACCAATATAAATGAGCGTGATATGAACCTTATTGAGATTTTTTGAAGGCTTTAATTTGTGAAAAACACTTTTTAGCGTATCTTAAAGGCTCTCAATTTGATAAGGGTAATTTCACCAATAAAAAAAACAGGAGGACATATGAGCATCGACTACAAAGCAATTGCCGCAAAAGCAGAAGAATACAAACCTCAAATGGCAAAATTTCTGCGTGACATGATCGCTATCCCTAGCGAAAGCTGTCAGGAAAAAGAAGTTGTTTTAAGAATTAAAGAAGAAATGATCAAGGTCGGCTTCGATAGAGTTGACATTGACGCGCAAGGCAATGTTCTTGGCTATATTGGAAACGGCAAACATCTTATCGCTTTCGACGCCCACATCGACACAGTAGGTATCGGCGACATCAATAATTGGAAATATGATCCTTATAAAGGTCATGAAGAAGGCGATGTAATATACGGCAGAGGCGGTTCTGACCAGGAAGGCGGAATGGCTTCAATGGTTTATGCCGGAAAAATTATCAAAGATTTAGGTCTTGCCAAAGATTCTACAGTAGTGATGGTCGGCACAGTTCAGGAAGAAGATTGCGACGGTCTTTGCTGGCAGTTCATAGTAGAAAAAAGTAAAATCAGGCCTGAATTCGTAGTTAGCACCGAGCCAACCTCTTGCAGAATCTACAGAGGGCACCGCGGCAGAATGGAAATAAAGGTAGCTACACACGGAATCAGCTGTCACGGTTCAGCTCCAGAAAGAGGCGACAATGCTATTTACAAAATGGGTCCAATTATAAATGAACTCAAAGCTTTGAATGAAAATCTTCATTACGATGAATTCCTTGGAAAAGGCACATTGACAATCTCAGAATGTGGATTCTCATCACCATCAAGATGCGCTGTAGCAGATGGATGCTGGCTTTCCGTTGACAGAAGATTGACCAATGGCGAAACATGGCAGAGCGCTATTAAGGAAATAGAAAACCTCCCAGCTGTTAAGGCTGCCGGTGCTAAAGTAACAATGTATCAATATGACAGACCTTCTTATACCGGTCTTGTCTATCCTACAGAATGCTTCTTCCCGACATGGGTTCTTCCTGCTGAACATCAAGTTTGCGTTTCAACAGTAGAAGCTTACAGAAAGCTTTTCAATGCTGAACCAGTTGTTGATAAATGGACTTTCTCAACTAACGGCGTATCAATAATGGGTCGTTATGGAATTCCAGTAGTAGGTTTTGGACCAGGACATGAAGACCAGGCTCATGCTCCTAACGAATGCACATGGAAGAGCGAATTGGTAAAATGCGCAGCTATGTATGCCGCTATTCCTGATATTTACACAGCTAAGTGCAAGTAATCCACTTATAAAATAAAGAGGTATTACTATGAAAAAATTAGCTATAGTCGCAATCGGGGGCAATTCCCTGATAATGGACAGCAAACATCAGACAGTCGGGGATCAGTACAGCGCTATTTGTGAAACAGCCAAGCATATCGCTGATTTAATGCTAGCTGATTACAATGTAGTTGTAACTCACGGCAATGGTCCGCAGGTTGGTTTTATTCTAAAGCGTTCTGAGATAGCTGCTAAAGTAGAGCATATGCATGAAGTTCCACTTGTAAGCTGCGATGCTGACTCACAGGGGGCCATCGGTTACCAGATTCAACAGGCTCTTGATAACGAGTTTAACAAGAGAAAACTCTCTGATAACGGGAAGCCAAAATCTGCTGTAACTGTTGTTACTCAGGTTATTGTTGACAGAAATGATGCTGCTTTCAAGAAACCATCTAAACCGATCGGCGGTTTCGTAACTGAAGCTCAGGCTACAGAAATGAAGAAACAAAATCCGGACTGGACATTTATCAGCGATGCTGGCAGAGGTTTCAGACGGGCTGTAGCTTCTCCAAAGCCTGTAGAAATTGTAGAGCTTGATGCTATTAAATCACTCTTAGGCGCCGGTTTCTGCGTAGTCGCAGTAGGCGGTGGCGGCATCCCTGTATTTAAAAATCAGGATGGCTCGCTTGTTGGCGTTGACGCTGTTATTGACAAAGACTTTGCTACAAGTTTACTTGCTGCAAACCTCAAAGCTGACGCTCTGATCATCTCTACCGGAGTTGAAAAAGTCTGTCTGAATTTCGGAAAACCAAATCAGAAGACTTTAGAAACAATCACCCTTGCCGAAGCAAAGCAATACATGACAGAAGGTCATTTTGCACCGGGAAGCATGCTTCCTAAGATGCAGGCCGCTGTCCAGTATCTGGAAGACGGCGGAGCTAAAGCGATAATTACTTCCCCAGAGTTTCTTGGTAAGGCTATCAAAGGCCAGACTGGGACACATATAGTGAAGTAAACTCAGTTTAATCGCCGAAATTTTTTAGGGAGACGAAAGTCTCCCTTTTTTGTTTTTCTGACAATTAAGATATAATTATCTGAAATCACCGGGATTTCCATAAACTTTTAGTGTTGAATCAACCGATGGAAAAATTTCAGGATCAAAAAAATAGAATTGATGCCGAAATAGACAATCTGATTCTTCCTGGAGAAAATGCAGGAGATTATTCAGAAAGATGGGAAAAGACCTTCGATAAGGTTTTTCTTATAGGATGGATATTGTCCGTAATAATCCTTTCCATAGTTACTTTTATATTCCAGCCTTCGCTTTTTACAAAATACCAATTTTTTGGGTTCTGCTTTTTTAAGATTTTCGTTATGCTTATGATGTCTCTTGCCGGTGGAGCTGCCTGTCGTTATTACTGCAAAACAGATGGGAATGGATACATAGCATCAAGTAAAAATTCATGGTTCAAAGTCAACTATACCCGTAAACTTCAGCATTTTGCCGCTTATCTTATTCCTCTTATAAGTGCTTCAGGTCAAGCAGGAAGCAATATGCATCCTAAAGGAATACTTCCTCATGCATGGGAGTCTCTCTTTGTTCTACTTATATTTCTTCTCCTGATTAAACCTATCCGTGAAAAGTCAAAATTCTTTATGCTCCAATTTAACTCCATGGACCGTCCTGAAGATAGACCTAACACTCTGAAATGGATAGTATTAGGGAATATACTTCCAGGGCTTATTCTAGGGACAATATTTAAACAGCTTTTCGAACAGATTGGCGAACCTAATCTTGTGCTAATCATAGTCTTTATAATTGGAATCGGGGACGGTTTAGCAGAACCGGTAGGAATATATCTTGGCAAGAAAAAATATGTGGTTCCATCGTGGTCAATGGGAAAAAGATATGTCAGGTCTTACGCAGGCAGCGCTTGCGTATTTTTGAGTAGTGTTGTCTTTACTCTTATGTTTTTCAAAGAGTTCAACCATCTCGCTCAGTTTATAGTAGCTATATTTCTTGTTCCTCCAGTGATGACTATTGTAGAAGCTGTCGCTCCTCATTCAATGGATACCCCGCTTATGATGACTGTAGGATTTTCAATTTTGTACGCAATCTGTCTCTTTAATTAAAATACTAAGGAGAGAAAGGTTATGAAGGGGAAAGACACGGGGTTGAAAAAGGGACTTATGCACGAAGCTGTCCTCTATACTCTTGGTGCGGATTATTGGGTATATTTTGATAAATTAGACTTATCTATCAACAAGATAGCGAAAAGCTAACTTACACTTAATTAGCGTAAAGCGTTTGCTTATTTAGTGAAATGGTACATTTTAAGTGCCTCAAAGAAATTTAAACAATTATTTTGAGGAGATAAAATGAGTAAAATCCAAATATCTACGGCCAGCGCGCCAGCTGCAATAGGTCCATATTCTCAAGGAATCAAAGCCGGCAATCTTGTTTTCACATCAGGACAACTTCCAATCGATCCAAAAACTTCTCAGATGCCCGAAGGCATTGAAGCTCAGACAAAAGTTTCTCTCGAAAATGTTAAAGCTATTCTGGAAGCCGCTGGAACCAAACTGGAAAATGTAGCAAAGATCATGATTTTCTTGAAAGACATGAATGATTTTGCTAAAATGAACGAAGTTTATACGAAATTTTTTAGTGGGGTTTATCCTGCAAGAAGTTGCTATCAAGTAGCAAGACTTCCAAAGGATGCACTTGTTGAAATAGAGGCTACAGCTATAATTTAAATAACAGACCAATAACCTAAAACTTAAAAAAGGGGACTAAAATGGACAAAATAGGAATGAAAGAAGCTATAAAAGCACTTTCAACAAAAAGAACAAATGACATGTACCTCAATGACTTCTTCCTCACCTGGCAGAAGAAAGACGATGAAATAAATGCTACTTTCCTCGTTGCTGACATTCTCAGAAGCATGAGAGAAAATAATATTTCATCTAAGGTTTTTGACAGTGGATTGGCAATATCTCTTTTTAGAGACAACTCAACCAGAACCCGTTTCAGCTTTGCAAGCGCTTGTAATCTTCTCGGCCTTGAAGTTCAGGATCTTGATGAAGGCAAATCTCAGGTTGCTCATGGCGAAACAGTAAGAGAGACAGCTAATATGGTTTCTTTTATGGCTGATGTAATTGGTATCCGCGATGATATGTACATCGGAAAAGGTCACACATATATGAAGGAATATGCTGAGTCAGTTAAACTAGGACATCTTGATGGCGTTCTCGAACAGAGACCCACACTTGTTAATCTCCAGTGTGATATTGACCATCCTACACAGTCAATGTCAGATGCTCTTCATGTAATCAATCACTTTGGCGGAATTGAAAACCTCAGAGGCAAGAAGATTGCTATGACATGGGCATATTCACCATCTTACGGCAAACCATTATCAGTTCCTCAGGGAATCATCGGACTCTTCTCAAGATTCGGAATGGAAGTATCTCTTGCTCATCCTAAGGGATATGAAGTAATGCCTGAAGTAGAAGAAGTTTGCAAACTTAACGCTAGAAACAGCGGTGGCAAATTTGTTAAGACAAACAGCATGGAAGAAGCTTTCGAACACGCTGATATAGTTTATCCTAAGAGCTGGGCTCCATTTGCTGCTATGGAAAAGAGGACTGACCTTTATGGGAAGAACGATTTCGACGGAATCAAAGCTCTGGAAAAAGAACTTCTCACTCAGAATGCCGGACATAAAGATTGGGAATGCACAGAAAAACTTATGAAGAAAACGAAAGAAGGCAAAGCTCTATATATGCATTGCTTACCTGCTGATATTACAGATGTAAGCTGTAAGGCCGGTGAAGTTGCAGCTTCTGTATTTGACAGATACAGAACTCCTCTCTACAAGGAAGCTAGCTACAAACCATATATTATCGCTGCTATGATTTTCTTGAGCAAGTTCAAAAATCCTGCTGATAAGCTTCAGAAGCTTCTTGATAACGGAACAAACAGAATTTTCTAATTAAAATTCGATCTGTTTAATTTAAAGCCTCCGAAAGTAACATTTCGGGGGCTTTTTTATTTCATACCTGCTAGAATTGTATCTGTATATTTATAATTTTCTACAATTACAGGAACTAGCATTATGACAGAAAAAAGAAGAACGATCGGGTTAATGTCTTTAATTTTTTCCGCCGTGCTTATGCAGGTAGGTTCTGCATGGCTTTTTGGTGTAGGATTGACTGCCAAAATTGCTGGACCAGCCGCAATTTTTACATGGATAATTGGCGCTATTGTGATGAGTTTCATAGCTTTAACCATAGCAGAAGTGGCTCCATGCTTCCCAAAAATGGGCGGACTGGGAAGGTACCTTAAGTATTCCCATGGCGATTTGTCTGCTTTTCTGGGAGACTGGGCAGGTTTCCTTGCGCTAATCTTCTCTGTCATTGTCGAGGCCGTTTCGATAGTCCAATACGCCAGCAGTTGGCCATTCGCATGGGCTAAGCTTTTATATAATACGACAACAAGCTCGCTTACATTTCATGGTCTGATTTTCGCATCTTTTATAGTGATTATCTTATTTATTGTAAATGCGTTATCCTTAAAAGTTTTAATGCACTCTATAAAGGGGTTAGGCATCTTTAAAGTGTTTGTAATCATATGCGCTGTAGCTATTCCGATCATATATTTAGGGCATCTGTCATTTTCTAATTTTGTGTCTTATCACAAATCATTTGTTCCTTATGGCTGGAGCAGTGTGTGGACTGCCATTGCAGTCGGCGGAGTAATTCCGGCATTTGTAGGTTTTCAGGCTCCGGTAAGTTTTGCCGGCGAGGCAAAAAACCCTGGAAGGAATATTCCTCTAGCTATCATTCTTGCCATGGTGATTTCAATGGTAATTTATACCTGTCTTCAGTTCACATTCCTATATGCTTTCCCATTGAATAGCATAGGAGGAAACTGGCAGAATTTGAGTTTACAGTCACCATTTGTGGATTTGACTACGCTGCTTGGTTTGCACTTTCTAACTCTGCTTCTATTCTCAGATGCGTTACTTGCTCCGACCACCACAGGAATCATCCTTATGGGAGCAGCTCCAAGAACGCTTTACGGGCTTCATTCTACTAAACACATACCGCGTTTCCTGGGCAAAATCTCCAGAAAAACATATATTCCGTTAAATGCACTGATATTCTCACTAGTCTTGTCAGTTGGTATATTGTGGTTAGTCCCTAGCTGGGAAAAGGTCATTTCGATACTGACACTATGCTATATGATCAACTTCCTGGCAGGTCCTGCTGCTGCTATTGGGCTGAGAAAGAATGCAAAAGATTTAGTGAGAACCGTAAAAATCCCCTGCATGCCTGTAATTTCGTTCATTTCTTTTCTGGTTATAGCCTTTTTACTGCTGGCCTGCGGCTGGCCTAGAACTGCCTATATGAGTTTTGCTCTATTGGCAGGATTTGCCATTTATCTCTATTATGAATATAAGGTCAAAAAATTTGTCGGTTTCTCTGTAGAAATTAAGTCCTCTATCTGGCTGATAGTCTTCATGCCTTTTGTTTCGCTCTTCGACTATCTTGCTTCAGATAAACTTGGAGGCATCGGAATTTTTAGCGCTTATTCACCTGCACACATAATTTGTTTCGTTGCAGGAATATCAATTATTTTCTATCTTATGCTGAAATTTTCAAGAAGAACCGAAGCATTAGAACAGGTTATCCTCGCCCAAGTCAAAGAGCAAAGATAACCTCAACTTGGATATAACTATTTGTGGGCAGCAACAGAAACTTCAGATGAAGAACCTCTTTTTCCAAAGCAATCAATTTTATCCTTAACAAAGAATATGATTATCCCGGCAGGAATAATCATTACTAAGATAAAAAGAAATAAATCCTGATATCCAAAAAGTTTCGTTAGCCAACCTGAAAGCATAACCGGAATCATCACAGCAAGCTGCATTATTCCAGCAAAGAAAGCATAGTGGGAAGTTTTAAACTTACTGTTTCTAACCATGTAAAATAGGAATATTGAGTAAGCACACAGACCGAAGCTAAAACACAATTGTTCTAAAAAGATAAAAGAAGCTATAACAATTCGATTATAAATATGGAAGTGAGCAATAACATAGTATAGCAAATGCGGTACATTTTCTAAGAGGAGCATCCACCAAATCCAGAATTTGAAACCTTTTCTATAGATAGCATATCCCCCAAGCATACTGCCTAATATAATTGAGATTGGAGCTAATGTGCCATAAGACAACCCGGTAAATTCATTATTAAGCCCCAGTCCGCCCTCTGCTATTGGGCTAAGAAGAAATAATGGAAGAACAATATTTATAATTGATTCTCCTGCTCTATAGAAGAATAGGAAAAGTATAGCCAGCCATATTCTTTCAAGTTTGAAAAACTCCAAATACACATACCAGAACTCGATCATTGCCCCTTTAAAATTTTTACCTTCATTCCTTGTCTGTTC